>Ga0335083_10007869_pt1 | contig 13093 bp, 12 predicted proteins | sample Lox_Sample_42_FD_206716 | JGI IMG/M metagenome (GOLD analysis project Ga0335083, IMG submission 206716) | Soil microbial communities from Loxahatchee National Wildlife Refuge, Florida, United States - Lox_Sample_4.2 | ecosystem: Environmental > Terrestrial > Soil > Wetlands | place: USA...
GCTGGCCAGCGAGTTCGATCAACGCACAGCTGAAACCTTGCTCGCTCAGGCGCGGCAGGCAGAGTTGAGGGCCGCCGCGCCAGCGCGGATCTCGACGTCGCGGTTGCGAACTATGACGACTCCGTTCTTCGCGCCGTGCGCGAATCGGCCGACGCATTGACTCAGGTCCGGTTAAGCGATGCCGACCTCGATCAGGAGGACCGCATCGTAGCCGGTTTGCGCGACACCGTGCGGCTGGACGCCGTTCGCACGTCGACGGGACTCGGGTCGAAGCTGGATGCCATCGATAGCGGATTTCGTCTTCTTGAAGCCGAACAGGAACGAGTCGATTTGCAGGCAGAAGGCTTGATCCGTCGCGTACAACTGATCGCCGCGCTTGGCGGCGGATTTATCCCTAACCCATCGACTGCGACGACTTCCCCGTCGGGCAAATCACTGTGACTGAAACAACGCTGACGGCCGGCACGGCCCGATCCAACTCTGCACCCGACCCCAAACTGCCCGGTGACAGCAACAAGCTCCGAACCCGGCAGCGGCTGTTCATGATTTTCGGTCTCGCTGTGGGCATCGCCGCGCTCGTTTGTCTGGTTATGCGTTATTTTGCGCCGGCATTCGAGGAGACAGACGACGCATACGTGGGCGGCAATATCGTGGCGGTGACCGCGCGCGAAGCGGGTACGGTTCTCGCCATCCATGCCGATAACACACAGCGCGTGCTTCGCGGACAGCCGTTGATCGAACTCGATCCGGCCATGGCCAACGTGCAACTCGACGCGGCCGAGGCCGCGCTTGGGCGTGCGGTTCGCGCCGTTCGCGTCAATTCTGCGCAGGTCGACGAGACGGGCGCTGAAATCGTGCAGGCCAAAGCAAACCTCTCAAAGGCGCAGAGCGATTACGCCAGGCGCAAGGACGCGGCGGCAGCGGGCGCGATTTCCGGTGAAGACCTGAGCCATGCCGCCGACGCGGTAACAACGAGTCGCGCGGCACTCGATCTGGCGCAGGCACGTCAAGCGCAGGCCACCAGCACGTTGTCCGGAACGACGATCGAAACCAACCCGCAAGTGCTGGGCGCGATCGCCGAGGTGCGAAGAGCGGGCATCGACGCCAGCTACATGCACATCGTGGCGCCTGTGTCCGGTGTAGTCGCACAACGAACCGTGCAGCTTGGTCAAAAGGTTGCGGCGGGCACGCCACTGATGGCCGTGGTGCCGCTCGACAGCCTATGGGTCGACGCCAATTTTCGCGAGACCCAGCTCGCGGATCTTCGTGTCGGTCAGCCCGCCACGATCACGACCGACGTCTATGGCGGGAAGGTCGTATTCCATGGTCACGTTGAAGGTCTGGGCGCGGGCAGCGGCAATGCCTTCTCTCTCCTGCCGCCGCAGAATGCGACTGGAAACTGGATCAAGATCGTTCAGCGGGTTCCGGTGAGAATTGCGCTCGACCCCGCAGAACTGGAAAAGACGCCGCTGCGAGTGGGTTTGTCGGTCGACGTAGAGGTCGAAACCGCCGACAGCTCGGGGCCCTTCGTGGCGAACAGTGCGCCGCCGGCCGGAGGCGAAGTGGCAAGCCTCGATGGCGGCCCAAAGCTGGACGCGCGCATCCGCGAAATCATTGCGGAGAATGCGGGGCGCAAACCATGAGCGACAGCGCCCGCAGCGGCGGGACGCTTGCACCGCTCGCAGGCATCGCATTGAGCCTGACCTCCGTTGCGCTTGCGCTCGGCAGCTTCATGCAGGTGCTCGACTCGACCATCGCGAATGTATCGCTTCCAACCATCGCCGGAAATCTCGGCGTGAGTACCGATAGCGGTACCTGGGTGATTACGTCGTTCGCCGTTGCCAATGGCGTCACGGTGCCGCTCACCGGCTGGTTCATGGGTCGCTTTGGTGTTGTCCGGACCTTCACGGCGGCGGTACTCGCGTTCACGATCGCGTCGTTTCTTTGCGGTATCGCCTGGAGCCTGCCGTCGCTGATCGTGTTCCGCATTTTGCAGGGCGCGGTGTCGGGCCCGATGGTTCCCGGCAGCCAGGCGTTGCTGCTCGCCATTTTCCCTGCGCAGAAACGCTCAACGGCCCTTGGCATCTGGTCGATGACCGCGATGTCCGCTCCGGTTCTCGGCCCGGTGGTCGGTGGATACATCTCCGATAATTTTCACTGGGGGTGGATCTTTTTGATCAATCTGCCCGTGGGACTGGTGTCCGGCCTCGTGACGTGGAAATTCCTCGCGAAGCGCGACACACCCACGCGCAAGCTACCCATCGACAAAGTGGGAATGGGTCTGCTCGTGTTCTGGGTGTTCAGCCTGCAAACCCTCTTCGATCTGGGCAAAGACCGCGACTGGTTCAACAGCACGCTCATCGTTGTCCTCGCGATCTGCGCAGTGTTGGGCTTTGTGTCCTGGGTGATCTGGGAGCTCACCGAAAGCAGGCCTGCGGTAGACCTGACATTGTTCAAGCGGCGCAACTTCTGCTTCGGCGTTCTGGCAACTTGCCTCGGATACGGGCTGATGTTCTCCAACAATGTCTTGCTGCCACTCTGGCTGCAGGAGCAGATGGGATATACCGCAACGTGGGCCGGGTGCGTGGCGGCGCCGAGCGGTCTCGTCGCGGTGTTGATGACGACGCCGGTCGGGCGGCTGAAGGTAGATCCGCGCTGGATGGCGACCGGCTCCTTTCTGGCGTATGCGGCGGGCTTCTTCTTGCGCTCTTACTACACGCCGGATGCCACTTTCTGGACGCTCGCGCTGCCTCTGTTCCTGCAAGGCTTTGCGCTGAGCATGTTCTTCGTGCCGCTTCTGCATATCCTGCTCGACGGCATACCGCCTGAGCGCGTTCCGTCTGCAACCGGGCTTTCGAACTTTGCGCGCATCACGTCGGGAGGCTTTGCCGCTTCGCTGATTACGACGTTCTGGGATCGGCGCGAGGCATTGCATCAGAGCCGGCTGGTCGAATCGAGCACGCCCTTCTCGCCGCTGTATCGCCAGGCTACCGCGCAACTTCAGGCTCACGGCATGACGCCGTTGCAGGCTGCCGGAGCCCTGATGCGTCAGACCGTCAATCAGGCTTATTTGTTGTCGTCGCTGGACATCTTCTATGCCAGCGGCTGGATGGCGATGGCAATGGTGCTGGTGGTCTGGATTACGCGCAAGCCGAAGCCGGCGGAGCACGTAGCGGCAGCCGACTAGTGCCGGCACGTGCCGTGCGAGCGGATGGAGACGGCACTCGGCTCAATCGGCGTCGTCTCCATCGCCTCGGCTGTTCGTCTCGATGACGCGCTCCATGGAGTCATGGAGCTTTGCAAGAAGACGGATCAGTTCCTCCGCCTCCTGCTTCTTGAAATCGGCGAGAATCTCATTCCAGCTGGCGACCATGACCGGCACCCTTTCGGCATGTTTCGCCTCCCCGGATTTCGTGAGCACCAGACGGACCACCCGTCTATCGGATGAACTCAGGTCACGTTTTACGTAGCCGAGTTCTTCGAGACTATCGATGAGCCGGGTCGTAGCGCCAGTCGCAATGCCCATTGAGCGGGACAACTCCCCTGCGGTCGTGACCGTACCGTCGCGGATCAGCTTTAACGCGGTCCACTGAACGAGCGTCAAATGCTCGTCATCGAAAAGCGAATCGACGCGCGTTACCAACAATCTGTGAATGCGACGCAAGAGCCGGCTAGGAGAGCGTTCGCCGGTCAGGTCGTTCGTTGTCAGTTTCGCCACATTCACTCCTTGCATTATCCACAGTTGAAGATACTTTATCAGAAGAATTAAACATATCGATCTTCTACATGTGGAGATGCATCGGTCCGCGCCTCTTTCGCACCTACGTGCTTTACACGCCGAGTGGCGCCCCATCTGCAAACCACTCGCAGAACATAGAAAAAAACACCCCTTCCCATACTTGCAGCGCCGCTCAGATGTCGATTACCACGTCATTGCGCGGCGAGGCGCAGCAGATCAGGACATTTCCTCTGGCAGGGAGTTCGAGCGGATCAGGCTGGTACGCGATGGGCCCAGAGATTAGCCCGCTCTCGCATTTGTGACAGACACCGGCGCGGCAGGCCCAGCGGACCGGGACGTCACATGCCTCCGCCAACTCCAGGATGCTCCCGTAAGCCGAAGCATTCCACCGTGCGGCAATGCCACTGCGCGAGAACGAGACCAGTGGCCCCTCTTTCGCCTCGTCTTTGGGTGGATGCGGAGCACGTACCGAGCTGTTGACGATACCAGGATTCGAGGGCTCGCCGCCGTTGAAAATTTCCGCGTGAATCTGCTGCGCAGCCACACCCAGGTTCGCAAGCGCCTTTTTCATGTCCGCCATGAAGGATGGCGGTCCGCACAAATAGATGTGCGCCTCTCGGGAGACACCCGCCTCGTCGAGCATCGCTTGCGACACATGGCCGGTCGCGTCGAAATCCGCGCCCGCCTGGTCGCGCGAGTTAGGCGCGCTATAGCAGATATAGCAGCGGCCATGGCGCAGGCTGGCCATCAGACGCCGGGTTTCGGCAGCGAACGGGTGATGTGGCCCGTCGTGCGCCATGTGCATCCACAACACCTGTCGCGTCGATCGAGCCGCGGAAAGCGCATGCAACATTGCCAGCACAGGCGTCGCGCCAATGCCAGCGCTTAGGAGTACTACTTTGGCGTCCCCTGGCTCAAGAATGAAACTTCCGCGCGGCGCGCTGACGTCGAGCACGTCACCCGACCGGACATGCTGGCGCAGGTAGGTTCCCGCCGCACCGTGCGGCTCGATCTTCACACTGATCCGATAGCTTTCTGTCGAAATAGAACCCGAAAGCGAGTAGCTGCGGAAAAGCGATGGCCCTCCTACGACCGGCACGAGGCGTAGCACCACGTATTGGCCGGGTAAGGCGCTCTGCAGCGGTAGTCCGTCCGTGCTCCCGAATGTCAGCGAGAAGACGTCTGCCGATTCCTGTTCGATCGCCGTAACCTTGAGCGGTCGAAAGCCTGGTGCAACGGGATATGAAGCGATTGCAGGTGTAAGGCCGACATTTCCTGTCGATGCTCCTGTAATGCAGTTCTGCAGCAACGCATCGAACGACCCGTGCCATCCCGGGGAAAGCGCCTCGATTCGCAAAGCGCGCTCCAGTCCGTCGCGCGGATGATCGGCTGAATACAAGAGCGCGTTGATTTCAGTGACAGTCATTCGCTCGCTGGCCTCTCCTACCTTCACGATCTCGTCGCCGGCGCCTACTTCACCCTCCTCCAGGACGCGAAAGTAGAACCCCGGCCGGCCGCTCGCAGTCAGGAATGCCGGCATCCGGGCCTCATTCATTCGAATACCGACACGGTAGCAGGTGACACGAGGTTGCGTGACCTCGAACAATGCGCTTCCGATCCGATAGCGGTCGCCTATGCACACCGCAAGGTCGGGCATGTCTTCGACCGTAAAATTTTCGCCGAACTGTCCGTAGACGAAGTCCGTCCGGTTCAACTGCTCTTGCCAATAGCGATACGATTCGATCTGATAGACGAAGACAGCCCGGTGCTCGCCCCCGTGTCCAGCCAGATCGCCTTGCCCGTCTCCATCCAGATTCAATCGCCTCGCACGACAACGACCTTGTACCGGCGTCTTCCAGATTCCGGTGCGCACAGTGCGCCCCTTCCACGCCATGTCGCGCGGAAGTCCAACGTTCACCGATAGCAGCCGGGCCATGGTTCGTCTCCTCAGCCAGTTACACGTTGTCAAAATGCGGGCCAGCTCTTGCGCCACACGGCGTCGCCGGCAAGAAGTCGTGCCGGTGTGGTCGGTGGCAGCGCCAGCACCTGATATTACCCCTATCCAGCGGCGATTTTTCGCCCCACCGCTACGGCCGCGACCGGCGTGTCACGAGCAGTTTGCGATACGGTGCCGGGCTGACGATGCAGCTCATGCGTCACGAAACCCTGTTCGTCGATCGGCGCAATAATCTGGATACCCGAGTTCGACACGAGCACGTCAAGCCCGCCGTGGCACTCGCGAGATTCAGGTCTGCAATGATCACTGCGGCCCAATACGCATCAGACTTCATTCGCATATCTAACCAATTACGCCTGCCGCGCCGATGACGAGCGCGACCTTGTTCTTCAATGGCATGTTGCTTTCCTTCCTATAGGTTCACAGACTCCAACTGGTCGAGCGCGAGCTTCGCGGCCCCAGTCGGCGCCAGATAGTCGAACGCGACTTCGGCGACGTCCAGCGTGAGATTGACAATTACATGGCGAGCGCCGACTACTCGCCTCACCGGCAGATCGGCGACGGGCGCCAACGCGTGAGGATGCAATTCAAGGGCGGCGGGACCCGTCCATGCCCCGAGCACGCTCACATCGCGCAAATAGAAACGTACGAGTTCGCATACGCGCGCCGAACCATCAACATGCGGGATGACTTTCAGAAGATAATTCGGTGTCTCCGCAAGCCTTCTGCGTTCGGCCTCGATATCGATCGGCACGTGCTTGAAGCCCATCGTGCCGGTTGCGATACGCTGTGTGCCGTAGTCGAGCGTGCCGAGCAACGTGTCATTGCCGTCGACACTCAACCTCGGCCGGGCCAGCTTCTTCGGGAAGCCCCAGATTTCCCGGCCGCCGGCAATCGGCCCCTCGTCATCCAGATACATCGAATGCGTATAGCTGCCAAGGCGCCCTTGCTGGTCGCGCACGGAAATGACCTGGCCACTCTCGGTGTACTCACCGAAGCCCGACGAATCAGGCATGCGAATGAATTCGTAATGCACGATATCGTCTTCCGGATGCAACGGCTCCGGCAGGACCGCGCGCAACGCATCGAAATCGGTCTCATACGAAATAATGAAGTACTCCCGATTGATGAAGCGATACGGCGGTCGAGGATAGGCAGGATTGTGAACCGGCATCGCAAAGGCATTGCCTCGAATTGAATCGATATTCATTTGAATTCCTCTATAAATGGCGGCGGGTGTAGCGCCGATCCAATAGTGGGGACAAGCTGAATGCAGCAGGAGCCGCCATCCACCAACTGGGTTCATAGGCTACTGCAACGCGATAGACGAATTGATTCCCGCCAGACACAACTGTTTCTTTACTGTGCACATTTACTCAAAGGGTCTGTTCGCACAGAGTGCCCTTGGGTACGCCCGGCTGCGGCTGGCGCTCAGCCTGGTTCTGTGCCGCATGTTCATCCGCGCGCACGTAACCGCCTCCTGTTGGGAGCAGTATGACGAACTTGTTCCCGACCGACACAACTGTTCTTCTATAGCAGGCGTTTACCCGAAGTTCTTGCGTACACACAATGCTTTGCACTACCACGGACCCCGGTGTGTGGTTGATCAAGGCGGTAACGATGTAAGGCCGGCCAACCGGCAGCTTGTGTAGATTCGGCTCGATTGCGCAATCGCGGAAGTGTTTGCTCGGGATATTGAGTTGCTGCTGCATCCATCGCTCCGTCACTCGTACTCATTGGCAACAGGAGCTTGCATGCCAGACAATATCCTTCCCCAGACCCCGTCACGCCGTCGCTTCATTGGCGTGGCTGCGGCCACCATTGCAGCGGGCGCATTGAGCCAGCTCGCTTTCGCAGAGACGAATCACGCCGTCGCTGAAGTCGCGCAGTCGCCCGGCGGTGACAAGACCGCTATTCGTCCACTTCGTGTGCATGCGCCGGAATCGCAACTCATCGATTTGAAAAGGCGAATCAACGCGACGAGGTGGCCTGAGCGCGAAACGGTGCCTGACGCGTCGCAGGGCGTTCAACTCGCGACAATGCAGGAGCTCGCTCGCTATTGGGCGGCTGATTATGACTGGCGAAAAGTCGAAGCGAGGCTGAACGCGCTGCCGCAATTCGTCACCGAGATTGATGGGCTCGACATTCATTTCATCCACGTTCGTTCGAAACATGAGAACGCGTTGCCGATGATCATCACGCATGGATGGCCCGGCTCGATCATCGAGCAGTTGAAGATCATCGATCCGCTGACCAATCCAACGGCCCATGGCAATGCGGCATCGGACGCCTTCGACGTCGTGATTCCGTCGCTCCCGGGCTACGGGTTCTCAGGCAAACCGACAGCGACAGGCTGGGATCCTGCTCGCATTGCACGCGCCTGGATCGTACTAATGAAGCGTCTCGGATACACGCGTTATGTCGCGCAAGGCGGCGATTGGGGCAATGCAGTCACGGAGCAGATGGCCCTGCTGGCGCCGCCCGAACTGCTGGGCATTCACACCAACATGCCGGCCACCGTGCCGGACAATATTGCAGCGGCGCTCAAATTGGGCGAGCCGGCGCCAGCGGGCCTTTCGGCCGACGAGAAGCACGCCTTCGATCAGCTCGACTATTTCTACAAGCACGGCCTTGGCTACGCATTGGAGATGGCGAACCGTCCGCAATCACTGTACGGGATCGAAGATTCACCGGTCGGCCTCGCCGCATGGATGCTCGACCACGACGCCAGCAGCCAGGCACTGATCGCACGCGTGTTCGACGGCAAGTCCGAGGGTCTCACGCGAGACGACATTCTCGACAACGTCACGCTCTATTGGCTCACGAACACGGCCATTTCTTCGGCTCGTCTGTATTGGGAAAACAAGCTCAACTTTTTCGCCCCGAAGCACGTTGCCATCCCGGTTGGCGTCAGCGTCTTTCCGGATGAAATCTACGCCGCCCCGCAAAGTTGGACGGCAAAAGCGTATCCGAGGCTGATTCACTTTAACCGTCTCCCCAAAGGGGGACACTTTGCGGCCTGGGAGCAACCGCAAGCTTTCTCGGAGGAGGTCCGCGCGACGTTTAGGTCGCTGCGTTGAGCGCAAAGATGCAGGCGACGCTGTCATGGGTCGCCTGCGTTCAGCCAGCCGGCGCGAATCGGCGATCTACAGTGACCACCCGACGGCAAGCTGTGGCCTGGAACAGCGAACCCGCAGTGCACTTTGGCGTTCCTGCGCACCCGGGATTGACCGACAAAGCGGGATTCGATTCGACGCCCATGGACCGCCTACTGCGCCTCCTGTTTGGCGGTGGTCGGCTCGGTCACGAAGCCGACGTTCGCGAGCCCAGCGGCGCTCGTAGCCGCGAGCAGCCTGGCGACGTGCCCATACGGCGTCGCGCGGTCAGCCCAGAGCCGGATCTCGGGCTGCGGCGCGAGCCGCGCGGCTGCCGCGAGGCGCGCCGCAAGACTGGACTCCTGAACGGGCTGCGCATTCCAGCGCATATGACCCGCTGCGTCGACGACGATGTCGATGTGCGGCGTCGCCAGTTGCTCGCGCTGGCTGTTCGCCCGCGGCAAGGTGAGGTTCGCGGCATGGTGCAAAGCCGGTAGCGTCAGCATGAAAATGACGAGCAGCACCAGCATCACGTCGATCAGCGGTGTCATGTTGATATCCGCGGCCGGCATCGCTTCGTCATCGAAATCCAGATCGTCGCTCATACCCGCTCCCGCACGCTCGTCAGCACCGGTGGCGCGGCGCCCGTCAACAACTGCGCATGCAGCCCGTACGCGAAGCGATTGAGTTGCGCGACGATATCGCGAGACAGACGCGCGAGCGTTTGATAGCCGAGTACGGCCGGAATCGCGACACACAAGCCCAGCGCCGTCATGATGAGCGCCTCGCCCACTGGCCCCGCCACGTGCTCGATGCTCGCGTCGCCACTCGCGCCAAGCGCCAGCAGCGCATGGTAGATCCCCCACACGGTGCCGAGCAGCCCGACGAATGGCGCAGTGCTGCCTATCGAGGCCAGCAGGCCCAGGCCGCGCTGCAGACGCATCGAGCTCTCGCCGACTGAAGCTCTGAGGCTGCGCAGCAGCCATTCGCTGAGGTCGCTGCGCGCGCGGCGCTCGATACCGCTGGCCTCATGGTGTGCGAGTACACGCTGGCCAGCGCTCGCCAGATCGAAGAACGGCGTACCGGGCCGGCCTAGCGTATCCATGCCATCGGCGATTCCGCTTGCGTCCCAGAAGCGCCGCTGCGCGAGCCCTCCGTGGCGACGCAAGCTCGCGAACTCGATCGCCTTCAATGCCATCACCGACCAGGAAGCGATCGACATCGCGACCAGCAACACCGCGATGAAGCGTGTCATCGGATCGCCCTGGGCCCACAGGTGCGTGATTCCATACGTTGGCATGACGTCCTCCGTTTCATTCGGTGAGATTGAACGTGACCGGCACGTCGGCCCGCACCGGCACAGACCTGCCATCCTCCATATAGGGCTGGCAGTGGCTCACGAGCGCCGCGTCGCGCGCCGCCTCGTCGAGGCGCGCATAGCCGCTGCTGGAAACGACACGCGCGGCCGACACACGCCCGTCCACGGCGGTTTCGAGCTCGATGACGGCTGTGCCCGCCTCCGCCCGGCGCAACGACTGCGCGGGATAGTCGGGTTTCGCCAGTGCGCAGTCGAGATGTGCGACGCGACGCGGTGCGTCGCGAGCCGGCGCGGCAAGCGCTTGCGGCTCCGGTGCATGATCGGACGGCGCGGCTTGCGCTTGCGACTGCGCTTGCGCTTGCGCTTGCGCCGCATGATCGGCCCGCGTGGCCCGCGACTGCGGCTCGGCAACAGCTTGCGGCGGCCTCGCTGCTTCGGGTGGCGTTTCAGTGTGTGGCGGCGGGGCCGCCGCGGACACTGGCGCTGCTGGACGGGGCAGGTCTCTCGCATGCGTCAGCGGCGCGGGACGCGCCTGCGGCATCGCAGTAATGTTTCGCACTGTTTCATGATTTGGCCGGCCAGCCGACGGTGTTTGCGCGTCTCCTTCGCTCTCCGGCAACATCGCCTGCATCGGAGCGATGATTGCGGCGGCAATCGTCGTCACTCGCACCAGTTCGGCGTGCGGCGGCGGCGCGTTGCGCACCAGCAGGGCGAACAGCGCGGCGTGCAGCGCGAGCACGCCCGCGACCACGACGATAATCGCTGCATGGCGCCGCCTCGGGTCCGGCCGCGCGACCGCACGCTTACGAGGCATCGCGCCATCTTCATCATCGAGGCGCGCGACGACCGAGCCCATGAAAATTCTCCGTTCAAAGCGCCAGCGAGTTCTGCTTGCTGCGAAACACGAGTGGCCGCTCGTCGTCGCGTTTCGGCTTTCTTGCAAGCGCCACTGCCTGCACGATCCGATCGTGATGCGGCGACTTCGCGCACGCTGGGTCGGCCGCGGCCGGATCGCCCGTTAGCAACCAGGACTGGCAGCGGCAGCCGCCATGATCGACATGGCGCTCGTCGCAGCTTCGGCAGGGCTCGCGCATCCAGCTGTCGCCGCGAAACGCGTTGAACGCATCGCTCTCGTACCAGATCTGCCTGAGCGGCACGTCGCGCACGTTGGGCAGCACGAGGCCCGGCAGCGAGCGCGCCGCATGACACGGCAGTGCCGCGCCGTCCGGCGCGACGCCGAGAAACACCGTCCCCCACCCGTTCATGCACGCTTTCGGGCGCTGCTCGAAGTAGTCGGGCACGACGAAAAGAATCCTGCACCGTTCGCCGATGCGGGCGCGATAGCGGTTCACGGTCTCCTCGGCCTCGTGCAGCTGTTCGGCGGTCGGCATCAACTGGTCGCGGTTCAGCCTTGCCCAGCCGTAGTATTGCGTGTTCGCGAGTTCGAGGTAGTCGGCCCCGAGTTCGAGCGCCAGCTCGATGATTTGCCCCACGTGCGGCAGATTGAACCGGTGCAGCACACAGTTGAGGACCATCGGATAGCCATGCGCCTTGATGAGCTGCGCAACATTGCGCTTGAGCTCGAATGTGCGCGTGCTCGTGAGGAAGTCGTTGAGCTCGCGCGTCGAATCTTGAAGCGATAGCTGGATATGGTCGAGCCCGGCCTCCCTGAGCCGCTCGATGCGCGCGGCATTCAGGCCAACGCCTGACGTGATCAGGTTCGTGTAGAAGCCAATCTTGCGCGCATGGGCGACGAGCGTTTCCAGATCATCGCGCAGCAGCGGCTCGCCGCCAGAAAAGCCAATCTGCGCGGCGCCCAGTTCGCGCGCGGCGCTAATTGTCGCGAGCCAGCTATCGGTGTCGAGTTCTTCGCCGTGCCGCGCAAAGTCGACGGGGTTGTAGCAGAACGCGCAATGCAGCGGGCACCGGTAAGTCAGCTCGGCGAGCAGCCACAACGGCGGCGTGTGGGAAGTGTCGGGTGCCATGTCAGTCGAGCCAGCCGCGCAGCCGCGCGTGATCGAGAAACCGGTAGACGTCCGGCGCGAGTTCGAAGGTGCTGAACAGGCGCTCGAGCTCTTCGATGATCTCGTCGAGTTCGTGCGCACCGTCGCAACGCGCGAGTATCTCGCCGGCGCTCGAATTGAGCTTCACCATGCCCTCGGGATAGAGCAGCACGTAAGCGTTCTGCGTCGCCTCCCACTGCAGGCGGTACATGCCGCGCAAGCGGGGACGCAGCGGCACGCCGCTGCCTGCATCAGGCGCAATCGAATTCATACGGGCCATGCCTTTTCGACCGCATCGAGGATCGACCAGAGGATATCGAGCTTGAACTGCAGGATGTCGAGCGCGCGCCGCTGCTCGCTCGCCGTGCGGAAATGGCTCAGCGTCACTTCGAGCCCGTGTTCGACGTCGCGCTGCGCGAGCGGCACGCGGCTGCGGAAATACTGAAGCCCTTGCGGCTCGATCCATGGGTAATGGGAGGGCCAGCCGGCAAGCCGCTCGAGGTGGATATGCGGCGCGAACATTTCGGTGAGCGAAGAGCAGACTGCCTCCTGCCACGGCGCGCGGCGCGCGAAGTTCACGTAGGCATCCACCGCGAAGCGCACGCCAGGCAACACATGCTGCTGCGACCACATCGTCGGGCGGTCAATCCCGACCGCCTCTCCGAGCCTCACCCAGGCCTCGATGCCGCCTTCGTCGTCGCCCCGCCCATCGTGGTCGACGAGCCGCTGGATCCAGCGGCGGCGTGTCTCGCGGTCCGGGCAATTCGACAGGATCGCTGCGTCCTTGAGCGGGATATTGACCTGGTAGTAAAAGCGGTTCGCGACCCAGCCGCGAATCTGCTCGGGCGAACAGCATCCGCTGTTGAGCCGCTGGTTGAACGGATGATGGATGTGATAACCCGCTTCGAGCGCGCGCAGCTTCGACTCGAATTCCTTCGCACTCCAAGGCATATCGTGCGCTTGATGGAACATGATCGGTGC
>Ga0335083_10007870_pt1 | contig 13092 bp, 15 predicted proteins | sample Lox_Sample_42_FD_206716 | JGI IMG/M metagenome (GOLD analysis project Ga0335083, IMG submission 206716) | Soil microbial communities from Loxahatchee National Wildlife Refuge, Florida, United States - Lox_Sample_4.2 | ecosystem: Environmental > Terrestrial > Soil > Wetlands | place: USA...
CACCAGCCAGTTTCAGCTTGACCCGAACACGTTCAGGATGATCAATGACATGGGCTTCGACTTCTGGTTCGGCGGGACGACGATCGCGCTCGTGACGGTCGTGGCGACCGCGCTTCTGAGCCTGCGCGCAGGGCCGCTTCCGAAGTGGCTCGCCTGGCTGAGCTTCCTCGTCGCGGCGACGATGCTTGTGTCGTTCTTCTTCATCCCGATCCTGATCTGGCTGGGGTGGGTGCTGCTGGTGAGCATCGTCCTGGTCTGGAAGCACGAGACCGCGGACGAGGCGTCGTCGGCTATGGCTGCGTAGCCGCGGGGGCCGGCGTCTCGAGGTCGGTTCGCTCCACCTCGCGGGTCTCGTAGACCTCGAGCACGTCGCCTTCCTTCACGTCGTTGAAGCCCTCCAGGAGGATTCCGCACTCGAAGCCCTCCTCGACCTCCCGGACGTCGTCCTTGAACCGCTTCAGCTGGGCGATCTTCGTCTCGTAGATCACGGTCCCATCCCGCACGACGCGGACGCTGGCGTTGCGGCGGACCGTGCCGTTCGTGACGTAGGAGCCGGCGATCGTGCCGAGCCGCGAGACGCGGAACAGCTGGCGCACCTCGACCTCGCCGATCGTCTCCTCGGTGCGCACTGGCTTGAGCATCCCGACGAGGGCCTGCTCGATGTCCTCGGTGAGCTGGTAGATCACCCGGTAGGTGCGGATCTCGACGCCCTCGCGCTCGGCCAGGGCACGCGCGTCGGCGTTCGGCCGCACGTTGAAGCCGACCACCATCGCGTTCGAGGCCGAGGCGAGCATGATGTCGTTCTCGGTGATCCCGCCGACGCCCTGGTGCATGACGTTCACGCGCACCTCGGGGTGCTGGATCTTCTGGAGCTCCGAGACCGCGGCCTCGACGGAGCCGTCCACGTCGCCCTTGAGGACGAGGTTGAGGTCCTGCACGGCGCCTTCTTGAATCTGCTCGAACAGCGCCTCGAGCGAGACTCCCGTGCGACGCTGGGCGAGCTGCTCGCGGCGTAGCCGCTCTCCGCGTGCCTGCGCGTATGAGCGCGCCTGGCGCTCGTTCTCGACGACCCGTGCGTGCTCTCCCGCGGGCGGCGGCTGGTCGAAGCCGAGGATCTCGACCGGGTCGCCCGGCCGCGCCTCCTTCACCTTCTCGCCGTGGAAGTCGTAGAGCGCCCGAACCTTGCCCCAGGCGTCGCCGGCCACGATCGCGTCGCCGACGCGAAGCGTGCCTCGGTGGACGAGCATCGTGGCCACCGGGCCGCGGCCGACGTCGAGGCGCGACTCGATGATCGGCCCGGACGCATCGGCATTTGGGTTCGCGGTCAGCTCGAGCTCGGCATCCGCCACGAGAAGGACCCGCTCGAGGAGGTCGTCGAGGCCCTGAGACTGCTTGGCCGAGACCTCGGAGAACTGCGTCGTGCCGCCCCACTCCTCCGGCTGGAGACCCTCCGCCGCGAGCTCGGTGCGCACGCGGTCGGTGTTCGCGTCGGGCAAGTCGATCTTGTTGACCGCAACGACGATGGGCACCTCGGCGGCCCGCGCGTGCGAGATCGACTCGCGCGTCTGCGGCATGACACCGTCGTCGGCTGCCACCACGAGCACTGCGATGTCCGTCACTTTCGCGCCGCGGGCACGCATGGCCGTGAACGCCTCATGGCCGGGGGTATCGAGAAACGTCAGTTTCCGGCTGTCGTGCTGAACCTGGTACGCGCCGATGTGCTGGGTGATCCCTCCGGCCTCGGTCTCGACCACGGTCGTCTCCCGGATCGCGTCGAGGAGCGTCGTCTTGCCGTGGTCGACGTGGCCCATGATCGTGACCACGGGCGGCCGGGCCTCGAGATCGGCTTCGTCGTCCTCGTACTCCTCGGGCTCGAGCTCTTCCTCGGCCGCGTGCTTGATCGTGATCTCGCGGTCGATCTCCGCGGCGATCAGCTCGACCTCGTCGTCCGACAGCGACTGCGTCGCCGTCTTGGGGGACCCGAGCCCCATCAGCATCTTGATGATCTCGGGCATGGGCTTGCCGAGGGCCTGCGAGAGGTCCTTGACGGTCACGCCCGACTCGACCGTCACGGGCCCGGTCGGCTGGACGACCTCGCGCGGCTGCTTCGGCCGGGTCTCCTGCCGCTCGCGTGCCTGGCGGCTGTCCTGGCGCGGCCGTGCGGCACCTGTGTCGATCACGACACGGCGCTTGCGGCCGCCCGCCGGCGCGCCCTGGCGGGGCCGGATCGGGCGGTTTGGCTTGTTCGGACGGTCAGCCATCGGCGTCAGTGTAGAGGCGTGCCAGCCCGGGATCGACCCGGACGGACGTTTTCAGGATTCGGTTGAAGGCTCGTTTCTCCGTCGCGCGCTCGAAGCACACGAGGCGGCGGCACGTGTAGGCGCCGCGGCCGGGCCCGCTCGGCGAGAACGTGAGCTCGCCGCCCATGGCCGCGAAACGCAGCAGCTCGGCCTGCGGCGACCGCTTCCCGCAGCCCGCGCACGTCCTGATCGGAACGCTCACGCAGCGGCGGGGCCCTCCTCCTCTTCGAGTTCCGCGACTGTGTCGGTAGGTGCCTCGGCGGGCTCGGCGGTCTCCTGCTCGGGCTCGGCTTCCGCAACCGGCTCCTCCGCAACGGGCTCGGGCTTGGGCTCGGGCTTGGGCTCGGGCTCCGGCTCAACCGGAAGCTCGCCGGCCGCCTCCTTGCGCGCGAGCTCCTGGTGCGCGGGAACACCGCAGTAGTGCGAGCCCGGCAGCGCCGTGTTCGGGCAGCGCTTGCCGGTCGAGAGGATCGCCTGGCAGCGCCCTGTGAACTCCTCCTGCTCGCCCTCTCCGGCGAACGCGGCCTCGGCCTCCTCGGTCGCGAACTCGGTGTCGGACTTGATGTCGACCTTCCAGCCCGTCAGCCGCGCGGCGAGACGGGCGTTCATGCCCTCCTTGCCGATCGCAAGCGCAAGCTGGTCGTCCGGGACGACGACGGTCGCCTCCTTGGCCTCGTCGTCGAGATAGACCTCGCGCACGCGGGCCGGCGAGAGCGCCTTCGCCACGAACCGCGCGGGCTCGGGATTCCACGGAATGATGTCGATCTTCTCCCCGCGCAGCTCCGAGACGACCATGCGCACGCGCGAGCCCCGCGGGCCCACGCAGGCGCCGACCGGGTCGACGCCCTGGGCGTGCGACTCGACCGCGATCTTGGAGCGGTACCCGGGCTCACGCGCGACCGCGCGGATCTCGACGAGGCTGTCGGCGATCTCGGGAACCTCGAGCTCGAACAGCGTGCGGATCAGCTCGGGGTCGCGGCGCGAGAGAATCACCTGCGGACCCTTCGTGCCCGAACGGACCTCGGTGATGACTGCCTTGATCCGCGAGCCCTGCTCGTAGCGCTCGCCGTCGACCTGCTCGGAGCGCGGCAGTAGCGCCTCGACCTTGCCGAGGTCGACGAGGACGTTGTTGCGGTCGCCTGCCTGCTGGACGATCCCGGTCACGACCTCGGTCACGCGGTCGACGTACTCGTCGTACATGATCTGGCGCTCCGCCTCGCGGATGCGCTGCGTGATCACCTGCTTCGCCGTCTGCGCGGCGATGCGGCCGAAGTCGTGGGGCGTCACGTCCTCGCGCTTGATCTGGTTCTCCGGGACGTCCGACCAGTCGATGTCGAGATCCTCGTCGGTCACGAGCACGTGGGAGCGCTCGCCGTTCTCGATCTCGGCCTGCTCGAGCTCGGTGATGACGCGCTCGCGCGCCTCCTCGATCAGCCGCTCCTCGATGTCGGACGGCAGCTCGATCGAGTACACGCGGAAGTCGCCCTCATGGCGGTCGAGCTCGACCACGGCGTGCCGGGAGGAGCCCGGCGTCTTCTTGTACGCCGCCAGCAGCGCGTCCTCCAGCGCGGCGATCAGGGTGTCGCCCTCGATCCCGCGGTCCCGCTCGAGCTCGTGGACGAGCTCGATGATCTCTCGGCTCATGTCGAATCCCTCTCGTCGATCAGGTTGCCCCGGACGATCTGCTCGTACGGGATGTCCACCTCGTGGCCGTTCGTGGCCACCGTCACGGATTCCTCACCCGCGCGGGTGACCTCGCCGCGCACCTTGGTGCGCTCTGCCGTCTTCAGCTTCACGGTTCGCCCGACGACCTCCTGGAAATGCTCCGGCTTGCGCAGCGGCCGCTCCAGGCCCGGTGACGAGACGTCCACGGAGTACTCGCGCAGGTAATCCCGGAGGACCCGCGTGACCTCCTCGCAGAGCGCGTGGTCGACACCCTCGGCCCGGTCGACGTAGACGGTGAGCCGCTCAGGCCCGGTCAGCTCGACCGCGAGCACCTCGACGCCGGGCAGCGCCTCCTCGACGCGCCCGCTGATCTCGCTCTCCAGTGTTCGTTCCTTCTCGTAGACGTTCGGCAACTCGCGCTCCTCACAAAAAATGGGCGCCTCGCGCCCATTTCGCCAAGCCGGTGAAATGTGGTTGCAAAAGGATAGCACTGCACCGGGGCATGAGGCCCCGCCGCGGCGGGGCCTTGAACCCTTGAATTAGACGGTGCGGGTCTCTGAGGGCTCGTCGCCCTTGAGGTGCCGGATCACGTCGGCGACGTCTGCGATCTCCTGCTCGAGATCGCGCTGGTACTCCTCCAGCTTGCGAAGCCACTCTTCGCGGCTGGGGAAGCGCCGGTGCCCGCGGAACCCTCGGTGTCCGCGGTAGTGCCTGTGACGGTGGTGCATGGTCACCTCCCTTCGTTGTATCGGTCGAGAAAGGTTCCGATCGTGTCGCGCGCCCGAACGAGGGCCTCGGCCCACCGGTCGAGCAGCTTGCGGCCCTCCGCCGTGAGCTCGTACGTGCGCTTCGCCGGGCCCGGGAGGTCTGCGCTCCACTCGGAGCGCACGAGCCCCTCGTCCTCGAGCGAGCGCAGCAGGCGGTAGAGGTTGCCGATGTCGACTCTCCCCTCTACCCCGAGCTCCGGGATGCGCTCCAGCAGCTCGTAGCCGTGCAACGGCCGCTCGCGCAGGAGCAGGAGAAGCGAGGGCTCGACGAAGCGCTCCACCCGCGCCCGCACCTGCCAGTGGCCGGGGCGAACGAGACGGCGGCTGCGGGAGCGCGCGTGACGGTGGCCGTGATGTCGCATTCCGGCCAGTATAGGTAAAACACATATGTCTGTCGCATATTTGTAGGCTCCGGCCCCGATGGCACACCCGGATCTCCCCGTCGAGCAGGCGTACGTCGACCGGGCGTACGACTGCCTCGACCGCATGCGCGAGGCGTTGCTGCAGGCCTCCAGCGCGGGCGCGACGGACGTCGCGGCCGAGGCGATCGAGACCTGGGCGACCACGCGGCTACGGACCTTCGAGGACGCCGAGCGCGGGCTCTGTTTCGGCCGGATCGACTCCGAAGAGGCGGCCGACCCGATCTACGTGGGCCGACGCTGGGTGCACGACGACGACCAGGGCGCGCTCGTCGTGAACTGGCAGGCGCCGGCGGCGCGGCCCTTCTACACGGCGACCCCCGTCGCGCCGCACGGCGTGACCCTGCGGCGCCGGTTTCGCACGAAGGGCCGGACGCTCACCGGGATCAGCGACGAGTCGCTCGACGGCTCGCTCGCCGACGCGGCTGCGGCCGTGGACGACTTCCTGCTGGAGGAGCTCGAGCGCGCCCGCGACGCCCGTATGCGCGACATCGTCGCGACGATCCAGGCCGACCAGTACCACCTGATCGCGCGCGAGCCCGAGCCGCCGCTCGTCGTCCAGGGCGGCCCCGGGACGGGCAAGACGGCCGTCGGCCTGCACCGAGCGTCGTACCTCCTCTACGCGCACCGGGACGAGATCCGCCGCGTGCTCGTCGTCGGCCCGAACCCCGCGTTCATGGAGTACGTCTCCCACGTCCTCCCCACGCTCGGCGAGGACAGCGTCGACCAGCGCGCGGTCGGCGAGCTCGTCGAGGGCACCGAGATCACGCGCGTCGACGGGCTCGAGGTGCAGCGGCTCAAAGCCGACCTACGCCTCGGCGACGTCGTCGACCGTGCGGTCGAGCTGGGCTCGCTGGGCGAGCCCGAGGAGCTCGTCGTCCGGCTGGAGGGCCGCTTCGTGGGCGTCGAGGCGGACGAGGTCGAGGAGCTGCTCACCGAGGCGCGCTCGGAGCTCGGGCTCTCGGCTGCCGCGCGCGAGCGCTTCCGGATGAACGTGCTGCGCCGTTTCTACGAGGACTACGGTGCGCGGCTCGGCGGCCAGGCATTCCGCAACTTCGACGAGATCGAGCGCGCGTTGCGGCGCGACGGGCGCATGAACCGCTTCCTCGAGCACGTCTGGCCGGCGCCGAAGCCGGAACAGGTCGTCAGGCGGCTTCTCTCCTCGGCCGAGCGCCTGAGGGAGGCGGCGGACGGGATCCTCGACGGGGACGAGCAGTCGCTCCTCCGGCGCGCGCGGAGCGGCTGGAGCGAGTCCGACCTACCGCTGATCGACGAGGCCCGAGCGCTGCTCGCCGGCCCTCCGACCCGCTTCGGGCACGTGATCGTCGATGAGGCGCAGGACCTGACCCCGATGCAGCTGCGGATGATCGCGCGTCGTGCCGCGGGTGCGTTCACGATCCTCGGCGACATCGCCCAGGCGACGGGGCCGATTGCCTACCAGCGCTGGGACGAGCTCCTTCCACACCTGCCCGGAGGAGAGCGGGCGGGGGTCGAGGAGCTCCGCCACGCCTACCGCGTGCCCCGCGAGATCATGGCGCTCGCCCTCCCGCTGCTCGAGAAGATCGCTCCCGACGTCGAGCCGCCGCTCGCCTACCGCGTCGGCGCCGAGCCGCCGCGCATCGTCCACGGCGACCCGCCGCTCGCAACCGCCTACGACGAGGCGGCGCGGCTCTCGGCCGACGAGGGCCTCCTGGCCCTGATCGCGCCTGCCTCGCTGAGCGGCGAGAGCGAGGGGTCGCTCTTCGACGAGTCCCGGATCGCCGTACTGACCCCGCGCGAGGCGAAGGGCATGGAGTTCGACCACGTGGTGGTCGTCGAGCCGGCGCTGATCGTCGAGGAGGCGGTCGAGGGCCAGGGCCTGCGCGAGCTGTACGTCGCGCTCACGCGCCCGACGAGAACACTCGTCGTCGTCCATTCGCGCCCACTACCGCCCCAGCTCGGCCTCTAGGCCCATTACCTAGTAACAGAGTGTTACTTGGATGGCGCGAGCGTCGTGTTAGGGCCGCGTTAGAGTTGTTTCCCATCCTCTTCCTCGGAGCAGGCGAAAAGAACGGAGAGGAGGCTTCTGATGAAGCTCAGTCCCGGCGCCCGCAGCCTCTGGCTGCTCGGCGCTGCAAGCGCGCTCGTCCTCGTCGCCTCGGCGGTGTTCTTTGGCGCCGGCAGAGCGACGCGACCGGCCAGGGCGGCGTCCCCGTCGAGCAACCTCTACGCGCAGGTCGTCCCGACCGCGAGAGGGCCGTTGACGTCGTGCTCGGAAGCTCCGTGTTCGTCAGCGACCACGGTCTGGCATTTCATCCATGTCGTCAACGCGAATCCCCTGACGAACGAGGGCGGGGCGAGCCGGGCGATTGTGCCGAACTCCTTCGTCGTCGACAGCGTCGATTGGCGGGTCTTCGTGAACGGCGCCGAGGTGCCGGAGTTCGCCACGACGGTCACGCCGCCACCCGACCCGTCGGGTCCGCTCAGCTGGTCGGGACGTTGGCCGACGACCGTCACGTGCCAGGGCCAGCCGGGCTCGTTCTTCCCACCGTGCAACGTGGTTGGCAGCCCGACCGTTCTCCCCGGTGAGAACACCGTCGTCTTCTACTTGGGCTGGATCCACGGAAACACCGAGCCGAACGGGTGGTACGTCTTCAAGTACACGATCCACGGGACGTTGAACGGCAACCCCGTCGACCTCACCGCGAGCTCGCCGCCGATCAGGATGACGAGCTAGCAGCCATGACACCGGAGGGGGCCCGGCGCACCTGCCGGCCCCCTTCCGTCACTACCATTCGCGACGTCTGCGACTGAGTTCCCCGAGCTTCCGCCTGGCCTCGGCCGCCTCCGGATCGTCGTCCGCCGAAGGCGGAACGCTCGGCGCGGCGACGGGATCGTAGGGCTCGCCGAGCGTCTCCTCGATCATGTGGCGCTCGCGGTCAAGCCCTGCCCGGAGTACATGGAATGAGTCTATTTTCGAGGGTCGGCACGTCCGATTCGGGCTCCCACAATCTGTGCGTGGCGGACGCGCTCCACGAAGAGGAGGTCGAGTCACGCTGGGAGGCCGCGCCCGCGGTCGTGGTCGTGATCGCGTTCCAGCTGCTGCTCGGCCTCGTGAGCCGCTCGGAGGACTGGAAGCTCTGGGGCCTGCCGTGGTGGGTGTGGCTGGTCCCGATCGGGCCCGAGGTCGTCCTCCTGGTCGCGCTCGCCTGGCAGCGGCCGCGACGGCAGCTCGAGCAGATGGGTCAACGGCGCAACGTCGCGATCGCGCTGCTCGCTCTGATCAGCCTCGCGAACTCGCTCCTCCTCCTGGCGGTGATCGCCTCACTCGTGCAGGGCCAGGAGAAGAGCGGCGCGCAGCTGCTGCTCAAGGCGATGACGGTGTGGGGCACGAACGTGATCACGTTCGGGCTCTGGTACTGGGCGGTCGACCGCGGCGGCCCGGTGCGCCGGCTCGAGGCACAGCCGCCGCCGCCGGACTTCCAGTTCCCGCAGATGGAGAACCCCGAGCTGGCCGAGCCCGGCTGGTACCCGCGGCTGCTCGACTACGTCTACGTCTCGTTCACGAACTCGATTGCCTTCAGCCCGACCGACGCGATGCCTCTCACTCGCCGGGCAAAGCTGCTGATGCTCTCCGAGTCCGCGGTCTCGTCGCTGACGGTCCTCCTCGTCGCAGCCCGGGCCGTGAACATCTTCACCTAGAGTCCCGGCGCTACCCAGGCGACCAAGGGAGGCGGATCATGGATTCAGCTCAGAGAACTGCGCGGATCGCGGGGCTGTGGTTCATCGGCACGTTCGTGTTCTCGATCCCGGCCGTCCTGCTCTACGACCCCGTGCTGAACAAGACCGACTTCATCCTCGGCTCGGGGTTCGACACGCGCATCTCCACCGGCGCGCTGCTCGAGGTCTGCCTCGCGATCGCGAACATCGCCACCGCCGTCGTCCTGTTTCCGATCCTCAGGCGAGTCAACGAGGCGGTCGCGCTCGGCTACGTCGCGCTTCGCACCATCGAGTCGGCGATCATCATCGTGGGCCTCATCAGCCTCATGTCCGTGGTGACCCTCCGCGACGACCTCGCTGGAACCGGCGTCAACCCGGACTCGCTGACGCTCGCCGGCCGGCTGCTCGTCGCGGTGCACGACTGGACGTTCACGCTCGGGCCGCAGTTCTGCGCAGGCTTCGGGAACGGGCTGCTGCTCGGCTACCTGATGTACAAGTCGGAGCTCGTGCCGTCGCGCGTAGCCCTCCTCGGGCTCATCGGCGGCCCGCTGGCCTTCCTCGGGGGCGTGCTCGTGCTGTTCGGGGTGATCGACAACCCCAGCGCCGGGCTGTTCGTCATGACCATCCCGGAGATCGCCTGGGAGGCGTTCCTGTGCATCTACCTGACGTTCTGGGGATTCAGGCGGTCGTCACCCCTGCTCGTTGGTTCCGCTCGAGTTGCCGTCGAGTAATCCGGGCGCCGCACCGGGTCCGATAGCGGCCAGGGTCCGCTGCGGAAGGGGAGCTTCCAAACGAAGTCCGCAATCGCCAACGGCTTCGTCACGAACCCTGGCCGGATCAAACTAGACGCCCTCGGCCCGGGTTTTGTTAGGCGCGTCGGGCCTGAGCGAAGGGGCTAGACCTCGAGCACGATCGTGACCGGGCCGTCGCTCTCGATCTCGACGACCATCCGAGCTCCGAACACGCCGGTCTCGACCCGGATGCCGAGCTCGCGCAGCTCCTCGCAGAACCGCTCGTACAGCGGCACAGCCTCGTCGGGCGGGGCCGCCTCCGAGAAGCTCGGGCGGTTTCCCTTCGCGGTGTCCGCGATCAGCGTGAACTGGCTCACGACGAGCGCCTCGCCGCCCGTGTCCAGCAGCGAGCGGTCGAAGCGGCCTTCGTCGTTCGCGAAGATCCGCAGCCGCGCCACCTTCTCGGCCAGGCGCGCGGCCAAGGCATCGTCGTCACCGCGCGCGACCCCGAGCAGCACGCACAGCCCGGGCCCGATCTCGCCGGCCACGTCCTCCCCGACGCGCACGAGCGCGCCCGAAACTCGTTGCACCACCGCCTTCATGTTCCGCGCCGAAACGACGATATAGCCCCCGTGGAAGCGGCCCACCTTCCCTGGCAGCACCTGGGCTCCCTGCTGATCAACAGGGGCCTCCTGACCGTGGATCAGGTCAAGCAGGCCTTCGAGGAGCAGCGCCTGACGGGACGGCGGCTCGGCGAGATCGCCGTCGGCCACGACTGGGTGACGAGCGCGGACCTCGCGAAGGCACTCGCCGACCAGTTCGGGCTCGAGTACGTCGACCTCTCGGAGACCCAGCCGGACCGCGACGCGGCGACTCTCCTCCAGAAGGAGCTCGCGTTCCGCTACCAGGCCGTCCCGGTGCGCTTCCTCGCAGACGACCTGCTGCTCGTCGCGGTCGCCGACCCGACCGACGTCGGTCGCGCCGACGACCTACGTCTCGCGCTCGGCCACAACGTGCGGCTCGCGGTCTCGGAGCCCGCGGACCTCGAGCGCGCGATCAAGGCTCTCTACCGCACCCAGATCGAGGTCGAGCAGGAGGACGAGGCCGTCGAGGACGCGGACTTCGACGCGGCCCAGCGCGAGGAGATCTCCGAGGCCGGCGGCGAGAGCCCGGCCGTGAAGCTCGTGCACACGACGATGGCGCAGGCGATCGAGGACGGCGCCTCCGACATCCACTTCGAGCCGCAGGAGAACGAGATGGTCGTGCGCGCGCGGATCGACGGCGTCACGCGCCCGGTCGCGACGATCCCGAAGCCGATGCAGCCGGCGGTCGTCACGCGCCTGAAGATCATGGGCCAGCTCGACATCGCGGAGCGCCGCGCGCCGCAGGACGGGCGCGTCTCGGTCCGCTTCGGCGGCGAGCCGCTCGACCTCCGGATCGCGGTGCTCCCCACCACCCACGGCGAGCAGGTCGTGCTCCGGATCCTCCATCGCGCGGTGAGCAAGCCCGACCTGGGCGAGCTCGGGATGACAGCGGTCGCGCGGGAGCAGTTCGAGCAGGCGATCCGCCAGCCGTACGGGACCGTGATCGTCTGCGGGCCGACCGGCAGCGGCAAGACGACGACGCTCTACACCGCGCTGCACATGCTCAACGACCCGGGCCGCGTGCTGATGACGATCGAGGACCCGGTCGAGTACCAGATCCCGGGGATCAACCAGATCGAGATCTCGGACAAGAGCGGCCTCACGTTCGCGCGCGGCCTCAGGACGATTCTGCGCAGCGACCCGGACGTGCTCCTGGTCGGCGAGATCCGCGACGAGGAGACCGCGCGCATCGCGATGCAGGCCGGCATGACCGGGCACCTCGTCCTCACCACCGTCCACGCCCACAACGCGGCCAGCTCGATCGCGCGGCTGAAGGACATGGGCGTGGAGACGGGCCTGCTCTCGAGCTCGGTCAACTGCGTAGTCGCGCAGCGGCTGGCGCGCCGCCTCTGCACCGACTGCCGCGAGGCGTACTGGCCGACCGACGACGAGCTCCAGCACCTTGGCCTGATGGACCAGAAGGGGCAGATCTTTCTCCACCGGCCCAAGGGCTGTGGGCGCTGCGGCAACGCGGGCTTCCGCGGACGGGTGGCGCTCTACGAGGTGATGCCCGTGACCGGCGAGATCAGACGCCTGCTCGAGGCCGCGACCGACGAGATCCACGAGGCCGCCATCCAGGGCGGCATGACGACACTCTTCCAGGACGGCGTCCGCCTCTGCGTCGAAGGCGTCTCCTCGCTCGAGGAGATCCACCGCGTTGCCGGCGAGCGGCTCGCCTAGCTCTCCCGGCCGGACGCGCTCACTTCACGTACTGGGGCGGGAAGTCGCCGCTTTGGCCGCGTTCACGCACGCGGTGAGAGGGCAAGACGAGGAAGCTCCAGCTGTGGTGTTGCGCACGGAACGGCGACCCTGCGGAATGGAAGGAGCGCCACGGCCACGTCTCCGTCAGGACGACGACGGTCTGGCCCGAGTAGCGGCCCCCTCTGGCGGTCGCCCGCGCCGCGCAGAGCCCCTTGATCCGGACTCCCGGAGCCAGGCCACCGCTGGGGATGTCGCAACGCACGGTCCCGACGCGGCGCGGGAAGAGGGCGAAGGCTTGCCCCGCGGCCGACGCGAGGACGCCCGCAACCGCAGCGTTCTTCGGACCTGCCGACACCGGAGTCGTGACCCCCACGCTGGAGGTTCCGCTTTTGCCGCCCGAGCCGTGACAGCCGGCTGCGAGACCGGCGAGCACTACGAGAATTGCCAGGAGAGGCGTGCGACCCATGTGCCTGTCATACGCCGCCGCCGGTCGCACCGGTCACTCCAGATCTCGAATCCGGGCCTCGTATGCCGGACGTCCGGGCCTGAGGGAGCTCGCGAGCTTGTAGTGGCCGTTCGCCTCGGCCGACTTGCCCTGCTTCTCGAGGCAGCGGCCGAGGGCGTAGTGCGCGTAGTCGTCGACCGGCGCCAGCTCGAGCACCTTGCGGAACTCGGACTCGGCCTCGGCGTAGCGATGGATGCGGAAGTAGGCGATGCCGAGGGCCTCCCGGATCGAGGCCTTCTCGGGCTCGCGCGCCTTCGCCTTCTCGAGCGCGACCGTCGCCTGCGCGGGCATGCCCCTGCGCAGGTGACTGCGGCCCTGCTGGAAGAGGTCGAACGTGTCGCTCATCGCGAACCCGCCAGGCCGAGCGAGCGAAGGGAGAGCAGCCCGCGCAGGCGCTCGAACCGCGTCAGCTGCGAGCGGATCCCGCGCCTGAGCGCGCGGAGGTCGCGGCGCAGCTCCCAGGCCGCCTCCTCCGCGCTGGCGGCCGGCCCGAAGCGCGCGACCGTCGCGTGCGCACCGCAGGTGCCCGTCTTGACGCCGAGCTCGAGCTCGACGAGCCGCGTCAGCTCCGAAAGCGTGGCGCTCGCCGGAACGTCGACCTGCTGGTCGCGGAGGATGTCGCGCAGCTCTTTCCTGCAGGCCGTCGCGAGCCGGCGCGGGT
>Ga0335083_10007871_pt1 | contig 13091 bp, 13 predicted proteins | sample Lox_Sample_42_FD_206716 | JGI IMG/M metagenome (GOLD analysis project Ga0335083, IMG submission 206716) | Soil microbial communities from Loxahatchee National Wildlife Refuge, Florida, United States - Lox_Sample_4.2 | ecosystem: Environmental > Terrestrial > Soil > Wetlands | place: USA...
CCTGGCCGATGAGCGGGAGGCCGCGGCGGCCGACCGGGACGCGGCACGCCTGCTGCTGACCGGGGTCTGGCTGGACCGGCGCGCCGCCGCCGCCGATCGTCAGGCCGCCGTGCAGGACCGGCTGGCCGCGGCCCAGGACAGGGAGGCGGCAGCGGCCGACCGGGACGCGGCATCGGCGGCACGTCAGCAGGCAGCCGTCGAGCGAGCCCAGCAGGAACTGACCGGATCGGCACCGGACAGTTAAGCCCGGATGGCAGCTGATGCTTGCCGTCGGCTGCTGCTATTGCTGTCACGGTCGCCATCAGCGGCAGCCGAAATGACCGCCGGAAGCGTGCGGGGATCGCCCGCGTCCGGTCCGGACGGGCCCTGACCTAGCCTGGTCTTCTGACCGGAGTGTCCGAATCTCAGCCCAGGTAATAGTCGCTGGGACGGCGGGTTTCCCGGTGCTGGTGAAGCATGACGACTTCCTCTGCTATCGCGGCGAGAGTTCCGGCAGCGGCGACGATATGGCTGCGTACCTCCTTCGCGTGTTCGGCCTGGCGTTGCAGAAACCCGGGCGCGCCGCGCCGATGCCTCGGTCTTTGCCCGTCCTGGTGCGGAATTGGCGGCCTTCAGGCTCGACCACGTCCTCGGTTATCACGCTATGCCCCGGCGCGATCGGGGCGAGGGTCCTTGGTCACCATGGGCATGCCGTGAGCAAGAGTCCCGGGTCACGGACATGTGCCAACTGCGGTTGTCCCTGAGTGGCCGTCGAGTACCGGTTTCCTATCGGGCACGCAGCTGGCACGCTTTCGGCTCGGGCTCGCTCGTGTCTTTGATTTCTCCCTGGCGGGTGGACCACCGGCCGGGACATCGTCTATGGTTCCCTGCCGCACTTCGAGCCCAGGCCATGGTCCCGGGGCGGCGGGGACCTCCGACCCTGGTCATCTCCGAGCACTGGCCGCATGGTGGCGTGGTATCGCAGTCGACACCCCGGCAACAACCAAGGAGGTGACTCTCATGATCGAGGTCACCGCTGCGGCGCTGGCCGCCCATCCGTTCCTGCACGGCATGTCCCATGACCACCTGGCCGTGCTCGCCGATGCCGCCTCGGACGTCACCTTTCCGGTTAAGCACCGGCTGATCGAGGACGGCCGCAGCGCCACCCGGTTCTGGCTAATTCAATCCGGCCACGTGACCCTGGACCTGCATGTTCCCGGGCAGGGCCCGATGAGCATCGAAACCATCGGGATGGGCGAGCTGCTCGGCTGGTCGTGGCTGTTCCCGCCGTACAAGTGGGCATTCGGTGCCGTGGCCGCCAGCCCCGTCGAGGCCTTCGAATTCGACGCGCGCGCGGTACGGGCATGCTGCGCCGCCGACCCCGTGCTTGGGTACGAAGTCACGCATCGGGTCGCACGCGTCCTCTCCAAGCGGCTGCAGTCCGCCAGGGGCAGGCTGATCACCGTCTCCATCCAGCCTGCTGGGGTGCGCTGATCGGCGTCGGTACCGATTTTGCTTGCCAGCCGGGCCGACGTTTTCAGCCGCTTTGACAGGCTGTTCGAGGAGTGGGCACGGATGATGCCGTTCCGGCCCATGTCGTTACCGCGCTGGCCGGAAGCGGGGGACCTGATCCGGGTGGAGGAATACCGGGAGGACGGAACCCTGGTGGTGCGGGCCGATCTGCCCGGCATCGACCCGGATAAGGACGTGGAGCTGACCGTCGCCGGCGGGATGCTGCACATCGAGGCCGAACGCCGCGAGGAGGAAAAGCGGGAGGAGAAGGGCTACCTGCGCCGGGAGGTGCGTTACGGGGCCTTTTCCCCGGTCGCTGCCACTGCCGGAGGGCGTGACCGAGGCCGACATCACCGCGTCCTGCAAGGACGGGGTCCTGGAGATCCGCATCCCGGAGCCGAAACACGAAGAGGCCAAGAAGATCGCCATCAGCAAATCCTGACCGAGCGGCCGCGCTGGCCTGTTCGCAACGACGCGGCGAGCCGCCGGCCAGCGCGGCGATCAGCAAGCGCCCGGGCAGCCCGCCGGCCAGATGGGCAATCCCTTGAACGATGCCGACCGGAGTACCGACAAGGGTGGCGCCCAAAAAACGACCAAGCCTGTGCCGGGAACTGTCGCGCCGGCCCGTTCGGATAAAAGAGAATCAATCCACTTCAGAGCCCCGGAATGCCATTGACCAGGAGTGTAGTCCTGGGTACACGGCTTCGTGGCCGCTGTGGGATAGGAAGCCCCGGACATCCCTGATGGTGCTCAATTACCGTGCCTGCCGCTGGTTATGAAGGATCCTGGCGCACGCGGTCATCTAGAGCGCCGGTCAAGTAGCGGGGCCGAGTTTCTTCGTGTGACCGGTTGACGGTCGTCGAGTGTGCTATTCCCTGTTCGTAGCAGGTAGTGAAGGATCGGCTACGAGGCAGGGAGGAAGCATGGTGCGTCCTGTGGTGTGGCGCCCGCCGGCGGAGCCCTCGCCGGCCGAGCAGGCGGTGATCAAGGCGGTGCGGCGGGCGAAGCTGTTCGTGTTCTTGCGCCTGCACCGGCATGAGCTGTTTGACGAGCGGTTCCAGGCCGAGCTGGCGGAAACGTACGTGGACAGCCCGAAGGGGCAGCCGCCGGTGCCGCCGGCCCGGCTGGCGCTGGCCACGATCCTGCAGGCCTACACGGGCGTATCCGATGATGAGGTGATCGAGGCGACGGTGATGGACCGGCGCTGGCAGCTGGTCCTGGACTGCATGAACGCCGAAGAGCCGCCGTTTTCCAAGGGCACCCTGGTGGGATTCCGCAAGCGGCTGATCGAGAAGAACCTGGACCGGCGGCTGGTCGAGCGGACGGTGGAGCTGGCCGCGGCCACGGGCGGGTTCGGGGCGCGGGCGCTGCGGGCCGCACTGGACTCCTCCCCGCTGTGGGGGGCGGGCCGGGTGGAGGACACCTTTAACTTGATGGGACACGCCCTGCGCAAGGCCCTGGGCGTGATCGCGGTGCTGCAGGGGCGGGGGCAGGCCGCAGGGACCGCTGCCGTGGCGGCGCAGGCCGGGGTGCCGGAGCTGGCCGCCTCCAGCCTGAAGGCGGCGCTTGACCGGGACTGGGACGACCCGGCCGCCCGGGACGATGCCCTCGCCGTGGTGCTGAGCCTGCTGGACCAGGTGGAGGCCTTCATCGCCGGGCAGGCCGGGGACCAGGCCGCGGCTGCCGCGGTGGCGGCCGCCTGCCAGGTCCGTGACCAGGATGTGGACCTGACCGGGGCGGCGCCGGCGCTCCGCCGCGGGGTGGCCAAAGACCGGCGGATCAGCATCGAGGACAGCCAGATGCGGCATGGCCGCAAGTCCCGCTCGGTGCTGTTCGACGGCTACAAGCGGCACGTCATGCGGGACCTGGACACCGGCCTGGTGCCCGCCGTGGGGATCACCCCGGCCAACGCGCCAGAGGCCAGCGTCACCGGCGACATCACCGCCGACCTGCAGGCCGCCGGGCGGGAGCTGGCCGAGCTGCACATCGACCGGGCTTACCTGGCCTCGGCCCTGGTCCGCGACCGCAGCCCGGACCTGGCCATCTACTGCAAGGCCTGGCGGGTCCGCAACACCGGCGGCCGGTTCGCCAAGGACCAGTTCAGCCTCGACTTCGATACCGGCCAGCTGACCTGCCCGGCCGGAGTAGCCATGCCGTTCGCACCCGGCAAGACGGTGCGCTTCCCCGCCGGCACCTGCGCGGCCTGCCCGCTGCGGGCCCGCTGCACCACCAGCAGCAACGGCCGCAGCGTCGCCATCCACCCCGATGAGGCGCTGCTGGCCGAGCTGCGCCACCGCCAGCAGGACCCGGACGGGCGCGCGAAGCTGCGGGAACGCGTCGCGGTCGAGCACGCCCTAGCCCACGTCGGCCGCTGGCAGGGCCGCCGCGCCCGCTACCGGGGCACCCGTAAGAACCTGTTCGACCTGCGCCGCGTCGCCGTCGTCCACAACCTCCACATCATCGCCCGCCAGCCCGCCACCGACAGTTACCAGCAAGCCGCCTGACAGCTACCTGACCGGCGCTCTAGCCTCTAGAGAATCCGGAACACCAGCGCGCCGTCTGAGGTCGCGGGTTACCTGGTCCTGAAGGATCTTGAGGCGGTTGCTGATCTGCACTGGTACCGGTACCGGATCCTGCAGTGCCCGCGCCGCCGGCGGTAGCCAGGCCAGGTCGGTGCGGCACCGCTGCTGCGCGGCGGCCAGCGGCTCTGGGGCGTCACCCCGCCGGCCCTGGCGCATGACCGGGACGAGGAGGGGCTGATGGCCCGGTGGCGGAGGTTCCTCCCGGAGCGCGAGCACATCGCCGTCCGGGCCCCGGTAGACCTGCTTGGCTCCCGGCGGGCTGGTCTTGCCCGCGGACAGCTTCATCACCGGCCGCCCGTCATAGGCGGCCAGCTTGTAGGCGCTGTCCAGGTACGGCGCATCCGCCGAGACGCCCATCTTGGTGCCCACCCCGTACGCGTCGATCGGCGCGCCGGCGGCGGCCAGGGCGGCGATCGCATACTCGTCCAGACCGCCGCTGGCGAAGATCCTGGCGTCGGCCAGCCCGGCCTCATCCAGCATCGCGCGGGCCATCCGGGCCAGCGCGGCCAGGTCACCGGAGTCCAGCCGCACCCCGACCGGGCCGGGCAGCCGCAGGCGCCGGATCGCCTCGATGGCGTTGCGCACGCCGCGGCCGGTGTCGTAGGTGTCGACCAGGAACGTGGTCATGCCCGGGAAGTCCTCGGCGAAGGCGATGAACGCCGCCTGCTCATCGCCGAACGCCTCGATGAAGGAGTGCGCCATGGTGCCCGCGGCGGCCAGCCCGTAGCGGCGCGCCGCGGCCACGTTGCTGGTGGCGGTGAACCCGGCGATCGCCGACGCGCGGGCCACCGCCAGGCCCGCGTCGATCCCCTGGGTACGGCGGAAGGAGAAGTCGACCAGCTGCGCGCCGCCGGCGGCCAGCACGCACCGGGCCGCCTTGGTCGCCACCGCGGTCTGGAACGTCACATGGTTCAGCAGCACCGTCTCGGCCAGCTGCGCTTCGGCAATCGGCGCGGTCACCTCCAGCAGCGGCTCGCCGGCGAACACGACACGGCCTTCCGGAACCGCCTGCACGTCCCCGGTGAACCGCAGCCCCGCGAAGGCGCGCAGGGTGTCCTGTCCGTATCCCCGAGCCTGCCGCAGGTAGCCCAGATCATCGGGGGTGAACGAGAAATCCTGCAGGAACTGCAGGCAGTCCGCCAGCCCGGCGGCAACCAGGAACCCGCGGCCCGGAGGCAGCCTCCGGACGAACACGCTGAACGTCGCCTGCCCGGCCATCGAGCGGCGCAGGTAACTGGCCGCCATATTCAGCTCATACAGATCGGTCAGCAACCGCCCGGCACGACCGGACCTCCCTCACACGTGCCTGACCAGTTACAGGTTCAGATGGGCTCGCTCGTGAGTGACATCCTCGATGGCGGTGGCGGCCGCGTGCACAAGCTGCCCGGCCAGGTCCGACAACGCGCGCGCGGCGGCGAGCTGCGCCCCGATCCGCGCCACCTCCCGGTCGGCGGGATTACGCCGTGCCTGGCCGTGGCCGGCCAGCTGCTCGCCACCCGGCATGACCAGGAGGGCCTCGGCACGGGTCTGCCCATCGGTCTCAGCGATGGACACACTCACCGACCAATCCTCGTTCACGTTCATGACACGCTCCTTCCCACTCAGCCAGCCTTATCTGTAGTCACTGTCCAGCGAATGCAGTCCGGGCCACAGGGTCCTCCAGCCCCGCACCACCGGACCTTCGTCATTGCCCTGGAACCAAGCCGGGCCGACCGAGACCTCAACGCCCGAGTTGCCATAGACGGTGGCGCTCGCGGCGAGCAGTGCTATCTCACCGGACAGGAGAGGCGAGACGAGACCGCAGGTCAGCAGGTCGATCGGGTACGGGCGCCAAGGCACCGGCGGCATCATCGCGGTGACCCCGGCCTGGCCGGGCAGCGGCAAGCGCGCTCGGCGAAGACCAGCAGCCACGCCCGGCCGGCCGCATCGCCAGCCGGGCAGCACGAGCGAAGGAACTCTTGCTTCATCTGGCGATGATCACGCCGGATCAACCGCCACATCGCGCTCTGCGGGACTTTGGGCGAGGCTCCGCAGAGCTAAGGCACTACGCATGGTGCGCACTGCCCGGGAGGACATTTCTCCCGCTGGGGGTGTGGCTGATGTCTTGCGACTGGCGCTCTCGGCCGCCCTCAGGGCTGCCGAGGCCTCCCTGCCGCCGCGGAGCCCCACGCCGGTCGGCGGGCAGGTCCGCCTGGCGCTCGTCGCCGCGCTCCGGCGTCGGCGCCCTCGCTGAACGGGCGCTGGTCGCGGACGGCACCAGAGCGAGATGGCCCTTAGGTCCCGCGGATGGGGACCTAGGACCCTGCCGTCCGGCTCCACAGGCGCCGAGCATGGATCACCGGCAGCTAACCCTCCCGCGAAGGGAGCCCGGAAGATGAAGTCCGCGCGCATCGCCGCCTGGCAGGCAGGCGCCCCGATCATTCTGCTGGCCGCCGGCTTCCTCGCCGGCTGCGGATCCGCACCCGCCCCGTCCGCCCGCCCGACCGTGACCGAGACGGTAACCGTCACCGCACCGCCCCCGGCGACCGCCAGCCCGGTGCCGCCGTCCCCGGCGCCGACGGGTCCGCCGGCCTGCGAGACCTCGGCCCTGGCGGCCTCGCTTGGTCCCGGCAACGGAACAGCGGGCAGCACTTACTACCCGATCGAGTTCACCAGCAACTCCGGCGCGCCCTGCACGCTGTACGGCTACCCGGGCGTCTCGTTCGCCGCCGTCTCCGGCGGCCAGGTCGGCGCGGCAGCCACCGAAGACCCGTCCTACCCGCGGCGGCTGGTCACGCTGGCGCCAGGCGCCGCCGCGCACGCCGAGCTGAGGGTCACCGACGCGATGAACTACCCGGCCTCCGCCTGCCAGCCCGTCACAGTGCACCGGCTCAGGGTCTTCCCGCCGGGCCAGACCAGCCCCCTGTATCTCACCCTGAACGCCACGGCCTGCACCAGCACCTCGGTGCAGATCCTGTCCGTGCAGACCGTCCAGCCCGGTAACGGCATAGCCGGTTAGCCGGGCTTGCCGAAGCCGGTGACAGACATTAGCGACATTCGGCTGACCGGGGCTACCAGCATCTCGCGCAGGAACCCGAACTCCCGGTCCCATACATGCAGTTCCTTGTAGGCCGCGTAGACCAGGGGATCGCGTGCCGCAGCCCGCGGGATTGCCGTGCATCCAGGCTTCGGGCGGCCATGGACCATTGAGCCGAAAAAGGCCCCGACAGAGTGGGACCAGTGCCTCTACTCAATTTTCCCTGCGAGCACAAGCATCAAGATTGCGGCGTTTGGCCGACTGGGTCGGCCCGGCGCCACGCCGATCTCGCAGTGAGCCGTGCGAGCGGCGCATGGCTCCCGATACGGGGAGATGATCACATTGACCAGGCTTTCCGCGCTGATGGCGGCGCGGCTCCACGGACCGCGATTCTTCGCCATCACGATGTCCATGGCCGCTGCTGCCGCGCTCGCGGCATGCGCACAGACCGGGACCGGCTCCGCGGCGGCGCCCGCCACCGCCATCACCACTCCGGCCAGCGACACTGTCCCGTCCGTAGCAGCCCCGGTGGCCCCCGCCGGGACCTGGATGAAACTGCCCGCCGCGCCCATCACCACGGCACCGGGAATGATCACCAGTGTGTGGACCGGCCGCGAGATGATCATCCGCGGCCTGCAGTTCCTGCCGCTCGGCGGGTGGCGCGGCGTCACCTTCGCCTACCGCCCGGCGTCCAGGGCCTGGGTCCGGCTCGCCGCTGGACCGCAGTCGCCCGGGACGACGTTCCAGACGTCCGATGTCGCCGTGTGGACCGGATCGCGGATGCTGGTCGCCGGGCTCACCAACGGCAGCTACGACCCGGCAGCCAATACCTGGCGCGCGATCCCGCGGCCCGCAGGCTCCATGTCCGGGGCGGTGACCGGATGGACCGGCCGTCAGTTCCTGGCCTGGGGCGGTGCCTGCTGTGAGGACACGACCCGGGGCGGGCTGGCCTACACCCCGGCGACTGGGACCTGGCGCGCGATCCCGGCCGCGCCGCTTGCGTCCCGGACCCGCGCCTCCGGTGCCTGGACTGGCAAGGAACTCGTCGTGGCCGGCGGGTCGAACTACCACAAGGCCTTCCGCGACGCGGCCGCCTACAACCCGTCCGCCGGCACCTGGCGCAAGCTCCCGTCGATGCCGGGCACGGCCATCGGCTGGCCCGCGCTGTGGGATGGCAGGGAAGCACTGTTCCTCAGCACCAGCAGCGCCCGCGGGATGGCCTACAACCCGGCCAGGAACCACTGGCGGCTGCTGCCCGCCATGCCGCTGCCACGTTCGGAATTCGCGGCCACCTGGACCGGTCACCGCGTGCTCGTCTGGGGCGGGCTCAGCTACCGCTACCCCACCTGGTCGGCCCCAGCGCACGGGGAGGCCTATAACCCTGCCGCCAACCTGTGGACGGCCCTGCCCGTCTCACCGCTGCGCGGTCGTGCCCTGCCCACCGCGGTGTGGACCGGCCGCCAGATGATCGCCTGGGGCGGGAACTTCCTCCAGCAGGAACCCAGCGCGTCCTCTGCTGACGGCGCGGCGTACACGCCGCGCACGCCTTAAACATCGCGGCTGCCGGGACCGCTTCGATCAACTGACGCAGACCGTTTGTTGCCCGCGGGTAATGCGGGACGCCTGTTCGACCAGGGCATGGATGTGAGGGGTCAAGGTCCCTTAAAGAAATTGCTGCGGGGCACCGTGCGCCGGGTCGGTCGCCCGCGTGGTGCGCGAGATACAGGGTTCGGTCTCGCAAGCCCGTGCTCCCGCGACTGAGGTGAGTCCGGCGAGATACCGCCGATCGTGCTGAAACGCGCGTCGGCCGTACGACGGTTCGTGCCGGTCTTGTCCCCGGAGGGGTTGCCGGGGACCTGTGACCGGCGCCATTGGGTCCTTCGCCTCTGCCCGTGTGCGACCTGCGCCGTTAGCGTGAATCGTGGCGGGAAAGCGGCCGTGCTGACAGCTGCCGGCGGCGACATAGGCCGGTCACCGAGCTCGCCGAGATAGCAGTTACCGGTGGCCAGCTGCCGCGGATCGCCTGCGAACGCCACTGGCGGCGGAAGCGGTCATTGGCAGAAGGAGGATCGCAATGTCTGGAATAATCGTGGGAATTGACGGTTCCGGTCATTCTCAGCGGGCCCTGGAATGGGCCTTCAAGGAGGCGGCGCTGCGCCGCGTACCGGTCACCGTGCTCACCGTGCACCAGGCCGTCCGGGACAACCTCGGCTTCGTCTCCAGCTACCCCGGCGACCCGGACCTGACCGCGGAGGCCGAGGCAGCGGCCAAGGCGGAAACCGAGAAGGTGCTGGCCGCCCTGGGCGGCTCCCGGCCGGAGTCGGTCACGATCAGCGGGGTCAACGGCATCCCGGCCGAGGAAGTCATCAAGGCGGGCGAGGGCGCTGACATGATCGTGCTGGGCTCACGCGGCGTTGGCGGCTTCTCCCGGCTATCGATGGGGTCGGTCGCCGCCCAGGTGGCCCAGCACGCCCCCTGCCCGGTCGTCATCGTCCGGCCGCCGCACCGTGACTGAGGCTTGGTTACCGCGGATCCGGCGGGGCCGGGTCGGCCGATCGAAGGCTTCCTCGATCTCCCGCCGGATCTCCGCGACGGCCGCTTCGGGCGACGGGCCAAGCCGCTGCAACTGAGCTGCGCGTGGAGTACGCGACCGTGCTGTCCTGGACGATCGGCCTGGTCATCGGGATCCTCACCCAGCTCGAGCAGGCCGGCGCGAAAACCCTCCGCGCGGCCGCTCGCCCGCAGCCCGCGACCAGCCGGTGACGGCCGCGGCCGCCGCAAGCCCGCGGGACTTCGGAATACCCGCCGATGACCAAAGACTCTAACCCCCCGGGGTCGGCAATGCTGTCCCCGTACCTGGCGGCGCCGGGGGTTACGGCCCGGGAATGGCGGCTGCCTTGCTAGGCGGCTGCCTGGAGGGCGTGCTGGTGCAGGGAGCTGAGCATCGCCGTGTGGCCTGCGCGCATGAACTCCGGCCACTCGCGGGTGTTGAGGAACTGCTCGTAGAATCCGGTCCCGGCGACCTTGTGGTAGGGCACCGGCTCGACGAGCAGGGTCCGGGCCTCGCGGCGCAGCCTGGCCAGGTGCTCGCGGGCCAGCTGCGCCTGCTGGCAGGTGCGCACCTGCGCGGCCGCCGTGACGATGCTGAGCGGGCGGGCGTCCCAGCCGGTGACATCCTCGCCGGCGAACTCGTGCGGGTAGAAGCCGTTCACCGCTACCGCGGTGTCGACGGCGGGCTCGATGTCGAGCACGGGCCGGATCGGGAAGATGTCGACGATCCCGCCGTCGCACCACGACAGCCCGTCGAGCCGGGCGGGCTGGATGAACAGCGGGAGCGATACGGCCATCCGGATCGCGCGTGCCACCGGCAGGTCCGGATGGGTACGCGGGCCGATGAAGTCCAGCCGGTTATGCTCGACGTTCCAGACCGGCGCGTAGGTCGGCGTGCGCAGCTGCGCCAGGGTGAGGCCGCCAAGGTGGCGGCGGTAGAACGCCTCGAGCTTGTCGCCGCGCAGGATGCCGCACCAGCCGCGCGCCAGGGTCGGGACGAGCGCGACGAGCTCACGCCACCCGACATCGATGTAGTCGCCGGGCCGCATCGAAGCGGTGAGCTCGGCGACCTGATCGGGCGGCATCCCGGCGCCGAGCGGGAAGCCGAACAACGCCGAGCCTGAGCACACCGAGTAGACAGCGACCTCGGTGCCGCTGTCCTGCAGCGCCTTCGCCACCCCGACGAGCGAGGCGAGAGCGCCGCTGCCGCCGGTGGCCACGACGCCGACGCGCCCGGTCAGCGGCGGCGGGGCGGTCCCGCGCGGCGGCCCGAAGACGGGTCCCGCCGCCGGACGGCGGTCGGACGGCAGCGGCAGGAGCCCGCGCCGGACGGTATCGAGGAACGCCGTGTCCTCGCGGATGGCCGTTATCACGTCGCGGGTACGGACGATGACGTTGAAGTACTGCCGGACGCGGAAGATATCCAGCGCGGCGTCCAGGGCGCTGTGGCTGGGCCGGCTGCCGGTGGTGGCCATGGCGATCGCCTCCGGCATTATCGTGGGACACCACCTCCCTGTCCAGGCAGGGGCGAAGGTCACCTCGGCCGACCCGGGTACGTGACCGCTCGCGAAAGGCGGGTCCTTCGCGAGAGGCCATGCCCAGCGGGGGAGGTACCCAGAGAACTTCGCACTGTGCATTCCGCCGCACCACCTTCAGGACCAGCAGCGGGGCATCGGGCAGAAGCTTGGGCCGGGAGGACCGGGATCCGGTAGATGCGGCCGGGCACCCCCCATTCTCCGAACGGCAGACCGTACCCGGCGTCGATCGCGCGGAGCGACGGCCGCCCCATGTGCGCGAACACCAGCCGCTTGACCTGGTGCTGGCGGGCCTGCCCGGCAACATCCAGCGCCGCCATGTGGCCGCCGGCGCCGCGGGCGAAGCGGATCGGCCGGTTCCAGCCGGCCGCGTCGGCGAACATCAGATCCGCCCCGGCGGCCCAGGCGGGGAACTGCCAGAACTCCGGCGCCCACACCACCGACGAGCCCGGGAGGCGCAGCAGGTAGCCCCACGCCGGGTGGCTGGTGTGCACGACCGGACGCGGCTCGATCACCAGGCCGGCGATGGCGATGGGCGCCGCGGCCGGCTGGACTCCGCGGCGGGCAGCCAGCACGCGCAGCTGGGCGCGCAGCTCGCTGCGCTCGTCGCTGACCAGCCAGGCGGCCAGCGGTCCGTCCGGTTCGGCTCCCGGGCCGCCGTCGATCATGACCCGGCGGCGGCGGTAACCGACCAGCAGCCCGGCCGGCGGGTAGCGCGGGGAGTTCATCGCCCCGGTCCCCAGCAGGGTCAGCCGCAGCCACGCCGTCACCGCAGGTACCTTATCCGGACTAGGCGATGTCCTCCAGGGCGCGGCCCGGCCGGACCGGGCCGGGAAAGCCCGCCCCGTTCGGCCCGCAAGCGGTCAATGATCCCGAACGGACCAGGGTTGCCCGCCCACCTCAACCCGTCACGCGGTCTGGGTCCTGACCTGAGCCCGCTGGCCTGCCAGCGGTCACTGGGGGAGGCGGCGCAGGAACGGGTCGGCGAGGTGCTCGCTGGTCACCCGGATCCGGGCGTCCACGGCGATGACGCCGTCCGGTCGGACGATCACCGGGTTGAGGTCAAGCTCGGCGGCCTGGGGCAGGTCGTCGGCGAGCCGGGAGACGCGGAGCAGGGTGTCGCGCAGCGCCCTGGTGCCGGGCGCGTGCTGCAGCAGCGCCGGCGCGGCGCGGATGGCGCGGATCAGGTCCTCGGCGTCGGCGTCGGTGAGCGGGGCGAGGCGGGCCGCATAGTCGGCGAGCACGCCGGTGGCGATCCCGCCGAGCCCGAACACCACCACCGGGCCGAACACCGGTTCCTGCACGACGCCGGCCAGTGTTTCGATGCCGCCGGTGATCATGGGCTCGACCAGCACCCCGGACATCCGCCCGGCGAACCGGGCGTGCAGGCGGTCCATCGCGGCGCGTACCTCATCGGCGCCGTGCAGGTCCAGTTCGACGGCGCCGGCTGCCGTCTTGTGCAGCAGGCCGGGCACGTCGGCCTTGAGGACCACGTGCCCGCCCAGTCCGGCCGCCGCGGCCACGGCCTCATCGGGGTCGGCGGCCCGGCGGAACTCCACCATGGGCAGGCCGTAGCAGCGCAGCAGGCCGTCGGCTTCCTCGGCGGACAGCCAGCCGCCGCCCGGCATCCGGGTCAGGAACGAAGCGATGATCGTGCGGGCCTGCCCGGCCCGCACGTCGGCGAATTCCGGCACCGTGCCGGGCGGCCGGGACCGCCAGGCGCCGTAGCGGGCGGCCCGGGCCAGCGCCCGGGCGGCTGATTCGGGGTTGGCGTAGGCGGGCACGGGCGGGGCGGCACCGTCGCCGGGCAGCAGCCGGACGGTCTCGGGCTGGTCCAGCACCACCGCCGTGACCGGGACCGGTAGCCGGGTCGCGGACAGCACCGGGAGCAGGCCGGGCGACGCGCTCTGCACGACC
>Ga0335083_10007872_pt1 | contig 13089 bp, 14 predicted proteins | sample Lox_Sample_42_FD_206716 | JGI IMG/M metagenome (GOLD analysis project Ga0335083, IMG submission 206716) | Soil microbial communities from Loxahatchee National Wildlife Refuge, Florida, United States - Lox_Sample_4.2 | ecosystem: Environmental > Terrestrial > Soil > Wetlands | place: USA...
GGCCGTTTCCAAGCGGCGTCGAAAAAATGCATCGTCCAATGGCGTGCCGGCATCCCAGGTGTAAAGTCGCACACGCAATCGGCTGCGGCTGTTGAAAAATCCGCGGGCAATGAAGCGGCCTTTGTCGGAGATCAGGTCGACTACGTCCCCGTCGGCCACCCCGCCGTCGACGCGCGCGATCGCCGTATCTAATACCCACGGGTGACGGCCAAAAAACGGTTGTGCCTTCCGGGGCTTCAAAATCACTTGCGCGACGCCGATTCCTGCGGTGGTTTCACCAGCGGGGGAAATTGGCTCAACGGTTTGTGAGGCATTTGACATGACAATGCTCAACGGCGACGGATGTGTTACCCGTTCGCCAAAAACGCGTGCTATCGTGACAGATGTTCGCAGGCGCAATACTGAGCATAACCGCCCGAACGACGAAGAGATAGAGCCTTGATGCGGCGCCACCCACCGCACACAGCCGGTGGACTGCCTGCCCGCTAGTTCAACGAGGGTCTGCCGAATGCCGGGCTGGCCGGATCAGTTAGCGCCTGCGGCGTGGGCTGCGGAATGGGCAAAGGCTTGGGTGGCCGGATTTCATGCCGGGCAGCCGGCGACGACAGCTTGGCCCCTGCCGATGCGGATTTCGCTTGCAAGTTGAAATCGGTTGGCTGATTGAATTCCGCCGTGTTTATCAAGGCACGCAATAGCATTCGTCCGCGGCGTGAAGATCGCGATCGAGAAAAAGTCGATTTCATTTCATGCCCCGAACGATGAACACCAACGCGCAAAACCTGCGCCGACGATCAATCGGCGCAGGCATATCCGAAGTTATGCCGTGGCGCGCCGCCATGTTCAGGATGACAGAGCGTGCGCAGCCGAAGCGGCATTGAGGCGGCGTCCGCGCACTTTCGCGCCACCGGTATACGATTGCCGGATTGCGGACAATCGTTCCTTGACAATACGTACGTTCCACGACGAAACAGACGTTTATTGCCGATGAGAAGGCGCTGTCGTTGACAGGGCATTTCATCGCTGTTTTATTCGCTCTGCGGTTCAGCGAACCGTTGGCTAGTTCTTGGGCAAATAGCCAGTGGTGTAAGCAGGGCCGGGCGTAATGGTGGTGGCCGGCGCGGTCATCACCGGAGTACCCACGGCGCCGCCGCTACAAGCGTCGCAATGGTTGCAGCCGCAATCACCGCCCATGGGCTCCTCGCAAGGAGCGCATTCGCTGCGTCGGCCGAAGCAACCGCCCCAGCCGCCGCAAGGATTTCCGAGGCCGCAGCATCCAAGCGTTGCGCTCGTCAATGCCGCCAGCGTCGTTACAATAAGAAACTTTTTCATGACTGAACTCTCCAATGCAAAACAAAGTCGGGAGGAAGGCGATTTGCTTCGGGTCGAGCAACTCTACACCACGCCCCGTGATGTGCAAACGCAACATGCAGATTTTTTTTCGCAACCGGATTGTTTTTTCTAAACGCCCGTGGGTGGAATAGATGATATGTCTTTCCAATGCGATGTATGGTGCCGCTTTGCGGAAGTTCCGCGCGCACCACATCCTCCGAGAATGTCAACCCTGGCGCATTTGCGGGTTATGCACACCTCTTCCATCCGGTTGACGCCCTGCTCCGCCGCCCTGCGAATGCTCGTGGCTTGGGCCGTATTGTGGTCCGGCTTATCACCCTGCGTCCGGCCGGCGGTAGCGGGCGATGCTCCCTGCGGCACGACATCTTCAGCGTGTGGTCATGAGGCCCCAGTTTGCCTGCCGCGCACCCAGGACGAGGTGTGGCTGGTCAGTTCCCGTTGCCTGGGCTGCCCCAACGACGAAGCTAACCCGCCGCAGTTTCAGGTCTGGCAGTACGATTTGAACGCACATCAGTGGAACAGTTCCACGCAGGCAGCGTTTTTGGCGTCGAATCGTCCGGCCCTGCCCACGGTGTTTTGGGTGCATGGCAACCGGAAATACGCCGACGAAGCGCGCGAAGACGGAATGGAGGTCTACGATCAGTTGACCACCGGCGTTTCCGGCGATCGCCCGATTCGATTTGTGATTTATTCCTGGCCGGCCGTACCCGTCCGTGGCCTGCGCGAGGATGCGCGCGAAAAAGCCATCCGGACCAATGCCGACGGTTATTATTTGGCTGCGCTTGTCAATCAGATTGATCCGCACGTGTCGGTCGATTTGATCGGTTACAGCTTCGGGGCCCGGATCGTGACCGGCGCCTTGCACATTCTCGGCGGCGGCGATATTTGCGGGTGGTCGCTGCCCCATCCGATCAAACGACTGGCGCCTTTGCAGGCGGTGCTGGTGGCTCCAGCTGTGAATAACGACTGGTTGGCGATCGGCCATGCGCACGGCAAGGCGTTGGTAGCCGTCGATCGCATGTTGTCGCTCAATAATTATTGCGATCGAGCGTTGAAACACTACGCGGCAATCGATCCCTGCACCAAACCGGTGGCCTTAGGGTATACCGGCGCCGTTGGTTACCTTGGAGAGAACGGCAGCAAACTGCGGCAGTTCAATATGTGCTGTGCGGTAGGCAAACAGCACTATTGGGGAAACTATTTCTACAATCCGGGCATTGTGGCCATGATTCGGCCTTACGTGGGGTTGGGGCAATAACCGGACGGGCAAAGGCAAGAAATCACGGACAGGATGTTTGCCGGCTTCTGTCCGAAAACACGGCCGCTTGACGCTCTTCCACGCCGTCTGTCATCTTGGAAAGCGGTTTTGTTGCGTCCGCGTTGATATTCCGTTTCACCGATAATCCGCCATGTCCGAACCGCTGGCCTACTTGAACGGTCAATTGCTTCCCGCGTCGGAAGCGGTCATTCCTGTATTCGATGCCGGCTTTGTTCTGGGCGTAACCGTCACCGAGCAATTGCGAACTTTCCGCGGCGAGCTGTTCCGCTTGCCCGAGCATTTGGCGCGCCTGCACACTTCGCTCCGAACCGCTGGCATTCAACCGCGAGAATCACTCGCTGAGCTGGCAGAGATTGCCATGCGGTTGGTCGCTAATAACCGCAGCTTCGTTGAGCCAGACGACGACTTGGGTTTGTGCATTTTCATCACGCCGGGACCTTACACTGCCATGGCCGAAGTTTCCGTGACTGGGCCCACGGTCGGATTGCACACGTATCGCTTACCGTTTCATCTGTGGGCTGACCGATACCAGACGGGCATTGCCTTGCGAACAACTGCGATTCAGCAAGTGCCGCCATCCTGCTGGCCTGCCGCACTAAAATGCCGCAGTCGAATGCACTATTTTCTGGCCGACCAGGAAGCCGCCAAGGCTGAGCCGGGATCGCGGGCTTTGCTGCTCGATCAGCGCGGATTGATTTCGGAAACTTCGACGGCCAACGTCGTGGCTTGGTATGCGAAGGAGGGTTTAATTTCACCGCCGATTCCACAAGTGCTTCCCGGCATCAGCCTGCAAGTGGTTACCGAATTAGCCGGACGATTGGGCATTCCGTTTGTCACCCGGGACCTTACGCCCGACGAATTCAGCCGCGCCGACGAAGCATTTCTTACCAGCACCCCCAATTGCCTGTTGCCGGTTACCCGGTTCAACGGCCGCCCGATCGGCAACGGTCAGCCGGGAAAAATACTTCGGCAGTTGTTGGCCGCCTGGAATGAAATGTCCGGCGTGAACATTGCGGAACAAGCCCGCCGATTTTCCAAAAGAACGTAGCGTCTACTGCGAGCAACTTGAGTCGCGGGCCAATGCAAAGGGAACGACCTGAATAGCAGCGAACGTCATTCGGCGACGAAGTTCACCCAGCCTTTCGCGTTCATCCGCTTGTCTACGCTGGCCTGTGTCTTTACAGTAGAATGAAAGTGCCGCAGCTCCCCTCGCGCGAGTTTCACGTTTGAAGTGCTATGAAGTTGTTCGATCAATTCTTGTCGATGCTTTCCAGCAAGGTCGATCTCGACAGCCGATACGAGATGCTCCGCGAAACGGTTTCGGGCACGATGTCCAGCTTTTTCAAAGTCCGCGATCGTCAAACGGGGCAAATTGTCGGCTTGAAAATTCTTGATCCGGAAAAGTCCAGCATTGTGGAAAGCCGCTTTAAGGGTTGCAATAAGCCCAGCGAAGCTGAAATTGGGCTGGCGCTGCAGCATTCCAATATTGTCAAAACCTTAGCGCATGGCACTTCGTACGATAACAAGCAGTTCATTGTCCTGGAATTCCTGGAAGGCGTGGGGCTGAATTCTTTGTTGATTAGTCGCAGCGTGCAGCTGGACGGCCGACGATTGGACATCATCCGCAAAATGGCGGAAGCCGTCGGCGCGGTGCACAAGGCAGGTTTTATCCACCGCGATATTTGTCCGCGGAATTTTATGGTATCACCCCAGTTCGACCGCGTCACGCTGATTGATTTTGGCCTGACGCTGCCGGCCAAGCCGGAATTCATGCAGCCTGGCAACCGCACCGGCACGCCCAATTACATGTCGCCGGAAATCGTGCGTCGGAAGAAAACCGATCTTCGGGTCGATGTGTTTGCCTTCGGAGTCACCGCTTATGAAGTGATGACCTTCGAACTTCCCTGGACGCGCGGCATCGATGGCCGGGCCGCGCTGGAACACGATCTAGCGCCTCCGGTGGAGATTACGGAGCGCCGTCCGAAAATCAACAAAACTTTGGCCAAAGCGATCATGTGGTGCTTGGTGAATAACCCGGACGATCGCTGTCCCAGTATGGAACGATTTTTGAGCGCGATTGCCAGCGTTAAGTCGGAAGACGCCGATTGAACCCGCACCGGCGATTGCCGCGATAATTTTTCCGATACGCTACGCCGCACCTTCGGTCTCTTCTCCCTGGTTTTCTACTTCTGGGCCTCTACTTTTCGTCCCCTGTGCCCGGTCCCCTGCGTCCAGATCGGGCGCCACTCGCTTATAAGTTCCGGATTGCCAGCGGGGAATGTCGATTTTGTAATAGGGGGAAAACCGGCTTTCGCACGGTCCGCCGGGTAAATTGGTCCACGCTTCGTCGGCGCCCAAATCGGTCACAAAATGATAGGACGGCGCGAACGTTGTTTCCCGCTTGGCGGTGGTGAGCAAATGTCCTTGAAAGGGCGTGGCGTGGCAGCCCGGCATGGGCATTTGGCGCGTGTGAAAACCCAGGTAGCGCCCCATCCGGCGGTCACTGATGAACCGATTCACAAAATGGAACGAGTTGAATTCACCCCAGGGCAAGTCCTTCTCGCCGACCAAACGTTCTGCCGCTCGACGGATCAGTTCTCCCTTTTCTCGTTCGTTCCACCAGCGCGAGTTTTCTTCTTTCAGCAAGCGATCGATGCAGGTGAGCACCATCGTTGAGTAGCCAAACCGGGATGACAGATACAACATCCGCCGCCAGCCGATTCCGCCCCCTTCACGGTGCGGGGCTTCGCCGAAGATGACCAGCAGCACGTTGCGATACAGCTTGGCAAACAAGGTCGCCTCCAAACTGGCCTGGTCGTAACTGCAGTTCCAAGCATCCAACCGTTTTTTGAGCGGGCCGTCCGGCAGGTGCGGCAGAAAAATTGCCAGCAACTCTTTGGCCTGGACGCTGATTACGTCGTATTGCAACTGCTGCATGTCCAGGAGTGTGGCCTGCGGCAGTTCGCGCAGCCGCTGGACAATGCGCCGCTTGCGATAGTCGGGCAACGGCATGGTCGTCAGCGGCGGATCGCCCGGCGCGTTGATGTTTTCGTTCGCCGTGGCGATGAAGCCTTCGGGCGGATCGTAAATGTGCGGCAGATAGTAACTTTCCAGGCGGCCCCGCCAATGGTTTGCCTCGTCCCAAGCCGGCACGGGCAATAATCCGCTATTGGCCGGATTCCGCTTGGGCAACCAGCCCCCGCCTTGCAAACCGATGTGCCCATCCTGGTCGGCAAACAGCCAGCAGAGCGTCGGCTGCGGACATTCCCGTGCCACTTCCATGGCGTCGGCTGCAGAGCGGCAACCCGCGACATCGAGCCAGGTGGCGATGGAGCGAGACGCCCCCGGGCTGTTGCCAATCCAATTGAACGAGAGGTAATAACCGGCGCCGGTCGGATCGCTTTCCAAAATGCCTTGCGGATTGAAATACACCGGTAATGTTGCGGGCGCTGCCGATTTGCGTTGCATGGTTTCGTCGCGCAGTTGAAAATCGCGCCATTCCTGCCCCCGGCGGTATTGCCAGCCGGTCGTGCCGCCGGGCCGGCAATCTTCGATGAAAAAATCAATTGCATCCCCCTTCATGTAGGTCACGCCCCAGGCCAATTTTTCTGTCCGTCCCACGCCAAACAGCGGGCAGCCGGGCAATGTGGCGCCGAGCACGTATTGATCGTTCCAGCGCAACACGGCCTCGTACCAAATGGCGGGGAGGCGGTTGACTTCCAAATGCGGATCGGCGGCCAACAGCGCATGGCCGGTGGCGCTGCGTGCCGGCGAAATAGCCCAGGCATTGCTACCGGCCAGGCGCGGCAAGTCGGTGATGAGTTCAATCGCCTCGTCGGAAAGCTGGCTGGCAATTCGGACGCGCCGCAGCAATTCCAAATTGACGCGCTCCAAATGCGGATAGAACAATTCGCGCAGCCGTGTATCGTCGATGCCGGTTTGAATGAGTTCCACCAACAAGCGTTCGTTTTGCTGTTGCCCGACAGCCAAGCCACCGTAGCTGAGCAAATTGCCGATCAAGAGCACCGCTTGCTGATTCCACGGCTGGGGCCGAAACCCCGTGGCCCACATGGGGAGCGATCGTCCGGATTCACGCAGTCCGTCGTTGACACCCTCGCAATAAGCGGTAATGTCGCCGAACGTCCGATCGTCCAGCCGGCGGACTTCGTCATCCAACAGCAAGTGCAAACCCACGCGGCGAAAAAACCGATCCGTTTCCAACAGTTCCGGCTTGTCGGCGATCAGTTCGGCCGACCGCCCGCTGGCTAGTGCCCTGGCAAACAACATCTGCGTGGGCCGATCGAGCCCGTGCAAATAACCCAGCCCGTACAAGGCAGCCCGCCAGGAACCGGCCATTAGGTGGGGCACGCCGTTCTGATCACGAAAGGCCTCCAAACGTCGGCGAGCGAATTTGAGCGGCAGCGGTTGCATGAGGTAAGCCCCCGGACTTGTTCGGTGATTTCGGTTAGACTTTGCGTTTGCGTTTTACCCATTCACCGCGATGGTCAACGGTTCTCTTGCTCTAATGGTCCGTCAATCGTAACCTCGACGTATCCGGCTGGCGAGCTTCACAAGCTGCGTTGCACAGGCCGATTATGCCGACCTTGAGTCCCTCGTCCCCTTGGAGTTTGGGCCCCCGTTCGCGGCAAATGCTTGAGGCATTTCATTCCAGCTTCCCCGTATAAATCGCACCACCGGTCAATGGCCGCGTACCAGTTCATTACGATTTGGCGGTTTGAGCAGCCCATCGAGCGGGTGTGGGAGGCCATCAATGCGGCGGAAGATTATCCGCGCTGGTGGGCCGATATTTTGTATTACCAGTGCCTTACGCCAGAAAATCCGCGTGGCGTTGGTGCGTGCGGCCGCCGGGCCGTTCGCGGCTTCTTGCCGTATTCGCTGCAATATACAACTACTATCACGCGCTGCGAATCACCCAGCGAATTGGCCTATGATGCCGAGGGCGATTTGATCGGTGAGGGCCGTTTTGAGCTGCGAGACATTCGCAGCAAGCCCCACGGAAGCTCTATCCCCAACACCGAAGTCACGATTTATTGGAACGTATCGACGAAGGGCCGCTGGTTGAATCGCCTGGCTCCGCTGCTCAAATGGCTCTTTGCCGCCAATCACCATTACGTCATGCGCCGCGGCGAACGCGGCCTGGCCCTGTGGCTGGAACGCAATCTATGAACTCCGAATCTCCATTGCCGCTTGAAATCGATTGCAGCGCCGTCCAGCAAAAGCTGGTGGCCGGCGAAGATTTTCTCTTGCTCGATTGCCGCGAGCCGGAGGAGTATGCCACAGCCAAAATTGCTCAGGCCAAGCTGCTGCCCATAAGCGAGATAGCTGGCCGCCTGCGCGAACTGGAGCCCCACCGCGGGCGTCCTATTGTCGTGCATTGCCATCACAGTGGCCGTAGCTTGCGGGTCGCCCGCTGGTTACGGGAACAAGGCTTTACCCAAACGCAATACATGGCCGGGGGCATCGACCAGTGGTCGCAAGAAATTGATCCCACGGTGCCGCGTTATTGAGAGGGATCGAGGTATAAAGAGGTCGACAAGTCGAAGCGTCGAAAAGTCTGAACCAGAATCCCTTCGACTTTTGGACGCTTCGACTTTTTGACCCTTCTGCGATTGCGATGGGACCATGTATAATGTCGGCTCGCGCCAGCGTATGCGGTTGTGGCGGAACTGGCAGACGCGCAAGCCTCAGGAGCTTGTTCCCGCAAGGGAGTGGAGGTTCAAATCCTCTCAACCGCACTTTCATGGGCAGGGCCCTTCGCTCACTACCGCCCTGCGCTCGCTCGCCGCCCGGCGAGCGTGCTCGGTTGCTGGTTCAAATCCTCTGCGCCGCACTTTCATCGCAAAATCGGGCCGTCGTCCAGCACGTTCACATGCATGGCCGTCACGTGCGGTTTCTGTAGCTCCGGCATGAATCCGCGCTGTCCGGTGACGCCCACTTCTTTGCCGACATAAGGCTGCAAGTTCACGCCTGGGGCCGGTGTAATGAACGATACCACCTGGTTTGACGGGTCGACCAGCGCGAAGGTTGGCGCATTGGGTCGTTGCGAAATAACCGGCGTCAATTTGCCCACGCTGTCGAACCGATCCGGGTCGTCCGTCGGCAAGACCGAGGGCCGATGGCTGGCCAGCGCGCTGGCCGTAGCACTGCCGGGCTCGCCCAGCAAATCTTGGCGGTGCTTCACGTCTTCAAAACGGGCAATGCGGTTGAGTACCAAGCGAACGCGGCCGCGCTCCAAGGCGGTATCGGCGCTGGGGAGGAGCGCTTCGGCGCGGCGGCGTAAGGCCGTAAATTCCCACATCGACGGATCATCGACGACCATCTGCGAGACTTGAAAATCAATCGCGTTCAACTCGGTCTGAAACGGATCACCCGGCGGCTGCGACGGATCGCTGCTCATTCCGGAGCCTTTGGAGGCTTGCCAATTGGAATCGTGCTTGACAACGCCGCCGGTATCAACGCGGGTCGATGCCGAAGCGGACGATGCGATGATGCCGCTTCCTTTGGGCGCCCACTCGGTTTGCTGCGCGGGATGCATCGCTGCGTCGGTTCCGCCGTGAGAAGCCCCGTCATCGTCGAAAGACGCTGTCCGCCGTGTGGTGCGGTCGCCGTCGTCGTCGTGCGACAATCCAGTGGGCGGATCACGTTCCACAAACTTGCCAAACACCCAGCGGAATTCACCGGAAGGGGGAGCAATTTCGCACCACGATTGTGCCTCGGCCCCGTCGCCCAGTTGCTTGATGTCCATGATTTCCACTTGTTCCCCCTTGTCCAATCGGACTTGATGCACGTCGTGAGCGTTGCTAAAGCGCGTGCCCACAAAGCACATGGCGTGATCTTTCTCGACTACGGCCAAATGGTCGCCCAAGGGCTTGATGGCATCGGCCGGCACCCAACTGAAGCTTCCCTGTGGCGGTCGAATGGCCAACCATCCGCCGGGATCCTGGCGATACACTTCCACCGCTGCGCCCTGCGGCAACTTGTCGGTGGGAAAATAATTTTTTCCTGGTCCGCTGCGAACGTAGACCTCGTTGGAGTTGGTGTAGGCGGTATAGGGGAAATTGTCAGCAGCCGAAGCCCGATCTGCGGCATTCCACACGGAAACCACGGGCAGCAATATGGCGCAAACGATCCAAGCGATGCCGCTGGCAAAGCGCATCGGAACTCTCCTGAAAGAAGGGCGAAAAATCGGGAATACCGTAAGAAAAGCAGTGCCAACCTTGCGATCCGCGGGGTGTACCCAAGGAACCTTGGGACAGGGCGGATGGATTTCCAAGCAGCGAAAACCTGCTCAGGGGCAAGGCTTTTAGCGAAAACGGTTTGCTGCCGCAAGAGCGGTTTCAAATCGCTGCTCCGCGCCTTGCATTCCGCACGGCCGCTGCCGGTGGCAATTTCGTACCAGCCGTCAACTTTGCCATATCGATAAAGACGCTAGCAGCAGCGGTTCGATATGAGTGGACGACAGTGACATCATTTCACACGCCGGCCGTGCATTGCCTACGGCTTACCGCCCATGGAATTCAATCGCAATCAGTTTTTCATGATCGGCGTGTTGTTGGTGCTGCTGGGCGTCCAGTTCCGCCTGGTAGAATCGGCCACGCTGAACGAAAAAACCACCCAATTTCTGGCTGCGCACGCCGGTTCCAGCACGACGGGACTGATGGCGGCTTTGCCGGGTTCCATTCCCCATAAAGTCATCCAGCCGCCGCAATGGCTGGGCTGGGCGCTCATTTCGGTGGGCGCGGTCTGTGTGTTGCACAGCCTGGCGATGAAAAAACCCGGCGGCGGATAACGGGCAATCAGAATTCCGTAATCTCAGACACAGAGCAACCTTGTACCACATACTCTAAACCCGAATACACTACAGATCCGCCAGGCCCTCATCATAATCAGAAAGGAATCTGATGCTCACATCACTCTGCATTCTGCTGGTTTTTTATTATTTCCAAGGCGCCCAGCGGACAACCAGTTCGACATCATAAAAAAGCAGCGGCGGGATATTCGCTGTTCGTCATCGGGGACGGAGCTGGGGGTGGAATCCGCAACCTAACTGCGGTTGCACATTGAAACAGCGAATCGGGCCACCACCATTGTGCCGTTAGCACCCACTCCCAACATCCCCACTTTGCGCCTTACAATTAGAGGGATGTCAGAAGAGACCTGGAAAGCCGTCGAGCAATACTTCGTAAATTTAGTGGTGCGTCCCGATGCGGTGTTGCAAGCCGCCGCCGCTGCCGGCGAAGCGGCCGGCCTGCCACCGATCGCGGTTACCCCCAACCACGGCAAGCTGCTAATGTTGTTGGGCCAGGCCATCGGCGCCAAACGCATTTTAGAAATCGGCACCCTGGCCGGTTACAGCACCATTTGGCTGGGCCGCGCGCTGCAGCCGGGTGGTCGGTTGATTACGCTGGAAGCCGATGCAAAACACGCCGACGTGGCGCGGAAGAATTTCGTCCGCGCCGGCGTATCCGAAGTCATTGAGCTGCGGCTCGGCAAAGCACTGGAGACGTTGCCGCAGTTGTCCGCGGAGCAGCGTGGGCCGTTCGATCTGATCTTCATCGATGCGGATAAAGAAAACAACGCCGAGTATTTTCGTTGGGCGCTGAAATTATCGCGTGTTGGCAGTTTGATTATCGTCGACAACGTCGTGCGTGAAGGCCACGTCATCGAAGCCGCGACCCGTGACAAGAGCGTTCAGGGAGTGCGTCGCTGCAACGAGGCGATGGCCGCCGAACCGCGCGTTTCGGTCACCGCTTTGCAAACCGTGGGCAGTAAAGGATACGATGGTTTTTCCGTGGCACTGGTTACGTCGTAGAGGCGATGGCCGGGCTTCGCAGAGCGTAGCCTTTCGCAGAACACCTTTGCAGAAGGATGCAGTTGCCAGACCGTCGTGTGAGTTGCACCAAAGATGCCGGCGGTAGCGAGCAAATTAACGGCATATTTGCGGAATTCGGTCGGAACGCCGGCGAATTGAATTCGTCTGGGCCACGTTGCCGAACAATAGGACGAGCACCTGAATTGCCCATCCGGTGAAGGCGAATTGTTCCAAACAAAAAACTATCCAGTTTTCTTCATGCGAGGTTGTTTCATGCGTCGGTTTTTATTAGCGATTGTGGCGATTGTGGCATTGGTCGATGTGGCTCCGGTTCGCGCTTCCTGGACGGTGGCGCCGCCGGGAACGGAAAAATCGAAAGAGATCAAGGAGATGAACATCCTGGATCGCCCCAACCGAGTGCTGCATTTTTACGGCGATGCCGTACGGTTGGCCAATCGCCGCCGCGATGCGAAATAACGCGGGCCATTGATTGTTGACCGAATACAAGGGTGTACCGCATGGCACGTTCGGCCAGGCGTGGTTCGGGAGTCACCAAGATCGCAAACGGCCATGCGAATAAGGTGAGAGCGAGGTTCAACCCATCGACGCTGTTTTCAAGTTGCGAGGTCATTGCATGTTTACCGGTCTGCTTGCTTTCGGCGGCTTCGGCGGATTGCTGGGGTTATTGTGTCTCATCCTGTGGATTGTGGCACTGGTCGATTGTTTGAAGAATTCCCGGTTGCAAGGAACGGAAAAACTGATTTGGGTATTGGTGATTATCTTCTTGCCCCTGCTGGGTTCGCTGTTGTATTTCATCATTGGCAAAGGGCAATCGGTTTGATTTATGCCAGTTTGGCTCAGCGTGGTGTCGGTGATTTCGCTGGTGTTGGCCGGCGTGTGCGCCGTGGTGATAGCGATCGATTTACTCACCGGGCATCGCCAACCCATGGCCATCATGAACCTGGTCTGGCCGATCACGGCCCTGTACGGGGGCCCGCTGGCGCTGTGGGCCTATATGCGCATCGGCCGCAGCGGGAGCCGGGGGAGTATGGCAAACATGCAACACGGCGCGCCGGGCAAGGACAGCATGTCTGGAATGCCACCGCAGTTTAGCGCAATGCCCCTTGCCAAAATGCCCAGCATGTGGCGTCCGAAGTGGCAATCGGTAGCCGTGGCTACCACGCACTGCGGCAGCGGCTGCACGGTGGGCGACATGATCGCGGAAACATTTCTATACTTTGTGCCCCTCACGTTGTTTGGCAAGCCGATCTTCGCGGCCTGGGTGGTGGATTACATCTTGGCATTTATCTTCGGCATCGCGTTCCAGTACCTCACCATAAAGCCGATGAAAAACCTGACCTCCGCACAGGCGCTTTTGACGGCGATAAAGATCGATTCGCTGTCCCTCACCGCGTGGCAGGTGGGGATGTACGGGTGGATGGCCAGCATCATTTTTGGAATTGTGGGGCACGATCTGTCTAAGACCGACCCGGTATTTTGGTTCATGATGCAAATTGCGATGTGCGCAGGCTTTTTGACAAGTTATCCGGTAACATGGTGGTTGGTGAGCCGCGGAATTAAAGAAGCGATGTAAAGGGGAAGAGAAATTGCTCAATCGAGCAACGGT
>Ga0335083_10007873_pt1 | contig 13089 bp, 12 predicted proteins | sample Lox_Sample_42_FD_206716 | JGI IMG/M metagenome (GOLD analysis project Ga0335083, IMG submission 206716) | Soil microbial communities from Loxahatchee National Wildlife Refuge, Florida, United States - Lox_Sample_4.2 | ecosystem: Environmental > Terrestrial > Soil > Wetlands | place: USA...
ATTTCCGCCGGGGCGGTCAGCTTCAACATCAAACAATCTGCGAATACCAATGGCCCCTTTACCACCATTGCCAGCACGACATCCACGACGTTTACCAATACTGGCCTCGCGAACGGGGCCAGCTATTATTACGCCGTTTCGGCCGTGAATGCGTCAGGTGAAAGCAGCAATTCCCTTGAAGTCTATGCAGTGCCGGCTGCTCCCCCGACCAATCTGGCTTTGAACAAGCCGGTCTTTGTAAGTTCGACTCAAAGCGGCAATCCCGCTACCAATGCGGTAGACGGCAATACCACCACCACGCGCTGGGCTTCTGATTGGAGCGATCCGCAATGGATTTATGTGGATTTGCAGAATACTTATAACATCTCGGAAGTAGACCTTTACTGGGAGTCGGCTTACGCGACGGCTTTCCAGATTCAGGTTTCTCCCGATGCCACGAACTGGACTACGATCTACAGCACCACTACCGGCACCGGTGGCACGCAATTTTTGAGCGGATTATCCGGGACGGGCCGCTACGTCAGAATGTATGGGACAGCGCGAGGAACGAGTTATGGCTATTCGCTCTACGAATTTCAAGTTTTTGGCACACCAGCCAATCTGCCGCCGGTCCTGGCTGCGGTTCCCAATCAGTCCATTCTGGCCGGTCAAACTCTGCTCGTTACAAACTCTGCCAGCGATCCAAATATTCCACCGCTGCCTTTGAGCTTTAGTCTCCTCCAGGCACCTGCCGGTGCTACCGTTGGTTCAGGCTCTGGCATATTTGCCTGGCGTCCGATGATTTCCCAATCGCCTTCCACTCAAAGCGTCGTCGTGGCTGTTTCTGACAACAACCTGCCACCGCTTTCAGCCACTCAAAGCTTCAACATCATCGTCGCTCAACCAGCCGCGCCCACTGTCAATGCGTCAACCGTGGGCAATGGCCACTTCCAATTCACGATCAATGGCAATACGGGACCGGATTACCTGATTCAAACTTCGACCAATCTGACTTCGTGGACCACCACTTTTACCAATAGTTCTCCCTCGTTGCCGTTTATCTGGATAGATACCAATTCCCCGGTTTATCCGGCGAACTTCTATCGGGTCTTGCTGGGCCCATGATTATTTAAGAACAAGAGGAGTGCTCGCGGCCAATCCCAAAGATGGGTTAATCGGGTCTTTGACCTGAAAGGTAAAAGCCGTACGCCAAAGGACGCGTCATTTCCCTGTTTACGTTCTTTGGAACTTGGAACAAACTCATTCTGGATAAAGTCGGCGCAAGCTTATAGAGGAAAAATTTCATGCCTGAAAATTCTGAATCGTCGGCGGCCAATGACGCGCGCTTTCGGCTGATGGTCGTTGCGGGCACCGCCCTTAGCCTGGCGGTGGCCTACGGCTGGATGGCCGGTTTTGCCCGGCAACCTGACGGAGACTTCTCGTTCCAATGGCAGTGGCCCATCCCGCTCTGGGCGTTCATCGGCCTGGTCAGCACGGTTTATTTCTGGGGAAAAATCTGGCCGGCGCAAGATCGGGCGGTGACGCGCAAAGACATCGTGTTGGGTTCGCTCGCGCTGCTGTTGCCCGGGCTTTGGTGGCTGATTTCTCCGTTACGGTCGTTGTCCGGCCAGCATGCGCATGAAGTGACCGAGGGACTCGTCGCAGCGGCCATAGTTTTATCATTTGGCGCCTGGATGGTTTTCCGCCTGGCCCGGGGCTTTTTGGAGGAAGATTCGGAAGATCTCAAAAACCTCGATGCTCATGCCGGGGACGACAAAGATTTAAAGAAGTAGCCCGCCCGTGGCCTACTTAAGGTATTGGTTGCCAAAACCGTTTGAAACCCGTCTAATTTCCCGTAATGTGTGGCATGAAAGTTTGGTTTTCCATCGTCGTGGTCCTTTGCTGCGCCTTTGTGGTTTGCCTCGGGGATGAGTCGGCGGACACCGGCGCAAAGGGTATAACGGCTTTTAAGGGGGGCGATTACGACCAGGCGATCGATTATTTTAGCCGCGCCATCGAGCTGAACACCAACTACGTAGGCGCTTATTATTATCGGGGTTTGTCTTACATGGGAAGGAACGAGTTTAATCATTCCATCGCTGATCTTAGCCAGGCGCTGCTGCTTAATACCAATTACGCCGACGCTTATTATTTTCGCGGGGTCTGCTACATGAACGAAAAAGAGTACAACCTGTCACTCGCGGATTTGACCCGATCGCTCTTGTTGCAAACCAACCTTGGCACGCTGATGGTGCGCGCTTACGTTTTTTCCTGCGTATCGAATTATAACAACGCCATTGAAGATTATAACAAGGTGGTACGGCTTAATCCCACCAGCGTCCAGGCCTATCTGGGAAGGGGGCGCGCATTTATTTTGGACGGCGCATTTGGCCTGGCGGTGATGGACTGTAATTCGGCGCTGGCCTTGAATCCCAATTCGCTGAGCGCCTACCAGGAACGCGGGCAGGCTTATGAGAACGAAGGTGATTATGACGATGCCATCGCGGATTACGACAAGGCCATCCAGCTAAACTCCCGTGACAGCGTTACCTATTACGCGCGGGGGGAAGCCTTCACCCAACAGGGCAAATTTTCCAATGCCATTCCGGATTTTACGGCGTTCATTGCGTTAAATCCCAATGACGCTACCGCCTATAGCCAGCGGGGCTGGTGCCGGGATGAAATCGGCGATTACGGCGGCGCGCTGGAGGATTATCAGAAAGCGATCGCCGTGGATACCAATTCAGCCTGGGGTTACAACAACATCGCCTGGGAGCTGGCCGTTTGCCCGGGAGCGCAGTTTCGCAATGGTGCAAAAGCATTGGAATACGCGAAGAAAGCCTGCGAGCTGACTGATTGGAAAAATCCCGCGTACCTCGATACCCTGGCTGCTGCTTATGCGGAAAGCGGAAAGTTCGATGACGCGGTAAAATGGGAAACGGAAGCCCTGAAAGGTTTATCGGATAAAGACACGGTTGAGGGACAAAAAGCGCTCGCCCTTTACAAGCAGGGAAAACCGTACCACGAAGAACCGAACAAAAGCCCCTAGGCGCGGCGGACAGGTCTCACCGAACGGCGCACTTTCACCGGCACAAGCTTTTTAGCATTCGCGCGGTTATAGAGGATGCGGCCAATCCCGAACAGGAAAGGAATGGTCAGCAACGCCATGGTGCTGGGTTCGGGCACAACGGGCGCGGCCAGCGAAGGGCCGTTGATGCTGAATGCCGGGACGAATGTGGATGGTGACAAGCCGCCGTTGTTAAAAAAGGCCGACTGGTCGAAAATCGCGTTGCCAGTGGGCGCAGTGCCCGCCTGCCAATAACTGGACGCGCCACCGAATGTGGGAGCGCTGCCGTCCCATGAACCGTAAGCAAAGAGCCAGTAATCCTGGTTGGCCTGGAGCGTGGCCGGGGACGAACCGGAAAACGTGAATGCGTCCGTGATACCGCTGTTAGGCGCGGGCGCATTTAAAGAAACCACCTGGGAGCCCATCCCAAACAGGTTATTCCCGAACTGATAACTGTTATAGATGCTGACGGAGGGCGTGATGCCGTTTTGCCCGCTGTAACCGCTCAGCCACAACGTCACACTGCTCAAGCTGATGTCCGTGGTAGGTGTGAAGAGGACCGCGCCGCCCCAGGTATTGCCGGAGGCAAACGACAGGCTGAATGAGCCGCCGCCGCCAAGGGAATTGCCGAAGACCGGCGAATCCGCTTTCATGGATAAAGCACTGAGGAACAACAACCCGGCGAGTAATGAGACAGTCCGTTTCACTGTTATATTATTTCTCACATTGGCCTCGGTTTGTCTATGCAGTCTTGGGCTGCCGTTATTCACATTTGAGACAAGACCAAGAAAACCGCGTTCATAAGAATTTGGCAAGGATTTAAATTATCGTTGCCGTTGACGGCGATGGCTTAGCTGGCGGCCGATGCCAAAAACCAGCGAAAAGCCCAATAAAGTGAGGGTTCCCGGCTCAGGCACGGCGTTGATTTCAAACGCGGGCGGGACGGCGGATTGTCCGCTAAAGCCGCCGTTGACGTAATAATTGGCCTGGTTATAGGCCGCGCCGCCGGCGGGAGAATTTCCCGTCTCCCAATAGCACGCGGCACTGCCGTAGTTAGAGGTGCCGTCCCATTGGCCGTAGGCAAATAACCAGTAGGGCGTGTTGGCCTCGAGAATCGTTTGCGCGGATGCGTCGGTAAAGATAAAGGGTGCAGTGGAGCCGTCGTTGGGCGCGGGAGTGCCCAGGGTGGCGATTAAGGCGGCCAATTGATAATTACCGGGTCCCATTTGCTGGCTGGTGTAGATGCTGACGCTGGGGATCACGCCGTTTTGGCCAGTATAACTGTTGAGCCACAGAGTGACGCTGCTGAGGCAGATGTCTTGCGAGGGCGTGAATAAAACGGCGCCGCCAAAGGTGTTGCCGGCGGCAAAGGCGAGGCTGAAGGCGTTGCCGAAACCGGGAGAGTTGCCAAAGACGGGACGGTCGGCCCTGGCAGTAAGACAAAGCAGGAGCACGCTCAACCCCAGTAGACTTTTCCCGATTCCCTTCATTACATTACTCGATCCTTATTTATCATTCTGCCGCACCGTAGCCATGGCACAGGCGGGGCATGAACCGCTTGTTTTTATATAAGACGCTTGAAAGAAAAAAAAGTCACCAACTTTCTTCGGTGGCTGGCTGATAGTTGAACTCCTCGCGGAGGGCCTTCACTCTGAAAACACAAGGAGGATGAGGAGGCCTCTGAGCCGGGACTCGATATAGAGGAACGAAGTGGGAGCCCGTTGCCCCTTCCGGAGTCCAAGGTTGAACAATTGGGTTTCCGTCCCGGTTTAAAGCATGCACGTCAATTGGCCTTTTTCTTTTTGATGAAAAGTTTGAACGAAGCAGCCGATAGAAATTCAAAGCTTGTGGCAATTTCATTGGTCAGATGGGGCAGGTTAATGCAGCGTAAAAAGCGTAAAATAATGGATTTATATCGTTGGGGAACTTTGGTTTGGTCGATTTTCGGCTCGACTTTCCATAATGGCGATGTGAAGGTAATGGCAGCAGGCAACTAAGAATTCAATGGCGAGGCTTTTGATTAAAACCGCTGGAATGGAAAGCCAGGCGCTGGAGTTGCGCCCGGGTATCAACCGGGTGGGCCGCAGCCCGGACAGCGATTTCCTCATCAATCATCCCACGATTTCCACGAACCATGCGGAAATCATCTTATCGGCGGATGGGGTCTTGTTACGGGATTGCCATTCGACGAACGGGACTTTTGTGAACGGCGATCCGATCAAGGAAGCGCAGTTGATGCAGGGCCAGACGGTGACGCTGGGGGATGTGGAATTATTTGTGGAATCCACAGAGGCGCATGTGGTGATCCCGGAGTATGAGCGGCCGCGGCCGAAACCGCCGGTGGTATTGCCGGGAGGCGGGATGATTTGCCCGCGGCACACGCAGGCAGTGGCCAAGTACAAGTGCACCCATTGCAGCGAGATCATGTGCAGCGAATGTGTACACGTGTTGCGGCGCAAAGGCGGCAACCCGCTGTTTCTGTGCCCACTGTGCAGCCATAAATGCGAACCGATCCAGGTGATCGGGGAAAAGAAGAAGAAAAGTTTCGTGGAATTTTTGCAGGAAACGGTCAAGCTCAAGTTCAAGCACACAGTCAATAACGCCAACTCGAAGAAGAAATAGACGTTGGGACGTTAGCCTTTAGATTTTCTCCCTTTTAAGCATCTGCAAAACGCATGGTCACTGCTACCGCCATTGCATTTCGCACGAATTTTTAGCAGGTAAACTCACCTTTAGGCGCATAAAACCGTCATGGCATACCATCGGCTAATGGGTTGCGTGGTTATTAAATGAACTAAGGAAAGAGGGATTATGAAAAGGGTTGTATTAAATAATATCGTTTTGGCGGTGGTGCTTTGCCTGTTTGGCGCGCGGGCTTTTGGCGATGACAGCATGAGTGTGACCAATCCGCCAATGGTACTGACTCCGGCGGGTTTCGCATGGGACGCGTCGCTGATTAATCTCAAGGAGATCCGGCTGGGTGAAGCGGCGCAAACCAATTCGCAAAATCCGGACGTGCAGGAATTTGGCCGGCGCATGGTGCGGGACCATTCGCGAATGAATGCCCGGCTGGAAAGAATCGCCCAAGGCGAGGGACTGCAATTGCCGAGCACCAATACGTTTTACATGCCGGTATCCTCCCCGGCAGAAAAACAAGCCACGGAATTGATGTCGGAGACACCGCAGGAAAAACTGCGTGACGCACAATTGGATGTGCAAAGCCTTGCTTCCCTTTCCGGGCCGGCCTTTGACCAGGCGTACGCGGAAGCCATGGTAGCCGGGCACCATAAAGCGATGGATTTGTTCCAGAACGCTTCGTCGACGTTATCGGACGAGGACCTTAAAAAATATGCCGATCGCGGCTTGAAAGCGATTCGCGACCATTATGAGATGGCGCAAAAGCTCCAGTCCAAGGTAGCGACAAACTCATCCATGGGCACGACCAACGCGCCGGGGATGTAATAAGAATTTGCTGCTACGTTACACGTAGACGCCAGGGAGAAGAACCGTTGGGTTTCCGCTCTGCCGGTATCGGACCGGCAGAGCGGAACTTGACACAATCAATCACTTAAAATTTTTTACGGTTTGAACCAGCGCAGAAATATTATCCAACTTTGCATCCGGCGGCACACCATGACCAAGATTAAAAATATACCCGCGCGCGCCGCGCATCTCTTCGAGGATGCGCCCGGTTTCCGCAATAACTTCGGGCAGCGTGGCCGTCAGCAGCGCGGGGTTCAAATTTCCCTGAAGTCCCACGTGCGCAGGCACGAGTTTACGGACTTCAGCCAGCCGGATTCCGGGGCCAATGCCCAAAACATTCGCGTGCGTTTCTACGAGTGTGCCCCAGTGGTTGTGGACATCCTTCGAAAAGACGATAACCGGGACAGTGGCGCCGAGCGCGGAGATAATTTGTTTCATCCATCGGGCCGAGCCCCCCGCAAAATCATCCTGCGAGAGCAATCCGCCCAGGCTGTCAAAGATTTGAACCGCATCCGCCCCGGCAGCGATTTGCATTTGCAATAGTTTCGTGACCGCGGCGGTGAGTGTTTCCATGAGGAGCGAAAACGTTTCGGGCTGCGAATGGAACAGGTTTTTCGCGCGGGTAAATTCACGGGCGCTCCCACCTTCCAACATAAAATTCGCCAGGGTCCAAGGTGAACCGGCAAATCCAATGAGCGCAGTTTTTTCGCCGAGTGACTTTTTCAAAAGCCTTATGGCCCTCGGGATGTAATCAAGTTTTTCCGGCAGTGCGGCGGTATCAAGCCGGGTAATATCGCTCCGCTCGCGTAACGGAAAGTCCATCTGGATGCCGCCGCCATCACGGAACCGGTACCCCTGGCCGAGGCCTTCGGCGGCCACCAGGATATCGCTGAACAAAATGGCGGCGTCGAAATCAAAGCGCCGGATGGGTTGCAGGGTGACTTCGGCGGCCAGTTCGGGAGTGCGGACGAGCTCAAGAAAGTCGTGTTTGGCTTTTAGTTCGCGATATTCCGGGAGGGCGCGCCCGGCCTGCCGCATGAGCCAGACGGGCGGGCGGTCCACGGCACGGCAATGGCAGGCATCGAGAAATCGCTGGCGATTCGTCATTTACGTTGAAAATAAGGGGAAAATCGCGCTTCGGCGAGATTCGTTTTTTAGGGCGCCATAACCATATGAAAATCCATGCAACTTTAAGCGAATCCCGGTTTTTAATTTAACATGAACAACAACGAGCTGCCTCAAGATGCTCAAAAGCGAATGCGGGAGTTTTTGACCCGCCTGCCGGACGTGCCGGTGGCCTCCAATTTCACCGCGCGGGTGATGCAAGCGATTGAACTGGAAGAAAGACGCCAGTCGCGCTGGCGGCTTTTTGGGTGGCGCTGGCGCGTGGTTATTCCGCGCACGGCTACAGCCACAGTCATCGTGGGTCTGGCTTCGTTCACGTTTTACCAACACGAGATTTATATCCAGCAGGTGGCCCTGGCGAAAAGCGCCGCGCTGGTGGCGTCCCAACAGATGCCCAGCATGGACGCGCTGAAAAATTTTGACGCGATCCAGCGCATGGGCCAGACGGCGCATCCGGATAATGAACTGCTGGCGCTGGCTTCTGACATGCAATGAACGGTTTTCACCAGAGGCGGGTTTGGCTGGCTTCTTTTGCCGCGATGGCAATGACCGTTTTTTCGGCCACCGCCCAAACCAGCACCAATCTGATCGTACACACCAAGCCGGCGGCGGTGCCGGCAGCCCTCATGCCGCCGCCTTCACCGATTGATTATTTCCGCCATTTGCTTGTGCTCTCGCCGCAACAGCGCGAGTCGGCGCTGGCCGGCAAATCGCCAGTGGTGCGCACGAAGATTTTGGCGAAGGTCAATGAATACGCGGCGCTGGATCCGAATGAACGGGAAGTGCGCCTGGAGGCCACGGAATTGCGCTGGTACCTGGTGCCGTTGATGCACGCGGCGCCGGCCGATCGCGATACGCAACTGGCCCGGGTGCCCGTGAATATCCGCGTGATCGTCACGACGCGCCTGATGCAATGGGAAATTTTGCCGCCGGGATTGCAACGGGAATTTTTGGAGAATGAGCATGTCCTTGGCTATTTTTCCGGTTTAGACAGCACGAATAATCCCGCCGGGGCCACGGCGCCGACCAGCGATGAGCAGTCGCGCTGGGATGCATTGCCCGCGAGCGAACGCAACGCCATGCTGGGACAATTCAACCAGTTTTTTGCGTTGTCACCGGCGGAAAAGCAAAAGGCGATCGGCGGGTTGTCCAATATTGAACGGGCGCAGATGGAAAAAGTCATCGGGACACTCAACGGTTTGCCGCCGTTGCAGCGTGCTCAATGCCTGCGGGCTTGCGCGAAATTTGCCAGCATGACTCCGCAGCAGCGCGCGGAGTTCATGAAAGACGCCCAGCGCTGGTCGGAGATGTCTCCCGCAGAGCGCAAAGCATGGGCGGACCTTGCCACGCATGTGCCCGAATGGGCGCCGGCTGCGACGCCGTCTGTGCTCATGCCGCCTGCGATGCCCGCGATGCCTCCGGTGCATCCGAATTTTCATCCGCTCAACGCGACGAATCATAGCTAAAGTTCCCGCGTAATTTGTTTGTTTACTGGTTTTCAAACCCGTGGAGATTCGCGTAAAATTCCCCCGTGTATCCGATTGCGCTTAAACTCGGCCCGCTGACCATCCATTCGTATGGAATCATGGTCGCCCTGGCCTTTCTCTTCGGCTACTGGACGGCCACGTTGCGCGCCCGCCGTGAAAATATTTCGAGCGACGCCATTATCACTGTGGTTACCTGGCTGATGGTGGGTTCCATCATAGGGGCGAGGGCTGTTTATGTGACGACGTATTGGCACGAGGAATTTGCGGGCCAACCGTGGACGGAAATTTTCGCGATTTGGCATGGTGGATTGGTTTATTACGGCGGGCTGATCGGCGGGCTCGTGGCCGGGGCGCTGTGCCTCTGGTGGAAGAGACTGCCGTTTTGGAAGACGGCCGATGTGCTGGCGCCGAGCATTGCGCTGGGGAGTTTTTTTGGCCGCGCCGGCTGCCTGCTCAATGGCTGTTGTTACGGACGGCCAACGGATTTGCCGTGGGCCATCAAGTTCACCAATCCCCTGGCGCACGAGCTTTCCAACACGCCGCTCAATGTGCCAGTCCATCCGACGCAGATTTACGACGGTCTCCTAAACCTGGCGCTTTACGCTTTTCTCGCCTGGCTGTTCCGGCACAAAAAGTTCGATGGGGAAATTATCGCCACGTACCTGATTTGTTATGCGATTACGCGTTCGATTGTGGAGCATTTTCGCGGAGACTATTCGAACCTGCATTATCACTTCGGGCTCACACCGGCGCAGTGGGTGAGCGTGCCGATGTTTATCATTGGCCTCGCGCTCGCCGCGTTTTTGTATCGGCGCACGGAAGTGAAACCGGCCGAACCAATGCGGTGAGCCATCAGTGTGCTTCTTAAAAATGCCCAAAACAAGAACCCTCACCTCACCCTTTACCCTCTCCCCTCCCATCGGATGGGAGCGGAGAGGGAACAGCATTCGGATGCAAACTGTATTTGCAACTCCCACGGCCAAGCCAGTTGAAGGGATGTTTCTGTAATCCAAAACTAGCATGGTGAGTCCTTGCATCTTCATCGCCGGGCCGACGGCCGTAGGGAAATCTGAAATCGCCCTTGCGCTGGCGGAAAAAACCGGCGGCGAAATTATTTCCGTGGATTCCATGCAGGTCTATCGCGGGCTGGACATCGGCACGGCCAAGCCGGATGCCGCGACGCAAAAGAGAATCCGGCATCACCTGATAGACGTATGCGATTTGAATGAGCCGTTTGACGCGGCGAAGTTTGTGCAATTGGCGAACCGCGCCGTGGCGGAAATTCAATCGCGGAATAAAACTCCGATTTTTTGCGGCGGCACGGGACTGTACTTTAAGGCGTTTCTGGATGGACTGGGCGAGGCGCCGCCGGCTGATCCGAAGTTGCGCGCGGAACTCGAAGCGGCACCGTTGGAGGAACTGTTGAAGGAGTTAAACGAACGCGATCCTGATGCTTACGCGAAGATCGATAAAAAAAATCCACGGCGAGTTATCCGCGCGGTGGAAGTGATTCGCACAACGGGCAAATCTTTTTCCAGCCAGCGCGCCAATTGGACGGAACGACCGGCGGGCAACGGGCCTTTATATTTGTTCAAGCGTTCAACCAGCGATTTGCAGCGACGGATTAATATTCGCGTGGAAGAAATGTTTCGCCAGGGTTTGGTGGAGGAGACGCGGGAATTGCTGAAGCGCGGCCTCGCGGAAAATAAATACGCGATGCAGGCCATCGGCTACCGGCAGGTGGTGGAGCACTTGCGCGGCGAACATACACTTCCGGAAACCATCGAGCTGATAAAAATTCGCACGCGGCAGTTTGCGAAGCGGCAGCTGACATGGTTTCGCCGACACGGAAATTGCCAGTGGGTTGAATTGAAGCCGGAGCAGACGGCGCAGGAGACTTTGGGTATATTCGCGGGAAAGGCTTAACATCCTTAACATTGTTGATTCTCAGGCATTTAAGGCTTAACACTATCCTTAACAAAATGGAGAGCATCCTTAACATCGTTGATAGCCAATGACTTAAGGCTTAACATTAACGATAAGGGAAATGTTTCAGTTTGGATTGTAACCGCAGATAGGATGCGCGCTGTCGTGCGGCTTCGCAATTAGCGGCTTATATTTTGGAGACATTACCCGGGGTGCCCCGAAAGCTTTCGGGGTTACCCCGGGCTAATATCGTGAACCCTTTCAGGGTTCTCAGTAAGCGGCTGCGCCAGATATTTTAAAGTCAGAGCCAGGGCCGCAACACTCATGCCAATATTAACTCCCCCTCGGTCGTTTGACGATTACTTCCACCTCGGCCTTGTTTTTGGCGATGTTGTTTGCGGGCAAAATGCCGCGCCACGCCACGTTCGGATAAACGACCGCGCCGCGGCCGAGGATGCTGCCGGGGTTCAGCACGGCGTTGCAGCCGACTTCCGCGGTGTCGCCGAGCAGCGCGCCGAATTTTCGCAGGCCGGTGTCGAACGGTTTGCCGTCGATTTCCACGGTGATGTTGCCGGGGAAAACCTTGAAGTTGGAAATCTTAACGCCTGCGCCCAGGTGCGCTTTGTACCCGAGAATCGAATCGCCGACGTAATTGAAATGCGGCACGGCGGCGTGGTTGAACAGCAGCGAGTTTTTTAGTTCCGATGAATTGCCCACGACGCAGTTATCGCCGATGATAACGTTCTCGCGGAGGTAGGCGTTGTGGCGGATTTGGCAGTTCTTCCCGATGATGGCCGGGCCTTTAATCATGACACCATCTTCGACAACTGTGCCTTCGCCGATAAAGACGTCATCGCCGACGTATGCCACGCCGTCACATTTATTTTTCAGCTCGGGTTTGAGGTTCGCCTTGAGGTAGCTTTCGATTTTTTTGAGGGCGTCCCAGGCGTACTGGCAGCCGTCAAAAATCGCGGCGTGTTCGGTCTGTTTCAGGTCAAACAAATCGGCTGGCTTGAACATGCGCGGAAATTAAGCGAAAGGGGCGCGGGGGAAAAGCGAAATGCGTTTGAGTTCGTCCCGGGTTAGTTTCCGGGGAACACTTCTTGCGCCATCATGTTTGTCTGGTCAATGGTGATCGTCGCGGATTCGCCTGCGCTGATAGTCACGGTTTGCAACGGCAATTGAGTCCAGCCACTACTCATGTTCCCATTAAAGGGAACGATGAGGCATACCTGACGTTTACCCGGCGGCACTTGCGGAAAAGTGAAATGGCCATTGCTATCCGTTTTTGCTTGAAACGCTGAATCACAGCTTATCCGGTTGAAACTTTTCGGATCGTATTGGAGGGAGAGCGTACGATCGGGCAGCGGCTGGCCGTTTGTCTCATAAGTCCCTTCCAGCCGGCCCCAGGGGAGTAGATTGATGGTGGGATTGGCGGCCAGTTCAGAGGGCGTCGCTTCGGCAAATCCCTGCGGGCTGGCGACAATAATTTTTTCAATAGTGTCATCGGGTGGCAGTTGAAATTGGCCCTGGTTATCGGTCACCAGGAGTGAGCCGCCGGATTGAATATTTCCTCGCGAAAATCCTCCCGGAATAAGGGACAATCGTGAGCTGGCCGACACCAGGCCGACATCCGCCTGGGCAGCAGGTTGATCATTGGTCGAGAGCACTGTTACTTCGAGCACCGGGGCAGGCGTGAGCGCCACATCGAAGCGGGCGGATCCCTCGGTGGCGGGAACGACGCGGGTGATGAAGGGCGCGTAACCATCGGCCTCAAACTTGAAGATAAAAGTAGGATCTTTGACTCCGCCCAGCACTTGCTCTTCATACGTGTACTGAAATTTGCCGCCGTCAAAGCTGAGCCAAAAACGATCAATCGTGCTCCAAACGGCGTTGGTCGTGTTGTCGGAGTAATCAATATTTGGCCAGCCAGTAATGATGCGAAATTTTGGAATCGGCTGCCCGGTAGTGGCATCAACAACGGTGCCGGCAATCGTCAGGCCCTGCTGGAGAGTGACGACG
>Ga0335083_10007874_pt1 | contig 13089 bp, 8 predicted proteins | sample Lox_Sample_42_FD_206716 | JGI IMG/M metagenome (GOLD analysis project Ga0335083, IMG submission 206716) | Soil microbial communities from Loxahatchee National Wildlife Refuge, Florida, United States - Lox_Sample_4.2 | ecosystem: Environmental > Terrestrial > Soil > Wetlands | place: USA: Florida...
TTGGTCAAATAATCGCGCGCGCCGAGCCGCACCGCCTCCACCGCCGTCGCGATGCTGCCGTAGCCCGTGAGCACCACGATTTCGAGCTCGCCGTCGAGCGCGCGCAGATCCTGAATCAGCTCTAGTCCGTTCGGACCCGGCATGCGCAAATCGACCACGGCGCGCTCGAAGTGCGTGCTCTGCGCGAGCGCGAGCGCGGCGGCGTGCTCGCCCGCGGTGTGCACGAGATAGCCGCGCTCCCCGAGCGCGCGCGCGAGTCGCGTGCGAAAGCGCTCGTCGTCGTCGACCAGCAGAAACGTGCGGGCGAGCGTCATGCCGGCTCCGCGCTCGCGAGGGGGAGCTTCAAGACGGCGCGTGTCCCGCCGCCGTCGCGGGCCTCGAAGGCGAGCGCGCCGCCGTGGCTCTCGGCGAACGCCCGCGCCAAAAACACGCCGAGCCCGAGGCCGCGCCCCGGCTGCTTGGTCGTGAAGAAAGGCTCGCCCACGCGTCCGAGCACGTCCGACGGGATCCCCGTGCCGCGATCTTCGATCGAGATATCGACGTGCGCTCCGTCGGCGGCGAGGCGCACGACCACGCGCTCGTCGCCCGTGCTCGCTTCCATGGCGTTGCGCACGAGCGCCGCGATCGACTGGGCGAGCGCGCCGGCGGGCGCCTTCAGCCGGAGCTCGCGGGCGTCCTCGACGATCTCGACGCGCTCGAGCGCCTCGCGCGAAAAGTGCGAGTGGAGCGCGCGCACGACCTCGGTCGCGCGCACGTCGAGCGGCGTTTCGTTGCGTTCGCGCGCGTGGGTCGTGAGCTGCCCCAGGATGTCGCGGCAGCGCTCGGTCTCGAGCTCGATCAGCCGCAAATCTTCGACGACGGCGCTCGCGTTCGGCAGCCGTTCGGCCGCGGCGACCGCCTCGTGCGCCGCGACGGCGATGGTGCCGAGCGGCGTGCCGAGCTCGTGCGCGGCCCCGGCGGCGAGCGTGGTGAGCGACGCGAGCCGGGCGTTGCGGGCGGCCGCGACTCGGAGCGCCGAGATTTCGTCGCGTTGGGCGCGGATGGCTTGCGTCACGCGCCGCACGAAGAACGCCGTGAAGCCGCTCGCGAGCAGGAAAGCGACCCACATGCCGCGCAGGTGACGCTCGAGGCTCGACGCGCGGTGGAGCGCGTGCGGATCGGTCGGCAACGTGAAGAGCAATCCGAAGCCGGCGACGGCGAGGCTCGCGAGCGCGAGCGTCCACGCGTCGCTGAGCGCCACGGCCGAGAGGGTGATGTGCACCACGTAGAGGACGGTGAACGGATTCATCGCGCCGCCGGACGCCGCGAGCAACCCGGTCAGGAGCGCCATGTCGAACACGAGCACCCCGCCGATGACGCGCGAGCCAGCGCGGCCCGCGAGCGCCCCCGCCGGCACCCGCGCGAGCACGAGGTTCGAGGCGAGCGTCGCCAGGCCGACCACGACGAGCGCGTGCCAGTCGAAACCGAAGTCGAACGAGGTTCCGAGCGCGAGCGCCACGACCTGCCCCGCGAGCGCGAGCCAGCGGAGCTTGATGAGCCACGGCAGGGTGACCTGGGGCTCGAGCTCGGGCGTCATCATGGGCGTTCTCGCAAAGTCACGGTCGCGGGGGGAGGGGGTGCGAAAATATGCCGCACGTCACGGCCTCGTGCCGCGCGCCCGCCGTCACGCTCGCGGCCGGCGCGCCTTGCCGGCCGCGCCGTTCGTCAACGGGGCTTGGCGGCCCGTTTCGTCGCGCGCGCGGGCGAGCGTTTCTTCACGTGCAGGGGCGCGGGTGCGTGCGCATGGGCGTGGTCGTGGGACGCGTGGCCGTGCGGGGGGTGCTCGCCCTGGGCGTGAGCGTGCGGATGCGCGTGGCCGTGCGCGAAGGTGCTCTCGGCGACCACCTCGGCGCCGCCCTGCAGCACGCCGCGCGTCCCGATCAATTGGTTCGCGACTTCGCGGATGTGGTCGGCGCGGCCGCGCATGACGATCACCTCGAGGCAGTGGTCGTGATCGAGATGGACGTGCAGGGTCGAGCGCACGCTCTCACCGAGCCCGTGCTGGATGTCGGTGAGCCGCGCCGAAAGCTCGCGGACATGGTGGTTGTAAACGAGCGTCACCGCGGCGAAGGCCGGCACGCGTTCGTCGAGCGCCGAGCGGCTGACCTCCGCGCGCGTGAGGTCGCGGAGCACTTCCGACCGGTTGCACCCGCGTGTCTCGGCGAGCCGGTCGAGCTGCTCGAGCAACGCCGGCTCCATGCCGACTCCGAAACGAACGAGCTCGTCCTTCATGGCGGGAGAGGCTAGCATTAGACTCCATGGGATACCCTCGCGGGGCGGCGCTCGTTGCGGGGCCGGCCGCGTCGATGCTGGTCGTCGCGCTCGCCGCGCCGGCCCGGGCGCTCGAGCCCGCCGTCCCCCGCGCCGATCAGCCCGTCGCCGAAGAGACGCTGGTGCTCGAGCAGGCGAGCCGCGCCATGAAGCGCGATCCGACGCGCGAACCCGCGCACGACGAGGCTTGTCGTCGCGGCGATCAGCGCGCCTGTCTCGAGCTCGCGCGGGATTACGAGCGCGGCGCCGGCGTCGATCCGGACCCGCACGCGGCCGCCGCGCTCTACGAGACGGCGTGCGAGAAAGGGGTCGAGCACGGCTGCGCCGCGCAAGGACTTTTCCTCGCGCGGAACGGCGAGCTCTACGATCCCGTGCGTGCTCGCCCGCTCCTCGAGCGCGCGTGCCGGAAACACGACGGACTCGGCTGCATGGGGCTCGGGATGCTCACGTATTTCGGCGGCGACAAGCAGCCTGACCCGGCGAGAGCCGCTCCGCTCCTGCGTCGCGCGTGCGACGCGCGGGAGCTCGACGGCTGCCACTGGCTCGGCCTGCTCACCGAACGCGGTGACGGCGTGAAGCGCGATCTGGCCGCCGCCGCGCGCATCTACGATCGCGCTTGTCGCGGCGGCGAGCCGCAATCGTGCAATAACCTCGGTACGCTGTATTTCTGGGGTCACGGCGTCACGCTCGACAAACCACGCGCGCACGCGCTCTGGGACGACGCGTGCAAGAAAGGCAACCCCATGGGCTGCACGAACGCGGGCCGCGCGTTGCTCGACGCGGGAAGCGCCACGCAAGCGCGCGGCTTCTTCGAGCTCGCCTGCGCGGCGGACGAAGCGGGCGGCTGCTTGTCGCTCGGCCATTGGCAGCAAAACCTCGGCGCGCCGGCGGACGCCGAGGAGCCCTTCGAGCACGCGTGCGACCTGCGCGAGGGCGAAGGCTGCGACGAACTCGGCTTGCTCTATTGGAACGGCCGCGGCGTGCCGAAGGACATCGACTCGGCGCTCACCGCCTTCAAGCGCTCTTGCGAGCTCGGTTATTGGTCGGGTTGCTACGATTGGGGCGTCACGCTCGAGAACGACGGCGAACTCGCCGCGTCCGTGGCGCCCATCCAAAAAGCCTGCGACCAAGGCGTCATGCTCGGCTGCACCGAGCTCGGCACCATCGCGTACCTCGGCAAGGCGATGCCGCGCGATCTGACGCTCTCCACGCAGCTCTGGGAAAAGGCCTGCAAGGGCGAAGAAGTGAGCGGCTGTCGCGAGCTCGCCATCGCGTACGAGCTCGGCAACGGCGTCCAGGTGGACTTCGCGAAAGCGTCCGCGCTCTACCAGAAAGCGTGCGCCGCGGGCGACGACAACGCGTGCACGGGGCTCGCCGGTCTCTTCTCGGACGGCCGCGGGGTGAAGCAAGATCGCGCGCGCGCCTTGGCGTTGCTCAAGCACAGCTGCGACGCGAACTACGCCCCGGCGTGCACGAACCTCGGCGTCGTCTACGAGCACGGCGAGGGCACGCCCGTGAATTTGGCGGAGGCCGTCGCCGCCTACGCGAAGGGCTGCGACGCGGGGGACGCGCAGGGTTGCGCGAACGCCGCCACGTTCTTGCGCGACCTCGCTCCGAAAAAAGACCCGAAAAGGGCCGTCGTCTACCTCGACAAGGGCTGCAAGCTCGACGGTGCGGAGTGTTGCCTCGAGCTCGGCGAGGCGTACGAAACCGGCTCGGGCGTCGCGAAAAATGCGGTGCGCGCGGCCGCGCTCTACGAGCAGGGCTGCCTCGGCGGCGAGGCCGACGCGTGCTCCGACCTCGGGCGCCTCCGGATGGCGGGCGAGGGCGTGGCGAGGGACTACGCTCGCGCGCGCGCGCTCACCGAGCAGGCGTGCGACGGCCAGAGTTCCTCGGGGTGTTTGCGCCTCGGAGCGCTCATCTACGCGGGCCTCGGCGGGCCGAAGGATCGCGTGAAGGGCAAGTCGCTCGTGCTCAAGGCGTGCGAGATGGGCCTGCGCGAAGCCTGCCGCGCGAGCGACAAGATGTGACCGCGTTTCCCGCGCGACTCAGTCGCAGCTCGCGCCGAGCGCGACCGTGCACACTCCCACGCTGCCGTTCGTCGTGACGCAGCGCGCGGGCGCGAGACAGGTCGGCCCGAGCTCCGCGTCGCACGGCTCGCCGTCGCCGGAAAATCCCTTGCAAACGCCGAGGTCCGTCGCGGCGGCGAGGCCCGTGTCCGTGTAGCAGTCGCCCGCGACGCACTGCGCGTGCGTGCCGTCCGCGAGCATCCCGCACGGCTCGCCGTTCGCCGCGTAGCTCACGCCCGTGCACACGCGAGCGCCCTTGGTGCCGCCGCAATACAGGCCGAGCATGCCGTCGCAGCCGCTCGTGCCCGAGCCGCACGGCGCGCCGTCGCCGCCCGCGGTCTGACACGTGCTCGTCGTGTCGTCCGTCGACGCCGCGTCGGTCGCGGCGATGCAATTGAGATCGCTGCGACACGGCTCGGACGTGCTGCACGCCGCCCCCGTGTCCGCGCGCGATTCACAGAGGTTCGTGCTCGCGATACAGACGAGATCGCGCCCGCAATTCGAAGTCGTGCAATCGCCGCCGGCGCCGGGCGCCGTGCCGCAGCTGCCGCAAATGCTGTTGGCCGTGCCGCCGCAATAGCCGCTCGAACACTGAGCATTGAACGCGCACGGCTCTCCCGCGGCGCGCGAGCCGCCCGGCAGGCACGCGGGCGGCGGCACGTTGTCGAAGAAATCGCCGCACGCCTCGCTCTCGACGGCGGTGACGCAGCCTTCGACGTGAGTCGGCGTCGCGCCGCTGCCCGACGCCGTCGCTTGGTTTTGGCACTGCAATGCTTCGCGCGCGAGGCACGTGTCCATGTCGCCGTACGCGCGGAGCAGCGCGGCGCCGCTGCTCTCGACCGCGTCGGTGCAGGCGACGCGCAGATTGCAGCGAGCGCGGGCGAGATCGTCGCACGCCTGGGTCACGTCGAGGCTCGCCGGCGGCGCGTCCGAGAAGTGACTGCCCGAACAAGCGAGCGCGGCGAGCGCGCACACGGCCGCGAACGCCCGCGCGCACCACCGAAACGAGTCGCTCATCTCCGCGCGATGACAGCCCGGCCCGCCCCGTCGAGCAAGCGTCAAAATTCTTTCAGTGGGCGGCCGCGGCAGGGATTTGACCGGCGCCCCGACGTGCCCGGAGCCGGCGGCGAAAGCCGTCGCGGCGCCGAGAGGGCGGACACTTTCTCGTCCGCCCCTGCGTGCGAGACGGACGCGGCGCTGCTCGTGCAGGTGCTGGCAGCACGCGACGAGCAGCGCCGTTCGGAGAACCCAAACCGATTATTTGAATGAGATGGCGTAAGACTGCGTCTTCTTGCCGGGCGAGCTCGCCTTCACACAGAGCGTCGCGCTCCCGCCCGAGATCGTGACGTTCGCGGACTTGACGTTCGTGAGCGAGAGCACGCAATTCGTGCCCGACACGACGCCGACGCCGAGCACCGCGTCCGAGCTCGTGGTGAGCGCGAGCGTGTGCGTGCCCGCGCTCGCCGACACGGAGTAGAAGTCCACGTCGGTCGTGGTGCTGAGCTCGCCGCACTCGGCGCTCGCGAGTTTGCTCGCCTTGTCGAACGTGTCGTTCGGCTCGGTCTCCTTCGTGCCGCTGCACGCCGGCGCCGAGCTGCTCGCGCCGGCCGCCGCCGCGCCGGCTTTGCCCGCCGCGCCGCTCGCGCCCGCCTTCGCGCCCGCCGCACCGGAGCTGCCGGACGCGCCCGCAGCGGGTTTGCCCGCCGTGCCGCCCGCGCCGGCCGCGGCCGGTTTGCCCGCGCTGCCGCCCGCGCTCGCGCCGGCCTTGCCGGCCGCGCCGCTCGTGCCGCCGGAGCCGCCCGCGCCGCTGCTCGTCGAGCTCCCGCCGTGCGCCGTGATCTGCGACGCGATCCAGTCCGCGACGAGATCGACGCGCGCGAGCACCTGCACGCCGCTGCCTGCGCCGGAGTTGACGGCGACGAGCGTGTGCGTGCCCGCAAGAAACACCGGGCCGCCCGAGTCGCCGGGCTGGATCACGTCGCTCGAGCTGTAGTCGTACGGGTAGCCGATCTTGTCCGCCGCGCTGATGGTCGCGGGCGCTTGATAGAGCGCGGACTCGATGGTGCCGTTGAGCACCCGGCCGACGTTCACGGCCTTGGTGTTGTCGGCGACTTTCGTCTTCGAGAGCGTCGGGTACGACGCGAGGTTCACCGGCTCGCCGAGAAACACGAGGCCCACGTCGTGGTGCTTCGGATCGACGGTTTCGGCGCCGTTCTCGTTCCAGTCGTAGACGGCGGCGCTCGTCGATTGTCGGTACGCACTACCGACGTAAACGTCCCACACGCCGTGGCCGTCGACGCAGTGACCGGCCGTGAGGACGACTCGCGGCGCGATGAGCGTGCCGGAGCAGGCGTAGCCGCCGCTCGGCGACATGTCGATGTTCAGGTAGGCGGCTTCGGGATACGCCGTCGCCGCCGTGCCCCCGATGATCGCCTCGAAATCGACCGCGGGCGTCCCGTCCGCATAATCGCTGCTGCAGGCGGCACACGCCGCCAAAAAGAGCGCCAGCTTGGCGCCGTCACGCACCTTCATTTCGTTTCCTTTCGGTAGCCCAGCCGACTCAGTGAGTCCCGATGGCTTTGCGTCCCCCGCTCGCGCGAGGTTTGCCTTTGTCGTGGAAGTCGACGGCCCGCACCTGGCGAGGCCGCCGTGAGTGCTGAACGGCCGCTTGCGTCGAAAGTTGAGGTACGGTCGGCGCATGAAGGCAGCCGTCGTGACTTCGTTCGATTCGCCTCCGCGCTACGCGGACTTCGATGCGCCGTCGCCCGCCGCGGACGAGATCCTGGTGGCGACGAAGGCCGCCGCGGTGACGCAGCTCGCGCGCATCTTCGCCTCGGGCAAGCACCCGGCCGCGGGCAAGCCGCCCTTCGTGCCGGGGACGGACGGCGTCGGTGTGGTCGAAGGGAAGCGCATGTACTTCGCGTTCCCGCGCCCGCCCGTGGGCAGCATGGCGGAGCTCGTGGCGGTGAAGCGACGCTACGTGGTGCCCGTGCCCGACGACCTCGACGACGTGACGGCGGCCGCCACCGCGAACCCCGGCATGGCGGCCTGGTCCGGGCTCACGCGCCGCGCGCGCTTCGTGCGCGGCGAAAGCGTGCTCGTGAACGGCGCGGCCGGCACGTCGGGCAGAATCGCCGTTCAGGTGGCGAAGTACCTCGGCGCGCGCCGCGTCGTCGCCACGGCGCGCAATCCCGACGTCGAAGGCGAGCTCCGTGCGCTCGGCGCCGACGCGCTCATCGTGCTCACGCAGAACCAGGCCGAGCTCACCGAAGCGTTCAAGCGTGAGCTCCGCGACCACGGCGTGGACGTGATGCTCGACTACCTTTACGGAAACACGGCGGAGGCGTTCTTGCAGGCGTGCACGGGTCCGGGCCGCGGTGACGCCGAACCGCGCGTGCGCTTCGTGCAGCTCGGGACGCTCGCGGGGCCGAACGTCACGCTGCCCGCGGGCGTGCTGCGGAGCTCCGGGCTCGAGCTCCTCGGTAGCGGGCTCGGCGCGCTGTCGCACGAGGAGCTCGTGAAGGGCATCGGCGAGTTCATGGCCGTGTTTCGCGCGGCCGGGTTTCGCATCGAGACGGAAGCCGCGGCGCTCCGCGACGTCGAAAGCGCGTGGGCGCGTGAGACGTCCGCCCGTGTCGTGCTCACGATCTGACGCTCCGTACGGGGCGTCGCGCGCCCGCCCCCCACCGTTCGTTGCGCTCGAATCGCCCTGCATTCACGTGGAGTGACGGTTTCGAGCTCGTGATTGAGGTCGATGTAGGTGTTCGACCTTCGTTGTCGCTACGCGAAGGACCATTGTGTTCGGAGGTGAGGCGAATACCCTCGTGACGATGGCGGAGCGAAGGTTCGTCGTGGGGCTTCTGTTCGCGGTGATCGGTTGCGGCTCGGGCGGAAGAGCCGCGGATGCGGCCAAGACGCAGCCGTCGAGCGGGCCGCCGCTGCCCGCACCCGGCCCGATGTGCATCGCGACCTCGCCGAGCGAGACCAATTGCTCCGACGGCATCGACGACGATTGCGACGGTTACATCGATTGTCTCGATTCGGAGTGCGACGGACAGTCGTGCGGCGACGGACTCACGTGCGCGGGCGGCGCCTGCCGCAAGCCGTGCGCGGCGGGCGACGCGACGTGCGTGCCCGAGCTCCCGCCGATCCAAAACGTGCGCGTGACCACTCACGGCGATACCGCCGTCGTCGAGTTCGAGCCCGTCGCGGGCGCCGCCGATTACCGCATCTATCCCGAGCCCGCCGACAGCGATTGGCTCATCGGGCAGAACGGCGAGGTCGGCGTGAAGAACGGCATTTATCGCTGCGCGGGCGATCGGCCGTACCAGGCGCGCGAAGACGACGACGCGAACATGTTCGACTGCGCCATCACCGGCTGCGACAACACGCGCCACGGCTACGTGCGCACGGCCGACGAAGTGGTGCTCGGCTACGTGTTCCTCACGCCCGGCCCCGATCGCTTGCCGGTCTACCGGGTGGCCGATCCGAACGGTGGGGGCGGCTTTCGCAACGCGAATTGGGTGGTGCCGATCTACCCGGAGGCGAACAGCGCCGAATACCTGACGGACACCGACCAGCGCGACGCCTTGCTCGCGCAAGGCTGGCGCGACGACGGCATCGTCTTTTACACGGCGAAAGACGCGACGAAGAACGTCTATCGCATCAAGTACGCGCCCGGCGCCGACTGGCAGGGCGACAACGTCGTCTTCTTCTTCACGGACGGCCCCGAGTACGACGCGCGCTCCGCGCAGCCCGCCTCCGACATCGCCGACTTCGGTGCGCGCTTCACCATTCTCGACTCGCAAGATGCCGACAGCGTGCCGCTCTACCGCGTGATGTACCCCGGCAGCTTCGACGTGCTCGCCGCGGGCGACGCGCGCTTCGACCAGGTGCTGCACCAGGGCGTGCGGCCCGTGTGGTCGCTCACCTGGCCCGGCATCACGGAAAAGACGCGCTTCGTGATCGAGGCGCTCGACAGCGGCTGCCCCTTTCCGGGCGGCTACATCGCGGCCGAGCACCACGACGCCGACATCGACAACACGAGCGGCATGCCGTTCAACCAGCCGTCCATCACGCTCGACGAAGCGCGGCTTTCGTCGGGCGAAGTGTTCGTCAACGGCGAGCACGACCCGAACAATCGCCCGAAGCCCGTCGCGCGGAGCTACGTCGACGTGACGCCCGATCCGAAGCCGACCATGGATTTTCTCGAGACGTTCGACGCGAGCGAGACGTGGGAGCCTTTCACGAAGTGGCAGGACAACAACGCCTTCGTGTTCCGCAACTCGCAATGGGCCATCGACACGAGCGGTTGCACCGAAAACTTCACGTTCGGCCCGTTACTCGGTCAATTCGTGCTCGGCTTCGCGGACGGCGGTTCGAGCTGCAACGTGAGCATGACTCCGAAAAACGTGCCGACGGCGATCGCGTCCGACCATTTCCTGCACGTGCGCATGGCGACGGACATCGTCTCGACGGCGCGGCGCTACGCGCAAATCATGGTGACGAACGTGCCGCTCGCGGACGATCCGGCGCCGGACGCCTCGAACATCGACACGGTGCCGGTGCACACGCGGCTCGGCAAGTTCCCCTACGAGCTCGTGGGGCCCGACGGCGTCGCCGGAACGTCGGACGACCTGCCGCCCGAGGGCGGCCGCACCATCGTCGTGCAGCCGTTCGGCGGCTATCAGGAGACGCAGATCGAGTTTTGCGACACGCGCGGCTGGGGCGTGAGTCAACAGTGCGATCGCGCGAACGTCTACGGCTACCACGCGGGCGACTACGAACAGACGTGGACGGTGCCGTGGACGCCCGTGCCGGTCGAGGGCGACATGGCCGGCTTCGATCGGCCGGTGCAGTGGGACGTCTACGCGTCGACGTCGCGCGTCTACGTCTTCATGGACGGCAAGCCGGCGGCCTGCGCCGTGTTGCCCGACGGGCGCATGCCGGCGGGGCCGGTCACCGTCGCGTACCGCGCGGTGATTTATCACTGCGGCATCGACGAGACGGTGACGCCCGACGACACCGGACATCAATACGAGCACGACTACAGCCAGTGTCACAGCGACCATCACATGGACGACTTCGGCATCGACCTCGCGGTGCCGGAGCCGGCGTGGGACGAGTCGGTGCTGCCTTGCGGGACCAAGTGGTATGGCGGCACCTGAACGCGCCCTCGTGCTCTTCGCGGCGCTCGCCGGCGCTTGCGGCGGGTCGGGCGTAGGCTCACCCGCGGCGGGCGACGGCCGGCCCGTCTTGAGCGACGACGAACGCGCGGCGCTCGCGAGCCTCCACTACGACGCCGGGCCGCCGCCCGCCGACCCGAGTGACCGCGTCGCGGACGACGACGGCGCGCGCGCGTTCGGTCAGGTCCTCTTTTTCGAACCGGCGCTCTCGGGGCAACTGCTCGAGGGGGACAACGACGGAACGACCGGGACGCTCGGCGAAAAAGGCGACGCCGGGCGCGTGAGCTGCTCGGGGTGCCACCTGCCGGCGGCGGGTTTCGTCGACGCGCGGAGCCCGCATCACCAGGTGTCGCTCGCCGCGCAATGGACGCTCCGAAAGACGCCGACGTTGCTCGAGGTCGGGTTTGCGCCGCTCTACAACTGGGACGGGCGCCGCGACGCGATTTGGAATCAAGCGCTCGGCGTGATGGAAAGCAATCGCGAGTTCAACTCCGGACGGCTCTTCGTCGCCGAGCAGCTGTTTCGGCTGCACCAGGCGGAATACGAGAGCGTCTTCGGGCTGATGCCGCCGTTCGACGACGCCACGCGCTTCCCGCAGCTTTCGGGCGACACGGCGGGCTGCGTCGAAGTGAACACGCTGCAAGGCTCCATGTTTCGGTGCCGCGGCGTGCCGGGCGACGGCGCCGACTACGACGGCATGGCGCCCGAGGATCAGGAGCTCGTCACCGTCACCGCCGTGAACGCGACGAAGTCGCTCGAAGCGTACGTGCGCTCGCTCCGTTGCGGCCCGAGCCGCTTCGACGATTGGCTCGACGGCGACGACACGGCGCTCGACGCGAGCGAGCTCCGCGGGGCGGCGCTGTTCGTCGGCCGCGGGCAGTGCGTCACGTGCCACTCGGGCCCGCTGCTCACGGACGACGCGTTTCACGACGTGGGCTTGAGCCCGGCCGTCGTCGCCGTGGCGATTCAGGATCTCGACGACCAGGGCGCCGCGACCGGCATCGCCGCCGCGCTCACCGACCCGATGAGCACGGCCGGGGCGTACAGCGACGGCGACCGGCACGCGCTGCCCGCAACGCCGGGCCCCGAGCTCGAGGGCGCGTTCCGCACGCCGACGCTGCGCTGCGCGGCCTCGCACCCGAGCTTCATGCACACCGGGCAGCTCACGAGTCTCGCGCAGGTGCTCGCGTTCTTCGACCGCGGCGGCGATCCGCCCGGCAACTATCCGGGCACGAACGAGCTCACGCCGCTCGGCTTGAGCGACGGCGACGAGGCGGACCTCGTTGCGTTCTTGCAGACGCTCACGGGGCCGGGACCGAGCGCCGATTTGCTTTCGCCCCCGAGCGAGTGATGCGCGCGCTCGGACTCACGCCGCTCGTGATCGCGCTCGCCGTAGGGCCGGCGGCGTGCGGCTCGAACGGCCACGTCGATCGCGCCGGCGCGAGCGGCAACGCCGGTACGGCGGGCACGAACGCCGGCACCACGGCCAGCGGCGGCACTGCGGGCACGAACGCCGACACGGCGGGCAGCGGCGGGACGGGCGCCGTCGGCGGCACGTCCGGTGAAGCCGGCGCGGCGCCCTTCGAGCACCCGACGCCGCCGACCGACTACGTGGCGACGGACCACTGCGGCCTCGACGCGCCCGCCTTCTGCGAAACGTTCGAGGACGGCCCGCGCGACGGCGGCCGTTCGGGCGAGCTCGACCCGGCGCGCTTCAGCGTCGCGCGTGGCATGCCCTACAATCCGTCCGACCTCGGCGGCGCGTTCGGCATCGGTCCGGCCATCATCGGCGCCTGCCGCGCGAACCTCGCGGACACCCGCGTCTTGCCGGACGGCGACGTGCTCGTGTGCGATCCGGTGCCCTCGATCCCGACGCGCCACGCGCTCGCGACCACGGCCGCCCAGAACTACGGACTCTCGACGTATCGCATCCGCCAGCCGTTCGACTTCGCGGATCGCACGGGCACGATCGCGCTCGACGTCGATCTCACGAATCAGGGCCTCGGCGGCTGGCCGGCCCTCATCGTCGCGGAGGATCCGTCGCCCGCGCCGAGCTTCGATTGGCAAGAGCGCGGTTCGGGTCCGAGAAACGGCATCGAAATCGAGTTCGGCAGCGGTTGGTGCAACACGCCGCAGACGATGGAGCCCTCGGTCTACCTGTTTCAAGACTATCTCCAGACGGCATTCGTGGCTTCGTCCGACTGTTCGACTCCGCACGTCCTCACTGCACCCGATTCATTGAATCACGTGGTGGTCTATCTGACTCGAAGCCACGTCGAAGTGTGGGCTTCCGACGTTTCGGCGGACGGCGTCACCTTTCCGAACCTCGAGCTGCTGTGGTCGGCGGACGTGACCCTGCCGTTTTCACGCGGTTACGTGAGCCTCGCGCTCCGCAATCACGCGACGATGAAGTATTGGTACGGCTCGGCCGCGACGGTGCGCTTCGACAACTTCGGGTTCGACGGTCCGAAAGTGAGCGGCCATCGTGAATACAGCGCGCCCGACTCCTTGTCCGACTCGTCGCT
>Ga0335083_10007875_pt1 | contig 13088 bp, 13 predicted proteins | sample Lox_Sample_42_FD_206716 | JGI IMG/M metagenome (GOLD analysis project Ga0335083, IMG submission 206716) | Soil microbial communities from Loxahatchee National Wildlife Refuge, Florida, United States - Lox_Sample_4.2 | ecosystem: Environmental > Terrestrial > Soil > Wetlands | place: USA...
GGTTCGGTCGAGCACTACAATGAAGAGGCTGGAAGCGTCTGGATGCAGCGCGTCATCTCCACTTATCCGTCCTGCGTCTGGCTCAATCCGGTACCCGAACGCGAGTGGCCGATGACGGAATCGATCAGGATGATGCGGCAGCTGCTCGGCGGCCGGATGTATCCGCTGACGCTTGAGGGGCTGGACGCGGCGATGCGGGAACTCGGGCGGTAAACGCGCGCGTTCAATTGGGGCGAGGGTTACGCAAAACGCACTTCCGAATCGTGGCGGCGGCTCTATATTGGGGCCATCGTTAACAACCGAAAGGAGGTGATCCAGTGTCTCATTGTCTATCGCCGCGGTCGCCGGCATTCATGAACTGGATCCTCGCCTCTGCCGAGGTTCCTGCCAGGTGACTTAAATCCGTCACCGGCTCATGAGCGTGCGGCAGGAGATCGCCGCGCGCAACCGGGCCACGGCCTGACAATGGAAGGGCTGCCCTCGCGGGCGGCCCTTCTTTGTTTTTCCAACGATGGCGGCGCACCTGACTGCGAAACTGGTTTACCGTAGCGGCGACGCAGGAGGTGCCCCATGCCGGCTGAAAAATTCGATTTTCCCAATGCCGAGGGTCAAAAGCTTGCCGCGCTGCTTGACCGGCCGGACGGTCCGACCCGGGCGATTGCCTTGTTCGCGCATTGCTTCACTTGCGGAAAGCAAAACAAGGCTGCGCGTCATATAGCCGACGGTCTGAAGCTTCACGGCATTGCCGTGCTGCGGTTCGATTTCACCGGACTCGGCGCCAGCGAGGGCGAGTTTGCCAATACCACCTTCTCGTCCAATATCGACGATCTCGTCGCCGCGGCCGATCATCTGCGGCAATCGTTCGCGGCGCCCGCGATCCTGATCGGTCACAGTCTCGGCGGTGCCGCGGTGCTCGCGGCCGCGCACCGTATTCCCGAGGCTCGCGCCGTGGTGACGATCGGCGCACCGTTCGATCCCGCCCATGTTGTCGGCCTGTTTGGCGACCGCGCCGCCGAGATTGCCAGCAAGGGCGAGATTGAGGTCACGCTGGAGGGCCGGCCATTTCGCATTCGCCGGGCGCTGCTCGATGACATCGCCCAGCAGAATCTCACACCTCGCGTCGCCGGCTTGCACAAAGCGTTGCTGGTCTTTCATTCGCCGACCGACGATACCGTCGGTATCGACAACGCCAGCCATATCTTTACGACCGCGAAGCATCCCAAGAGCTTCATTTCGCTCGCCGGCTCGGACCACCTCATCAGTCGTCCGAGCGACGCCGCCTATGTGGCGAGCGTCATTTCCGCCTGGGCCGATCGCTATCTCGATATGGAAGTCGACGCCCGGCCGGCCGACGACACCGCAGAAGGCAGCGTTGTGGTGCGTGAAACGCGCCGGGGTCAGTTCCAGCAGGAGGTCATCACCGGCGCGCACCGGCTGTTGGCGGATGAACCGGTCAAGGCGGGCGGGCTCGACAGCGGACCGGGGCCGTACGATCTCCTGCTCGCGGCGCTCGGCGCCTGCACGTCGATGACGATGCGGCTTTACGCCGACCGCAAGCAGATCCCGTTAGAGCGAACGCAGGTCCGGCTTCGGCATGAGAAGATCTACGCCGGCGATTGCGCCGCGTGCGAGACCAAAGAAGGCAAGATCGACCACATCGATCGCGTGATCACGTTCGAGGGCGACCTAACCGCCGAACAGCGCGCGCGGCTTCTGGAAATCGCCGACAAGTGTCCGGTGCATCGGACGCTGAAATCCGAAGTCGACATCCGCACCGTTGAGGAGCGTTAGATTTTAACGGAGCATGATCTTTTCGGAAATCGGCTTCCACTTTCCGGATCATGCTCTGGCTAACTGGCGGCTTTTTGCACGCGCTCGCGGGCTTCGGCGATCACTTCCGGAATCGCCGCGTCATTGCCCGGCGCCATGATGTGGACGCCGGCGACGCCGGGAATGGTGGCCAGCTCGTCGATCAGCTCCATGCAGATGCGCGTGCCCTCACGAACCGGGTTCGCGGCTTTTTCCATGCGCGCGATAAATGCATCCGGGATGATGGTGCCGTGCAGGTGGCTCTTCATCCATTGCGCCGATTTCGCCGAACGCAGCGGATTGATGCCGATCAGGATGGCGAGCTGGCGGGTGAGACCGGCCTGCGCGAGCACGCCGACATAACGGCGCACCAGCGCCGCATCCATGCAGAACTGGGTCTGCACGAACTGGGCGCCGGCTGCGACTTTCCCGCGCAACGACGTTGGCTGCCAACCAGCGGGTGGATCGATCGGCAGGTCGGCGGCGCCCAGGAAGAACGGCGCCTTGCCGGTAACTTCGCGGCCGGCAGCTTGCCTTCGTCGCGAAGCCGGCGCGCGGTCTCAAGCAGTGTTTTTGAATCGATGTCGAACACCGGCTTGGTGTCCGGCTGATCGCCCGCCTTCGGGTCGTCGCCGGTGAGCACCATGACGTTGCGGATGCCGAGCGCCGCCGCACCCATCAGTTCGCTTTGCAACGCGATGCGGTTCTTGTCCCGGCAGGTAATTTGCAGAATCGGCTCAATGCCGGCGCCTAAGAGGATGTTTGCCGCGGCCAGCGCGCTCATGTGAGCGCGTGCACCGGCGCCGTCGGTGACGTTGACCGCGTCGGCGAGGCCGCGCAACGGCGTCGCCTTGCGCAGCAGGTCCTGGGCATCACAGGACACCGGCGGGGCGACCTCAGCGGTCATCACAAAGCGGCCTGCCCGCAGTCGTTCGGCAAACGTGCGGGGCAGGGAGACACTTCCGTCACTCATGGCAAGCTCGCCGCGCTAATAGGCATCCGCAAGAGCGCTTATATGCTTTATCGCCCGGCCGCAATTGGGCGTTTGATCGCGCGTTTTGTGGACAGGAAACACCCGCCCCGCTAGAGAGTTATCGCAATGAGTGGCGTCAACGAAATCAGGTCGAACTTCCTCGGCTTCTTTGCCCGCGAGGGGCACGAAGTTGTGCCGAGCTCTCCGCTCGTGCCGCGCAACGACCCGACGCTGATGTTCACCAACGCCGGCATGGTGCAGTTCAAGAACGTTTTCACCGGCCTGGAGAAACGCTCTTACGCGCGCGCGACCACTGCGCAAAAGTGCGTGCGCGCCGGCGGCAAACATAACGACCTCGACAATGTCGGCTATACCGCGCGGCACCACACCTTTTTCGAGATGCTCGGTAATTTCTCGTTCGGCGACTATTTCAAGGAGCGCGCCATCGAGCTTGCCTGGAATCTGGTGACGAAAGAGTTCGGCGTACCGGCGGACCGCCTGCTGGTTACGGTCTATATCGACGACGACGAAGCCTTCAGGCTGTGGAAGAAGATTGCCGGCCTGCCGGACAGCAGGATCGGCCGCATCGCCGGTTCGGACAATTTCTGGGCCATGGGTGACACCGGGCCGTGTGGTCCGTGCTCGGAGATTTTCTACGATCACGGCCCCCACATACCCGGCGGACCGCCGGGCAGCGCCGACGCCGAAGGCGACCGCTTTGTCGAAATCTGGAACCTCGTATTTATGCAATACGAGCAGCTCACGAAGGGTGGCGATCGCGTCGACCTGCCTCGGCCGTCGATCGATACCGGCATGGGTCTTGAGCGCATGGCCGCGGTGCTCCAAGGCACCCACGACAATTACAAGATCGATTTGTTTGGTGCGCTCATCGAGGCGATCGCCGATCTGACCGGCGTCGATCCCGACGGCGAGCACAAGGCCTCGCACCGCGTCATCGCAGACCACTTGCGCGCCAGTTCGTTTCTGGTCGCCGATGGCGTGCTGCCGTCAAACGAGGGCCGCGGCTACGTGCTTCGGCGCATCATGCGGCGCGCGATGCGCCACGCCGAACTGCTTGGCGCCAGGGACCCGCTGATGTGGCGGCTTGTGCCGACGCTCATTCGCGAGATGGGGCAAGCCTATCCGGAATTGCATCGCGCCGATGGACTGATCACCGAGACGCTCAAGCTTGAAGAAATCCGCTTCCGCAAAACGCTGGAGCGCGGGCTCGCTATCCTCGACGAAGCGAGCAAGACGCTCAAAAACGGCGACATGTTCGACGGCGTCACCGCGTTCACGCTGTACGATACCTACGGCTTTCCGCTTGATCTGACGCAGGACGCGCTGCGGCCCCGTGGCGTAGGCGTCGATCTTGCGTCTTTCACCGACGCGATGGAGCGTCAGCGTGAAAAGGCCCGCGCCTCATGGGTGGGTTCGGGCGAGGCGGCGGACGAGGCGGTGTGGTTTGGTTTACGCGAAAAACGCGGCGGTACTGATTTTCTGGGTTACGAGACGGAAACCGCTGCAGGTGTCGTCCTGGCGCTGCTGCGCGACGGCAAGGAAGTTACCGCGCTTGAAAAAGGCGCGAGCGGGGCTGTCGTGCTCAACCAAACGCCGTTCTACGCCGAGTCAGGCGGGCAGGTCGGCGACACCGGCTTAATGACCGGCGACGGCGTGCGGTTTAACGTCACTGATACGCAAAAGCGTGCCGGCGATCTTTACGTGCATTTCGGCACCGTGGAGCAAGGCACGTTGAAGCCCGGCACGGCGCTCGATCTGAAAGTCGATCACACGCGGCGGAGTGTGATCCGGCAAAATCACTCCGCCACCCATCTGTTGCACGAGGCGCTGCGGCAGGTGCTCGGCGATCACGTCGCGCAGAAGGGCTCGCTGGTCGCGCCAGACCGGCTGCGCTTCGATTTTTCTCATCCGAAACCGATCAGTCCGGCGGAGCTGGAAAAGGTCGAGGACATCGCCAACGACATCGTTTTGCAAAATTCGCCGGTCACGACGCGCATCATGGCGGTCGACGATGCGACCGCTTCCGGCGCTCGCGCACTGTTCGGTGAGAAATACGGCGATGAGGTGCGCGTCGTTGCCATGGGTGAGGGTGGCGGCAACACCATGGGCTGGTCGGTTGAATTGTGCGGCGGTACGCACGTCCGTCGTACCGGCGACATCGGCGTCATCTCGGTGGTTGGCGAAAGCGGCGTTGCCGCCGGCGTCCGCCGTATCGAAGCGATCACCGGCAACGCGGCCCGCAAGCACGCCAACCACGTCATGCAGCTCGCTAGGACTGCGGCGTCCGAATTGCGCGTCCCGATCGACGAGGTGCCGGCACGGTTGGCCGTCCTGATTGACGAGCGCAAACGCGTCGAGCGCGAGCTGTCGGACGCAAAGAAAAAGCTCGCGATGGGCGGAGGCGCCAAGACTGACGGCGCTGACGGGCTGCGTACCGTCGGCGACGTAAAACTCATGGCCCGCGCGGTGGAAGGCATTGATTTGAAGGATCTGCGGAGTCTCGCCGACGAAGGCAAGAAAACGGTCGGCTCCGGCATCGTCGCCATTGTTGGTGTCACCGGTGACGGCAAGGCCGGCATTGTCGTCGGCGTGACCAACGATCTCGTCCCGCGTTTCAACGCCGTCGAACTCGTCCGCAAGGGCGCCGAGGCGCTCGGCGGTAAAGGCGGCGGCGGGCGTCCTGATATGGCGCAAGCCGGCGGGCCGGACGGCTCCAAGGCTGACGCCGCGCTCGATGCGATTGCAGCGGCGCTTGGCAGCTAGCCTCAAACCTCGACGATCATTCCATCCTCGGCGGTTTCGTAGGGCAACGCGGTCCGGCGCGCCAGCATGTCCTCGCTCATATGGCTGAGGATCAGACGTTTGGGACGAATCTTGTCGAGATGACGCTCGAGCAAGGACAGCGCCAAGTGGGTCGCGATCGGCTTGTCGCGGGTATAGGCCTCGCAGATGAAAAGGTCTGCCTGGTGACCGATATCGATCAAGGAATCGGTCCACTCGGTGTCGCCGGAAAAAGCGATCACCTTGCCTTCGGCCGCGAAGCGGAATCCGAGACAAGGTCCGGCACGGTCGTCGTGCACGACATGGAACGGCGTGACGCGCAGCCCGCCAACGTCATTGTGCTGGCCGATCACCAACTCGGTCAGCTGCAGCGGAAACCGCAAATCCAAGTCCTTGGTGCCGGGAAATCCCGCCTCCATGATGTTGGCAAAGCGCGACTTGAGGCTGGGCGGCCCGGCGATCGTCAGCGGCTGGTCGCGCTTGAGGACGTAGTTTGCCTCCAAAAGATAAAACGGCACGCCGCCGACATGATCTTCGTGAAAGTGGGTCAGGAAGATGGTGTTGACGTCGTTACGGTTGATCGCAAGCTTGTTCATCGAAATGAGCGAGCTTGCGCCGCAATCGATCAACACGTTGATGTTTCGACCGGTAAGGTGGAAGCAGGTATTAAATCGTCCGCCGGAGCCGAAGGCGTCGCCGCAACCGACGAATTGCAATCGCATCGATGCTCCCCGGACAGGTTGTGAGATCGCTGGTGAGGCGGTCGGGTTCAGTGGGCAGTGTCATGCCGGGCCGGCGGGGAGTCCGTGACGGCGATCACATTGCGGGACCGCCCGACGGGACTATCCAGTGAGCTCAAAAGTCTGACCTCTCATCGCTTTTTTACCTTTACCCGATTCAGTCTATAAACTGCAATGTGGCGGCGGGAACAGCGTGCGCCGGGAGCTGACGCCACGATCACACCACAAACTGGCGCATGCTGCGATGATGGCTGGTCGCGCGGAGGGGCTGCCCCGGTGTCGGTGACTACAAGGCTTGCTGGTGGATTGGGGCTCCGGGCGTTGCCGCTGGTGCTGGCGGCAGCGCTTTGCGGTTGCACCGAGTTCGACTCCAGCGGCGCATGGTTCGCAAAGCCGCTTAACCTGTATGGGCCCAACCTCGGTTACACTTATGAGCGTTTCGATGAGGCCAAAAGGGATCATCCGATTACGCCAAACGATCTTGTGCAAGCCAATGGCGCTTGCCCAAGGCACGTCACACCGGCACAGCCGCCACCGGTTGGGGCAGCGCCGGACGCGGCTGGTTCCGGTGTCGCCGATGCAGCGGCGCTCATTGGCGGTGGAATCGCAATCGGCATGAGCGAATGCGATATTGTCGCGCGGCTGGGCCAGCCGACCGCCGTCAACATCGGCGCTAGTCCGGGCGGCCGTCGGGAGGTGGCGCTGACTTTCCAAAGCGGCCCAAGGCCCGGTGTCTATCGGTTTGCCAGCGGCCGGCTCACTGAAATGGATCGCGTGGAAATGCCGGCGGCACCACCACCGGAACGCGCTAAAAAGAAAATGGCCAAAAAGAAGCCGGATAAGACCAAAGGGCCGCCTAAGCCCGCCGACAAGACATAGCCGACGCTGGACCAAAGCTTTGCAGACATTCAAGCGCCTGGCACTTGGTTCGGTATTTGCGCGCCGTCACCGGATCTCGTGCTATCGTTTCTGAATGACGACTGGCGCGATCGTACAACGCAGCATCGAGACCAACGGCATTCGTTTGCACATCGCCGAGCAGGGCGAGGGCCCGCTTGTCGTGTTGTGTCACGGCTTTCCCGAATCCTGGTACTCTTGGCGCCATCAGCTTGCCGCTTTGTCGGCAGCCGGATTCCGCGTCGTTGCACCGGACATGCGCGGCTACGGCCAATCCGACCGGCCCGAAGCCATCGACCAATACACCTTGCTCCACCTCGTCGGTGACATGGTGGGGTTGCTCGACGCGCTTGGCGTCGAGCAAGCGGTGATTGCCGGGCACGATTGGGGCGCGCCGGTCGCTTGGCACGCAGCGTTGCTGCGGCCCGACCGCTTTCGCGGTGTCGTCGGGCTAAGCGTTCCATTCTGGCCCCGGCGACCGGTCAAGCCCACCACAGTGATGCCGCGTCACGACGATGCGATGTTCTACCAGCTCTACTTCCAGGAGCCGGGCGTCGCGGAGGCGGAACTGGAGCGTGACGCCCGGCAAACGATCGTCAAGCTTCTGTTCGCAGCTTCAGGCGACATGCCGCGGAATGGCGGCAGCGCTGGCGGCCATGTCGGCATGGTTCGCCGCGACGGCGGGTTTCTCGCCGGCATGCCTAGTCCGGCGACGTTGCCGCCGTGGCTCGGCGAGGCGGACGTGGAGTTCTACGCCGGCGAATTCAAGCGCACCGGGTTTCGCGGCGGCCTTAACTGGTACCGCAACATCGACCGGAATTGGGAGCTGATGGCGTCGTTCGCCGGCGCAAAGATTGCCGTCCCCGCGCTGTACATGGCCGGCGATCGTGACCTCGTGGTCGCGTTTCGCGGCATGGATCAGGTCATCGCGGGCCTTCGACACACGGTGCCGCATTTGCGCGGAACGATCATGCTGCCCGGTTGCGGTCACTGGACGCAGCAAGAGCGCGCATCCGAGGTCAACGCCGCCATGATCGACTTTCTCCGCCGATTATGATTCAGCGTTCGCGCGACCGCTTGCCGGAACGATAAGCGACGGATATAAGCCGCGCACTTCCACGTCGCAGTGCGATTTTCCAAGGACAATTTGATGGCCATCGAGCGTACTTTTTCGATCCTCAAACCCGATGCAACGGCCCGCAACCTGACCGGCGCGATCAATGCGATGATCGAGAAGTCGGGACTGCGCATCATCGCCCAGAAGCGCGTGTTGATAAGCCGCGCGCAGGCGGAACAATTCTATGCCGTCCACCGCCAGCGGCCGTTCTTTGGCGAGCTCGTTGACTTTATGATTTCGGGGCCGGTGGTGGTCCAGGTTCTTGAAGGCGAGAACGCGATTGCGGCCTATCGCGACCTGATGGGCGCCACCGATCCGGCTAAAGCCGCGCCCGGAACCATTCGCAAAGAGTTTGCCAAGTCGATCAGCGAGAATTCGGTGCACGGCTCGGATGCCGCCGATACCGCGCAAAAGGAAATTGCTCAGTTCTTCGCCGGTAAAGAGATCGTCGGCTGAAGCGAGCGCGGTCTCGCGGGCACCCGACTGAAGAGGCCCCGTTCGGTGTAGAGGCCGGACAGGTGATGTTCCGCTCGCAATGGACTATCTGTTCATCGCGCTTCTGGCTTTCGTCCCGCTCGCCATAGGCGCAGCGCTGGCGGGAGTGTCGCCGGTCGTGCTGTTTTTCCTCTCGGCGCTGGCCATTGTGCCGCTGGCAAGATTTATCGGCAGATCCACAGAAGATCTGGCGACCAGGACCAGTCCCGTTATCGGGGGACTGCTCAGCGCCAGCTTCGGCAACGCGCCGGAGCTCATCATCGGCATCTTGGCGCTTCGGGCCGGACTTGTCGACCTGGTCAAGGCGTCCATCACCGGCTCAATCATCGGTAATCTGCTGTTGGTTCTTGGCCTCGCGATGTTCTGGGGCGGACGGCGGCGCGAAAAACAAAGCTTCAACAAGACCGGCATTCTGGCGCAAAGCGCGACGCTGTTCCTGGCAACGATCGCGCTCATCGTGCCTGCGATTTTCTTTCAGAGCGCGAGCGAACCCGTTGCGGTCGAAGGTTTAAGCGTGCTGGTTTCGCTGGTACTGATTGGCATGTATGGCGCCAACCTGCTTTTTTCGTTGCACACCCACAAACATCTCTATCTGGAAGTAGCCGGCAGGTTTGAACCGCGCTGGGGTACCACGCGCGCCGCCGCCACGCTCTTGGCTGCAACGCTGGCGGTCGGGTGGGTGAGCGATATTCTCGTCAAGACAATTGAGCCACTCGCCGAGCGTCTGGGCTGGACGCAGCTTTTCATCGGCGTGATTGTCATAGCTGTCATCGGCAACGCCGGGGAGCATGCGTCCGCAGTCCTTATCGCCCGCAAAAACCGGATGGATGTCGCGCTTCAGATATGCATCGGGTCGGCGACACAGATCGTGTTGCTGGTCGCGCCGGCTCTAGTTTTGCTCGGCGCGCTGTTGGGGCAGCCGATGAATCTTGTCTTCACCACCCTCGAATTGGTCGCAACCGTACTCGCAGTCGTGATCGTCAATTTTGTCGTCCAGGACGGCGAAACCAATTGGCTCGAAGGTCTGCAGTTGTTGGCCGCTTATGTCATCATGGCGATCGCGTTTTTTCTGCTGCCGTAGCAACGCCTCGTTATTCAAGAAAATAACATTTTGCAGTTGGCGAAGCAGCTTCGCGTCGCGATGGCGAAATTCGCACCGCTAAGCGGTTGATGGCAGCCATGCTTGCGCCGCATTTGTCGGCTTTTTTTGTATGGCAATCGGATTTGGGCCATCCGGTCGATGATGTCTCTTGGCAATGTCTCGGCGACGCGATCGTTTCGGACTTTCCCCCAGAATCTGGCTTGTGGCGCGAAGTGCAGCCCGCACGCGGCGTGCGGCTGTGTTCCGTGTCGGCACTGGCAGACGCATTGATCAGGAGAACAGACGATGCAGAAGGGCACCGTCAAATGGTTCAACCCAACCAAGGGCTACGGGTTCATCAAGCCTTCATCTGGCGACAAGGACGTGTTCGTGCACATTTCCGCTGTCGAGCGTGCGGGTATGCGCACGCTCAACGAAGGCCAGGAGGTTGAGTACGAACTGGTGACCAATCGCGGCAGGACTTCCGCAGAAAATCTCAAGGTCGCCTAGACAAGCGGATACGACAGCGATTGTAGCCCCCGGTGTTGTGCTGGGGGTTTTCGATTCAGTGTGTGTTTCCGTCCTCTCCCGAGGAGGCGATACTCGCACGGCCTTCGGCCAGCGCCCGCAAGGCGCGCGGGTAAATCCGGTGCTCGATCTCAAGCACCCGCGCGGCAAGCGTTTCTTCGGTATCGTCTTGTCGCACCGCAAGCGATTCCTGCTCGACGATCGGTCCCGCGTCCATTTCCGGCACGACGAAATGAACGGTAGCGCCGTGCCGATTGACGCCGGCTTGCAGCGCGCGGCGATGTGTGTGCAGCCCTTTGAATTGCGGCAGCAGCGCTGGGTGGATGTTAAGCATCTTGCCGCTCCAGCGCTGCACAAACCACGGCGACAACAGCCGCATGAAGCCGGCGAGGCAAACAAAATCGATTCGATGCTTGTGGAGTGCGTCATCCAGGGCGTGCTCAAACCCTTCGCGGTCTTCACCAAACTCTTGGTGATCGACGATTGCCGTCGCAATGCCCTCCCGGCGCGCCCGGGCTAAGCCCGGTGCCTCGGGCCGGTTGGAGACGACGAGGGCGATTTCGACCGGATAGTCGTCGGCCTTGGCCGCCTCGATCAACGCCGTCATGTTCGATCCGCGGCCGGAAATCAGCACGGCGACGCGCTTCTTGCTCATGCGTCTACCAGGACAAGTCGAGGCTTCCGTTGAATTCAACGCGCGGCTCGTCTTTGCCGGTGATCACCTCGCCCAATCGCACGACGGTCTCGCCGTGAGCTGCGAGCTGCTCGCTCGCCGCAACGGCGTCGCCCGAATCCAGTACCGCGATCATGCCGACGCCGCAGTTGAATGTCCGCAGCATCTCCTGCTCGCTGACATCGCCTGTCGCTGCGAGCCATTTGAAAACCGGAAGCACCGGCACGTGGTCGAGCTGGAAGGCAACGGAAAGGCCCTTCGGCAACACGCGGGGAATGTTGTCCACAAATCCGCCGCCGGTGATGTGCGCAAGCGCTTTGACCGCCTTGGTGCCGCGGACCGCGGCGAGGCACGATCGCACATAGAGCCGAGTCGGCGTCAGCAGCGCTTCGCCCAAACTTCGCGCCGGATCAAACGGCGCCGGTGCGTCCCAACTCAACCCGGTACCGGCGACGATGCGCCGTACCAAAGAAAATCCGTTGGCGTGCACGCCTGATGATGCCAAGCCGATCACTACATCGCCCGGCGCGATATCGTTGCGTGGCAGCAAATCCTGGCGGTCCACCGCGCCCACGGCGAAACCGGCAAGGTCGTACTCGCCGGTTTGATACATGCCGGGCATTTCCGCAGTCTCGCCGCCGATCAGCGCGCAGCGCGCCTCGCGGCACCCGGCGGCAATGCCTTTGACCACCATCGCGCCGACCGCCGGGTCGAGCTTGCTGCAGGCGAAGTAATCCAGAAAGAACAGCGGCTCGGCCCCTTGCACCACAAGGTCGTTCACCGACATCGCGACGAGATCGATGCCGATGGTATCGTGACGCGATGTCTCGACCGCAATCTTTACCTTGGTGCCGACACCGTCGGTTGCGGCGACAAGAATAGGATCGGAGAAGCCGGCTGCCTTGAGATCGAACAGACCGCCGAAGCCGCCGATCTCGGCTTCGGCGCCGGATCGTGCGGTTCCGCGCACCAGCGGCTTGATCAGTTCCACCATGCGGTTGCCGGCATCGATATCGACGCCGGCGGCCGCGTAGCGCGCCTCTTTCACGGACCCACCAATCTGCAGATTAGCCTTCCCGCGGGCGGGGGAGGATCACTGGCGCCTCCTACGTCGGAATCGGCGGGTGCGCAAGCATGCCGCCCAGTTATATAGTAGTGATGCAGGACGGCGCACGAGACCGAAGTTTCCGGTTTGAGCGCGCCGGCAGCCGGGGCGAGCGTTTTTGAGTATTCCGAACCTTATTAGCCTGGCGCGAATTATTCTCGTGCCGATCGTGGTCTGGGCGATCACGTCAGACGAGATGCTGGCGGCGTTTGCGCTGTTTCTCGCGGCCGGGATCAGCGATGCCGTCGACGGCTTCCTGGCCAAGCGTTTCCATATGGCGAGCGAGCTTGGTGCTTATCTCGACCCGCTGGCCGACAAGGCGCTGATCGTTTCGATCTACGTGTCGCTTGGGATCGCGGGCGCGTTGGCGATCTCGCTGGTGATTCTCGTCGTGTCACGCGACATCATGATCATCTCCGGTTTCATGTTATCCTGGCTGGTCGGCAAGCCGATGCCGATCAGGCCGCTGCCGGTCTCGAAATTAAACACGGTTGCGCAAATCTTGCTCGCGACATTGGTGCTGGCCGAGCACGGTTTTGGCTTTGATGCCAAACTGATCGTGACCGTGGTTGCCGGGTTGGTCGCGGTGTTGACGTTGCTCTCGATCGCCTTCTATCTCGCCGAGTGGCTTCGCCACATGAACTCGTTCGGCACCGGACACTGATCGCGAGCGTGAGGCGTCATGCGGATCGAGCGACACATTGCGTTCTGGGCAGCCGCGTTTTTGGTCTTCGTCGGCCTGCTTTGGCTATTGCATCATATTCTACTGCCGTTCGTGGTCGGGGCAGCGCTCGCTTACCTGCTCGATCCCCTGGCGAACCGGCTTGCCAAGCGCGGCGTCAGCCGGCTGGTCGCCGCTTTGCTCATT
>Ga0335083_10007876_pt1 | contig 13087 bp, 10 predicted proteins | sample Lox_Sample_42_FD_206716 | JGI IMG/M metagenome (GOLD analysis project Ga0335083, IMG submission 206716) | Soil microbial communities from Loxahatchee National Wildlife Refuge, Florida, United States - Lox_Sample_4.2 | ecosystem: Environmental > Terrestrial > Soil > Wetlands | place: USA...
TGCATGGCGCGCGACGAGCACGAGCTCCTCGGTGTCGGCCTCCGGCCTCAGGATCCCGAGGTCCGTGATCACGACCTGAGGGCCCGCGCCACGCGCGCCGCTGCGGGAACGCTCGCCGGAGCCGCCGAGGAACCCCGCGCTCGTGCGGAACCCGAGCGTCGGCACGAAGGTCCGCGCCGACTGCTTCATCACGACGAACACCTGCTTCGCATTCGCGGCGATCTCGGGGGCGCCGCCGGCGCCCGGAAGGCGCGTGAGCGGACGGTCGTAGGGACCGATCACCGTGCTGTTGAGGTTGCCGTAGCGGTCGATCTGCGCCGCACCGAGGAACCCGACGTCGACCCGGCCGGCCTGCAGCCAGTAGGCGAAGATCTCCGGCAGCGAGACCACCGCGGTCGCGGTCTCGGCGAGCTCGCCATCGCCGATCGAGAGGGGTAGCGCCTCGGGCGCGGTGCCGATCGTGCCCGACTCGTAGATCAGCACGATGTCGGGGGCGTGCAGCCGGCGCGCGAGGTTCGCCGCGGCGGACGGCAGGCCGATGCCGACGAAGCACACGCCGCCGTCCGCGAGGAGGCGCGCCGCCGCGACCGTCATCCGCTCATCCGACGTCACGGGAGCCACGCCCTGCGCGTTCATGCCGCGTCCGCCTGCGCGAGCGCGCGCAGGAACCCGGCGTGGTCGAGCGTGCCGCGCACGTGCCGGTCGATCCAGGCGGTGAAGCGCGCCCGGTCGCGGGAGATCGCGTCCCACGCGATATAGAACGCGTTGTCGCGCGGGTAGTAGCCGCGCGCGTACGAGGGCCACGCGCCGCCCGGCACGCAGGCGATCCCGGTCACGACCCACGCGGGCAGCACGATCGCATTCATCGGCGCCGCGAGGTCATCGACGATTTCCTCGACCGTGACGAGGAGCTTCGTGGCCGCGAGCGCCGCCTCCTTCTGCGCGCCGACGATCCCCGAGATCAGCACGTTGCCGCGCCGATCGGCCTTCTGCGCGTGCAGGATCGTGACGTCGGGGTTGAGCGCGGGCACCGTCGCGAGCACTTCGCCCGTGTAGGGGCAGGTGACGCTGCGGATCGCCGGATTGACGGTGGTGAGGTCGGTGCCGATGTAGCCGCGCAGCACGCCGAACGGCAGGTGCGCCGCGCCCGCCGTGTAGGCGACCCCCATCCCCGCGTGCGTGTGCTCGTTGAGGACGAGCGGCCGCGGCCAGCCGGACTCCACCGCCTCGCGCAGCCGGTGTGCAGAGCCCACGCCAGGGTTCCCGCCCCACGAGAACGTGAGCGCGCGCGCCGCACCGACGCCGATCAGCTGGTCGTAGACGAGGTCCGGCGTCATGCGGATCAGGTGCAGGTCCGTGAGTCGCTGGCGGATCAGCTCCTGCGCCGCCGCGAAAGGCACCAGGTGCGTGAAGCCCTCGAGCGCGACGCTGTCGCCGTCGCGCACGTGCGCGGCGACGAGCTCGGCGAGCGTCGCGACGGGCATGGCTACTCGACCACCGTCTGCGACTGCTCGCGCAGGTACTGCGGCAGGTAATAGAAGGAGCCGATCGCCTTGTTGGTCGAGCCCGAGCCCTTCCAGCCGACGAACGCCTGGTAGCCGGGCCACGCCCCGGTGGTCGCGCCCTGCGGGCGGTTGATGTAGGTGGTACCCGCCTCGATGTTGGCGAGGAAGTACTCGCTCTCGGCGCTGCTCCCGTAGAACCCGGCGGTGAGGCCCAGCGTCGAGTCGTTCGCGAGCGCGACACCCGCCGCGAGCGAGGGCACGCGCGCGACCATCAGGATCGGCAGGAACATCTCGGTGCCGAAGAGCGGGTGCGCGGTCGGAGCGACCGCGAGCGTCGGCGCGACGTAGCAGCCGGCGGCGAGCGCGCCGTCCTTGAGGCGCTTGCCGCCCTCGCGGATCTCCGCGCCCTCCGTCTTGAGCGCGGCGGCGAAGCGTTCGTAGTTGCCGACCGCGCGCTCGGAGATGACCGGCCCGAGCCAGTTCTCGCGCCGGGTCGGATCGCCCACCGTGATCTTCCGGGTTGCGGCGAGGAGCGCCGCGGTCAGCTTGTCCGCGATGCCCTCGGTCACGTACAGGCGCGACAGCGCCGAGCACTTCTGGCCGCCCATGCCGAACGCCGAGCGCACGATGCCGGTCGCCGCACGTTCGAGGTCCGCGCTATCGGTGACGATGCAGGCGTTCTTGCCGCCCATCTCGGCGATGCAGGGCCTGGGATAGGAGCCCGCGAGCATGCGACGGCAGAGGTCCATCCCGACCGCGTAGGAACCCGTGAACGTGATGCCGGCGATGTCCGGATGGCCGACGAGCGCCTCGCCCGCGACGCTGCCCTCTCCGGCCACGAGGTTGAAGACGCCGGCCGGATAGCCCGCGTCGCGGATGCAGTCCGCGAGCAGCCGCACCGACCAGGGCGTGTCGGTCGCGCCCTTGACGACGACGGTGTTGCCGGTCACGAGCGCCGCCGCGACCGGACCCGCCGCGAGCGCGAGCGGGAAGTTGAACGGCGCGATGATCGCCCAGACGCCGTGGGGCTTCAGGACGCTTCTGTTGTGCGAGCGGAAGTCCGTGAGCGGATCGTCGGCGAGCTTGCGGTCGAAGCCGCCGTTCTTGAGGAGATCGTCGGCGTAGCCGGAGAAAAAGTCGGCGGCTTCCTGCGTCTCGCCGAGCCCTTCCATGCGGTTCTTCCCGACCTCGAGGCAGAGCGCGGCGCCGATCTCGTAGACCCGGGTTTCGATGAGCTCGGCGACTTTCTTCGAGAGCCGCACGCGCTCGGCGAGCGGCGTCGCGCGCCAGGCGGGGAATGCCCGCTTCGCGGCGGCGACGGCGCTCGTGACCTGCGCCGCGTCCGCGACCGGGAACTCACCGAGCGCCGCGCCGTCGATCGGGCTTTTCTTGGCGTACGCGGCGGCACCGGGTACGTCGCGGCCGTCGATGAAGAGCGCGTGACGCGCGCCGAGCCCGGAACGCACCTTGGCGAGCGCCGTCTCGAAGCGCTCGTGCATCTCGGCCGGCGGGTTGAACATCGTCGCGTAGGTCAGCTTGAAACTCATGTCCAGTCGAGCTCCCCGAAGAGTCGGTCCAGAAGGGCAAGAGCGGCGGCAAGGTCGCGCTCCTCGATGACGAGCGGCGGCGCGAGGATCAGGAGGTTGCCCCGCGTCGCGAAGGAAACGCCCGCCGCACGCGCCCGGTCGACGAGCTCGCGGAGCGCCGGGTGCGTCGCGGGCCAGGGCGCAAGCGGCGCGCGCGAGGTGCGATCGCGGACGAGCTCGAGGACCGCGAAGAGCCCCTCGCCGCCGCGCACGTCGCCGACGACCGGATGCCGCGCGGCGATCCGCTCGAGTTCCGCGCGCATCTCCCCGCCGAGGCGCCGCGAGCGTTCAATCAGCCCGTCGGTCGCATAGGCCTCGAGGGCCGCGACCCCGGCGGCGCAGCTGAGCGGGTGGCCGCAGTAAGTGAGCCCGGTGTACAGCATCTCGTGCTCGAGCCTGGCCGCGACTTCGGCCGAGAGCACCACCGCGCCGAGCGGCAGGTGCGCGCCGGTGAGGCCCTTGGCGAGGGTCATCAGGTCCGGCCGCCCGGCCTCGCCGTGGCGCTGCCACGCGAACCACTCCCCGCACCGGCCGAAGCCGCTCATGACCTCGTCGGCGATCAGGTAGACGCCGTGGCGCCGGGTCGCCGCCCGCAGGAGCGGCCAGTAGTTGGCGGGCGCGACGATACCGTTGGTGCCGGCGTTCGGCTCCATCAGTACCGCGGCGACGTTCGCCGCGCCCGCGCTCTCGATCGCCCGCTCGACCGCCGCCGCGCTCGCGCGCCCGCAGTCGAGCTCATCGCTCGTCCCGAACGGGCAGCGGTACGCATAGGGCGCCGGCACGCGCACGACGCCGAACGCCGCGGCATCGACCTGCTGCTCGGTGCGCGCATCGCCCGAGAGCGCCATCGCCGCGTAGCTCGCACCGTGGTAGGAGCGCTCGCGCGCGAGGATCCTGCCGCGCGGTCGCCCGCTCGCCTGGCGCGCGAACTTGACCGCGTGCTCGTTGGCATCGGCGCCGCCGAGCGAGAAGAAGACCCGACCGCCCGCGAAGCCGCTGCGCTCGAGGATGAGGCGCGCGAGCGTCGCGCGCGGCTCCGCGCCCCAGGCCGCGGTCACGAAGCAGAGCTTCTCCGCCTGGTCGCGGATCGCGCGCACGACCGCCGGGTGCTGGTGGCCGAGGTTCATGCACTCGGCGAGGCTGCTCATGTCGAGGTAGCGGCGCCCGTCCGCGTCGATGAAGTGCGCGCCCTCGCCCCCGACAATGGTCGGGGCGTTCCAGTCGGCCTGGACGCTCCAGCTGTGGAGTACGGACTCGCGTTCGCTCAGCATCGCCTGTGGCCGCCCCGGCTGTGATCGCAGACCCCCGAACAGGCAATTGTCCGCGACCTTGACCCGCCGCTCAAGCAGGGTCGGCCGGGGCGCGCGGGGATCAGCGGGGGCTGAACTCCTGGAGCACCCGCACGATGCCGGCGAGGACTTTCTGCAGCGGTGCCGCGCGGTTCGCGTCATACGCGTTCGTCGACTCGTCCATGTACGCCGACTGCGCGAGCTCGATCTGCAGCGCCTGCACGTTCTTGCCGGGCTCACCGTAGTGGCGCGTGATGTGGCCGCCCTTGAAGCGCCCGTTGAGCACGTGGCTGAAGCGGGACTGCGCGCCGAGCACGGCCATCACCGCGGCGCTGAGCCCGGGCGAGCACGAGCGACCGTCATTGGTGCCGACGTTGATGTCCGGGAGGCGGCCGTCGAATAGCCGCGGCACCTCGCTGCGGATCGAGTGCGCATCGAGCAGCACCGCGAAGCCGTGGCGCTTGCGGTTCGCCTCGATGAGCTCGGCGATCGCGGCGTGGTACGGCGCCCAGTAGCAGTCGCGGCGGCGCGCGATCTCGGCCGCGTCCGGCGCACCGTGCGCGTAGAGCGGCGTGCCGTCGAAGGCGAGCGCGGGGCAGAGGCCGGTCGAGGCCTGGCCCGGGTAGAGCGCGGCGTCGTCGGGCGGTCGGTTGAGGTCGACGACGTAGCGCGACAGCCGCGGCCTCAGCCAGCTCGCGCCGGTCGCGCGCGCGAAGCCGTAGAGGAGATCGACGTGCCAGTCGGTGTCCTCGGCGGCCCTCGCCCGCGGCGTCAGGCGCGCCTCGACCTCGGGCGGAAACTCCGTGCCGACGTGCGGCAGGCTGATGATAAGCGCGCTCTCCCCCGCCACGCGCTCGAGAAGCGGCCGCCCGCTCAACGGCGCCGCCCGTCCACCCGGGCCGCCGGGCTCACGGGTGCAGCATCGGCAGGTTGAGGCCGCGCTCGGTCGCGCAGGCGATGGCTTCCTCGTAGCCCGCGTCCGCGTGGCGCATCACGCCGGTCGCGGGATCGTTCCAGAGCACGCGCTCGATGCGCTTCGCGGCGGCCGGCGTGCCGTCGCAGACGATGACGACGCCCGAGTGCTGCGAGAAGCCCATGCCGACGCCGCCGCCGTGGTGCAGCGACACCCACGTCGCGCCGCTCGCCGTGTTGAGGAGCGCATTCAGGAGCGGCCAGTCGGAGACCGCATCCGAGCCGTCCTTCATCGCCTCGGTCTCGCGGTTCGGGCTCGCGACGGACCCGGAGTCGAGGTGATCGCGCCCGATCACGATCGGCGCCTTGAGCTCGCCCTTCGCGACCATCTCGTTGAAGGCGAGCCCGAGCCGGTGGCGCTCGCCGAGGCCCACCCAGCAGATGCGCGCCGGCAGGCCCTGGAAATGGATCCGCTCGCCCGCCATGTCGAGCCAGCGATGCAGGTGGCGGTCGTTCGGGATGAGTTCCTTGACCTTGGCGTCGGTGCGGCGGATGTCCTCGGGATCCCCGGACAGCGCCACCCAGCGGAACGGGCCGATGCCGCGGCAGAAGAGCGGGCGGATGTAGGCCGGCACGAAGCCCGGGAACGCGAACGCGTCGGTGACGCCCTCCTCGAGCGCGACCTGGCGGATGTTGTTGCCGTAGTCGAAGGTCGGGATGCCGGCGCGGTGGAACTCGAGCATCGCGCGCACGTGCCTCGCCATCGAGGCGCGCGCGGCCTTGGCGACCGCCTCCGGCTCCGCGCGCCGCCGCGCCTCCCACTCGGCCACGGTCCAGCCGGACGGCAGGTAGCCGTTGACCGGGTCGTGCGCGGAGGTCTGGTCGGTGACGGCGTCGGGCCTGACGCCGCGCTTGAGGAGCTCCGGAAGCACGTCGGCCGCGTTCGCGCAGAGCGCGATCGAGCGCGCCTGGCCGGTGCGCACGCACTGCGCGATCAGCGCGAGCGCCTCGTCGAGCGACTTCGCCTCGACGTCGAGGTAGCCGGTCTCGAGGCGCTTCGCGATCCGGCTCGGCTGGCACTCGATCGCGAGCATCGAGGCGCCGGCCATCGTCGCCGCGAGCGGCTGCGCGCCGCCCATGCCGCCGAGGCCGGCGGTCAGGATCCAGCGCCCGCCGAGCTCGCCGCCGAAGTGGCGCCGGCCCATCTCGACGAAGGTCTCGTAGGTGCCCTGCACGATGCCCTGGCTGCCGATGTAGATCCACGAGCCCGCGGTCATCTGGCCGTACATCATGAGGCCCTTGCGATCGAGCTCGTTGAAGTGCTCCCACGTCGCCCAGTGCGGGACCAGGTTCGAGTTGGCGATCAGGACGCGCGGCGCATCGGCGTGCGTGCGGAAGACGCCAACAGGCTTGCCGGACTGGACCAGCAGCGTCTCGTCATCGCCGAGCGTCTTCAGCGTCTCGACGATCTTGTCGAAGCAGTCCCAGTCGCGTGCCGCGCGGCCGATGCCGCCGTACACGACGAGTTCCTCGGGCCGCTCGGCGACGGCCGGGTCGAGGTTGTTGCGCAGCATGCGCAGCGGCGCTTCGGTCAGCCAGCTGCGCGCTTCGAGGCGCGTGCCCTGCTGGGCGCGGATCACTCGGGTCGGGTCCTTGCGTGTCGGGGTGTCCATGGGCTCTCCCAGAATGCGGTTAGAGGTCGAAGACGCCGCACAGCTCGAAGCGGCTGCCGGCGTGATAAAGGAGTGCGAAGGAGGCGCGGCGGCCGCGGCTCCAGGTCGTGCGTTCGATGAGCAGCGACGCCTCGCCCGGCGCGAGCCCGAGGAGCGCTGCGACCGGCGGCGGTGGCATCACCGCCTTGACGATGTGCTCGACGCGCTCGAGCGGCGCGACTTCCATCAGGTACTGGTGCGAGGTCACCGCGGTGAAGTCGACCTCGAGGTAGCCGGGTGCGACGGCGGGGTCGACGTAGCGTTCCTCGACCTGCAGCGGCACGCCGTTCTCGAAGTGCACGACCAGCGAGCGGAACACCTGACGGCCGCGCAGCTTCAGGCGCGCGCGGATCCCGGCCGTCACCGCGACGCGCTCGATGCTGGCGACCTCGGCGCGGTGCACGTGGCCGCGCTCGGCGATCTCGGTCGCGATGTTGCGGATCTGCAGCGGGTGCCCGGCAGACCTCAGGTCCGCGACGAAGGTGCCGCTGCCGGCGACCCGCGACAGCACGCCCGAGCTCACGAGCTCGCGGATCGCGCGGTTCGCGGTCATCCGCGAGACATTGAGCTCGCGCACCAGTTCGTGCTCGGAGTGCACCCGCGCGCCCGGGCGCCACTCGCCGGAGCGGATGCGCTTCAGCACGTGGTGCTTGACCTTCTCGTAGAGCGGCACGGGCGCGGCACTCACGGGGCGGGCTCCGCGGTCAGGCGCCGCAGGCACTCGCGATACGCCGCCGCGATCGACTCGCGCGCGCGGTGCAGGCCCGCCGTCACGACCGGGGCGCCCGCCACCCAGACCTCGCGGATCGCGCCCGGGCGCGGCGCGAACACCCACGCATCGACGAGCGCGCGCTCATCGACGCCCGCGAACTCGGCGCGCCCGGTGTCGAGGACGAGGAAGTCGGCCGGGGCGCCGGGCACGAAGCCCGCGGCGCTCTCCCCCATCGCCTGCGCGCCGCCCGCGAGCGCCTCGCCGTACAGGAAGGCGCCGCAGTTCGGCGTCGCCGCACCGATCGCGATGACGCGGCGCTCGCGCCAGGCCCTGAGCGTGTACTCGAGCGAGCGCAGCTCCTCGCGCGGATCGAGCGAGACGTGGCTGTCGGAGCCGACGCCGAAGCGGCCGCGCAGCGCGAGGAAGTCATCGAGCGCGAAGCGCCCGTCGCCGAGGTTGGACTCGGTCGTCGGGCAGAGGCCCGCGACGGCCCCGGCGCGCGCGATGCCCTTCAGCTCCTCGCCCGTCACGTGCGTCGCGTGCACGAGGCACCAGCGCGCATCGACGAGGCCGGTGCCGAGCAGGAACTCGACCGGTCGCTGGCCGGTCGCGGCGCTGCAGTCGCGCACCTCGCGGGCCTGCTCGGCGATGTGGATGTGGATCGGGCACGGCCGCGCGCCGCGCCCGGTCGCGGCGACCACCGCCTCGAGCGCGCGCCGCGGCACGGCGCGCAGGCTGTGGATCGCGACGCCCGTGGACTCAAGGCCGCTCGAGCGCGCGGCGAGCGCCTCGTGGAGGGCGAGGAAGGCCTCGGTGCTGTTCGCGAAGCGCCGCTGCGCGCCCTTCAGGGGCTCGCCGTTGAAGTTGCCCTGCTGGTAGAGCGTCGGCAGCATCAGGTGGCGGATGCCGGCGCGCCGGGCGCCTTCGCGCACCGCGTCGGCAAGCGTGGTGACCGGGGCATAGGGCGCGCCCGATGGCGCGTGGTGCAGGTAGTGGAACTCGGCGACCGCGGTGTAGCCCGCCTCGAGCATCTCGAGGTAGGCGAAGGCGGCGATCGCGGCCAGGTCTTCGGGCGTCAGGCGCTCGACGAAGCGGTACATGACCTCGCGCCAGCCCCAGAACGAGTGCTCGGCGCCGCTCGCGACCTCCGCGCTGCCGGCCATCGCGCGCTGGAACGCGTGGCTGTGCAGGTTCGCGAGGCCCGGCAGCACGAGTCCCGGGACCCGCGTCTCGCTGCCGTCAGGGCTGCCGACCGAGCGGATCCGGCCGTCCGGGCCGATCCCGAGCGCGACGTCGCGCCGGATCCCGTCCGGCATCAGGGCGCGTTCGAGGCGTAGTCTCACGGGCGTCGGGCTCCGCAGGGCTGTATATACAACTTCAGTCCTGCGATAATAGCGCCGTCGCGCGGCTTTGGACAGGGGTACCGACCGATGTGGGACGGCTTGTGGACCGATCTGGCGGTGGCGACGCTCGGCGAGCCCGGCGGCACGGGGCTCATCCCGGACGCGGCCGTCGGGGTCGAGGACGGCAGGATCGCCTGGGTCGGGCCGCGAGCGGCGCTGCCCGGCCCCGCCGAGACCCTCGCCCGCCGCGTCCACCCGGGCGGTGGCCGGCTGCTGACCCCGGGCCTCGTCGACTGCCACACGCACCTCGTGTTCGGCGGCGACCGGGCGCTCGACTTTGCGCTGCGCGCCGAGGGTGCGAGCTACGCCGCGATCGCGGCCGCGGGTGGCGGCATCCGCTCCACGGTCGCCAAGACCCGCGGGCTCAGCGTCGAGGAGCTCGCCGCCGCCGCCCTGCCCCGCGCCCGGGCGCTGCTCGGCGATGGCGTCACGACCGTCGAGATCAAGTCGGGCTACGGCCTCGACGTCGAGTCGGAACTCAAGATGCTGAAGGCCGCGCGGCACCTCGGCACGCTCATCGATGCGGACGTGGAGTCGACGCTGCTCGCGCTGCACGCCCTGCCCCCCGAGTTTGCGGCGGACCGGGCGGGCTACGTCGACCTCGTCGTCCGCGAGCTCATCCCGGAGGCGGCGCGGCAGAAGCTCGCGACCGCGGTCGACGTCTTCTGCGAGTCGATCGCCTTCACGCCGGCGGAGTGCCGGCGCGCGCTCGAGGCGGCGCGCGCGCACGGCCTCGCCGTCAAGGTGCACGCCGACCAGCTGACCGCGATCGGCGCGGCCGAGCTCGCCGCCGAGTTCGGCGCGCTCTCGGCGGACCATCTCGAGTACACGACCGAGGCGGGCGTCGAGGCCCTCGCCGCCGCCGGCTGCGTCGCGGTGATCCTGCCGGTGGCCTTCGTCGTGATCGGCGAGACGCAGAAGCCGCCGCTCGCGGCGCTGCGCGCGGCGCAGGTGCCGATGGCGGTCGCGACCGACTGCAACCCGGGCACCTCGCCCTGCACGTCGCTGACGCTTGCGCTCGCGCTCGCGCGCGCGGAGTTCGGCATGACGGCGACGGAGGCGCTCCGCGGCGCCACGGTCGAGGGCGCGCGCGCGCTCGGCCTCAGCGCCTCGCGCGGCACGATCGAGCCCGGCAAGCGCGCGGACTTCTGTCTCTGGAACCTCGCGCACCCGCGCGAGTTCGGCTACTGGCTCGGCTACAACGCCGTGCACTCGGTCGTGCGCGCGGGGCGCGTGCGCGCGGCCGCCTAGGCCTCAGCCGCGTCGGACGGCGCGCAGCCCCGGGAACGCGCCGGCGGCGAGCGCCTCGACCCAGTCGTTGCAGAGCGAGACCGCCTCGTCCGCCGCGAAGCTCGCGGGGTTGAGGCTGAGCTCGACCCAGAGCCCGTCCATCAGCGCCGCGAGGCCGATCGCGGCGGGCACGACCCTAAAGGCGGGCACGCCGCTGCCGCGCTTGAGGCGCGCGAGCAGCGTCTCGAGCGTCGCGCGCGTCTCGCCGTAGGTCCGGTCGTGGACGATGCGCATCTCCGGCGAGTGCGGGACGAGGCTCCAGAACACGAGCCAGGTGCGAAAGAGCGCCGGATCGAGCGCATCCGGCGCGAAGGAGGCGCGGAAGAACGCGCCGAGGCGCTCGAGCGGCTCGCCGCTGACCGTGAGCGCGTGCTCGCGGCTCGCGGCGAGGAGCGTCGTCGCGAGCGAGTCGTACGCCGCCGCGACCAGGCCGGCGATGCCCGGGAAGTAGTGGTTGATGAGCCCCATCGAGACGCCGGCCTCGGCGCTGATGCGCCGCACCGACACGCCCTCGTGGCCGTGCTTCCTGAGGCAGGCGAGAGTCGCCGCCACGAGCTCCTCGCGGCGCGCCTCCGGGGGTTCGCGCCGGAACTTGGGCTCCGCCGGGGGACTAGATCGCCTCACCGGCCTTGGTTCTCAGGAACCGGAGCCGGCTGTCGACGTCTTCCTTGTTGAGGTAGACGCCGGCGAGGCGGCGATAGCCCGTGTACGCGTCGCGGGCGTGCAGCACGCGCCAGTTGTCGAACAGGAGCACGGAGCCCGGCAGCAGGCGCCGGCGGTGCTGCAGGCGCGCATCCGAGAGGAGCGCGTTGAAGCTCTTGAGCGCCCGGTAGAACGCCTGCTGGCGAGCCGGCGGCAGCGCGAACGGCGCGCGGTCGTAATTGTTGTAGCTCACCTGCACGAGCTCGCCCGAGTCGTCGAGCCGAAGCAGCGGCCGGCGCGCCATCAGGTGGATGCCGCGGCCGTGGTCGAGGTACTGGCCCGGGATCGCGACCTCGGTCAGGAGCTGGTAGTCCTCCGGCTTCTCGCGCTTGAGGAGCCTCGCGACCTCGAAGCCATCGATGAGCACGTTCTCGCCGCCCATGCACTCGGCCGCGAGGCAGTGGAACATCTGGTAACCGGGCGCGTCGATGCTGTAGGTGCCGTCGGTGTGCGGACCGATCGCCATGCTCGTGTAGGCCGTGTCCTTGTGCTCGAGGTTGGCGGTGAAGTCCCAGTAGCCGCCGAAGATGGTCTCGCGGGTGTAGGCGATGCGCGCGGCGACCGCCTTGGTCGCCTCGGGGGTCGCCGGCACGCCCTCGACGAAGCAGAAGCCGAGGCACGCGGTGTGCTCGAGGAACGCCTTCAGCGTCGCATCGTCGTGCATGAACCCCTCGTAGGGGACCTCCGGAACGGCGTTCTGGATGCTGTCGCGATCCCAGGTCGTGATCTTGCCCGGCAGCACGTCCGGGTTGACGCGCAGCTCCGCGAGGAAGCGCGCATCGAAGCGGCTGACGTGGCCGCCCTCGGCCCACTCGACCTTGAGGAACCGGCCCTGCTCCTCGACCGCGACGCGCCGCGCCGCGATGTCGGGGGCGATGCCGAAGGTGTCGACCAGGCGCTGCTTGGTGTCCGGGTGCATGCTTTCGGCGGACTGGCAATTGTCGCGGAGCCACATCAGTGGCAACGTGGCGCTCGGCCGGCCGTCGCCGAACTCGAGCTCGACATCATGACCCGTGACCCGTGCTGCATTTAAGGTTGCCATCGTCGCTCTCCGTGCCGAGCCGCCATCACGCTATTATGCGACCGCATAATAGCACAACCGGGGGCGTCCGCCAGCCCCTTAACTTATGTCCCCGGGAGCCCCACGCGTGACGCAAGAGCCGAGGCGGAATTTCACGAGCGACAACGTGACGGGCGCCGCGCCCGAGATGTTTGAGGCGCTCGCCGCCGCCAACGAGGGCCAGGCGCCCGGCTACGGCAGCGATACGCTGACCCAGCGCCTCCTCGAGCGCGCCCGCGCGGTGTTCGAGTGCGACCTCGAGATCCTGCCGGTGACGACGGGTAGCGCCTCGAACGCGCTCGCGTTGTCGCTGCTGACCCCGCCGTACGGCGCCGTCTACTGCCACGAGACGGCGCACGTGATGACCGACGAGTGCGGCGCACCCGAGTTCTACTCGGGCGGCGCGAAGCTCCTGACGCTCACCGGCCCGCACGGCCGGCTCGATCCGGCGGCGATCGACGCCTCGATGGCGCTGATCGCGACGATGGGCGTCCACCACGTGCAGCCGCGCGCGGTCACCGTCTCGCAGGCGACCGAGTGGGGCACGGTCTACGGCCTCAAGGATCTCGCCGCGATCGGCGCGACCGCGCGCCGCCACGGCCTCAAGGTGCACATGGACGGCGCGCGCTTCGCGAACGCCCTCGCCCACCTCGGTTGCTCGCCGGCGGAGGCGACCTGGAAGCAGGGCGTCGACGTCCTCTCGCTCGGCGCGACCAAGAACGGCGCGCTCGCCGCGGAGGCGGTCGTGCTGTTCGATCCGAGGCTCAAGGACGAGCTCGCCTTCCGCCGCAAGCGCGCCGGCCACCTGTGGTCGAAGATGCGCTTCCTGAGCGCCCAGCTCCTCGCCTACCTCGAGGACGACTTCTGGCTCAGGAAGGCCCGCCACGCCAACGGCCTCGCGACGCGCCTCGCCGCC
>Ga0335083_10007877_pt1 | contig 13086 bp, 10 predicted proteins | sample Lox_Sample_42_FD_206716 | JGI IMG/M metagenome (GOLD analysis project Ga0335083, IMG submission 206716) | Soil microbial communities from Loxahatchee National Wildlife Refuge, Florida, United States - Lox_Sample_4.2 | ecosystem: Environmental > Terrestrial > Soil > Wetlands | place: USA...
CCCCGCTCGCGAAGTACCGCGTCGCGGCGCTCGGTCAGTGGGATCCGACCACGCCGCTCGCCGAGGTGTCCACCGTCGTGTACACGACCGACGGCACGTACCACCTCGTGCTCGCCAGCGGCGTGACCGGCCCGTTCACGATCGTCGCGTCGCCGGACGATCCGACGATGGTCGCGCCCACGCTGTACCTCGACAGCATCGCGGCGGGCGCGACCCAAACGGTCCTCACGCAGCCCGCGAATCTCGGCGAGCCGTTGCAGGTCACGATCCCGATCCAGGGTGCGCAAAGCAACGGGTCGGTGGCGGGTGTGAGCGGCGCGACCGTGACGGTGACCGGCGAGTACACGTCGACGTTGACCGGCGCGGCGCGTGCCCAGCTGACGGCGCAGGCCGTCACCGACGACACCGGCAACGCGGTCGTCACGCTGCTCGGTGGCAGCGCCCTGCGCAGCGTCTATCGCGTCAGCGTCGTACCGCCCGCGAGCTCGAGCCTCGCCGTGATCTACGACCAGCCGCTCGTGCTCGACGCGTCCGCAAACGCCAGCACGACGGTCGCCGCGCTGCGGCTGCCGTCGCGCATCGCGCTGTCGGGCAAGGTCGTCGACACCGGCGGCAATCCGCTGAACAACGTCTCGGTCACGGCGCGGCCGTCGCTGCGCTTTCTGTGGAGCCTCGACCCCGTGGCCGCGCAGTTCGTGGCCGAGATTCCCGCGGCGACCGCGGTCACGCCCGACACCGGCGAGTTCGTGGTCTGGGTCGACCCCTACGTCGCCGACGTGTGGGGCCACTACGATCTCGCGTTCGAGCCGTCGACCGGGGCGAGCGCGCCCGACTGGACCCAGGCCGACATCGAGATCCCCCGCGTGCAGAGCCAGACCGTCGACGCGCTCGACCCGATCGCGATCCCCGACGCCGCGTACATCCACGGCCAGCTGGTCGACCCCGACGGCAACTCGGTCGCGAACGGAGAGCTCAGGATCTTCGAGCTGATGACCGACCTCTCGCTGTGCAGCATGGTGCCGAACGCACCGCCGAGCTGCCCGATCCCGGCGCAGCTGGTCGCGCACGGCACGTCCGACGACACCGGCACGGTCCAGGTCGCCTTGCCGCGCGCCCAATAACTCGCCCTTGACCACCCCGGGTCGGGCGACTAGAGTTCGCGCGAACTCGGAATTGCCACGTGTTGACTGTTTCCACCAAGGGTAGAGCGTGCGAGCACGATGATGTGCCGCGCGCGCTGTGCCTCGGAGACGCAACGCCGAGCCGCAACCAGCGACGTCGCTTGGTTCCGGCGAATCTCGGCTCCGCGTCCCGACCAGAGCTCCGACTGGAAGATCTCGGAGAGCACTTCGACAAGGTTTGCAAAGATGACGAACGAAACGACGCCCACCGAGACCGGTGCGGCGGACGCCGCGGCGATGCTGGCGGCGGTGACGAGCGAGATCGCCTCCACCTCTGAGATTCCCGCGGAGCCCGCGGAACCGAAGCCTCCTAGCTTCGACGACCTGAAGCTGCACCCCGACGTCAAGCTCGCGCTCGACGACATGGGCTACTACCAGCCGACGCCGGTCCAGACCGCGGTGTTCGCGCCGGTCACGGCCGGCCAGGACCTGCTCGTGCAGTCCAAGACCGGCACCGGCAAGACGACCGCGTTCGGCCTGCCGATCGTGAACAAGCTGGTGCCGACGCACCGCGCGCCGCAGGCGCTGATCCTCGCGCCGACGCGCGAGCTCGCGCTGCAGGTCGCGCGCGAGATCACGCAGCTCGGCAAGCACCGCGGCGTGCTGATCGAGCCGATCTACGGCGGCGCGCCGATCGGAAAGCAGATCAACGCGCTGCGCGACGGCGTCCACGTCATCGTCGGCACACCGGGCCGCGTGCTCGATCACATCGGGCGCCGAACGCTCGATCTGCGGACCGTGTCGACGTTCGTGCTCGACGAGTGCGACGAGATGCTGTCGATGGGCTTCCTCGAGGACATCGAGAAGATCACGTCGTTCCTGCCCGAGAAGCACCAGACGCTGCTGTTCTCGGCGACGATGCCCGACGAGGTCCAGCGCTACGCGCGCCGCCACATGAAGGCGCCGGAGCAGATCTCGCTGTCCCGCGACTCGGTCTCGGTCGCCGAGATCCACCACGCGTACTACATCGTGAGCGGCATCGCGCGCAGCCGTGATCTCTTGAAGATCATCTTCGCGGAGAACCCGGACAGCGCGATCATCTTCTGCAACACGCGCGACGAGACGACGATGGTCGCGAAGTTCCTGCAGAAGCAGGGCCTCGATGCCGAGCCGCTGTCGAGCGACCTGTCGCAGGCCGACCGCGAGCGCGTGATGGCGCGCAGCAAGGCGAAGAACCTGCGGTTCCTGGTCGCGACCGACGTCGCGGCACGCGGCATCGATATCTCCGATCTGTCGCACGTCATCAACTACAGCGTGCCGGAGTCGCCCGAGGTCTACGTGCACCGCACCGGTCGCACCGGCCGCGCCGGCAAGCGCGGCACCGCGCTGTCGCTGGTCGGCCCGCGCGAGCTCGGGAACTTCCGCTACGTCCGGTTGACGTTCGGCATCAAGCCCGAGGAGCGCGTCCTGCCCAAGGACGACATCTTCATCGGCCGCTTGAAGCACCCGCTGCCGCCGGTCGGCGTGCCGCAGCCGCCCGACCCGATCCAGATCCTGATCCGCGGCGTCACGCAGACGCCGAGCGATCTCGAGCGCCAGATCTTCGAGAAGCTGCTCGGCTCGGCGAGCGGCAAGCGCGTGCTCGCGGCTCTCGTCGCCGACAAGCTGAACCAGCTGACGACGAAGACCGGCCAGCGCCCGCGCCGTGCCCGCGAGGAGCGCGAGGACCGCGGCGAAGACCGCGGCGAGCGCGAAGAGCGCGGTGAGCGCGGCGAGCGCGAGGACCGCGGCGAGCGCAGGTTCGATCGCGAGCGCGGCGAGCGTCGCTTCGGCGAAGGCCGCGAGCGCGGAGAGCGCGGCGAGCGCGAGCGCGGCGAGCGCGGGGAGCGCGGAGAGCGCGGAGAGCGCGGCGAGCGCGGGGAGCGCGGCGAGCGCGGCGAGCGTCGCTTCGGCGAAGGCCGCGAGCGCGACCGCGACCGCGATGGCCGTCGCGAGCGCCACGAGCATCCCGACCGCCACGAGCACCGCCAGGAGCGGCACGAGCACGCCGAGGCCATGCCCGCGCAGGACGCGACGCTGCCCGCCGACGTGGAAATCGCGCCGGTCGCTGCGGCCGACGTGACCGTCGAGACCACGGCCGCCGAACACCCCGAGCACCGCGAGCACCGCGAGCACCGCCACGAGCGGCGCTCGCGCCACGACACCGAGGCCGGTCACGAGCCCGAGATGGCCACGGTCGACGAGGTCGCGAAGCACTCGCTCGAGCGCGCCGAACGCGCGGATCGCGGCGAGCGCGGCAAGAAGCGCGACAAGAGCCGGACCGAGCCGACCGCCGAGACCCGCGAGTTCTGGGAGACCTGGGCCGAGACCAAGTCGACGCAGCCGGCCGCGGCGCCGGCCGCGGCGCCGGCCGCCGAGCCGGCCGCCGAAGAAGACCGCCCGCGCGAACGGACGCGCGATCGCGATCGCGGTGGCCGCGACAAGGATCGCGACCGCGGCCGCGGCAAGCGCGAGCACAAGGACGGCGACCGCGACACCAAGCCGAAACGCGAGGCCGAGGCTCGCCCGGCGCCCGCGGCCGACGGCGCGCAGGCCCGCCTGTTCGTGAGCCTGGGCAAGAAGCACGGCGTCTCGGCCGATGACCTGCGCACGCTGCTCGCCGGCCCGATCGGCGGCGACACCGCGCGCATTGGCTCGGTGAGCCTGCGCGACTCGCACGCCCACGTGCGGGTCCCCGAGGAGCACGTCGAGGCGATCATCGCCGGCGTGCACGGCACGCAGCACGGCGAGCACGCCGTGACGGTCGAGCGCTCGCGGTCGTAGTCGAGGCCGGCGGAGCGGGATCGGGAATCGTGAAGCGGAACGGGAACTTGAATTTCTGGATCGTTTCCGTAACCGGAGGGCGAGCTCGCGCGTAGAGAGTGCAGGAGGATTCGATATGTCCCTCGGCACTCTCGCCTGCGCGCTCGCCCTCACGTTCGCCACCGTGACGATCGCGGCCGCCGATCCGGCGCACCCGATCCGGAAGAAGCCGTCCGAGGAGGTCCTGCGCCGCGAGCTGACTCCGATGCAGTACGTCGTCACGCAGGAGAACGGCACCGAGGCGCCGTTTCACAACGAGTACTGGAACAACCACGCGCCCGGGATCTACGTCGACGTCGTGACCGGCGAGCCGCTGTTCAGCTCGACGAACAAGTTCGACTCGGGAACCGGCTGGCCGAGCTTCTACCAGCCGATCGCGGCGGGCATCGTGATCGAGAAGCACGACAGCTCGCACGGCATGGAGCGCGTCGAGGTCCGCAGCAAGCTCGGCGACTCGCACCTCGGCCACGTGTTCGACGACGGTCCGCGGCCGACCGGCCTGCGCTACTGCATCAACTCGGCGTCGCTGCGCTTCGTCCCGGCCAGCGAGCTCGCCGCGCAGGGCTACGGCGACTACGCGAAGCTGTTCGCGCGGTGAGCCCGGACGGCTACGCGCCGAGCGGCGAGCAGCCCCAGTTGCGCGACAGGACGAACACCAGCACCACCACGATGGCGATCGCGATGAGCACGGTGTGGACGAGATAGTTCTGCGGGAGCTGGCCACTCATGTGCGGCGCCATTATCTACACCATCGGTCAGCTTGACACCTGAACATCCGCTCCGTAGGGTACGTTCCCATGGCGCGCAGCCCCGGCCCCGAGATGATCGTGATCGAGGGCGCGCGCGAGCACAACCTGCTCGTCGACAAGCTCGAGCTTCCCAAGCACCGGGTCGTGGTGATCACCGGGCCGTCGGGATCGGGCAAGTCGTCGCTCGCGTTCGACACGCTGTACGCCGAGGGCCAGCGCCGCTACGTCGAGTCGCTGTCGGCGTACGCGCGCCAGTTCCTCGGCCAGATGGAGAAGCCGAAGTACGAGCGCATCCGCGGGCTGTCGCCGACGATCGCGATCCAGCAGAAGAGCGCGTCGTCGAACCCGCGCTCGACGGTCGGCACGATCACCGAGATCTACGATTATTTGCGCGTGCTGTACGCGCGCGCCGGCGAGCAGCGCTGCTACCAGTGCGGCGGGCCGGTCGGCGCGCGCACGGCCGGCCAGATCGTGGACGAGCTGGCCGAGCTGCCCGACAAGACCCAGGTCACGCTGCTCGCGCCCAAGGCCGAGAACCGCAAGGGCGAGTTCCGCGAGCTGTTCGCCGAGCTGCAGAAGGCCGGGTTCGTGCGCGTGCGCATCGACGGCATGATCGTGCGGCTCGACGACGTCGGTGCGCTCGAGAAGCAGAAGAAGCACTCGATCGAGCTCGTGGTCGACCGCGTCGTGATCGCGCGCGGCGACAAGGGCCGCCTGACCGACTCGGTCGAGACCGCGCTGCGCGAGGGCAAGGGCAAGCTGATGGTCGAGGTCGCCGGAGAGAAGATCCCGCGCGTCTACTCGGAGGCGAACGCGTGCCCGAAGTGCGGCATCGGGTTTCCCGAGCTGTCGCCCCAGAGCTTCTCGTTCAACTCGCCGCTCGGGATGTGCGTCGAGTGCAACGGCCTGGGCGAGCGGCTCGCGGCCGATCCCGATCTCGTCGTGCCCGATCCGACGCGCTCGATCCGCGACGGCGCGGTCGCGGTGTGGGGCGACTCGATCGCGAAGGACTCGGGGTGGACGACGAACATCGTCAAGGCGCTCGCCCGAGCGTTCAAGATCGACCTCGACAAGCCGTGGAACAAGCTCGCCGAGAAGCAGCGCGACGTGCTGATGAACGGCACCGGCGACAAGCGGATCAGCGTGAGCTGGGAAGGCCGACACTCGACCGGCGAATGGGCGATGCGGTTCGAGGGCATCCTCGCGCAGCTCGAGCGCCGCCACCGCGAGTCGTCGAGCGATCGCACGAAGGCGCACTACGAGCAGTACTTCCGCGCGATCCCGTGCGCGGTGTGCCACGGCACGCGCCTGCGGCCGGAGTCGCGCGCGGTGTTCCTCAACGAGCGCGCGATCGTCGACGTGACCGCGATGACCGTGAAGCAGGCGTTCGACTGGCACGCCGGGATGAAGCTGACCGGCGCGCGTGCGCAGATCGCCGGCGAGGTCCTGAAGGAGATCAAGAACCGGCTGACGTTCCTGCTCGACGTCGGGCTCGACTACCTGACGTTGCACCGCGCGGCCGGCACGCTCAGCGGTGGCGAGGCGCAGCGGATCCGGCTCGCGTCGCAGCTCGGATCGGAGCTGAGCGGCGTCCTCTACGTCCTGGACGAACCCAGCATCGGCCTGCACCAGCGCGACAACGAGCGCCTGATCCGCACGCTGCATCGCCTGCGCGACCTCGGCAACACCGTGCTCGTCGTCGAGCACGACGAGGCGACGATCGAAGCGGCCGACTGGGTCGTCGACTTCGGTCCGGGCGCCGGACGTCATGGCGGGCGCGTCGTCGCCGAGGGCACGCCCGACGACATCCGCGCGAACACGAAGTCGATCACCGGCCGGTTCCTGGCCGGGACCGAGCGCATCGAGGTACCGGCGCAGCGCCGCAAGGCGTCGTCGTGGGTCAAGCTGACGGGGGCGCGCGAGCACAACCTCAAGAACGTCACGGTCGACATTCCGCTCGGTGTCATGGTCGCGGTCACCGGCGTGTCGGGCGCGGGCAAGTCGTCGCTGATCAACGCGACCTTGTACCCGGCGCTCAACCGCATGCTGCACCGCTCGCTCGATCGCGTCGGGCCGTACGACGAGCTGACCGGCCTGGGCCAGATCGACAAGGTCATCGTGATCGACCAGCAGCCGATCGGCCGCACGCCGCGCAGCAATGCCGCGACGTACACCAAGGCGTTCGATCTGATCCGCGAGCTGTTCGCGCAGGTGCCGCAGGCGCGCACGTACGGCTACCAGGCCGGCCGGTTCTCGTTCAACGTCACCGCGAAGCAAGGCGGCGGCCGCTGCGAGGCGTGCGAGGGCGCCGGCGTGCGCGAGGTCGAGATGCACTTCCTGCCCAACGTGTTCGTCACGTGCGAGGTGTGCAAGGGCCACCGCTACAACGACGCCACGCTGCGCGTGACGTACAAGGACAAGAACATCGCGCAGATCCTCGACACGCCGGTCGAGGAGGCCTACGAGCTGTTCAAGCACCACAAGCAGCTCGGCCGGATCATGCAGACGATGCTCGACGTCGGCCTCGGCTACCTCGCGCTCGGCCAGCCGGCGACGACACTCTCCGGCGGCGAAGCGCAGCGCGTGAAGCTCGCGCGCGAGCTCGCGCGCGTGCAGACCGGGCGCACGCTGTACCTGCTCGACGAGCCGACGACCGGGCTTCACTTCGGCGACGTCAAGAAGCTGCTCGAGGTCCTCGGCCGGCTCGTCGACGGCGGCAACACCGTGCTGGTGATCGAGCACAACCTCGACGTGATCAAGACCTGCGATTGGGTGATCGATCTCGGGCCCGAGGGCGGCGCCGCGGGCGGCGAGATCATCGCGACCGGCACGCCCGAGCAGGTCGCGCAGATCGCGCGCAGCTATACCGGCGAGCACGTGAAGCCACTTCTCGAGCGCGCTCGTCGAAGAACCGCGACCTCGCGCATCCGACATGTAGGCTGACGCCAGATCGAGCGACTGATGCGTGCGATGTGCGCGCGAAACTGCACGGCGCGCAGTAGCGAATTGCTACGGTGCGTGGCGTTCGTCGCGTGCTGCACTGTGCACGACCTGCGCAGCCCCGCGAAGCTCGGTGATCGCGATCAGGCGATCACTCGCGATCGCGACGTGTGGCACGGCTCGTGATGTTGCTCGGCGGTCATGGGAACCGCCTCGAAATCGTTCGTGTTCCAAGTGTTCTTCGGGTGCAGTGCATTGCTCGTTTCGTGCACCGCAGAACAGACCGATCCTTCCTCGAGGCTCGGCGTGCCTGCGATCGATGCGTCGCGCGTCGTGCAGCACGCCGGCGAGCAGCCACACGGCGCCGTGTGCGGAGGCGGACGCATCAGCTGCTACGCGCACATTCGCACCGACGCCGATGGCCGCATCCAACACTTCGCGACGCCGCAGGGCTACGGCTCGAGCGACCTCGCGAGCGCGTACAACTTCGACTCGACGATCAACCCGCACGCGACGATCGCGCTGATCGACGCCTACGGTTACTCGGCGCTCGCGAGCGACCTCGCGGCGTATCGCAGCGGCATGGGCCTGCCGGCGTGCACGACGTCGAACGGCTGCTTGAAGATCGTGAACCAGGAAGGCCAGACCTCGCCGCTGCCGAGCAACGCGCCGTCGGGTGACGACTGGACGGTCGAGACCGCGCTCGACGTCGACATGGCGAGCTCGGCGTGCCCGACCTGCAAGATCGTCGTCGTCCAGGCCGACGACGACCAGGGCGACGGCCTCTTGATCGCGAACTCGACCGCCGCGTCGCTCGGCGCGACCGTCATCAGCAACAGCTGGGGCGGCCCCGAAAGCAGCTTCGGCTCGATGTCGTCGAACGAGACGTACTTCAACCACTCGGGCATCGCGATCTTCGTCGCCGCCGGCGACGACGGTTACGACGATGGCGGCCAGGGCCCGGATTACCCGTCGACCTCGGCGCACACGATCGGCGTCGGCGGCACGTCGCTGTCGCAGGACTCGAGCTCGCGCGGCTGGACCGAGACCGCGTGGAACGACGGCGGCAGCTCGTGCAGCACGAACATCTCGAAGCCGAGCTGGCAGACGAGCTCGGCGTGCAGCAAGCGCGCGGCGTCGGACGTGTCGGCGGTCGGCGATCCGAACACCGGTCTCGCCGTGTACAACGCGAACTCCGGCGGCTGGACGGTCGTCGGCGGAACGAGCGCGGCGAGCCCGCTGGTCGCGGGCATCTACGCGCTGACCGGCAACGGCGGCGCGACCGCGCAGCTCGCGTACCAGCACACGAGCGCGTACTACGACGTCAAGAGCGGCACGAACGGCTCGTGCGGCGGCACGATCATGTGCAAGGCCGGCACCGGCTGGGACGGCCCGACGGGCGTCGGCACGCCGAACGGGACCGAGCTGGCCGCGCTCGGCAATGGCAGCGGCAGCGGCAGCGGCTCGGGCAGCGGCAGCGGCTCGGGCAGCAACAGCGGCGGCAACGGCAGCGGCAGCGGCAGCGGCTCCGGCAGCGGTAGCGACAACGGCAACGGCGACGGCAGCGGCAACGGCGACGGCACCGGCAGCGGCTCGGGCGGCCCGGTCGGCGACCCGTCGGGCTGCGCGGCGGCCGGGGGCAGCGGCCTCGCGACGATCGCGTTCGCGCTCGGCCTCGCGTTCGTGCGGCGGCGCCGCTCGCGCTAGCTCGCTTCGCCGTCGAACGTCGGCAGCTCGCTCGCGGGCGCGTACCACGCCGCGCGCGAGGCGAAGTGGAGGTTGCGGCGCGGCCGTTCGCCGGGATCGTCGTCGAGCGCGCCCGCGGGCACGATGTAGCGCTTGCCGGTCTTGCCGAGCCACGGCATCGCCGAACCGCACACCGTGCAGAAGCCGCTGCAGAAGCCGCGCGCGCCGGGCAGCTCGAAGCGGCGCACCAGCTCCGCGCCGCGCTCCCAGCGGAACTGCTCGGGCGCGATGAAGAGGTTCGCGCAGTGCGCCGACCCCGACTTCTTGCGGCACCGGCTGCAGTGGCAGTACTGGAACGCGACGACCGGCGTGTCGCGGGTGTCGATCGCGAACGCGGCAGCGCCGCACAGACACGAGCCTCGAACGGTCATAGCTCCTCCGACGTGAATGTCAGCACGCGATCGATCGTGGCCGCACCGGTCGCGAGCATCGCGAGCCGATCGAAGCCGAGCGCGATGCCGGCGCTCGGCGGCAGCCCTTCGGACAGTGCGGCGAGCAGGCGCTCGTCGATCGGGTACACCGGCTTGCCGCGCGCGGCGCGGGCGCGCCGATCGGCCTCGAAGCGCGCGCGCTGCTCGACCGGATCGACGAGCTCGTCGAACGCGTTCGCGAGCTCGAGGCCGCCGACGTAGGCCTCGAACCGCAGCGCGGTGTTCGCGTCGTCGTCGCGGCGCCGGGCGAGCGCCGCGAGCGGCGCGGGCCAGTCGACGACGAGCACCGCGCGATCGAGCGCCGCGAGCGCCGGCTCGACGCGCGCGAGCCACGCCGCGAAGAACACGTCGTCCCACGCGAAGCCCTCGCCGACCGCGATGCCGGCGCGCCGCACCTCCGCCGCGAGCTCGGCGGCGGACTCGGCGCCGTCGACGTGCACGCCGGCATGCTCGCGCATCGCGTCGCGGACGCGCACGCGCTGCCACGGCGGCTTGACGTCGATGCGCCGTTCACCGATGCGCGCGAAATCGCCGCACACCGCGTGAACGAGCTGCTCGGTATCGGCCGCGATCGCGTCGAGCGCCGCGTATGCGCGGTACCACTCGATCATCGTGAACTCGCTGGCGTGGTGCGGGCCGCGCTCGCCGGCGCGGAAGCACTTGCAGACCTGGTAGATCCGCTCGAAGCCGGCCGCGAGCAGCCGCTTCATCTGGTACTCGGGCGACGTGACGAGCCAGGCGCCGCCTGCAGGCACCGCCTCGAGGTGGAGCTCGAGGCCGGGGCTCGGCACGACGAGCGGCGTCTCGACCTCGAGGAACGAGTCGGTCGCGAAGAACTTCCGCACGCGCGCGAGCGCATCCGCGCGCGCTGCCAGCGCCGACATCCGCTCGCGCGGCAGGCGCATCACCTCGCTGCCGGGCGCCGGATAGTCGCCGCCGCCGTGGCGCCGCACGACCGCCGGCGGGTCGAGCTCGACGAGATCGCCCGGGCGCCAGCCGCTCGGCGCGTGCGCGACGACGCGGTCGCCCAGCGCGCCGCGCACGACCGCCGCATCGCCGTCGATCGCGATCACGCGGCCGCGCGCGACCACTAGTGCTCCGACCGCCTGTTTGTGATCCGTCCCGGCGCGCGAGGCGCGCCGAGCGCGAGGCGCCGGGACGAAGCGTCACCGGGCGTGCCGCGAGGAGCGGCAACGAAGCGATCGGCGATGGATCGCGCGCCTTGCGGAGCAGAAACAGGCGGTCGGTGCACTAGGTCTTGTTCACGCGCTCGACGTACTCGTGCGTGCGCGTGTCGATCTTGATCGTGTCGCCGACCCGGATGAACAGCGGCACCGACACCTCGGCGCCGGTCTCGACGGTCGCGGGCTTCTGGACGTTGCCGCTGGTGTCGCCGCGCACGCCGGGCTCGCTCGCCGTGACCTCGAGGAACACGAACGTCGGGATCTCGACGTCGACCGGGCGCTCGTTGAAGAACGTCAGCTTGCAGGGCAAGTTGTCCTTCATCAGATCGTGCGCTTCGCCGATCAGGTCCTTGCTCACCGTGACCTGCTCGTAGTTCGACTGGTCCATGAAGACGAGATCGTCGCCTTCCTTGTAGAGGTACTGCATGTCCCGCGTCTCGACGTTCGCCGGCTCGAGCTTTTCGCCGGAGCGAATGTTGCGCTCGACCACCGCGCCGGTCAGCAAGTTCTTGAACTTGGTGCGCGTGAACGCCGCGCCCTTGCCTGGCTTGACGAACTGGAACTCGATCACGGTGAACGGGTTGCCGTCCATCAGGACCTTGAGGCCCTTGCGGATATCCGACGTATCGTACATGGCGCGGACCGTTTACCCCGCGCGTTCGGGGTGTGTCAAACGAAGCTCGACGGTGCTATGGAGGGCACATGAACGCGGCCCCGCAGTACCGCCAGCTGCTCCGGCTCGGCCGCGACGAATTCCTCGCCGCGGCAGCCCCGGCTGCGCTGGTGCGCTACCGCGCCGATCTCGACGATCGGGCGGCCGCCAGCGGCGCGAGCACGCTGACGCTCGACGACGACGATCCGGGGGATTACGCGTCGATCGACGAGACGCTGCCCCACGGCAAGATCCTCCCGGATCAGGTCGATCTCGAGGTCTACCCGCTGACCAAGAAGCCGGGAGCGTCGTTTCCGGATCGAATCACGATCGGCCGGACCAGCAACAACGACGTCGTGATCGCCGATTCGTCGGTGTCGCGGCTCCACGCCTACGTGCGCCGCGACGGCGCGCGCTGGGTGGTCGCCGACGGCGGCTCGAAGAACGGCAGCTGGCTCGCCGGCGCGACGCTCGAGGCCCGCCGCGAGACTCCGCTGCCGTCGCGCTCGATCCTGCGGCTCGGGGACGTCGATCTCACGTTCTATGTCGCGTCCGACCTGTACGGCGCGCTCGGAGGCACGTGATGGACGACTGGGACGATCGCCAGCTGTGCGACGACGGCGCGTGCACGGGGGTGGTGGGCCCGGATGGGACGTGCGGGGTTTGCGGGAAGCGGGCGGCCGCTGCCGCGGCGGCTCCCGCTGCCGCTGCCGGTGCCGCGGCCGCTCCCGCTGCCGCGGCCGCTCCCGGTGCCGCTGCCGCAGCTGCTGCCGGTCCCGCTGCCGCTGCCGGTCCCGCTGCCGCTGCCGGTCCCGCTGCCGCTGCCGGTCCCGCTGCCGCTGCCGGTCCCGCTGCCGGTGCCGCTGCCGGTGCCGCTGCCGCTGCCGATCCTGACGAGTGGAACCAGCGCACGCTGTGCCCGGACGGCGGCTGCACCGGCGTGATCGCCGACGGCAAGTGCAGCGTGTGCGGGAGGACCGCGGCGTGACACGCGTTTGCGTCGTCGGCGCCGGCGGCCTGGGCGGACCGATCGCGCTCGCGCTCGGCGCGGCCGGAATCGAGCTCGCGATCGTCGATCCCGACGCGATCGAGGAGTCGAACCTGCACCGGCAGATCCAGTTCGCGCGCGCCGACCTCGCCAAGCCGAAGGCGGCGACGCTCGCAGCCGCCATCGTCGCTCGCGGCGGCCGCGCCCGCGGCTACGCCCTGCGATGGACGAGCGAGGACGGCGACGACCTCTCCGGCGATTGCGACGCGATCGTCGACGGCAGCGACGATCCGGCGACCAAGTTCGCGGTCGCCGACTGGGCGATGGCCGCCGGCAAGCCATACGTGATCGCCGCAGCGCTGCGGTTCGGGGGCAACGCGATGGCCGGCGCGCCCGGCTTCGCGTGCTACCGC
>Ga0335083_10007879_pt1 | contig 13084 bp, 6 predicted proteins | sample Lox_Sample_42_FD_206716 | JGI IMG/M metagenome (GOLD analysis project Ga0335083, IMG submission 206716) | Soil microbial communities from Loxahatchee National Wildlife Refuge, Florida, United States - Lox_Sample_4.2 | ecosystem: Environmental > Terrestrial > Soil > Wetlands | place: USA: Florida...
GGGCCGCCGATCCGGATCAGCCGGTGGAATGGATGGTCGGCGCGCTGAAGCCGGCCACGCTGGCGACGACCCGGCTGGCCGAGCACTGGGCGCACGGGCTGGACATCACCGGGCCGCTCGACGCCGATTTCCCCGATACGCCGCGGCTGCGGCACGTGGCCTGGCTGGCGCATCGCACGCTACCGTACGCGCTGGGCGTGGCCGGCGAGCCGGCGGTCCCGGTACGGTGCGAGCTGACCTCGCCGGACGGCGAACAGGTGTGGCGGTTCGGGCCGCCGGAGGCCGAGTCGGGCATCAGCGGGGCGGCCGGGGAGTTCTGCCGGGTGGCGGTGCGGCGGCTGGATCCGGCCCGGACCGGGCTGCGGGCCAGCGGGCCGCACGGCGCCACCGCGCTGCGCCTGGTGCGCACGTACGCGGCGTAACCCGGGAACGGGGACGGGGTGCGGTGGCGGTGGCGGCGGTGGCCCGGGCAGGAGCGGGGCCAGGTGGCGCCAGCGGTTCCCAGCCGCGGCCTTCAGGCAGCGCGGCCGTGACCACGTTGGCCGGCTCGAGCGGGAAGTCCAGGCCGGCCAGGTACTCGCCGAGGTGGTACGGCACACCGATGACGGTCACGGCTACAGCCTCGGGTCGACGGGTTCGGATTCCAGGGCCAGGACGGCGAAGACGCATTCGTGGACGCGCCACAGCGGCTCGCCGCGGGCCACCCGGTCCAGGGCCTCCAGGCCGAGGGCGTACTCGCGCAGCGCCAGCGAGCGCTTGTGGGACAGGCCGCGCTGGCGCAGCCGGGCCAGGTGGGCCGGCTCGGTGTAGTCGGGGCCGTAGATGATGCGCAGGTACTCCCGGCCGCGCACCTTCAGGCCGGGCTGGACCAGCCCGTGCGGCCCGCGGGTCAGGTTCGCGGCGGGCTTGACCACCATGCCCTCTCCCCCGGCGGCGGTCAGGTCCTCCCACCACCGGACGGCCGCGGCCACCGAGGCGGGATCGCCGGTCTCGGCAAACGTCCGGCGGGTGGCCGCGACCAGGTCCGGCGCCGCGGCGGCCAGCCGGTCGGCCAGGGCGAGGTGCCACAGATGGGGCCGCTCGTGGTAGGCGGCGCCCTCGGAGGCGAGCAGCTGGAACGGGGCCACCCGGACCCCGGCCAGCCCGTCGGTGGCCCAGCAGTAGCGCAGGTAGGCGGCGGTGAACGCCTCGGCGTTGGCCAGCCGGGCCCGGGTGCGGTCGGCCAGGGCGGCCAGGCCGGACGCGTCGGGCCGGGGGGCTGCGTCGGGCCGGGCGGCCGCGTCGGGCCGGGGGGCTGCGTCGGGCCGGGGGGCTGCGCCGGGCCGGGCGGCCGCGTCGGGCAGGGCGCGGTCGCGAGCCTGCGCCAGGGCCGCGGCCGCGGCCGGGAGCGAGGCCAGCGCGGCGGCGCCGACCGCGGCGTACTGGTCGCGCAGCAGCGAGCCGGCCTTGACGTTCCAGGGAAGCAGTTCGGCGTCCAGCAGCAGCCAGGACGTGCCGAGCTCACCGAACAGGCCGGCGCTCTCGGCCGCCGCGCGCACCTGGTCCAGCAAAGCCGTGGTCAGCGGGGCGGCGAAGAACGGCCGGCCGGTCCGGGTCCAGACCGCGCCCGGGCCGGAGAGGCCGAACCGGGCGAGCGCGTCGGCGGGCGAGCGGCAGACCAGCAGCACCGCGCGGGAGCCCATGTGCTTTTCCTCGCACACCACCGAGCCCACGCCGTCCGAACGATAGGCGTCGAACGCCTGGTCCGGATGCTCGAGCAGGTCCTCGCGGGTAGAGGTAGCCACGGGGCTCATGGTGGGCGGCAGGTACAGCAGCCAGCGCGGGTCGACGGCGAACCGGCTCATCACCTCCAGGGCGGCCGCGGCGTGCGCGTCGCGGACCCCCACCCGGGGCAGGTAGGCGGTCTCGATCACGCGCGACCCCGACACGTCGCCGATATCGAGCACGTCAGGCTCCCGGCGCGCCGTAGCCAGGGCGGATGCCGCGGGAAAAGGCCTCGCCGACGGATGGTAGACGCGGGCAGCGGGAACGGAAACCGTAGTCCGTTCGGGGTAATTCAAGGCGGTCAGACGGCCACCGAAGACACAGCCCGTGTCCAGGCACAGGGTGTTGTTCAGCCACTCCGCGGCCGGCACCGGGGTGTGGCCGTACAGGACGGCGGCGCGGCCCCGGTACTCGGTCGCCCACGGGTAGCGGACGGGCAGGCCGTACTCGTCGGTCTCGCCGGTGGTCTGCCCGTAGAGGCAGAACTCGCGGACCCGGCCCGAGGCGCGGCCGTGGTAGCGCTCGATCAGGCCGGCGTGGGCCACCACCAGGCGGCCGCCGTCCAGCACGTAGTGGCTGATCAGGCCGTCGATGAACGCGGCCACCTCGGCCCGGAACTCCGCCGTTTCCTGCTCAAGCTGCTCCATCGAGGCGTCCAGGCCGTGGCTGCGCTTGACGTTCTTGCCGCGCAGCGCCTTGAGCAGCTTGACCTCGTGGTTGCCCGCCACGCAGAACGCCGCCCCGGCGGCCACCATGCCCATGACCAGGCGCAGCACGCCCGGCGTGTCGGGCCCGCGGTCGACCAGGTCGCCGACGAAGATGGCGCGGCGGCCGCCGGGGTGGCGGGCGCCGATCGGGCGGCCGGCCGCGTCGCGGTCGAGCTGGTAGCCCAGCCCGGCGAGGAGCAGCTCGAGTTCGGGCCGGCAGCCGTGCACGTCGCCGATGACGTCGAACGGGCCGGTTTCGTCCCGCAGGTCGCTGTACAGCTTGGTGCGGGCGATGGTGGCGGCTTCGACCTGTTCCGGGCTGCGCAGCACGTGGACCGTGCGGAAGCCCTCGCGTGGCAGGCCGTGCAGGCCGCGGCGCAGCTGGCCGCGCTGGCGGCGCAGCACGTGGGGGCCGAAGTCGCGGTCCGGGCGGGTGGCGTTCCGCTCGGCGCAGAGCTTCTCGGGCAGGTCGAGGACGATCGCCACCGGCAGCACGTCGTGCTCGCGGGCCAGCGCGACGAGGTCGCGGCGGGCTTCGGGCTGGACGTTGGTCGCGTCGATCACGGTCAGGCGGCCGGCCGCCAGGCGCACGCCCGCGATGTAGTGCAGCAGCTCGAACGCGGCCGGGGTGGCGGACTGGTCGTTCTCGTCGTCGGCGACGATCCCGCGGCAGAAGTCCGAGGAGATCACCTCGGTCGGCTTGAAGTGGGCGCGGGCGAACGTCGACTTGCCCGAACCGGTCGCGCCGACCAGGACGACCAGGCACAGCTCGGGGATGCTCAGTTCCACGGCACCGCCTGGTTGTTCCATGGCGCCGCCTGTTTGCTGAAGACGGCCAGCTGGGTGGGCGGGCCGTCCTGGGGGTGTTCGGGGCCGACGGGCAGGAAGCGGACCTGGTATCCGTGGTTTCCCGCGGCCTGCCGGGCCCAGGCGCGGAACTCGGCGCGGGTCCACTCGAAGCGGTGGTCGGGGTGCCGGAGCGCGCCGGCCGGCAGCGTCTCGAAGTGCGCGTTGTACTCGGCGTTGGGGGTGGTGACGATCACGGTGGCGGGCGCGGTCTCGTGGAAGACGACCCGCTCGAGGGCCGGCAGGCGGTCCGGGTCCACGTGCTCGATGACCTCCATCAGCACGGCGGCGTCCAGCCCCGCCAGGCGGTCGTCGCGGTAGGTGAGCGAGGACTGGAAGATTTCCAGCCGTTCGCGCCTGGCGGCCGGCATCTGGTCGAGCCGCAGGTTGCGGGCGGCCAGCTGCAGCGCCCGGGCGGACACGTCGACGGCGGTGACATGCTCTATGTGCTTGTCGGCGAGCAGGTCCCTGGTGAGCGCGCCCGCGCCGCAGCCGAGGTCGCCGACCCGGCGGGCTCCGGTTTCGCGCAGCACGGCCCGGATGGCCTGGCGGCGCTGGACGGCGAGCGGCTTGGCGGGTTCTTCCTCGTTCTCGTCGTCGTTGTCGGCTACGGCGTTGTCGAGTTCGGCGGGGTCGGTGTCGTCGGATTCGGCCAGCCGGGCCAGCGCGGACCGGGTGAGCTTCTTGCGGTGCGAGAGATAGCGCCGGGTGATGAGCTCCTTCTCCGGGTGGCCGGCCAGCCAGTCGCCGCCCGCCCGGATCAGCTTGTCCACCTCCTCGGGGGACACCCAGTAGTGCTTGGCGTCGTCGAGCACGGGGAGCAGCACGTACAGGTGGCTGAGCGCGTCGGCCAGCCTCAGCTGGCCTTTCAGCCGCAGGTCCAGGTACGGGGAGTCGCCCCACTCCGGTGGCGTGAACGGCTGGGGCTGCGCTTGAATGGTCCAGCCGAGGGGGGCGAGGACGCGGTCCGCGAGGGCCTGGCCGCCGCGGCAGCGCAGGGCGGGGACGTGCAGCTCGAGCGGGATAGGCGCCGCGGCTAGTTCGGGGCGGGCGTCGCAGCGGCCGGTGAGCGCGGTGCGGAAGGCCTCCTTGATGGCCACCGCGAGCAGGCTGGAGGCGGCGTAAGGGCGGTCGTTGACGTACTGGGCGAGTTCGGGCTGGTTCCGGTTCTGGCGGCCGTCCTGGCGGCCGCGGACCAGGCTGATGGGGTCGATTTCCAGCAGCAGCGCGGCCGTGCACCGCTGCGGTGTTGCCTCCGGGTAGAAGACGTGCGCCTCACCAGCCGAAACGGCGAACGACTGCGGCCGGTCCGGGTGCTTGTGCAGCAGGTAGCCCAGGTCGGTCGCGGGCGCGCGGGTGGTGGTGATGGTCAGCAGCACATGCCATTGTGGCTGGTCCCGACGGGCCAGATCAAAACCATTTATGCCGAACGGGCGCGGTACGTGCCCCGCGAGGTGCGTCCGGCGTCCGGAAAGCGCTGAGCCGGGTCGCACGTTTTGCCCGTTCTCATCAGCCTCAGGAGTGTCAATCCGCATCCGCCGGCCGACTAATTCGCGTGAAATCCCCGTTTCCTTCTCGGCGCCGGAGAAGCACAATTGTTGGAAGCACCTTGAGGGGGGAGCCATGGCAGGCAGCGAGCCTGGCCGGCAACTTGTCGCAGGCGTAACTTCAGAACTTCTGGTCGCTGGCCACGATCTGCTCGGAGCAATTGACGACCCGCTCCTGCGCCACGACGCCGTCGACCGCCTGATCACCGTGGCCGAGGGCGGCATCGCAGGACTCGCCTCATTCTCTGTGCAGCGGTTCCAGAGTTTCGAGGCCTCAGATAGCGCCGATGAGCGGGCCGAGGCGGGCGAAGACGTGCTTGTCACCGCGCTCGGCGAGCTTACTATCGCGCAGACGTTGCTCAGTGCCGCCGCCGCTACGGGACAGCGTGAGGACGGCACCGGACCAGCCGGCGATGCGGCCGGCCTGCCGGCGGCCGGAACCTTGAACCCCCAGGCCTTGCAGGCCTCCCTCGTCGCGGTGGGGACGGTGCCGGGCGTGCTGGAGGCCGACGCCAGCCAGCCGGCGCCTCCGGCTAGCCCCGCCCAGCCCGACGGGCTGGGCCATGCCCTTGACGGCCTGCGCAAGCAGCTCGATGAAACGCTGGATACGGTCGTGGCCGGATCGGCAGAAGCGGCCGGCAAGGCCTTCACCGGCATCCTCGGGATAGCACCCGATGTGGTCAAGCAGACGATCAGCACGCTGGGCGAGCACCTGAAGCTGGGCAAGATCGCCAACCGGCTCTTCAAGACCGCGTTGTGGGCGCTGGATCAGGGGCTCGCCGCTCTGGGGCGGCTCATCCCCGTGCATCTCCTGCAAGACGCGCGGACCGAGATCCAGCACCTGTACGAGAGGCTCGGCGAAGAGGCGGCGCTGGACATCGCCATCGGCGCGGCGCTGGGCGTTCCCGCGCTGCGCGAGTACGCCAGCGAGGCGTTCGAGCGCCCAGGGCTGGTGGCTGACCGGCTGGCGGCCTGCACCTCCGAACTCATCGCCCTTACCGCACGCTACAAGCACGTGCTGGGTGTCCTCGAAGGGATCGCCACGGCGATCTCCCTGGTCGCGGCGACGCTGGTGATCGTGAAGTTCGTGCTGCCCCATCTCGTCCTGATAATCGCGGGCGCGCACCTGCTCGTGGTGGCGGCCGTGCTCATGGTAGGCATCGACTATATCGACGCACGTCACGGTCCCGACCTCGTGCGGGGCGTGCAAACGGTGCTGAGCGCCGCGGTCGGGTGAACCATGGCGATCTCCGATCCGGCCGGCATTCTCCGGCTGCGAGCAGCCGGGCACCAGGCTGAGCTCCGCCGCGTCGAGGCGGTCCTCGCGTCCGTGGCCGAACCCGGCCCGGCCGGCCTTGACTCGCCGGTGCGGGACCGGTTCGCCCGGCTCTTCGCGGCGGCCCGTGACGACCTGGGCAAGGCCGTAAACGAGGGTCCGGTTACCCCCGATCGCTGGCAAAGCCTGGACAAGGCACGCAAGACAGTAGAGCTGCTCGGCCGGGAGGTTCTCGCCTACGTGGAGTGCCAGCTTCTGGCCGAGAAGAAGCTCGACAGCGGGGCTTCGGCAGCGGCGGCGCGTCTCATCGCCAGCCTGACCAATCGCACGGGGATCGATCGCCCGGCGCTGCTGGGCATCGGTGACGCCGAGTGCATCGACCACACGGCGAGCATCGTGCACTTCCGGCCGCTCGGCACTACGGCGTGGCAGCTGCCCGTGATCGCCCACGAGCTGGGTCATCATGTCGCGGCCAGGCTGGAGGACAGGCAGGTAGCCGGGGTGCGCCCGGTGCAGACCTGGCTCGCGCGGGAATCCCAGGACGAGTCGATGGACACCAGCATGGACTTCCAGCAGGCAGGCGCCTGGCTGCACGAGCTGTTCGCCGACGTCTTCGCGACATATGCCCTCGGTACCGCGTTCCCGCTGAGCGTGATGGCAGTCCGGGTGGAATACGACCGTACCGGCGAGACATCCAAGAGCCACCCGTCGTGGTCCCGGCGAGTGGCCACGATGATAGCCACGCTCGAGAGCATGAGCCATCTCGATGTCGGGCAGCCGACCGCGGACACGTACCGTGAGAACTCCGGCTGGCTGGCTGAACGGTGGGCGGGCCTGACGGGCGGGCCGCCCGGCCAGGAGTACCGCGTGGAGGCCAGGGCGGCAGAAATGGTAGGGCTGCTCGCCAAGCACGCGCTGCCGCGGCTGCGCTACGACGTCACCGGGCCGGTTACCCGGTTGCGGGAAGAACTGGATATACCCGATGTACCGCCACCACCAGGAGCAACGCCGGCCCACGTCCTCAATGCCGCGTGGGCCTGGCGGCTGGGCCATCCGGACGCCGACGATACCACCGTAAGCACGCGGGCCCTCGCCCGCTGTGCCCAGGCGGCACTGTAGAGGAGGAGGAGTGACCGATCCTTCGACCACGGTCCTGCGCATCCGGCTGGGCGAACTGGCCGATGACGTGACCACAGTGCAAGGCGTGCTGGAGCGGCTCCTGCTCCGCAGCTCTCATCTCGACGAGCTCAAAAAGCTGGTCACCCCCCGGCTGGGCGGCGACACCATCACCCTTCCGCTGCGTGATGCGGCCGAGCAGGCCAGCCGGCTCAAGGACGCCACCGAGAACGACCCCACCCTGGCCGACATGCTCAAACGTGAGCAGGTCGACATCGAGAAGCTGGTCGAGCATATCGGCGAGGCGCAGAGCCGCCTGCAGGAGATGGGGAAGATCATCCGAGACATGGCGGTGGTGGATCTCAAGAACTGGCGGAACGCCCTCAGCCAGAACCTCGAGGTCTGCGAGACGGTGCTCGGCCAGATCAAGGGCATGAAGAAGGACCTGGCCGAGGGGACAGCGCCGCGGAAGATCTGGAGTGACCTGAAAGAGCTCCATCACCAGAGCTGCCGGGGCCTGTTCGCCGACTACGTCGACCTGCTCAGCGGCATGGTCCTTCGCGACACGCACCTCGACGACATGATCTGCACGATCACCGATGAGTTCATGACCGAGCTGGCCTCGCCCCGGCTCGTCCTGCCGGGCAGGCGAAGTGAGCTGCCCACGGTATTCAAGGATCTGGTCAAAATCGGCTTTCCCGAGTGGACGATCTGGGACGTGCCGCTGGCGGCGCATCATGCCGGGGCGTGGAAGGCCGACCTGACGCTGCCTGGCCAGCCGGGACTGTGTGACCTGCTCAGTGACCGCTCCGATGATGTGCGCCGGTGCCTGTTCGCCGACATCTATGCCACCCGGGCGACAGGGCCGGCCTACGTGTGCGCGATGCTGCTGCTGCACCTGGATCCCGCGTCGGCCGCGGCTCCAGAGCCCGGTGCGGTGACCGATCACGAGCGCGCGCGGGTGATCCTCAGGGCATTGACGTTCTCCGAGCCCCCGGACGATTTCGCGGCGTTCGTCAAGCGCATCGGCACCGACTGGGACGACGCGGTCGAGCAGAACACCGGCCCCCAGGCGGCGCCCAATGACACCACCGCACTGGACAACTTCGCTGACCGCGTCCGGGAGCTCCTGGAAGACCGGAAAAGCACGCTGTACGGCGCGACGAAGTGGCAGTCGGCGAACGAACGGCTCGCGCCACGGCTACGGGGAGAATCAAACGAGGCGGAGCAGCGGCCGGAGGAAAAGATCCGGGACCTGCTCAACGTCGCCTGGGCGCTGCGGCGCGCCGGTACCGGCCCCGCCACGCTCGAGGACAGCGTGATGTCATCGTGGTGGACCCTTGGCGACAGGGAGGGAAAGCCCCCTCCGAGCATCCATCGCCCTTCCTCGGTGCGGGGAGGGTAGCCATGGACGAGGCTAAGCCCGCGCCCCGCGGGGAGGGCCGCTACCACGCGGCCGAGAGCGGCATCCTCCGGTCGCCGCTGACCGCCGCGCCGCTCGCCGAGGTGCTGGCCGCCACTATCGAGCAGGCGCGAGCCAGCTACCGGGACGGCCGCCGGGCGGAGGCGATCACGCAGGCCACCCAGGTCGAGCAGGACGCCAGCCGGGACGGTTCGGCAGAGCTGGCCGCGATCGGCGGGGCGGCGGCCGCGCTGATCGGCCTGTGCCAGCAGTATGACGGGCAGGATGACCTCGCCCGGCAGGCTTTTACGCGCGCCATCGCCGCGTTCCGGCGAGTCCCGGCGATGGTGGCCGAACGTGGCGACTACACGGCCGACCTGGGCGTGGCCCTCGCGAGCCTCTGCGAGACGGACGGGAAGGGCCAGGCCGCTGAAGCGGAAAGCTTGCTGCGGCAGGCGATCGAACTCGGGGAGAACACACCGGATGTGCGCCGCGACCTCGCGGTGGCTTTGCGAGCGCTCGGGCGCTTCGACGATGCCGCCAGCCTGCTGACCAAGTCCCTTCGCCGCGCGCCCCGGGACTGGCAGGCAGCGGCCGAGCTGGCCAGGACACTGGAGGCGAGCGGGGCGCCGCACGACGAGGCAGCCAGCGCGTGGGCGCGAGCCGCCCTGGTCACCCAGGAGTTCGGGCCGGCCGTACAAGCGGCCCCGATGTTCGATCGTGCGGAGGCCAGTCAGGCCACCGATCCCGATATGCTGACCGCAGCGGGCCGGGCATGGACGCAGACCGGCCGGTACGACGAAGCCATACAGGCACTCGAGCGGGCCGTGCAGCTCCGCGATGATCACGTCGACGCCTGGTACGCCCTGGCCCGGGCCCACTGGCTGGCGGATCACGATGACCGGGCACTCGCCGCCTACCGCGAAACCCTGAAGCGTGACCCCGATATGCTGGCCGCCCTGCTCGAATTCGCCGAAGTCGCGCTGCTATATATGCGCCAGCCCGACCTGATCGAGGAGGCGGAACGGTACGCTCGCCGGGCGACCGTCCTGGCCCCGGCGGAGGCGGGCGGCTACGTGGCGCTCGGCGAGGCGCTGCGCCTTCTCGGCCAGAACGAGGAGGCGATCATCCAGCTCAGCGACGGGATAGCGCGGCTGGCGCCCGACGAGACGCTCATGGCGTTCGCCCTTGGCACGCGCGGCCAGGTGCGATTGGCGCTCGGCGAGCTGCCGGAAGCGATCTCTGACCTCACCGGGGCGGCCGAGCGGGCTCCGGAACTGACCTGGGTGCACAGGGATCTTGGCGCCGCTCACATGAAGGCCTACTACGCTGGCGAGGCGGGACATTCCGAGCACCTTGCCGCCGCTCTCGACCACCTGGGCCAGGTGGTCGAGCTGGATCCTTCCGATGCCGAGGCCGCACTGTGGCTCGCGGAAATCAAGCTGAACAGCGGAGACAACGCTGGTGCCGAGCGAACGCTCCTGGCGACCCTGGAGATCGCACCGGACCCGAAGGAAGTGCACCTTGCGCTCGCTACGGTCCGGTTCAGGGGCAGACGGTACAAAGAAGCGCTCGAGTCTCTTGACCAGGCGATGCCGTCTGGTGAGCAAGCGACGGCACCGGGGGCCGACGCCCGGCCATGGCTGCTGCGCGGCCAGATCCTCAGAGAGCTCGGCCGGACCCCGGAAGCCCTGACGAGCCTGGAGCAGGCAGTCCGGCTGGCGCCGGACGACCCTGAGGTCCTCGGCTTGCTCGGCGAGATCGAACGATCGCTCGGCCGGTTCCCTGAGGCGATCGCCCACCTCAGCAAGGCATTGGGCGTGAAACCCGACGATGGCTGGGCGCTGGCCAGCCGGGGTGCGGCATACCTGCAGCGTGATGACGCCGCACACGCGGCCGCCGATTTCTGCGCAGCGCTCGACGCCGGCGAGACTACGGCGTTCCTCATCACGTGGCTCGCGCAGGCGGCCAGCCACTCCGACGTTACCGCTTCTATCCTGACGGCGTGGGAACGAGCCCTTGAGCGAGCGCCCGACGAGGTCGCCTTGCGCACGGAACTCGGCATCACCTACATCAACCTCGTCGCGGCGGCTGGCCCTGGCTCGCCCAACATGGCCAGCTACGTGGAATCGGCCGGCAAGCATCTCGCCCGCGCCGCCGGGGCAGGCAGCGACCCGATCGTCCTGCTGGCTCTGGGGACGGCCCGGTTCCTGCAGGGTGAGACCACGGAGGCCAGGGAAGCCGTGCGTGCGGCCCTGGCGCTCAAGCCCGCCGCCGACAACCTGACCGACGTGGCCGGCGTCCTGCAGCAGATGGGACTCCACGCGGAAGCGCTCGAGGTGGCGGAGCAGGCGCTTGCGGAACAGGCTGACTTCACTCGTGCCATGATCGTCAGAGGCCAGGCACTATACGCGCTCGAACGGCTCCCCGAGGCGGATCTGGCTCTGTCGGCGGTGCCCGAAGCCGACAGGGACGCCAGCTTGTGGGCCATGCTCGGCGAGATCCACCGGGTCTCGGGGAACCCCGCGCAGGCCGTGGAGGAGCTGACCAGGGCCGACCGCATCGCGCCGGATGACGCGTGGACACTGGGCAGCCTCGGCGCCGCGCAGCTCGCCGACGGCCAGAAAGAGGCCGGACTGGCCAGCCTGCGCCGGGCTATCGAAATCTCGCCCGCATATCTTTTCGCATTGTCCCAGCTACGCATGGCCCTGACCGACCTGGACAGAAGCGCCGAGGCGGTTTCCGTGCTCGCGGCCGCCGCAGAATACGCGCCGGACGACGCGGACATCAAGATCGAATACGCGATAGCGCTCGGCGTCGCCGGACAGCACCGCCAAGCGCTCAACGTCATCGACGACATGCAGCTGCGCGCTCCGGACAATGCCGCCGGCCTGCGGGTGGCTGGCTGGCTGCTTACCATGCTGGGGCGCCCGTCGGACGCGGTTGCCTCGTACACGCGGGCGGTAGAGCTGACACCGGATGACTTCGATGCCCTGGCTGATCTGGCGGACGCGCTCGTCGCCGCCAAGCAGCCGATCGAGGCCATGGCGATGCTGGACCGGGCGGCCGCGATCACGGAGACCGCCGCCATAGCGGCCCTCCGATCTCAGATATTCGCCGATCTGGCCCTGTGGCCGGACGCCATCGAGGCAGGCGAGCGAGCAGTAGAGCTGGACGCCGGGAACATTGCCGGCCACAACGCTCTCGGCTGGGCGATCGCGCACCACATGCCGGTGGACGCCCAGCGAATGCACGACGTATTCCGCACCGCCGTGACTCTCGACAGCCAGAACCCCTGGATCCGCAAGGAGCTCGCCAACGCGCTGCTTCTGCTGAAGCGCACCGACGAGGCCCGCGACGAACTGCTCCGGGCCATCGATCTTGCCCTCGAAAAGCCATCCAGCGACTTCGAGACACATTGGACCCGCGGATGGTGCCTATTCCAGCTCGGCAGGCACCGCGAAGCCGCCGAGGCGTACAGCCAGGCGGAATCTGGCTTGGATTCGCCGGTCGGGCTGCTGATGGACATGGGACTGAACTCGCTCGTCGCGGGCGACGAAAAGCAAGCGCGGACGACCTACGATCGCGCGCTGTCCCTCGCGGCCCGGAATCCCTCGCCGGCGATGCGGGGGGACCTGGCCGTGGCAGCCACCGACCTTCACGTCACCATCCAGCTGGGGCGGCTTACCGAGGGGCCGGCGACGAGGGAACTGATCCAGCTGATCTCCGATGCCTTCAAGAAGCGCCCGGCTCCCGAGGGCATCTCCAGCCCGGCCAGGGCTGAGGTATGACTGGAGCGTGGGGCGCTGGGTGCTGCATGTGGACCTCGACCAGTTCATCGCGGCGGTCGAGGTGCTTCGGCATCCCGAACTGCGCGGGCGGCCCGTGGTGGTCGGCGGCGACGGCGACCCGACCAAGCGCGGCGTGGTGAGCACCGCGTCCTACGAGGCCAGGGAGCACGGCGTGCACTCCGGGCTGCCGCTGCGGACCGCGGCCAAGCGGCTGCCGGACGCCGTGTTCCTGCCGGTGGACCGGGAGGCCTACGAGGAGGTCTCGGAGTCGGTGATGGCCGTGCTGCGGTCGACCGGCGCGGTGGTGGAGGTGCTCGGCTGGGACGAGGCGTTCGTGGGGGTTTCCGCTGACGACCCGGAGGCGTTCGCGCGGTCGCTGGCGGAGCGCGTCCGGGCGGCCACCGGGCTTGACTGCACGGTGGGGATCGGCGAGAACAAGCTGCAGGCCAAGATCGCCACCGGGTTCGGCAAGCCGGCCGGGGTGTTCCGGCTGACGTTCGCCAACTGGTTCGAGGTGCTCGGCGGGCGGCCCACCGAGGCGCTGTGGGGCATCGGCGCCAAGACGGCCAAGAAGCTGGCCGGCCTGGGCATCGGCACGGTCAGCGAGCTGGCCGCAGCGGACCCGGACGCGCTGG
>Ga0335083_10007880_pt1 | contig 13082 bp, 13 predicted proteins | sample Lox_Sample_42_FD_206716 | JGI IMG/M metagenome (GOLD analysis project Ga0335083, IMG submission 206716) | Soil microbial communities from Loxahatchee National Wildlife Refuge, Florida, United States - Lox_Sample_4.2 | ecosystem: Environmental > Terrestrial > Soil > Wetlands | place: USA...
TGGTTGAGTTTATTACGCAGAATCCCTCCTGGTCCGCAGAGGAGATGGAGCAGCAGGTAACTGTCCCCCTTGAGGCTGGATTGAACGGCACGCCTCATCTGGAACAGATCCGCTCCATCAGCATCTTCGGTCTCAGCGACGTCAAACTTTACTTCACTTTCGACAGCGATTACTTTACAGACCGGCAGGAAGCGCTCAATCGCCTCCAATCTGTTAACTTGCCCAACAATCTTCAGCCTCAGCTTTCTCCTGAATCTCCCATCGGCGAAATCTACCGTTATCAACTCACGGGACCCGGCTATTCGCTGAACGATCTCAAAGCAACGCAAGATTGGCTGCTTGTCCGCGAAATGAAGCAAGTGCCAGGCATCATCGACGTAGCCACATTTGGCGGAACCACGCGCCAGTATCAGGCCGAAGTCGATCCAAACAAGCTCCTGGCCTACGGCGTAACCATGACGCAAGTGGTCAACGCCATTCAGAACAGCAATGCCAACGCCGGCGGCAACTATCTCACCCTGGGGAGTCAGAGCGTCAATGTCCGCGGCATCGGACTGCTTCATTCGATTGCCGACATGGAGAATATCGTCGTTGCGGAACGCAACGGCGTACCGGTGCTGCTCAAGAACGTAGCCGATGTAAAGGAAGGCCACCAACCACGCCTCGGAAAAGTAGGACGCGACGAGCAGCCTGACATTGTCGAAGGTATCGTCCTTCTGCAAAAGAATGAGAAGTCTCTTCTCGCATTGGCTGGTCTTCGCGCAAAAATCAAGGAACTCAATGAAGGCAATCTTCTGCCGCCTGGCATGAAGATCAGCACCATCTACGACCGCACAACCCTTATCAACACCACCACTCGCACTGTTCGTCACGTTATTATTACCGGACTCATTCTGGTCACGCTCGTTCTGCTGAGCATGCTCGGCGACCTGCGCATCACTGCGATCGCAGCCATCACCATTCCCTTTGCTGTCCTTTTTTCCTTCGCCATGATGGTTCTCACCGACCACTCCGCGAATCTCATTTCCATTGGAGCCATCGACTTCGGCATCCTGGTTGACGCTTCAATCGTCGTGCTCGAAAGCGTCTATCGAAAGGTCTCACGCCGCGTGCAAGGTGAGGAAGTTGGGGACTTGATCATGGAAGGCGTCGGCGACGCCGCCAAGCCAGTCCTCTTTGCTACGCTGATCATTCTCGTCGCCTTCATCCCTCTCTTCACCATGCAGGGAGTTCCGGGCAAGATATTCGCTCCCATGTCGGTTACGTATGGATTCGCGTTAACCGGCGCGCTCATCTTTGCTCTGGTATTCGCTCCGGTGCTCGGCTCCTTTGCCATTCCTAAGCAGTTCAAGCATGAAGCCGAAGACACATGGTTGAGCGCCTTCTTTCGTCGCCACTACGATAGCGGCCTCAGACGCACGCTGGCCTTCCGAAAGTCTGCATGGATCATTGCTCTAGGTGGCCTTGTCGCTGCAATGATCCTCTTCTTCTTTGTGGGCGGTGAGTTCATGCCTGCATTGGAAGAGGGCAATCTGTGGATACGTGCGACGATGCAGCAAGACATCTCCTTCCCACAGTCCGAAAAGATGGCAGACAAAATCCGTGCCACTCTCCGTTCCTATCCTGAGATCACTCAGGTTGTTTCACAGATGGGACGTCCAGACGATGGAACCGACGTGAGCACCTTCAACAACATTGAGTTTCTCGCCAGTCTAAAACCAGCGGGCGAATGGAGACCTCAATTCCACGGCAGCAAAGACACATTGATAGCCGCAATTGAAAGAGATTTTGAGCAGTATCCCGGAGTGGACTTCAACTTCTCCCAAAATATTCAGGACAACGTCGAAGAAGCGATGTCCGGAGTGAAGGGCGAAAATTCGCTCAAGCTCTTTGGCAATGATTTTGACGACCTCACCCGCATCGCAGATCAAATCCAGGATGTTATGTCCAAGGTGCAGGGCATCGCCGATATCGGTGTATTTAACGTCACCGGTCAGCCAAGCCTGATGGTGTCCATCGATCGCACAAAGGCCGCTCGCTATGGGCTTCAGCCACAGGATGTAAACGCTGTGGTTCAAGCTGCGGTTGGCGGAGCGCCGGTCACTCAAGTTATCGACGGCGACCGCCGTTTCGACTTTGCTCTCCGCTATTCATCGCAGTACCGCGACACTCCCGAAGCCATCGATAAGATACTTGTACCCACTCCTGACGGAGCGCAAATACCGCTCGGTATGATCGCCGACGTCAGCCTCAAGAATGGCGCTTTCATGATTTATCACGAAGGCGGCCGACGCTACATTCCCATCAAGTTCAGCGTTCGCGGACGCGATCTCGCCAGCGCGATCCAGGACTTAAAACAGCAGTTAGCCGACAAAGTGAAATTGCCGAGCGGCTACAACTACACATGGGCGGGTGAATTTGACAGTTTGCAGAAAGAACAGCGTCGGCTTGCCTACATCATTCCCGTGAGTCTCGCAGTAATTCTCGTCCTTCTCTACATTCAGTTCCGCACCTGGAGAGACGCCTTCATCGTCGTCGGGACACTCCCCTTTGCGGCCATCGGCGGTATTCTCGCGCTCTTCGTCACTCGTACATCGTTTAGCATCTCCGCAGCGGTGGGCTTTACATCGTTGACTGGGGTCGCCACTCTCGGCGCGGTCGTTTTCCTCTCAGGAATTCGGCGTGCTCAACGTGAAGAAGGCTTCGACCGTGGGCTGGAAAAAGGCTGCCTCGATGAAATGCGCCCGGTGGTGATGGCCTGTATGGCGGCGGGCTTGGGCCTGCTGCCTGCAGCCGTCTCCAACGGAATCGGCGCGCAGGCCCAGCAGCCGCTGGCGCGTGTAGTCGTGGGTGGAATGCTGACTACGGTTTTTTCCATTCTTTTCGTGATGCCGCTGCTCGTGAAGGCATTTACGTCTCGCAAGGAATTCGAGAACACGATCCACGAATAAGCAGCTTGAGTACTTCCGTTGCGAAACTCGATGGGAGTACTCACTCTTCCCGCAACACCTCAAGCGGTTTTTGTCCGAGGATTCGGAAGCTGGCAATCCAGCCTGTTACAACCGCAAGACCGGCCGTAGCGAGAACAGAGATTCCGCTCACGATAAATTCCGGATGGTACGGAACCTCCATCCTGTGTAACAACACTCGCGACAACAGATCGGCGAATATCACACCGACGATCCCGGCCAGCAACCCCAGCACAACAAACTCAATGCTGAAGACCGCGGCAATCCGGTTGCGCGTAGCGCCAAGCGTTTTCAACACCACGACTTCGCGAATCCTCCGGAATCGCGTGCTCGCCACGCTGGATGCCAGGATGATTGCTCCCGAAAGTATTGAAAACGCCGCCAGAAATCGAATCACAAGCGTGATCTGGTGCACAACGCTCTGCACCGTGTCCAGAATGTCCGCAATGTTGATCACCGTCACCGTGGGGTAGGCTGCGAATAGCGCGCGCTCCATGAACGGAATCTGCTTGGGCTGCACATGGATCGCCGCGTACCAGACATTTGGGAGCCCTTGAAGCGGTACCGACGGCAATATGAATTCGCTGCGCGCAAATACATGTTCGCCTTCCGCCTTGTAGATTGCCGCAACATGAGTATGGATCGCGGTCTCGCCCGACTCAAAATCGACCGGAGTGCCCACGCTTAAATTCAATCTGTGGGCGACATGATCCACGACGGCCAGTCCATCTGCATCGCTCTTCTCCCACCATTTTCCCTGTAAGACCTTTATCCCCTCAGGCACTGAGTCTGCCCATGTCACAGAGACGGAAGATAGCAATCGTTTCGGGTAATTCTTTACTCTCAACTGGTCCACAGGAACGCTATTGATCGACGTAATCCGCGCCGAGACAATCGGAATCGACTCAAACTTCTTTTCGACGCCGGGTTGATGCACCAGTAAATCTCTCACCCCTGCCACCTCGTCTTGGCTGATGTCGATCAGAAAGATATTCGCGGCGCTCGTCATTACGTCGTAATTCATGCGGTTCACTATTGCATGCTGCATCAGAAAGACGCTCAATATGAGCATGACGCCAGTCCCGAGCGCGGCCAGTACAGCGGCCGATTGATTTCCCGGACGGTACAAATTCGCCAGCCCATGCCGGAGTGTTGAGTGCAAATGCAGACGAGTTCGATTAAGGAAGACTCGTAGCGTCCGCATTGTCACCGCAGACAGTCCAAGGATTACAATCAGCAATCCACACAGCGCGGCGGCAAACCACTTCCCTACTAACATGGAATCGGCAAGCGCAGCCGCAATACCCGCCAGCGCGATGACAATGATCACCACGGAAATCCACTGAGCCTTGCTCTCGCCCAGTTTCTTCCAGAAACCTGTCTTGCCATCGGCATCGCCGGATTCCACCACCTTGCGCAGAACGATGCTTGGCCGAATCTTGCGAACATCCAGCAGTGGTGGCAGGCAAAAAAGCACAGTTGTCAGGATTCCGGTGCCAAATGCCGCCGATACAGATCGAACCGGCAATCTCAGCGGAGGCTGAATGGGCAATAGCTTGCCAAAGAAAAATGGCAGCGCCCACTCTACCCCCAATCCCAGAGCAATGCCCAGCAGCCCTCCAACGGCCCCAAGTAACAATGTCTGTAGCAAATAGATTCGCAATATATCCGAGGACTTCGCCCCGATCGACTTCATAATCGCGAGAATGTCGATCCTCTGCTGCAGGTGCGCGCGCATCGCCATGGCCACTCCAATCGCCCCCAGCACCATGGCAACCAGGCAAATCAGGCTCAGCAGACCGGTCGCGTGGTCAATCCCATCCGACAAGGCCGGACTCGTTTCCCGAAAATCACTGATCTGTGCGTCCGGCAGAATTTTCTCGATTTCGCTCCGCACATCGGCAATCTTGCCGCTCTGCGGTCCTAGCTTGAACAAATATCGTTCCGTAGCGCGGCTTCCTTGCTGCAGCAGACCGGTTCGATCCACTGCCGCGCGCGTCATCATAACGCGTGGCCCCAAGCCAACTCCTGCAGTTAATCGATCCGGTTCTCTCTCGATGACAGCAGCAATCTTGAAAAATTCACCGCCAATCTTCAGCGTGTCCCCTACCTTGGCGCGCAGACGTACGAGTAGATTGTCGTCCACAACTACAGTTGAATCCGTAAGCAATGAGCGCAGATCCCCCGCAGGATTCAAAACCACAGTTCCATAAAACGGATACCGCGCCGGATCTATGACTTTCAGTGAGACCAGCAACGGAACCGGATCCCCCTGCAGCGAAGCCATCGAGACCATCTCCGTCACAAAGGTCCTATCGACGCCCTTAGACGCAGCAAGTGCATCCAGTTTCTGATCCTCCGGCGTTGTAGCCAGCCGGAACATTCTCGCTGAAAGATCCGCCGACATAATGCTGCGCGCCTGGTCGAGCAACGCCTTTTGGAAGGACTCACTGAATCCACGAACGCCAGTCAATGCCGCCACGCCAATTGCAACCGAAAGTATTACAAATAAAAATTTAGCTCTGGAAGCGCGAAGTTCACGCCACGCAATTTTTATGGCGGTATCCCATCCCAGGGCTGGTTTCTGATCAGGCTCCATGACTTGCCTCATCGGAAACAATGCGCCCATCACGCAGGAAGATTCGCCGATCGGCCCGATCGGCAATCTGCTTGTCATGCGTCACCAGAATCAGCGTTGTACTGGCCTCGCGCTGGCGTTCGGTCAATAAGTCGAGCACATGCTGTCCATTCGTCGAATCGAGATTCCCGGTAGGCTCGTCAGCCATAACAATTGGCGGCTCCACCACAAACGCACGAGCCAACGCCACCCGCTGCTGCTCGCCTCCCGAGAGTTGTACGGGGTAATGATCGAGCCGGTCCCCCAGCCCTACCGTTTCAAGCAAAGCGACTGCGCGTTTTTTTCCGTCCCCATTTGCATTCAACTCATACGGCAGCAGAACATTTTCAAGCGCGGTCAAAGTCGGGATCAGCTGATAGGACTGAAATACAAACCCAATCTTCTTTCCTCGAACCTGCGCGAGCTTGTCTTCCGGTAATCGGCTGATCTCGGTTCCGTCCACCATGACCTCGCCTTCGCTTGGCGCATCTAGTCCTGCCAGCAGGCCCAGCAGCGTGCTCTTGCCACTGCCCGATGCTCCCATAATCGCCAGGAATTGCCCTCGCGGCACGCTCAAATCGATTCCTTTTAGAATTTCCACTGTTCGGCTTCCATTGCGAATCGACTTCTTCAGCCCTCGCACTTCAATCATTCCCGGCTCCTGTCCCGTGATTACAATACCTATGTGACGCGCCGACACGCCGCCTTACTTCTCTTTACGCTCTGCCTCGCCACTCCGTTCCATCCTGAATGCAAAGCGCAAACAAAAGCAAAAGACCGCAGTCGTCCCGTCATTGTTTGCTTTGGCGATTCCCTTACCGCGGGCCATGGCGTCGCCACTGGCCAGACCTATCCAGACTATCTGCAACGCGACCTCGATGGCCGCGGATACGCCTACCACGTCGTCAACAAAGGCATCGACGGCAATACAACAAAAGACGGTGTGGATCGCCTGAAAGACGTCCTGGCCCTTCATCCGCAGATAGTTGTTGTTGAATTTGGCGGCAACGATGGCCTGCGCGGACTGCCAATTTCGGTGACCCGACAAAATCTCGATCAGATCGTGTCGAGCTTAAAAGAAGCCGGAATCAAGGTCGTGCTGGCCGGAATCACCCTGCCGCCCAATTACGGCCCGGACTACATTCAACAGTTCAACGAGACGTATGCCCTGCTCGCGCGCAAGTACAAGCTCCCTCTCATCCCGTTCCTCTTGAAGAACGTCTATGGGGTCCCAGGCTCCATGCAGGAAGACGGCATCCACGCAACTGAAAAGGGAAATCAGCAGGTAGCCGCAAATGTCTTGCAGTCGATTACGCCACTCCTCAAGAAGCCGCTAAGCTAACACCACCACGGGTTGAAATAACGTCCCGGCAATACGCCGCCCTATAGCGATCAGGTTCCGCTGGCCTTCAAAAATCTTTACCGTCGGCGACGAAGTAAATTCGGGCAAATTAACCGCCGCGCCATTACGCAGACGCCCTACAGAGAAAGCGTCTGCCGTGACTGATGGCAGCTCTGGCAACAGAGTCCGCGGATGCGGCATTCGTTTCTCCAACTCATCGGCCGAAGCTGCATCGACATCGGTCAGCGAGATCGCCCTGTCAATCGTAAATGGACCGGCGGCAACTCTCCGCAAACTCGCAAGATGTGCGCCGCAGCCCAGCGCAAGGCCCATTTCATGGGCTACGCTGCGCACATAGCCACCCGCAGAAACCGTCATGGAAAACGCAGCCGCGTCCCCATCCAGTTCGTTTATCTCAAATGCCTGAATCGTGATCCGCGCCGCCTTCAGCTTCGGTGCCTCACCGGCCCTCGCCAACTGATAGGCCCGCTTACCCTCCGTCTTTTTCGCGGAGAAAGGAGGCGGCATCTGCTCAATCTCGCCCCGAAAACGCTCTGCCGCCTTCCGTACCTGCTCGAGAGTGAGCGACACCGGCGCGCACTCCCCAGCCACTTTCCCTTCAGCATCGTAAGTGTCCGTCGCAAAACCAAAGCGAATCGTACCCGTATACGTCTTTTCAAGGGAACCAAAGAACTGGGCCAACCGCGTGTACTTGCCAAGCAGCAGAGGCAACACACCAGTCGCCATCGGATCCAGCGTGCCAAGATGACCAATCGAGGACTCGCCGGTCGCCCGCCTTACGCTGACAACGACATCGTGCGATGTCATGCCCCCAGGTTTATCAACGATGAGAAGCCCGTTCACTCTGATTACTATAGCGGCTGATCGTCAGAAGCTTCAGAATCCGTTGTGTCCCCGGTCGCGCACCAGGGACAGAAACTCGGCGCGCGTATTCTGCTTCTGAAACACACCGACCATCGCCGATGTAACCGTCGAGGAGTGCTGCTTCTCCACTCCGCGCATCATCATGCACAGATGTCGCGCTTCAATTACAACTCCCACACCCTGCGGCGCAATGGCATCCTGTATCGCATCGGCAACCTGTTGTGTCAAACGCTCCTGGACCTGCAGTCTGCGCGAAAACACTTCCACCAATCGCGGTATCTTGCTCAGCCCGATCACCTTGCCATTAGGAATATACGCAACATGCACCTTGCCGAAGAACGGCAGTATGTGATGTTCGCACAGCGAGAACATCTCGATGTCCTTAACGATCACCATCTCGTCGTAATCCACGTCGAAAAGGGCTCCGCGCAGAATTTCCGTCGGATTTTCGTGATAACCCTTCGTTAGAAAGGTCATCGCCTTCTCCACGCGCTCAGGGGTTCGCTCCAGTCCATCCCGTGTCGTATCTTCGTCGAAGCGGCGAATAATCTCGCGATATATGTCCTGCGTCGAAACGTTTTCCAGGCCCGTCGTCATTGCCTTGCGCACAATTTCCGGTCTTGCCATTGTCGTCCTCTACCTCTTCAACTCATCGGTCGATATCCCGCAGCAAACGGGGTATGGATCGGATACTCAAACGAGTTATTGCTCGTCTCCTCCACTCGCACCCGCACTACTTCAGCCTTGTCAAAGGCCGCCGCAAGGAGCCGATACACCTCAATGGAGAGATTCTCAGTGGTGGGCACTCGATCCTGAAAGAGTGGATCAAGGTTCAAATTCGTATGATCGAAGCGATCCACCACTACCTTCCGTACCCACGCATCCAGATCACCTAAGTTACACACCATGCCTGTCTCCGCGTTCACCGGGCCACCAACCGTAACCTCAATGACATAGTTGTGCCCATGTCCATGCGGATTATTGCACTTCCCATACACCTCGCGGTTCCGGTCCTCAGTGAAGACATTCGCATGAAGACGGTGCGAAGCGCTGATGCGATACCTCCGCGACAAATATGCCCTCATGGCTCACCGTAGTAATCGGCAAAGAGATCCGGCATCTCATACACCCGCACGCGATGCAGCCTGGCTCCCGGAATCTTTCCATCCAGCCGATTCCACACCGCAACCGCGATGTTCTCTGTCGTTGGAATCGCCTTGGCAAACTCCGGCACCTCCTTGTTCAGATGCCGATGGTCATACACCGCAACCACCTCGCGTTCCATCACGCCCTTCAATTGCTTCAGATCGACCACAAAGCCGGATGTCGCATCGATTTCACCGGCGACAGTCACCTCCAGCGTGTAGTTATGCCCGTGCCCGTTTTTATTGGCACACTTGCCAAAAACTCGGGCATTTTCTTCCGCAGACCATGCCTCGTTCCAGTAATAATGCGAGGCGGAAAACTCAGCTTTTCTCGTTAACAAGATCATTTTTCTTTTGCTTTGACAGATGCTGCGCAGCGCCAAACCGCTTCAGCGGCTGCCTCCCGTATATTCGCGTCCCTTCCAGACTACGCGTTTCGTTACCGTATGGTCGAACCAGCTCTTCCAGAGCAGCCAAACAAATAACGGCAGTCCAAAAACACTTAACATGCAATCAGCAAGCGGAAAATTCGACTTTGCCACCCTGCGATAGAACCGCCAAAGCGTTCGCAACCAGATCAGGAGAATCACCAAACGAGCCGTGATCCACGGCGTCGTCACGCTCAGAGGTCCGGGAAAATACCAGGCCAACACCGGTAATCCCGCAAGCAGAAAAATATCCAGCGCCTTCCACGCAGCCGTGACCAGCGTATTTCCAAAAAGCAGGGCCAGGTTCTTCGTCCATCCCTCGTACATATCCCCAAAACCGCGGTACATATGCACACTCAAGGCATCAGGGGCATAGCGGAATCGCAGACCCAGCTTGCGCCGCTTCACCAGATATGCAAGATCGACATCCTCGAGTATCGACTGCGCCACCGCCTCGTGCCCTCCGGTCTGCACATACGCATCCCGCTTAATCAGGAGAAACTGTCCATTCGCAGCCGCCAGCCGCGATTCCGGATCGGACACCTTCGCCGGCGGATACGCAAGAGCCAATTCACTAAACACCAGCGGCATAAGCGCCCGCTGCCAGAATCCGTTCACGATCTGGCGCGGCGAATAGGAAAGCATTGCCACTTTGTGCTTTTCGGCCTCATGCAGAGCGCGCCGCAAATCACCCGGCTCGTGAACCGTATCCGCGTCGGTGAACAGAAGCCACTCACCCGCCGCCTGTTTCGCCGCAGTCCACGCGGCATTGGCCTTGCCCGTCCAACCCTTCGGCAGCGCGGCTGGGCTGATTACAGTAACTCCCGCGAAACCCTCGGCAATTTCTCGCGTCCGGTCGGTTGACCCGTCATTCACGACCAGCAATTCCCAGTCACGTCCCAGCGTCCAGCCTTCATCCGATTGCGAAATCAGCGACGCCAGGCACTCTCCAAGACAATCCTCTTCATTTCGTGCGGGAACAATCACCGACAGGTTCAAAGCGACTCCAGGCAGATCCAGAACGTATTATAGAAACGTGGGTGACTTCAAATTCCTGAGACTATGGCCTTTGCGCTCGACTTTGGCAGTGAGCATGGGCCTCGTCTTCCTCACTGCCAGCGGATGCGACCGCGGCTCCATTCCCGAGCAGGTCGCCAAACCGGCTCCCAACTTCACGATCGTCGATGGCTCAAGAACAATCCGCCTCAGCGATTATCACGGCAAGACCGTGGTTCTGAATTTCTGGGCTTCCTGGTGCGCACCCTGCCTTGAGGAGTTCCCGTCGCTCATCGATCTCCAAAAAAGAATGCCGCAGATCATCGTCCTGGGCGTCGATTTCAACGACGATCCAGCTGCATACCGGCAATATCTCGTCGACAACCGCATCGACCTGCTCACCATTCATGACGAATCGCAGCAAAGCAATCTCGCCTTCGGCACGACTCGTCCGCCGGAGACGTACATTATCGACGGCCAGGGCAAGATCCGCCGTAAGTTCATCGGTCCCCAGGACTGGACCAGCCCGGAGATCGTGAACTATCTGAAGAATCTCTAATTGCAAATATGCCTGGATAGGCTAAAACGGCCCTCGCCCGTCAAACGCGGCCTTGCTATCATTTCCCCATGACCACCGTAGAAGTTCTCTTCCGCTACGAACAGCACCCGACTGAAGCAGCCATGTTGGCGCTCAACAACATGAGCGAGGTCTATGGAATTCGCAGGCTTCAGTTGAAAGAAGCAGCGCAGACGGTGCTCGTCGAATACGACGCCACCCGCCTCAATAAAGCCATCGTTGCGCAGCTCCTGCGCCGCTCCGGAATCAACATCGCAGAGGAGCTTCCGCTGATTCCGCCACAACCTCAGGCCGAAGCGGCGGCCGCACCAGCCCCTGCAAAGTAGTCACTCAGCGTGGGTCAGCATGTTGGCATCGCGCGAGAGCACCCACCTTCCATCCGGAAATTTCCGCAGGATCGAGAGCGTATAACCGGTGCGTTTCATCGGCACGCCACCACCGTGTGGAATCATCGTCACCCACAAATGATTCCGTAGGTAAGCTAAATCGCCCACCACATGCAGCTCTTCGATCTCATACTGCACATCAAGGCTCACCTGCTCGAGTCCCCGACGAAGTCCCGCCACAAAAGCCTCTTTGCCAAACGGCTCCCGGCCTGCGACCTGAAAAACAGCATCGTCCGCAATCAAACTAAGGACAGCCTCCGTATCACCGGCCATCGAAGCTTCATTCCATCGCTCTACGAGAGTGCGAACCTCCTGTTCATCGTTCGGCATACAGGGCTCTCCTTTGTGCGTCAGCTTAAAACACGCCGCGTCTCCGCGCCAGACTGTTGCAAATTTGAGTCGAAATCGACCCATCAGGGCCTGCCCGCAAGTTTGCGAAACCGGCCAGAACTTGATATCTTAGAAAGAGTTATTGAGTTCCCTGCCTCCTTGCGCGCCCATAGCTCAGTTGGATAGAGCGATTGACTACGAATCAATAGGTCGGAGGTTCGAATCCTTCTGGGCGCGCCATAAAATCAATAACATACAAGCGATGCAGTCAGAAGAGCGACTGATACTCTCATCCAGTCGTTTCCGTCACCACGCTGGCCCGTTTCTCCGACGCTTCTAAAATCTGCCAGAGCCATTCCTCGCGCATCCCAAACTCTTTCGCGAGGTCGCATAGCATATCGGCTGTAGGCTTCTTCCGGCGCCCTATGAACTCGGAAGTGTCTTCATAGGTCCAGCCGTGCTTATCAGCTATTTCCCAAATATTAGTTTCGAATTGAACGCAGCACTGAGATATGAGCAGCACAAGGCTTTCAAGAGCCATTCTCTAAATTCACCAATCAAGTTGAGCTTGGGGAGACTGGAACAGAATGCATTCGACGCCGGCGAATGGGTTCATCCACCAACGCGATGGTTCGTTGTCTTCGTTGCTGATTGAACTCTAGCGGCTGGGCGATCATTCGGCTAGGTCCTTTTTGGTTTTCTTGAAGAACTACTTTGTAATCATTCGATCGGTTACCTGTGGACGCATTGCAGGCTCTTTGAGCGCATAAACCACAATGAGCGCACCGGCATTTTCACGAGTCTGGTATTGATGTATCGAGAGCCAAACTTCGCCGTGCACTGGAGGTAACTCCGAAAATGGCCGAGTTCATTCAGAATCTCCGCCTTGTCCTTCGACAACTGCGCCGCTCGCCCGGCTTCGCCGCAACCGCGATCCTGACCCTGGCGCTCGGCATCGGGGCAAACACGGCGATATTCAGCGCGCTGAACGCCATGCTGCTGAAAATGCTTCCGGTCCGCGACCCGCAGCAGCTATACACCGTCTTGCTTGTCAATGGCGGCACACAGCCTCCGAACACCTCCGGCACAGGCTATGGCAACACCTCCTTCTCCTACCCGGTCTTTGAGGCGCTCCGTCAGAGATCGGACGTCTTCGCTGACCTCATCGCACACATTCCGCTCAGCTACGGCAAGGTTCCCGTTCGCATTGGCGATACACCCACCGAAAAACCGGGCGAGGAAGTCAGCGGAAATTATTTCTCCGGCCTCGGGGTTCCCTTGGTGTTAGGGACTGGCCTGACCCAAACCGAGGAGCGGGATCACAGCTCCGTGGTCGTTATCAGTTACCGTTTCTGGCGTGAAGCCTTCGCACAAGACCCCGGAGTGATTGGAAAAACGCTCTATATC
>Ga0335083_10007882_pt1 | contig 13080 bp, 15 predicted proteins | sample Lox_Sample_42_FD_206716 | JGI IMG/M metagenome (GOLD analysis project Ga0335083, IMG submission 206716) | Soil microbial communities from Loxahatchee National Wildlife Refuge, Florida, United States - Lox_Sample_4.2 | ecosystem: Environmental > Terrestrial > Soil > Wetlands | place: USA...
CGTCGCGAAGCCGTTGTTCGTCGCGAGCAACGCGCGCGCCTGCTCGACCGACATCGAGTTCGCAGGGTTCGGAAACGACGTCACGTCGGTGGTCGTGCCGTCGAACAGGTCGTCGCCCGGGTACGGCGCGTCGAACAGGCCGTGCGCGCGCGAGAAGTCGAGCAGCACGTGCGGGCCGGTACCGGCCGAGCTGCCGCCGCACGCCGCGATCGCGAAAACCAGAGCCCACCGGACCATCGCTTCACGCTAAACGAGGACGCTCGCGAGTACGAGCAAGAGTAGGATTCGGTAACGGCAACCTTAGCCCAGGAACGCGTGACCGAGCCCACGATACGTGGCGGCGCGCCCGACGACGCGATCGCCGCGCACGAGCACGTACTCGTTGAAGTGCTCGGCGAGCTCGCCGGCCTTCGCGTGGCGGAACAGCACGGGATCGCCGAGCGCGAGCGCGGTCTTCGCGCGGATCGGCGTCTGCACCTCGCCTGCCCCTTCATGCGCGAGTAGCTCGACGCCGGCGGGCAGCCACGGCCGCGGCAGCCGGTCCGCCGCCGGCGTGCCCGACGCGATGTAGCCGCCGCCCGCGCACGTGTAGATGCCGGGCGCCGGCGCGCGCGTGACCTCGAGCGCGAACCCCGCCGCCGGCATCAGCGTGAAGCCGGCGTAGTCGTCGAACAGGCCCGCGGCGACGAAGCCGGAGCCGGCCGTGACCTCGGTCAGCGCGTCGTCGCCGGCACTGAACGCGATCGAGCCGGTGCCGCCGCCGTTGACGATCGCGGGCGAGACGCCGCGCGCCGCGAGCGCCTCGACGCACGCGCGCCGCAGCTGCCGCACGTGCGGCGCCGAGCGCGCCTTGATCGCGCGGATCGCCGCGTTGCGCGCGCGTGCACCGGGCGCGCGATCGGTGAGGCCCGCGATCTGGGCCTCGTACGCGAGCAGGCCGGCGAACCGCAGCTCGCCGCGCGCGCGGATCTGTTCGGCGAGCGCGACGACGTCCTCGGGCGTGCGCAACGGACTGCGCCGCACGCCGCGGTGCGGGCCGCGGCCGAGCGGGCGGTACGACATGTCGACAACGATCGCGACCGGCACGACGACGCCCGCGCGCGCCGCGGCCGCCGCCACCGCGACGACGTGCTCGGCGCTGTCGATCGCGATCGCGGCGGTCGCGGTCCGATTCGCGGCGGCGAGCGCATCGAGCTCGCGCGCCTGCAACGTCGGATACGCGAGCCAGATGTCGCGATGGCCGGCCGCGGCGAGCAGCGCGACCTCGGCCGCGCTGTACGCGAGCAGCGCCGACGCGCCGGCGCGCTCGAGCACGTACGCGACGAGCTCGGGGCAGCGCAGCGCCTTGGTCGCGACCCGGAGCGCCTTGCCGGCGGCGCGGATCGGCGCGACGAGCTGCGCGACGTTTGTGTCGACCGCATCGAGATCGACGAACGCGGCGGGCAGCCGCTCGCCTGCGAGCGCGCGCCGATAACCATCGTAGCGCGCGCCGCCGTCCATCAATCGTCCGTCGACCCGCGGCGCTGCACCGCGAGCCCGACGACGATCGCCGCCGCCGGCACGATCGCGCCCGCGCTGGTCGCGCCGCCGGCATCGCACAGGCCGCCGCCGCTCGACGGCTTGGCCGGAGTCACGAAGTCGCCGGCGGCGACCGCCGCCATCACCTCGCTCGCCGCGCGGATGCCTTCTTCGGCGCCGCCTTCCATGTAGCCCTGCGAGTCGACCGACGTGTGCTCGCCCGCGAAGAAGATGTTGCCCTGCGGCGCGCGCTCGTAGCCGGCGAACGCCTGGTACTGGCCGACGCGCCAGTACGAGTACGCGAGGCGGAAGTCGGTGTCGTTGTGCGGCAGCGACAGCGTGGCCTTGCCGTTGTAGAGCGGCGTGATCGTCGGGAAGATCTGCTCGAGCTGGCCGAGGAACTGCGTCGCGACGGTCGCGATGTTCGTGCCCTGGTCGCCGACGTTCACGACGCCGAACGATACATCAGCCGTCTCGGCGCGGAGCAGCGTCGGCGTGCCGCCGGTGTAGCCGTTCAGGATGCCGCTCGTCCCCGGCTGCGCGCGCGTGACGTGCCACGAGCACTGGTTGCCGTTGTCGGAGAACGTCTCCTCGCCGTTGTCGACGCCCCACGCGCCGCTCGTGTTCCACAGCCGGCTCGTGAACTGCAGCTGCAGCTTCGAGCACAGGCCGCGGCCGAGCTCGGTGATCGCGCGGATCTTGAGCTGATCGAAGCCCGCCCCGGTGAAGTCGACCGCGTCGGCCATCACCGCGAACGGCAGCGCCAGGATCACCGCATCGGCGAGCACCTCGGTCGGCGTGACGACGCCCGACTGCGTGACGTCGAACGACATCGCGATCTGACCGCTCGGATCGAGCGCGATCTGCGTCAGCTTGCTGTTCAGCTGGATGATGCCGTCGCCGTAGTTCGTCGTCAGATCGTTCGCGATCGCGAGCGGCAGGAGCTGGTTGCCGCCGCGGATGTGATAGCGCTCGTCGGAGCCGCCGAAGATGTCGTAGTCGACGCCGTCGGGCAGGCCCGACAGCAACAGCACGAGGTTGAGCGCGCTCTGATCGGTGGTGTCGGCGCCGTACTCCGACGCGTATGCGGCATCGAGCAGCTGGCCCATGTTCGAGCTGTGGCCGCCCGGGACGTAGGTCTCGATGTACTCGTGCACCGACATGTTGTCGAGCGCGATGCCGGCCGGCGTGATCGCGTTGTAGAGCACGGTGCCGTCGTCGTTCGGCGTGCCGTCGTTCTTGTTCGCCGGGATCGCGGCGCACGAATCGGCGACGACCTGATCGATCACCGGCGTGAAGTCGGCGAGGACCTGATCGATCGTGTAGTACTTGCCGCCGAAGTAGTAGACCGGGTTCGAGTTGGCCGGCTCGGCGGCGGCCATGTCGTCGAGCGGGATGTTGTAACGCGCGCATAGCTGCATGATCGTCGTGTGGTCGGAGTCGACCAGCTCGCCGCACCACTCGGTCACCTGGTTGTCGGTCCAGTACGACGAGCTGCCGATCATCGGCGTGTTCGAGAACATGCGGCCGCCGAGCCGATTCTTCGACTCGTACACGGTCACGTTCGTCAGCCCGGCGTCGGTGAGCGTCAGCGCGGCCGCGAGGCCGGAGATGCCGGCGCCGACGATCGCGATGGTCGGATTGGTGTCGACCTTGCCACCCGCGCGCGCCAGCTTGGGCAGCGCGAGCACGCCGCCGGCCGCACCGGCCGCCGCGAGAAAGCTTCGCCGCGTCAGCCCGCCGCGCGCGGCGCGCTCGGCGCGCTCGGCGTGCAACGCCTTGACGTCGATCCCGCGGCGCTTCGCCACCAGGATGTCTCGGGCCAACTGCTTCAATGCCGCAAACGCCGCGCTCCGTGCCATGGTGCCCCACGCTACGAAGGGAGGCGCGGTCGTGTCAACTCGCCCCGAGGGCCCTCACGCGTCCACGACGAGATCGCGCACGGCGCGGGCCTGACAGGCGAGCACGAGGCCGCGCTCGCGATCCTTCGCGGTGAGCGCGTCCTGGACCTCCATCGTCACGTTGCCGGTGATCACGCGCGTCTTGCACTGGCCGCAGATGCCCGACCGGCACTCGAACGGGATCGCGACGCCGGCATCCTCGGCGAGCTCGAGCAGCGTGACCTCGGGCGTCGCCTCCGCGGTCTTGCCGGCGCGCGCGAACTGCACCGTGCACGACTCGCCGGGCTCGAGCGGCTCCTCGACCGGCGCGGCGCCGGGCTCGATCGGCGGCGGCGAGATGAACGCCTCCTGGTGGATCTCGGCATCGGGCACGCCGATCGCGACGAACAGCGCGCGCATCGCGGTCATCATCGGATCGGGCCCGCACAGCATGATCGGGCCGCGCACGAGGCCCGGCACGAAGCTCTCGATCATCTCGCGCGTGAGGTGGCCGGACTCGCTCGTGACGTGGATCTTCACGTGCAGGTTGGCAAACCGCGCCTGCAGGTACGCCAGCTCCTCGCGAAACGCGACGTCCTCGGCTTTTTTCACCGAGTACAGCAAGTACATCTCACCCTTCCAGCCGCGATCGGTGAGGCTGCGGATCACCGACATCATCGGCGTGATGCCGATGCCGCCCGCGACCAGCACGACGCGGTCGCCCTCGTGGCCGGCGAAGAAGAACTTGCCGGCCGGCGCCGAGACGTGGACCCGCGCGCCCTCGCGCCACGTGTCGTGCAGGTGCTTCGAGCCGTACCCGTTCGCCGCGCGCTTGACCGAGATCTCGCAGTACGCGCAGCGCGTCGGCGACGACGCGATCGTGTACGAGCGGTTCACGCGGCGGCCGTCGATCGTCAATTTCAGATTCAGGTACTGGCCGGCGACATGCGCGAACGGCAGCGGGCCGCCGCCCGGCGCGACGAACCGGAACGTCTTGACGTCGGGCGTCTCGTCGAAGATCCGCGCGATCTCGAGCTCGCCCGACCAGAACTTCTTCAGCTTCGGCCCCGCGGCGCGCGCCGCCTCGAGCTTGCCGCGCGCGTCGCGCACCTCGCGGTGCAGATTCGCGTAGTGAGCGACGATCCGGTACACGAGCAACGCCGCGAGCACGCCCCCGAACGCGAACGGCGCCACCTTGTCGGACTTGCGCTCGAGATAGAAGTGATACACGCCGGCGGGCACGATGACGTACGTCAGCCGGTGCAGCTGCTTCCAGCGCTTCGCGCCGAGCCGGCTCACCATGCGGTCGAACGACGTGATCGCGAGCGGGATCATCAGGACGAGCGCGCCGAAGCCGTACCAGAGGTAGTCGCGCGCGACGATCTCGTGGATCGTGCTGCCGACGTCGTGGTCGCGATCGAACCAGAAGAAGATCGCGAAGTGCACGGCGATGTACGTGAAGCCGAGCACGCCGAGGTTGCGCCGCACCGAGATCAGCGGCGCCCAGCCGGTGAGCACGCGCAGCGGCGTGATCGCGAGCGAGGCGACGAGCAGGCTCAGGCCGATGAGGCCGGTCGTGAGGATCGCGAAGTTCGTCTCGTCGACGCCGAGCTGGTGATGAGCCGCGTCCCAGCCGAGGATCGCCATCGGCACCAGGCCGTTGACGATCACGAGCCACTTCGCGAACCGGCCGTCGACGACCGGCGCCTGCTTAGAAGTGGGCATCGAGATCCATCCCCGCGTACAGGCTCGCGACCTGATCGGCGTAGCCGTTGAACATCTGCGTCTTGATCCGGCCCACGCCGATCCGCGACTCGGTCTTCTGACTCCAGCGCGGATGATCGTGGTTGGGATTGACGTTCGCGTAGAAGCCGTACTCGTCGGGGTTGGCCTTGCTCCACGTCGTCGGCGGCTCGCGATCGACGAGCGTGATCTTCACGATCGACTTGATGCCCTTGAAGCCGTACTTCCACGGCACGACCAGCTTGACCGGCGCGCCGTCCTGCGGCGGCAGCTCCTCGCCGTAGAGCCCGGTCGCGAAGATCGCGAGCGGATGCATCGCCTCGTCGAGGCGCAGGCCCTCGACGTACGGCCACGGCAGCCCGTTGTGCTCGCGCTGGCCGGGAAACCGCTCGGGATCGAGCAGCGTCTCGAACGCGACGTACTTCGCGGTCGACAGCGGCTCGACCTGCGCGAGCAGCCGCGCGACCGGAAAGCCGACCCACGGGATGACCATCGACCACGCCTCGACGCAGCGATGGCGGTACACGCGCTCCTCGGGCGGCGCGATGCGCCGGAAGTCGTCGAGGTCGAACACGCGCGGCTTGCCGCACAGCCCGCCGACCTCGATCTTCCAGCCGTCCGTCTTGAAGCCCTCGGCGGCGGCGGCGACCGCGTCCTTGTTCGTCGTGAACTCGTAGAAGTTGTTGTAGTGGACGATCGACGCCTTCGGCGTCAGCTCCTCGCCTTCGACCTTGAACGGCCCGGGCGGCGCGGCCGCGATGCCTTCGATCTTCTTGCCCGACTTCACGGTCAGATCGACGCCGTTGAGCTTGCGGTACAGAAGGCCCGTGCCGGCCGCGGTCGCCGCGAGCAGGCCGCCGCGGATGAACGTGCGCCGGTTGAGGTAGACCTCGCGCGGGGTGATCTCGTTCGACAGGTCGCTCATGCCGTGCCTCCGATACGACGCCTCCCGCTGGTGGTTACCGGCGCTGCCGCTGGCAACCGAGGCGGGATTGGACGATAGTTCCGGAAGGTTCCAGGAGGAAGCATGCGTACGTTGATTCGACTCGTTTCGGTGTGCACGGTGCTGGCAGGCTCGACGGTCGCGCTCGCGCAGCCCGCGGTGCCCGACCAGTGCAAGGACGTCGCGACCGTCCCGCCCGACGCGAAGATCCCGGGCCCCGGCCTCGCCGCGAAGGTCGCGCTGGCCACGTGCGGCGCCGAGCTGCGCATGGCCGCGCTCAAGCTCGCGCCCGACGACGCGTCGATCCAGGCGCTGACCGCGGCCACCCAGCCGAGCATCGATGCCCTCAACGAGGTCATCAAGGGTGGCGACGGCACCTACTCGACGATGGCCACCAAGGCCCGCGCCGACCTGTTCGCGAGCATGGCGGTGCGCATGCGCAACTCGATCCCGCCGATCACGATGGACACCGTCGGTCAGGCGCTCGCCGATCATGACAAGGCGCACGCCGACCTCGAGCCCAAGATCAAGCCTTGGCTCGATCAGGCGCATTGATCTAAGCTCGATCGCATGAGGGTGGTCGCGGCGAGCATGATGATGTTCGCGCTGGCAGGCTGCCCCACCGTCGACACCGGCACCACGCCGAGCGATATCGACACCTGCTATCCCAAGGGCGGGCTGCCGTACTTCCAGGCCGAGATCTGGCCGGACTATCTGCATCAGGCCGATCCGTCGATGGACTGCGCGCGGTCGTCGTGTCACGGGGGCGGAGGCACCAGCACCATGCACTTCGAGACGATGCCCGTCGACGACAACGCGAACTTTCAGGTCGCTGTCTCCGAGGTCAACTGCAACGATCCGCTGCAGAGCCGGCTCTGGCTCGCGCCGAGCGGCCAGATCAGCCACACCGGCGGCACGCTCTACACGACCGGCGGTCCCGAGTACGACATCTTCCTCGGCTGGTTCCAGTAGCGCGCGTCAGCGCAGCGTCTGCTGGAACAGGCCGGTCAGCGTGCTCCAGTGCTTCTCCGCGCCGGCGTGGTCGTGGACCGGCGTGTCCGACGGCACCCAGCCGTGGCGGCACTGGTAGGTCTCGATCACGTGATCGACGTGCGCGGCGGTGAGCGCCTGCTCGAGCCGCTGCTTCTGCTCGTCCGAGAAGCTCTGGTCTTCCATCGCGCCGCCGACGTACACGCGCGCCTTGATCTTCGACGCGAGCAAGTGCGGGCTGTCGGGCGCATCGTTCGCGAGGTTGCCGGGGTGATACGCCGCCGTCGCCGCGAACCGCTCCGGGAAGTGCCCGGCGGCAGCGAGCGCGAGCCGGCCGCCCATGCAGTAGCCGGTGGCGCCAAGCTTCTTGGAATTGCGCACGCTCTTCTGCGCGTCGAAGTGCGCGAAGAACGCGGGCAGGTCGCGCATGATCTTGTCGATCGAGGCGTGCATGCCGATCTTCGGCCACCACGCCTTCTGCATCTCCGGATCGGCGAACAGCTTCTTCGGGTCGGGCGCGGTGTACGCGCCTCCGCGGTAGAACAGGTCCGGCATCAGCACGTAGTAGCCGGCGGCCGCGAGCCGTTCGGCCATCTTGACGAGCGCGGGGCGCATGCCGATGCCATCCATGAAGAACAGCACGCCGGGCCACGGCCCCGCGCCTTCCGGATGCATCACGTGCGCGGGACACATCCCGTCCTCGGTCTTGATCTCGATCTGCGTGTGAGTCGTGGTCATCGCGGCGCATCCTAGATCAGAGCGCTTGGACCACCAAGCTGTGCGGAGCGCGATGGTCAGCGGCTTGCGGCGCGATGGCGTGCGACACGCTCGCGATTCCGGTCAATCCGCTCGGCGACCCGGCGCAGGTGATCCGCGACTTCGCCGACTACACGCGCTACAACCACTCGACGTTCGGCCACCTCAACGCGGACGGGCTGTCATTCGTCGATCGTCCATATCCGTCGCCGCCCTGATCGCAGCAGCCGCGAGCACGTGCGCGTGCCGCGGCGCCGGCGATTCCCCGGCGCGCCCGCCGCCGCAGACGATCCGGTGTGCGGTGATCGGCGGCATGCTCGAGACCGGGTTCTGGCAGGAGCTCGCGGCCCGCTACGAGCGGCTGACCGGCAACAAGGTCGAGCTCGCGGCGAGCGGTCCCAAGCCGGTCGTCGTCGACGCGTTTCGCAAGGGCGGCATCGACCTCGTCACGTTCCACGCCAGCGACGCGTTCGTGAACCTGGTCGCCGACGGCATCGCGGTCGAGCCCGAGCCGTGGGTGCGCAACGACCTCGTGCTGGTCGGTCCCGCCGACGATCCGGCCGGCGTGCGCGGCGGCGCGGGCGTCGCCAGCGACGCGATCGCCGCGCTCGGCAAGCTCGCGAACGCGAAGGCGCGCATCGTCGTGCATGCGAGCATGGGCGCCGACGAGGTACTGCACGACCTCGTCGAGGCCGGCCACGTCGCGATCGCGCCCGACCAGCTGATCCTGTTCTCGGGCGAGAACCAGCACGAGGTCCTCGAGCGCGCCGCGGCCGAGCACGCGTACACGCTGGTCGGGCGCATCCCGTTCGTCGACGGCAAGCTCGCGCGCGCCGGCATCGAGCTGATGGTCCGCGGCGACCCGCGGCTGCGCCGGCCGTACCTGGTCGCGGTCGCGCCGGGCGCCGCGACCGATCCGCGCCACGCCGCCGCGCGCGATCTCGCCGCGTTCCTGCGCGATCCGGCGACCCAGGAATGGATCGGCAGCTACGGCAAGGGCAAGTACGACGACGCGCCGCTGTTCTTCCCGGTCACGCTGCCGCGCGCGCCGTGATCGTGGATGCCGCCGACGAGCTGGGACCGGTCGGGGCCGTGCTACCGTGACGGCGTGCATCGCGTCGTGACGTTCGCGTTCGCGCTCGCGGCCGGCTCGCCGGCGCGCGCCGATTCGCCGCCACCGCTCGTCGATCTCTCGGCCTCGCTCGCGCCGCTCGCGCACGAGCTCGGCGCGCACCCCGGCGAGGCGCGGTTCATCGCGCTGCTGTCGCCGACGTGACGCGAGTGCCTGCGCGGGGCCCGTGCGGTCCGCCAGACCATCGTCGACGGCCCGGCCGGCAAGCAGCTGCGCGCGATCGTCGTGTGGATCCCGATGCTCGACGCCGACGAGCGCCCCGCCGCCGACAAGGAACGCGCACGGTTCACCGGGCTTCCCCAGTTCTGGGACGGCGCCCAGCTGTTCGGCCAGGCGCTCGGCAACCTGCTCGCGCCCGGCTACGACTGGATCGCGTGGGACATCTACCTGTTCTACGCGCCGGGTGCCGCGCTCGACGCACCGACCGCCGCGCTCGCGCAAGCCGGCGGCGTCGTGATCGCGACGCCCGGCCTTCTGCCCGCCCTACCCGACCAGTCGCACCTGCCGCGCCGGTTCCGCGGCCACGCCGTCGTCGTCGGAGAGCAGGCCTACCTCGGCTCGCTGCTCGCGAAGGCGGCGCAGAGCTTCACCGCGAGCGCCGCGCACTAGCCAGCGAGGCACTGCAGCAGCAGCGTCGTCACGTTGTCGGTGCCGCCGTTGCGGTTCGCGGCGTCGACGAGCTCGGCGACCGCGCGCTCCAGGCTCTTGGACTGGGTCACGATCTCCGCGATGCTGTCGTCGGGGACCATGCCCGACAGGCCGTCGGTGCACAGCACGTAGACGTCACCGCTCGCGATCGGGTGGGTCTTGATCGCGACCTCGACCGAGTCGCGCATGCCGAGCGCGCGCGTGATCACGTTCTTGTGCGGGAACGCGCGCTCCTCCTCGGGCGTCATGTCGGGCTTGGCTTCCTTGTAGTCCTCGAGCAGCGAGTGGTCGCGCGTGAGCTGCTGGATCTTGCCCTCGCGCACGCGGTACGCCCGGGAATCGCCGACGTGCGCGATGTAGATCTTGTCTCCGGACACCAGCGCCGACACGACGGTCGTGCCCATGCCCTTGTAGCGGAGGTCGCGGTTACTGGCCTCCGAGATGCGCAGGTTCGCGAGCTTGATCGCGACGCATAGCCGGTTCTCGATGTAGCTGAGCGAGCGGTCGAGCTTGTACGGCCAGGTCGCGTCCTCGTCGGCGCGCGTGCGCTGGAAGAACTCGCCGACGGTCTCGGCCGCCATCTTCGACGCGACCTCACCCGAGGCGTGACCGCCCATACCATCACACACGAGGAATACCTGCTCGTCTTCGATGAGCGAGAAGTAGTCCTCGTTGTGGGTCCTCTTCATCCCCACATCGGTCTTGGCGGCGTAGCGAATCTTCACGCCCGGGCCAAAAGTATCGTGACCCGTGCGCCGCGGGTCAAGCCACGAGGCGCGCGACCGCCAGCCCGAGTAGCCCGGCGCAGCAGCACGGGACCAGCGTGAGCGCGATGTACAGGAACCCGCTCGACGCCTCGCCGGCGCGCAGGAAGTTGGTCGCCTCGAGGTCGAACGTCGAGTACGTCGTTAACCCGCCCATGATACCCGTGGTCAGGAACAAGCGCAGGTTCTCGCGCATCGTGAATGCAGCGGCGATCGCGATCACGAACGTGATGAAGAAGCAACCGACGACGTTGACGAACAGCGTCGGCCGTGGAACGCGGTCCATCCTCGGGACGCCGCGTACGGCGCCACCAGGTAGCACGTGCCGCTACCGAGCGCGCCGCCCAGGCAGACCACGAGAAACGACGCGGCGCGATCCACGTCGCCGACGAACAGATCGGGTGGAAGCTCGTGAAGCCACTCCTCGGAACGATCGTCCCGAGGGACGCCTGACCCCAGCGCCCACGGATGTCCGCGCAGCGAGCCGAAACTGCGCTGGCACGCCGGCTGCTCTAGGCGCTGGGCATGAAGACGCTCAGCCTCCTCGTCGTTCTCGCCGCCGCACCGGCGCTCGCCGGCGCACCCAAACCGCACCCCCCGATCAAGGCTTCCGACACGGGCGACCCCAGCGCCACGCTGAAGAAGCTCGACTTCGGCGACTCGCTGGAGCTCGGGCCACGCCACCACGTGGCCCCGCCGAAGCTCGCCGAGGACGCCGCGCCGGTGCAGGTCAAGTCGCGCACGCTGGCCGACGCGCAGGTCGCCAAGGTCGTCAACGACCGGCTCGAAGACCTCAGCCACTGCTGGAACAAGCTGCCCGCGAAGCAGCGCATGAGCTGCACCGCGGTGCTGCGCATGTCGGTCGCGCCGGCCGGCGGCGTCGTCGACGTCACGCTCGGCGGCGACGTGCCCGATGGCGCTCGCGAGTGCATGATCAGCGCGGTCGGGCACTGGACGTTCCCGGCGACCGAGACCGCGAGCCAGGTCGAGTACCCGGTCGCGCTGCGCGCGCTGTAGCCGGCGACCCCGGCGACTGAGCCCGCGCCCGTCACGGCGACGCGACCGCGCAGCTGACCGACGTCATGGTGCCCGCCGGCGGCGTCGGCCCGTTCGCGACCTTCAGCTCGAGATGGGTCGGCAGCGTGGATGGATCGGCGCACGTGGTCGGGTCGGTGACGACGTACCAGCACGGGCTCGGTTGCGACGACGGCGTCGTCGGGTCGGTCATGATGCATGGCGCGAGCTCTTGCTCGTGTTGTTGCGGAGTGCCGAAGTCGAACAGGTACGAGACCGTGCACTGCGGCTGGAGGCCGGGATTGTTCGGATCGGCGTCGGTGGTGTCGATCGGACCTTCCAGGCACGGGCTGATCGCGGCGAACAGGCGCTCGCCGATGTCGCGCAGCGCTGGCGTGTAGTCGCTCTGGCAGACCGAGTAGTACTTGCCGCGCTCTCCGAACTGCGACACGAAGTCGGCGAGGCGCAGGCCGGGCCGCGCGATCGCCGGATGGCCGTTGACCGTCGCCATGCACGATGGCTCGAGCGCGGGATCCTGCACCTGCGTCTGCCCCGGCACCTGGACCGGGCCGGTCGCGATCGAAAACCCGGTCGGATCGGGCATGTTGCCGTTCGCATCGGTGCCGCCGATCACCGCGACGACGAGCTGCGACGGATCTTTGATCGTCGTGAGCGCGTTGTAGTAGTACGACGTGTCCTGAAGATACGGCGAGGCCGATCCGGACAGCGGGACGCATCCCGTGTAGTCGTGAACGTTGCCGTCGCCCACGGCCGAGATCGCACGATCGCAGCGGTACGCGTACATCGGCTGGCAGCGGAAGTCGCTCGTGCCGCCGACGTCCGCCGGGTTCAAGCTGAAGATCGCGGCGCCGCCCTTGTCGTAGTTGATCGAGCAGTCATCTTCGTCGGTGAGGATCACGACCGCGAGGTACGCGCCGTCGCGAACGAAACCCGTGTTGCCCGGCTGCGAGCCGTCGAGCGCGCGCTTCATCGCTTCGAGCGGCGCCTCGAAGCCACAGCCGGCCGTGCCGAGCTCGGCCATGCACGGCAGCGCGACCGCGAGCGGATTCGTTCCCGGGCACGAGTAGTTCGTCGTGCGGCCGGTCGCGGTCGCGACGTCGCTGAGGAACCGATCGCTGCCGTCGACCGCGCACTGCGAGCACGCGGCATCGGAGCCGACCATCGCCGCCTGAAACGCGCCGTCGTCGGTCGGAGCCGACGGGCAGCCGGCGAGCATCGCGCTGCTCTCGGTGCCGACCGTCGTCGACACCACCGCGATGTGCAGGTTCGGCCGTCCCATCCCGAACTGCGTGTCGAGCACGTCGACGAACGCGGGGAAGTTCTGCGCGAACAGCGCCTGCTTGTCCGCGGTCGACAGCGAGTTGTCGATCACGAACAAGATGTCGATGTCGGCCGAGACCGGGATGTTCTTGGTCTGGGTGCCGGCGGTCGTGGGCGGCAGCTCGGCCAGGCTGCGATGCGGGCACGCTGCCAGCAGCACGAGTGCACACGGCGCGTAGACGATCTTCATGATGCCTGGTGAGTGCGGCGTCGCGGCTCGATCCGTCATGCGTTCGCGCTCAGCAAGCCGAGCGCCATCACGCGTGCGCGTGGATCCAGCGACTTGAACGATTCGCGCGTCAACGCGGTTGGCGTTTCGCCTACCGCGCGAGCTAGCGCAGCACGTAGGCG
>Ga0335083_10007883_pt1 | contig 13080 bp, 9 predicted proteins | sample Lox_Sample_42_FD_206716 | JGI IMG/M metagenome (GOLD analysis project Ga0335083, IMG submission 206716) | Soil microbial communities from Loxahatchee National Wildlife Refuge, Florida, United States - Lox_Sample_4.2 | ecosystem: Environmental > Terrestrial > Soil > Wetlands | place: USA: Florida...
AGCGGCATCTGGCCGGTGAGCATCTCGTACCAGACGACGCCGAACGAATAGAGGTCGCTCGCGATCGAGTAAGGCACCCCCTCGAATTGTTCGGGCGCGATGTAGCCGACGGTTCCGACCACGTTCGGGTTGCTGATGCTCCGCGCGAGCTCGCGGTCGAGCCCCCGCGCGAGCCCGAAGTCGAGGACGATGGCGCTGCTCATGCCGTTCGGCGCGGCCTTGAGCATCACGTTGTCGCTCTTGAAGTCGCGGTGGAGGACGCCCGCGTCGTGGGCCGCCCCGAGGGCGAGCAGGAGCTCTCGCGCGACCTTCTCGGCCTCCGCGAACGGCAGCGCGCCGCAGAGCCGCACGCGCTGTCCGAGCGTCTCGCCCTCGACGAACTCCATCGTGAGAAAGTGGAGCTCGGCGCCCGCGCCGGGCAGCACGTGCGTGCCGAGATCGTAGATCCGGCAGACGTTCTGGTGGCTCACGAGCCGCGCGAGCTGAACTTCCGCTTTCAGGCGCCCCACGGCGCGAGCGTCGTCCGACGCGGTCGAACGCACGGTCTTGAGCGCGACGCGCTGGTTCAGCGCGCGGTCGAACGCCTCGTACACCTCGCCCATGCCGCCGCCCGGAATGAAGCGCTGGATGACGTAGCGCCGGCCGACCAGCGTCCCGCGCGGAAACGTCTTGTTCCAATCGAGCTCGACGGTGGTACCCGCGGGCGCGGTGATCGCGGCGGCGAGCGTCTCGACGTGCACGGCGTCGGCGGCCAGAAACTGGCACGTGTCGCAGACGTCGAGGTGCGCCTCGATCACCACACGCTCCCCCTCGTCGAGTTTGCCGAGCGCGAACGCGACCAGCGCCTCGTCACTCGGGCACTCGACGAGGACACGCGCGCTCATCGGAACTCCGGCGGTTGAACGAAGCTGCCCGACAGCCTGAGCTCGAGCACGCTCGCGAGGCCGCGCGCCACGCTGATGAACTCGCTCTCCGTGAGCTTCACGTCGCGCGCTCCGAGCCCCGCGCGCACGCCCTCGGCGATGGACAGCTTCGCCCGCTCGAGCCAGCGCGCGGCCGTCGCGCGGTGCACCCGGTAGGCGCGGCCGATCTCGTCGATGTTGCAGTTGCCGCAGACGTGCATGCGGAGCGCGTTGCGCTCGCGCACCGGAAGCTTCGCGACGGCTTCACGCAGCGCGCTCTGGAATGCCTCGCCGTAGCGCGCCCGCGCGAGCGTGAGCTCCGCGCTCTCTTCGCAGGCGGCGAGCGCGTCCGTCAACTCGACGTGACGAGCCATCGCGACGCCGAGTGAACGGCAGCGATCGAGCGCGGTGCGGGACGCCGCAACCCGCACCCAAGCTCCGAGCGGGCCGAGGCCGCCGTATTGCGCGACCTTGGCGCTCGGCCCGAAGAGCAGCTTGTCCCACACTTCCTCGAGCGTCTCGTCGACGAACGCGGAGTCGTCGCGCACGCGGGAGATCGCGAGGCGCGCGACGGAGCCGACCTCGTGCTCGAAGGTCCGGAGCGCCTCGCGGTCGCCGAGCGCGCACGCGCAGCACAAAAAGACGTCGGCGCCGTCACGCCCGTCCGCCGTGCCCTGCGAGTCGAACAAAGCTTCGCAGTGCCGCGCGAATGCTTCGAACGCGAGCTGGATTCGGGGCCACTTGCGTAACCCTTCCTGGTACATTCGGTGCACCACGCCAGCACTCATTGCTGCGCAGTCTAGCCCGAGAGTCCCGCAGCGAGACAGCGAGTCTTCGGGCGACGAACAAGTGACCATCAGCCATCAAAACGAGTCTCGAGGAACGGTCGGCCGGGCTCCACTCCGGATCGACTAGTGAAACTCGAGCGAAACGCTGCGTGACGGCTTCGAGTCGGAGGCTCGGAGGCTCGAGTGATAGTCTTTTTTTCGATGCCCCATCGGACGGTGCCGTGACCTTCTGCGAGTCGGGCGTACGCAGTCGTGGCGGCGGAGCGGAGCCCGAAATGCGAGGTTCGTGCGCCGGGCGCGCTCCGAGCTCAGAATGAGGTGCTCACGGTCGCGCCCGCGCCGATTCGCAGCGTGACGGTGGCGCCCGCCGGCTGCTTCGGCGTCGGGTTCAAGACGAGCAGCACGACGCCCGTCCCCGCGAGAGCGGCGGCGCCCACGCCGAGCACGATGCCCCACGTCTGCGCGGTCTGGCCCTGCTCGAAGAGAGTTCGATCGCGCGGCGTGACGGCGCGCATATTTTGCTCGGCGTCGATGCGATCGATGAGCTCGTGCTGAACGGCTTGGTCGTAGCCGATGGCGTACGTCGCGCCGACGGCGAGCGCCACGGCCGCGCCGACCGACGACCAGCCGCCGATGCGCGCGGGCGTCCAATACGGCGGCGGGACGGGCGGCGGCGGCGCGCGCACGACCGGCGCGACCGGAGGCGGTGGAATCGGCGGCATGGTGACCTGCGGGCTCTCCGTAGGGCACGTCGTGCGAAGCTCCGCGCTGAGGCGCCGCGCGTCGTCGCGGTAGCGGCCTTCCGTGGCGCGGAGGAGATACTCGTCGTAAGCGTTCACGGCGGCCGCGCACTCGTGAAGCTCGCGGTGGAGCTCGCCGAGATTGAAGAGCAACTCGGGTCGCGACGAAAGCTCGTACGAGCGCTGCATCGCGTCGAGGGCACCCTGCAAGTCGCCCGCGGCGTAGCAAGCCTCGGCGTGGCGATAGAGATCGGCGGCGAGCGTGTCCTTGGTCGCTGGCGTGGCGGCTTCCGGCTGCTTGGGCGGCGAGGGCTCCTCCGCGCGCGCCGTCCCGCCGAACGTCGTGCCGGCGCAGACGAGCAGCGCACTCGCCGAGCGCCACCAAAGCCGCGCGTTTCGCTTCGCGTTCACCGACTCACCTCTCGTCCGACCCGGCGAATGCTTGCACGGATCGAGCGCCCTTTGACGCCACGTGAATACTTTACTACCGAGGAAGCCACCCACCCCTCCGGTGGAGCGGACGCGCGCACCACGCGCGCGAGCGTGCGCGAGTCGAGGCGAGAACGCGGTGAGCGGGTCCCGCGCGCCTCGGGGCGTGCGCGCACGGGGCATTTCTACACTCCCACGAGTGAGAGAGCGCGTGGTATCGCGAGCGGATGGCCGAAGCTCGCTGGTCGTTCGGCGTGCGAATTTCGGCGCTCGCGCTGTTCGCGTTCGCCGGCGGCGCGGGCCTCGCCGCGTACGAGGAGTTCTCGCGCCCGAAGCCTCCGCCGGCCGTCGTCCCGAAAGCGAAACCGAAACCGAAGCCGGCCGCGACCACGATCGCCGACCCGATTGCGCCCAACCGCGCGCCGCACCTCGACCCGACGCGCGAAGCCGCGAGCGGCGACTGGGTACGCGCGCACCCGGCGTTTCAATACTCGCGTTCGACCGCCCAGCGCGGCGGGGTGAACCCTTGCGCCCTGCCCGACGCGGATACGAGCGCGTTCGAGCCGTGGACGAACCTCGCCAAGGGACACTTCACGCTGCCGCCCGGCGCCGTCGAGCCGAACGGCGACTTCGATCTCGTCATGCACTTTCACGGCGACGATCTGGCGCGGCGCGAGCTCGCGCTCAGCGGGCAAAAATTCGTGCTCTACGGGCTCACGCTCGACGCGAGCGAGAGCTACGCGGGGCTCTTCGCCGGTTCGAAGCTGATGGCACAGCTCGTGACGGCGATCGAAGCGGTGGTCGGCGCCAAGCGCGGCACCGCGGCGCACGCGCGCCACATCGCCCTCACGGCGTGGAGCGCGGGTTACATGGCGGTGCTCTCGATCCTCGTGCAACCGGAAGCGAAGGACGTGGACGCGGTGGCGCTCATCGACGGGCTCCACGGCCAGCGCGGCGCCCTGGAGCACCAGCTCGCGCCGTTCGTCGATTTCGCGCGGCGCGCCGAGACGGGCGAGCGCTTCATGTTCCTGTCACATTCCTCGATCGATCCGCCCGCGTTCGCTTCGACGACCGAGACCGTGCACTACGTGCTCGCGGCGCTCGGCGACAAACCCACGGCCGTGCGCCGCGACGATCGGGGCGGCCTCGAGCTCGTCGATTATTTTTCACGGGGCTCCTTCAACGCGCGCGGCTACGCCGGCAACGACAAGGAGGACCATTGCGCGCAGGTCATGTTGCTGCGCGACGTGTTCGCGGCGATCGGACGCCGCTGGCAAGCGCACTGAGGCGCCCGCAAAATCCCTGTCACGGCCGCACGCCGCGAACGTCGATGTTCATGCTCGTCGACCATCGAATTCCGAACTCGATTGCACCGTGTTGCGGCTCGGTGTCGGGGGCATGCTCGGACTTCAGGTTTCTTTCAACGTCGAGCCGACTCACGGCGCCTGATCGCTCGCGTCGACCTCCACGCCGAGCACGCTGTCCACGCCGACCTCGTCCATCAGCGTGCGCGCGTACGACGCGGACTCGTCCTTCAGCACGTTGATCGGCAGGTAGGCGAGCTTCAGCGTCGTGCCCGGCGGAAGACCGCCGCGTCCGCCCGCCCCGTCCTGAGGCGCGGGCGGCGCGAGCGCCGTATCGACGATGTGCCAATGCTTGTCTTCGTAGCGTTCGACCCAGGCGTGGCCGAACGCGAGCACGGTGGGCTCGGCGTTCTTGGCCGTGACGCCGATGAGCACGACGCCGAGCACGACGCGCGCCTTGAAGCCGAAGCGGCGCAGGAGCGCGGTCGTGAACACGGCGTGCTCGGTGCAATCCCCCGCGTGCGTCACGGCCACGCGCGACGCGACGTCGAACGAGTGCTCGAACGTCTTCTGGTCGATGTAATGGTCCGCGAACGCGGCGATCGCCGTGGGGGACGGCGTGCTCTCCTTCCGCGCGAGCTCGGCCGCCGCCGCCGCGAAGCGCGACTCGTCGTAGTCGATGACGAACGAGCTCTTCTGATCACCCTTGGTCGGCGCGTCCCTCGCGTCGAGATGGGACAAGTCCGAAAGCTGGAACACGCCGTTCACGAGCGGCACGCTCGTGCGGCGGCTGAGCTCGCCGAGCGTCTTGTACCCGTTGTTCACTTGAATGCGCACGCGCAACGAGCGCGCGAACTCCGCGTCGCTCGCGCTCGCCGTCACGAGGCCGGCGGCGCGCGGCGTCACCGTGATCGGAATCGACGACATGAAGATCGTCTGGGCCGGCTGAAAGCCCTTCTTCACGGCGGGTGCGGACGCCGCGGCCGGAGCCGACGACGCCGCGGGAGGCGACGGCGCCCGCGTCTCCCCAACCGGAGCGCAGGCGAGCGCGAACAGGGTCGAGCCGAAGATCCGGGAGGCGGCCCTAGAGCTCACCGGTCTCTTCCACGAGGTCGACCTCGACCTTTTTCGCTCCTGCCAAGAACTCGAGCCGCTTGACCACGCCGCGCCCGTTCGCCCGCATGATCATGCCGCGCTGACCGATGCTCGAGGAGATCACGAGCCCGTCGCCCTCGGGGTTCACGTCGTACGTGACCTTCGACCCCGCCTTCACGTCGAGCGAAGGGTCGTACTCGAGCTCGTCGAACTTCGCCTTTTTCGGCGCTCCGAGCGCGCGGAGCTTCTTCTCGACCGCATAATGAGCCTTGAGCGGCTGCTTGGTCTTGAAGCTGCCGCTCACCGATTTGCCCTGGATGGTTCCCACGTAGTTGTAGCCGCTCTTCGTGCGCTCGATGTCGATCGTCAGCGTGGCTTCGCCGTTCTCTTCGTTGATGTACTTGCCGGTGGCGATGCTGCCCTCGCCGTCCGCGCCGATCACCTCGGCTTCGTCCTCGAACGACATTTCGCCCGGACCGGTCGGCAAGAAGCGCGCTCCGAGCGACACCCGGCTCACCTTGTCGCCCGCGACGACGTACGTCATGTCGCGCGAAAAGCCGACCGGCATGCCGTCGAGCGTCGCGATCCAGAGCTCGCCGCGCGCGGGCGCCGGCCGTTGGCTCTTGAACTGGAAGCTCTTCGCGAACTCCGACGCGACGCGCGCGAAGCTCTTCGCGTAGCCGGGCGCGTCGTGCCAGCACATGAGCGGGTGCTCCGGGCGCGGCACGACCATGAGCTTGAAGTCGCCCGCGAGGAGCTTGCCGTCCTTCTCGACGTTGTAGACGCCGCGGATGGCGAGCATGGGATCGAAGGCCTGGTGCTCCACGAAATAGGGCACGAGCACCTTGAATTTCACGTCCTTCGCGGCCGCTTTCAGCATCTGGTGGACGGCGGCGCCCGCGTCGATCACGTGCTCGTAGACGAAGCATTGCACCGGGCTCGCCCAGCCGAGATCGGCCGTCACGGCAAAGCCGGCGTCGCTCTTCTCGACCTTGGGCGGTGCGTTCGCCTCGATGTAGGCGCTCCACACGTCGCCGCCGTTCACCACTTGCTTGCCGACCGGCGCCGCTTCGCGATCGAAATCCGCGCCCGAGAGGACCTTCGGCCCGTTCGCGTCCGCGCTCGGCGGCTGGCTCGCGTCGGCGGCGCCGGCCCCGTGTTTGCCGGCGCCGCACGCCCCCACGGCGACGCCCAAACTCATGATCAAGAGGCGGCCGAGTCCGGCGGACCCGCGCGTCCGAAAGCATCCACGCATGGAGGCGAGAGTATCAGGGCTCGCCGGCGCCGCGCACGTATCGCCGCTCGCCGCGCCAGAATTCGTGCTCGAACGTCACCGCTGAAGTGCGAAGAGGCTCGGTTCACGGGGGCGCCGGTGTGTGAAAGTGTACGAGGCATGACGCGGCGGCGGGCGCAGCGCGAGCGAGGGAGCGAGCGGTGAAAGCGGCAAGCAATCAGCGAATCGCCGAGGTGGCCGCGACGGCCGAGCTCCTCTCGGGCGCGGGCGTCGCGCACCTCCGGGCGTGCGATCGGCGCCTCGACGGGCGCCACCTCGAGCTCACGACGGGCCGGGTCGTTCACTTCGGGAGCTGCTCGTACCTCGGGCTCGAGATGGACGAGCGTCTGAAACGCGGCGCGTGCGAGGCGATCGAACGTTTCGGCGTCGTCTTCTCGTCGTCGCGCGCCTACGTGTCGGTGCCGCTCTTCGCCGAGCTCGAAGAGTTGCTCGTGCGCGTGGTCGGCGGCTTCCCGGTCGTCGTCGCGCCGAGCACCTCGCTCGCGCATCAGGCCGCGCTCCCCGTCCTGGTCGACGACGGCGACGCCGTCTGCTTCGACTTTTTCGCGCACACGAGCCTGCAGGCCGTACTGCCTGCGCTCGCCGCGCGCGGGGTGCACTGCGAGCCGATCCCTCACGACCGCCTCGACGTGCTCGAGCGCCGCGCCAAGCGGCTCGCAGCGACGCACCGGCGCGTCTTCTACCTCTGCGACGGCGTTTACAGCATGCACGGCGACGTGGCGGCGCTCGACGAGCTCTACGCGTTGCTCGAGCGCCAGCCGGCGCTCTTCGCGTACATCGACGACGCGCACGGCGTCGGCTGGGCCGGGCGCCACGGCGCGGGCGTCGTGCTCGGCGAGCGGCGCCTCCACGAACGGATGATCGTCGCGCTCGGTTTCTCGAAGTCGTTCGGCGCCGGCGGCGCCGCGCTGGTCGTCCCGGACGCGGAGCTCGGCCGGCGCATCTTCGCCTGCGGCGGTCCCATGATCTTCTCGGGCCCGCTCCAACCGGCGCAGCTCGGAGCCGGCATCGCCTCGGCGCGCATCCATCTGTCGCCCGAGCTCACGGTGCTGCAAGGGCGTCTGCGGGCGCGCATGGAGCTCTTCGACGGGCTCGCCGCGGCGCTCGGCGTCGAATTCAGCGCGCGCACCCGGGCGCCGATCCGCTTCGTCGAGGTCGGCTCGAACGAGCGCGCCGCCGCCATGGCCCGCTCGCTGCTCGACGCGGGCTACTTCGTCAACGCCTCGGCGTTCCCCGCCGTGCCGCGCGGTCACGCCGGCATTCGTCTGATTGCTCAACGTGAACCACACGCTCGAGGACGTGCGGAACCTCGTGCACGAGCTCGCGCATTGTCTCGACAGCGACGGCGAGCTCTTGCCGCCGACGCGACCGACCGGCGCCGCGTACGTCGCTTGAACGCGGAGGCGCGGCGCCGGCGAGCTGCGTTAAGGTGACGCTCGGCGCGCCGCCGCGTAGCCCTGGTGCAAGAAGTCGGAAATCGCCGCCATGGCGAAGATGCTGCTCGCGAACCGGGTGCCGCGCGGGAAGGAAAGCAGCGCGGCTCCGAGCCCGAGCGCGACCCACGGCCCCGTGCAGAATTGACACGTGAGCAGACTACCGACCGCACGCCGGAGCCCGTGTCCGCGCGGCTCTTCGCGCACCTGGCCCGCGCCGTCGCTGCCCTCGTAGCGCGTGAACGGCACGCGCAGCGGGATCGTGACGCGGGCCCGCGTGAGCGTGCGTGAGAGCTCGTGCGTGGCGACGCCGAGCAGCAGGATGTCGCGCGCCGGCAGCCGTTTCGGCAAGCGACCGCTCGCGCGCGCCGCGCCGGCGACGAGCACGAGAGCGGCCGTGAACGCGGCGATCATCACCGCGTAGCTTTCGATCGGCAGCTCGTCCGCTCGGTCGCCGGCGTAGGCTAAAATCGCCTCTTGCGCCGTGTGGTGGGCGTGGCTCGACGGAGTCACGCGCTCACTGATTCGCCTTCTGGCGCGCCTGGCCCTTGAGCTCCTTCACGCGCCCCTCGGCCTGCATGCGCTCGTTGCCGAGCACCGCGCCGACCCGATTCTTCACCGCGCCGACCGTTTCTTCGGTCTTGCCGGTCGCGCGCTCCGCGGCCTTCGCGGACTCTTTCTTCGCTTGGCCGCTCAGCTTGTGCGCCTTGCCTTCGGCTTGCATGCGCTCGTTGCCGACGAGCTTGCCGACGCCTTCCTTGATCTTGCCGCCGAGCTCTTCGGCCGCGCCCTCGCTGCGTTTGCTTTGATTTTGCTTGCTCATGTTCAATGACTCCGAGGCTCGCGCTGAGCCTCAGGCTCGTGAGAGAGCAACCCACGTGCCAGCGCGAAGGCCGCTAAAACGCGCCTCGTGGCCCGAAGCGCGGGCTTGCGCCCGAAGTGCGCGGCAAAGCGGCACGAGCGCGGGGCACATCGCGACCGCGCTTCGCGCGCGGCCCGCGGCTCAATACCCGTCGATGGTCACGTCGCCGGAGCCGGTGTGGACGGTGATGGCGCCCGGCGCGGCGTCGTCGCTCTCGACGCGGTTCGTGCGCTGATCACCCGAGCCGGTGGACACCCTGAGCCGGTAGCTCCCGGCGGGAACGCCGAGCGCGACGTTGCCCGATCCGGTTTGGAGCGTGACGTTCTCGGCCGGGTCGTCGACCTGGAGCGAGATGTCGCCGGAGCCGGTCCGCGCGCTGAGATCGATCGCCGCGAGCTCGGAGCCGTCGACGTCGCCCGAGCCGGTGTGCAGATCGAGCGTGCCGAGCAGCCGGTTCACGGCAATGTCCCCCGAGCCCGTGTCGACTTCGACGGCGACGCCCGCGGGGACGACGGCGTGGACGTCGACCGAGCAGTGGTGTTCGTGGCAATCGTCGAAGAGCGTGAGCACGCCGCCGTCGACGCTGTGGCCGAGATGGTTCAGCGGCCCCTCGACGCGCGCGGTGACGCTCACGTCGGCGACGTCGGCGCCGTCCACGGTCACGTCCCCGGAACCCACGTCCACGCGCACGGTGTCGAGCGCTTGGTCGATGACGGCCGTCTCGGTGTGGCGCTCGGCGTCGTAGCAGCCGGCAAAAAGCAGTGAACCCGCCGCAATCAGAAGGAATCTCGAGAAATCGTGACGCATGGCTCTCACCTCGGGCGTCCGGCCGAAGTGGCTGGACTTCTCGGGTCGGTGCCCGCTCGCGCACGAAGTGTTCAAAGGTCGTGGCAGGTCGGCCGTCACCCCCCAAAAATCGACCCGGCACGAGCCGGACCTGCCTGGCCGGAGGCGCTTGCGCTTACTCGACGCGACGCGAGACGTGATGTTGCGACGAAGACACGACTCCGTTGCTCGGTCCGCAACAATCGCTCGAGCGTGCAGTGTTCACGCCCGCAGTCGACGCGCGCGCGAGCGACTTGCACGAAGTTTGGTCGAGCGCGAACGCGCGGAGAAGAACCCGCGATTTCGCTGAAAGCGGCGCCGTTTTCGCGCCCGCGCCCACCGTGGTGTCGCATGTGCGTCGAGTCCCGAGCGAGTGTGCGTGAAGCTCACGGACGACTACCGAAATGCGATCGTTCTTATTTAGTAACGACTCTACGGCTCGATTTTCGGTTAGGTTAGCCGGCATGCGACAATTCATCGGCTGGCGGGCGGTCTTGGGGGTTTTGGTCGTGGGTTGCACGGGAACGGATGTGGGCAACGGGGTACCCACGAGCACCACCTCGCAGGCCGTCACGCAATGTGACGGCGACGGGGACGGCAAGCCGCCGACACCGTGCCAGGCCCACAAGGACCCGGCGTTCGCGCTCGGCCGCTCCGCCTGCGAGAGCGGCCGGCTCGTCGGCGCGGCGTCGAACAACACCGCCCTCTCGACCGATCCGACCTACGTCACGACGCTCGCCAACGAGTTCACGTACGTCACGCCCGAAAACGCGATGAAGTGGGGCACGCTCCAGCCGGTCGACGCGACGCACTGGGATTTCACGGCGGCCGATCAGGTCGTGAGCGCCGCGCAAGCCGCGCACCAGGCGATCAAGGGCCACACGCTCGTCTGGTACCAGCAGCTGCCGCCGTGGGTGAACGACTCGCTTTCCCCGGCCGATCTCCAGAAAGCCATCAACGCGAACATCGACACGGTCGTCGGGCACTACAAGGGTCAGCTTCGCGCCTGGGACGTCGTGAACGAAGCGATCGACGACAGCGCGAACCTGCGTGACTCGGTGTTCTCGCGCGCGTTCGGCTCGAGCTTCATCGCCGCCGCCTTCAAGCGCGCGCACAAGGCCGATCCGAAGGCGAAGCTCTTCTACAACGACTACGGCACCGAGGTGCAGAACGCGAAGTCGGACGCCGTCTATAACCTCGTCCAGGGGCTCGTGCAGGCCAACGTGCCGATCGACGGCGTCGGCTTCCAGATGCACCTCGACGCGCGTTTCCCCCCGTCGGAGCAGGCGATCATCGACAACTTCGCGCGCTTCACGGCGCTCGGCCTGCGCGTGAACATCAGCGAGCTCGACGTGCAGGTGCGCAACGTCATCGACACGCGCGCGAACCAGCTCGCGCTCGAGAAACAGATTTATCACCGCGTGGTCGCGGCGTGCGCGGCGACGCCGAAGTGCGAGGCCGTGACGACCTGGGGCTACACGGACAAGTACTCCTGGATCGACACGACGTTCGGCGCGGACGACCCGCTCGAGTTCGACGAGAATTACCAGCGAAAACCGGCGTATTACGGCATGGTCGACGGCTTCGAGGGCGTCCCCGCCGATCCGGACGGCACGCCGCCGAACCTGATCGCGAACGGGAGCTTCGAGGCCGGCACGGACGGCTGGTCCGGCTTCGGGATCCCGTCCGTGAGCGTGGCGAAGCCCGCCAACACGGGCGACAACGCGCTCCTCGCCGAGGGCCGCACCGATCCGTCGCAGGGCGCCGGCATCGACGTGACTTCGGTGGTGCGCCCCGGCTTCGTCTACGACACGTCGGCGTTCGTCGCGATCAAGCACGACAAGCACGACAAGGGCGACGCCGGACAGCCGGTGGCGCTCGCCGCACAGGTCACCTGCGACAGCTCGGCGCCGACGCTCATCCCGATCGCCACCGGCACGGCGCACAAGAAAGACTACGCGTCGCTCGACGGCACGCTCACGCTGCCGCTCTGCAACCTCACGAACGTGACGCTCGTCGTGTCGGGGCCGCCCGCGGGCGTGGACATCTTGGTCGACGACGCCGCGCTGCGGCAGATCGGCGAGCCGCTCGGCCCGAACGTCGTCACGAACGGCACGTTCGAGACCGACATCTCCGGTTGGTTCCCCTTCGGCAGCCCGACGCTCTCGCAGACGAACACCGCGCACACGGGCAACGGCGCGCTTCTCGCGACGGGCCGCACGGCAACGTACATGGGCCCCGGGTACAACCTGCTCCCGCCCGTCACGACCGACGGCGCGACGTACTTGATGAGCGGTTGGGTTCGCGTCAGCGCCGCGAGCGCGCCCGTGTCCTTGACGGTCACGGCGACGTGCGACGGCACGCAGACGTTCACCCAGGTTGCGAGCGGCACGGCGACGAACACCGGGTTCGTCCACCTGAGCGGCAGCTACCTCGTGCCGCCGTGCAACGACCTCTCGAGCCTCGTCATGTACTTCGAGGGCCCGGACTCGGGTATCGACGAAATCGTCGACGACGTTTCCGTACAACAACGCCTGTCGATTCCGGTCGAGCCGCCGCCTCCGCCGCCCCAGCGTACGAACATCGCCGGCAACGGCGACTGGGAGCTCGGCGCGAACGGCTGGTCCCCCTTCGGCGGCAACGTGTCGCAGACGCAGACGTTCGTGCACGGCGGGAGCTTCGCCGGCGTGGATACGACCCGCACGGCGAGCTACATGGGTCCCTCGTACGTCATCCCCTCCGGTCCCGCGAGCTACGACGTGAGCGTCTTCGCCCTACAAAACTCGGGCAGCGCGATCACGCTGGCGCTCTCGGCCAAGATCACGTGCAACGGCAGTGATTCGTTCCCGTTCCTCGGCTCGGCGAGCAACGCCTCGGGCACTTGGTCGGAGCTCTCGGGCTCGTTCACGATCCCGACGGGCTGCACCTCGGCGCAAATCTACGTGCAGCAGCTCGACGGCTCGACGAACCCCGACATCTACGTGGACGATCTCGTGATCAATCCGTCGAGCGTCACGAACTTCTCCGGCAACCCCGGCTTCGAAAGCGGGACGAGCGGCTGGTTCACGTTCGGCGGCGGGCTCACGCAGAGCTCGGCGTTCGCGCACTCCGGCAGCTTCTCGGGTCTGAACAACGGGCGCACGGCGAGCTACAACGGCCCGGCGTTCTCGTTCCCGACGGGCGCGGGCACGTACACGGCGTCGCTCTGGGCGCTGCAGAACTCGGGCACCGACGGCTTCCCGTTCGTCCTCTCGGTGAAGACGCACTGCAACGGCGCGGACAACTACCCGTTCCTCGGGCAGGTGAACGCGGCGTCGGGGACGTGGGTCGAGCTCTCCGGCACGTTCACGGTGCCAGCGAACTGCACGGAAGTGACGCTGTTTTTGAACCAGAACGGCGGCTCGACGT
>Ga0335083_10007886_pt1 | contig 13077 bp, 13 predicted proteins | sample Lox_Sample_42_FD_206716 | JGI IMG/M metagenome (GOLD analysis project Ga0335083, IMG submission 206716) | Soil microbial communities from Loxahatchee National Wildlife Refuge, Florida, United States - Lox_Sample_4.2 | ecosystem: Environmental > Terrestrial > Soil > Wetlands | place: USA...
GCTCGAAGTCGATGTGCCGTCCGGAGCGGCCCTCGCCGAGAAAGTCGCCGCGCTCTTTCCGGGATTCACCGACGCCGCGATGGCGTGGGGCATGGAGATGCTCAAGTGGTTCAGCCCAAAACCCGGCTAGCCGCCCGCTGAGCCTCGGATCCTCAAGAGTCTGCCTGCTCAAGCCAGCGGCGCGCGCACATCGGATGGGCACAAGTGTCCTTCTTCCGCGCGCGCGCGACCGCAGATTCGTCGCACAAATGATGGCACAGATGGTGCTTTCATTCTTGAACGCTTGAACTTCGCTCGCGAAACCGGCGCGGCGCTTTCGCGAATGGCCAAAGGCTTCATCATTTGCGAAACCGTTGTAGGCCGATCTGTCCGTGAACCTCAGGCTGCGCGTCTTCTTTACAGCATCGGAGGAGGGGAAGCATGTGGATGTCCAGCGATTTGTCGCAATACTTCGCGAATAGGATTCTGCACGACGGTACGCCGATGCGGATTCGCGCGATTCGTTCGGATGACAAGCAACTGCTTGCGCGTCACTTCGACGGGCTCGGTCCCGATTCGCGTTACAATCGATTCTTCGGAATCAAGAACGGACTTAGCGTCCAGGAGCTGCGCTACTTCACGGAACCTGATTTTTTCCGCCATGTCGCCCTGGTGGCGACGCTCGCCGGCGGCGAGGAACCGGACCTGATTGTAAGCGACGGCCGTTACGTGGCATTGGAGGAGTGCCGGTCTGCGGCCGAGCTGGGGCTCAGCGTCGTCGATGCCTGCCAGCGCCGAGGCATCGGCGGACTCATGCTGGAATGTCTCATCGGAATGGCGCGCTACCAGCACGTGAGCCGCCTCGAGGCGAGCGTGCTCGCGTCGAACCGGGGAGTGATACGCTTCCTTCAACGCCGCGGCTTCAGGTCGGCGGGAACGTCCGGCGGGGTGACCCGCATGGGACTGTCGGTGGAAAACGATGACGGCGGATCCGCGCTGGAGAGCATGTATTTTGAGGCTTCGCCTGACTTCTCGCCGGCCGGCCAGGCGGCGCCCGAGGTAATACGAGAAGCCGATACGAACCGGCAACGACGAATATACCTACGAGATCGTGGATGGGTGGGGGATGTCGCGTGCCACTGGGATTGACGGAACCTTCGACGTCGCGGGCGTGGGTATCGATTCGCGGGAAAACGTATATCTCTTCAACCGCGGTGAGCGGCCCGTCGTAGTGCTCGACAAGGACGGCGAGTTCCTTCGATCCTGGGGCGACAAGAAAACCTTTCCCAATGCGCACGCGGTCACGATCGGCCCCGACGACTCCGTGTGGCTCACGGATAATCTCGACCACACGGTCAGGAAGTGTACGGCCGACGGCAAGATTCTGCTGACGCTCGGGACCAGCGGCAAACCCGCTGCGGGCATGAGCGGGATGCCGCTATGCCGCTGCACTCATGTCGCGATTCATCCGGGCAGCGGCGAGCTTTTCGTATCCGACGGCTATGGCAACACCAAGGTCCACAAGTACACGCCGGACGGGCGCTTGCTGTGCTCATGGGGCGAGCCGGGCAACCGGCCGGGGCAATTCAGCCTGCCGCACAACATCTGCACCGATCGCGACGGCTACGTTTATGTCGCCGACCGCGAAAATCAGCGCGTCCAGGTATTCGCGCCGAACGGCAAGCTGCAGGATATCTGGACCAATATGGCGCGCCGGTGCGCGATGTATATCGACACGCGCGATTCGCAGTTGTGCTATATGGGCGAGCTCTCCAGTTCATGGTGGTGCCAGCTCGCGCCGGAACTGTGGAAAATCCAGAACCATCCCGGCTACGGTCCGCGAGTGAGTATCTATTCGCTCGACGGAACCTTGCGCGCGAACCTTCTGGATAATGCCCAGGGCGAGGCTCCGAATCAGATGATCGCGCCGCACGGAATCGCGGTGGGCCGCGAGGGCGATATCTACGTCGGAGAAGTCGCGGCGACAGCAGGCCCGTGGCTTGCGCGCAAGGATCCGGCGCGCCCGTTTCGCATGGTGATTAAGCTCCGTCGGGTGAAAGAATCATCCACGGCGCCGGGGAACTGACCGCGCGCACGCCGCGGGCGCACTAAAGCGCCAGGCGCGCTAGGGATTCGGCGCGCCCGCGTAGGCCGACGGCGCATCGGGGCCGACCGTTACGCCCTTGCGCGCGCGCACCGTAAGCTCCGGCCTTCCTGGAACGTCCACGCGCAGGCTCCGGTAGCCCGGCATCGTTGGATCAGGCACGACGAAGCCCGCGGTGTATTGCTCGCGCAACTCGTTGCTGATCGCCATGCAATCCTGCCGCAACAGCTCGCCGTCGCCTACTTCGCCGAGCAGGAAGGTGCGCGCGCCGCTCTCGGTCGACAGCTCGCGCAGCATCTCCGCGTCCACGTGATCGCGATTGCCGCCGAACAGCAGCGAACCCACGCCAAAGCCGATCTTGCTCGAGTTGGGATCGCCGATTCCGATCGAATAGATCAGCACGCCCATCCGCCGCGCTCGCCGCACGACCTCAGGGAGCGTGGCACGGCTCGCGTTGTCCATCCCGTCGGTGACGACGAGCAGCGCCTTCTTGTCGTAACGGCCGCGGGCGATCATGCGAAGCGCGTCCATCAGCGTGTCGAAAATCGCGGTATCGCCGTAGGCGTGGAGCAGGCCGAGCCTGCGCATCACGAGGTCGTGATTGGTGGTGAAGGGCTGCAGCAGGAATTCCTGGTCGGAGAATGCGTACAGAAAAATATCGTCGTTCGGGTTGAGTTCGCGGATGAACTGCGCGATCGCGGCCCGCGCCTGCGGAATCTTGGGCTCCATGCTGCCCGAGGTATCCACCAGGATCCCAACCGACACCGGCGTGTTGGTGTCGCGGCGCAAAAATTCGAGCGGACGCTGAGTACCGTCGACATAGATGCGGAAATCACCCTTCTGCAGGCCGGTAACGTAGTGCCCGCTCTGATCGGTGACGGTTACAGTCAGCTGCTCGTAGCCGCTCTGGCCGCGGAGCGCCCTCGACGGAACTTCCAGCTCGGGACCCTGTTGCGGCGCGAGCGGCGCCGTCGGCGCCTCCTCTGCACCCCCCTGGCTTGCCGGCGCCGAAGGCACCTCGAGCACAGAATCGCCCTGGTGACGGACTTGCGGCGGAGGCGCGCCGAATCCGCCCTGCTGCGAGGTCGCCGGCGAGGCCCCGGCAAGGAGCATCGCGACAAGACCGAGCGCCGCCGCCCCAATTCGACCGCGTCGCATTCTACCCGGCGTCACGCCCTTGCCCGATTCCTTCCCCAAGATCATCCCCCGATCGACCGGCGCACGAACGTAGGAAATACCTTTTCACAGCTCCCGCAGCAATTAAAACGCCGGATGGCGGTGATTTGTTTCAGCCGCAAGCCCCCGCCGGAACTCGGGATCCGGTGCGCCGGCATGAGACCGCCGGCCTGAGGGCGCGAATGATGAACAAAAAACGAAGGACTCGGTCTAACGAAGCGAAGCGGCGTTCCTGATGTCCGACGCGATCGTCTCGGGGCGGGTCGTAACTCCGCTGTAACGGCGCACTCCGGCGCCGTCGGGCCTTAGCAGGAACAGTTCAAGAACGTGGTCCGACTTGTTCTCCTCGGCCGCCACTCCATAAAGCGCGAGGAGGTGGCGGATGTCCGCGGGCGCGCCGGTCAGAAACACCCATCCGTCCGAGTTCACGCCCTGCGCCTTGGCATAGGCGAGAAGTTCGGGCGACCCGTCCTCGTCGGGCTCGGTCGTGATCGAAAGCATCGTAACTTCAGAATCGAACCCGGTTCCGAGCGAGCGCGCGACCTGCTTCATGTTGGCGGTAATCAGCTCGCAGGGGCCTTCGCATTGCGTATGGATGAAGGCGACGAGCGCGGGCTTGCCCTTCAACGAGGAAAGCGAAATCGCCCTGCCGTTCTGATCCGTAAAGCTTATCTTTGGCAGCCCGTCGGCGAGGCCAAGCTGCGTTTCGGACACGGCCTTGCCACGTTCGGCCCGCGCGGCGGGGGCAAACGCGAGCGCGAATATCGCCGCCACGGACACGATCCATACCGCCGCCGGCGTACTCCGCCCGCTAAGCCGACGCTGCGTCATTTTAGAGGTTCCGCTTCGCGCTCTCGGCGCCAATGTGATCGGCTTGCCTGATCGCCAGGGTCACGATCGTGAGCGTCGGGTTTTCGCCGCCGCTGGTAGTGAACTGGCTGCCGTCGGAGATGAAGAGATTCTTCACGTCGTGAGTCTGGCCCCACTTGTTGCACACGCCGTCGGCGGGACGCTCGCTCATCCGGCAGGTGCCCATGTTATGCGTGGACGGATACGGAGGCACCTCGATCGTTTTGATCGCTCCGACCGCATTGTAAACCGCAGCGCCCTGCTTGTACCCGTAGTTGCGCATCGCGACGTCGTTCGGATGATCGTCGTAGTGCACGTTGGGAATCGGCAGGCCCCACTGATCCTCCTCCGTCGGATGGAGGGTCACGGCGTTGGTCTCCTGCGGCATGTCCTCGCCGACGATCCACATCCCGGCCATGTTGGGATACTGTTCGAGGATGCTGGTGTAGTCGCGTCCCCACGCTCCCGGATCGAGGAACGCCGCCGCGAACGGCAATCCGAGCGAGACGGTTTCCATCTCGAACCCGCCGGCGAACCCGCGCTTGGTATTCAACCGGGCTTCGTCCGTGATGATTCCGGCCATCACGGTGCCGCGATACATGTGCACGGGCTTCTCGAAGATGGCGTAAACCGACCCGGTCGTATGCCGCATATAGTTCTTGCCGACCTGGCCCGAGGAATTCGCCAGCCCGTGCGGGAAAGTGGACGAGGCGGAATTGAGCAGGAGCCGCGGGCTTTCGATCGAGTTGCAGGCTACGCACACGATTCGCGCCTTCTGCTCAACGTGCCTGCCGTTCTTGTCGGCGTAGAGCACGCCGGTCGCCTTGCCGCTCGCGTCGTGCTCAATCCGGAGCGCGTGCGACTCCGGCCGCAGATCGAGTCTGCCGGTGGCCTCGGCCTTGGGGATTTCCGTGTACAGCGTGGACCACTTCGCTCCCGACTTGCAGCCCTGGAAGCAGAATCCGAGCTGCCAGCAGGAGGCCCGGCGATCGCGCGGCCGGCTGTTAATGGCCAGGTGCCCGGTGTGCACGGTCTTGTATCCGACGCGCGTCGCTCCGTTATACATCACCTTGAAGTTGTTGTTGCCGGGCAATCCGGGAATATCGTTGGTCCGCGTGACGCCCATCTTGTCTTCGGCCTTGGCGTAGTATGGCGCCAGTTCCGCGAGATCGAGCGGCCAGTCGAGAAGGTTCGCGCCGGCGACGCTCGAATAGGCAGTCTTGGCCTTGAACTCGTGCTCCTGGAAGCGGAGCGAGGCGCCCGCCCAGTGCGTGGTGGTCCCGCCGACCGTCTTGCAGGTCCACGCCGGCAGATTGGGAAAGTCCCTTGCCACCCGCCAGGTGCCCGAGGCGGTACGCTTGTCGAGCCATGCGAGCTGCTTGAACGCGAACCATTCGTCGTTGCGGAAGGTCTGCGATGACTGCCGCTGCCCCGCCTCGAGCAGCACGACCTTGAACCCCTTGTGGCAGAGCTCGTTCGCGAGCGTCGCGCCGCCCGCACCCGAGCCGATGACGACTACTACCGAATCGTCTTTGAGATCGAATCGACTCACGGCACGCCCCTTTGGTCAGCCTGCTTTCGGGCTTGCCGCTTCGGGTGGATCGGGCAGCCAGTTCAGGTCGTTGAAGCCATGATGCAGGTAGCCGCCGAACGGGTAGGAGGCGCCCTGGTAGCCGAAGACTTTCCAGACCTCCTGGTTGTTATAAAGCGAAACCAGCTCGACGCTGCGCACCTTCTCGAAGAACGGCGTATGCTGAATTTTCTCGAGCGCGGCGGTTTGCTCCTGCGCGGGCTCGGCGGCGAAATTTCCTTTCGCCGAGCGATCGAGATTGGCTACTCCCGCCTTTAGCATCTTCGCGGTGGCGGGCTTGCCTGACGCCTCGACGTCAAGGTCCTCGACCACCTTGACGTAATAACTGTCGTCGAGGCGGTCGTGCGGAAATATCTGCCGCGCCATCCGGAGCAGCGTTTCGGCTTCATGCGCGGTAAGCGTTTTCAGTTTCGCGGTCCAGTCGGCGGCAAGAGCCGGGACCGTGACGCCCGCGGCGGCGGCGGCCGAGACGCCCGCTACCACTATCGCGCTCTTTCGCAGAAACTCCCGTCGCTTGATCTTCACTTGGCTCCCTGTTCGGCGGCTACGGCAGGTACTGCGGACGAAATTCGGTCGGCACCAGGTCGGTCTTCATCGTCACCAGGTCCTCATGGCCCTGCAGATCGGCAAAGCGCAGCAGTCCCGCGATACGCTCCTGGGGATCGTGGAGCGGGATCAGCCGTTCTTCATCGAACAGCGGGCTCGAGATCTTCAATTGCACCTTCGCGGTCTGTCCCGGCTCGATGGGAGCGTCGGGTTCGACCTTCATCTGTCCGACGTAATGCGCCGGCCCCGCCTTTGCCTGCTCGTCCGGGCCGCCGTTGACGAACGTCGCCATCGCCATGATGTACTGTTTGAGACTGAGCGGAGCGCTGCCGTTGTTTTTGATCGCCAGATTGATCGTGAGCGTGTCGGTATTTTCGTCGTAGCTCGATGCGGAACTCATCACCTGCGCCGAATGAGTCGTCGGGTCGATCACCTCAGGCGTGAACCGCACGGTCTGCTGCGGCAGCCGCACCGGAAACTTGACCGCCATGTAGATCCAGCCGACGATCAGCATCGCGACCGTCGCGGCGGCCAGCAGATCCATCCACATGTGGTCGCGCGGCGTGATGAGCCCGATGTCGGGAGCGTCGTCATTGACCGGAATTTGCGTGGTCACCGCGAGACGGGTGACGGTGCGCTTGGGAACCGTCCAGTACACCATCCAGATCATCCCGATGATGAATCCGGCCAAGGACCACCACCATACGAAGCTCCCGCCGTAGTGCTCGAGGTTGACGGTCTCGCCGGTGAGCAGCGTCACGTCCATCTTGAACGGCTCGGCGGCCGGCTCGACCTTGACCCACTCGCCCGGACCAATCAGCGTGCCCGTGCCCTGTACCGCGATTCCCGGATGGACGTGCCATTCGCCGGGTTTGCGCCCGCGCATCACCATCTTGAAATGATAGGTCGCGCCCTTGTCGACGAGGATCGAGCCCGGAGCAGTGGTCCCGTTGATCTCGCGGTCAACCATCGCGAACACCGGGCCGGGAACTACGGGCGTGATATAGGCGGTCTGGGGCGGGTCGAGCGTGTAGGGCCAGGTCTCGAGAATCTTCACAGTGCCGGTGATGGTGACCGGATCGCCGACCTTTATCGTGGTGGGAGAGATGTGGACGTCGTAAAACGCGGCGGTGAGATCCTTCAGGAACGGCTCGTCGGCCGCCTCGCCGTGCGCGAACGCGCGCGGCGCGTAAGCCGCGGTCAGCAGAAAGAGCGCCGCCGCCAGAACTGCCGAAAATCGCCTTCGCATTTTCGTCTCCCCGTGCGGCGTGCGACGCCGCTCGCAAGTCCCCAGGCAAAGTCCCCTGGCAAATCCCCCGACAGGTCCCCTACTTCATCGCGCCGCGCAGCGGCCTGCGCTGCTTCTTGTCGTTGACGGCCGTGCGCCGGCGCGACGGCCACAGCTGCATCAGCCAATAGCCGCCGATTCCGAGCACAGCCGACGTGATGACCGGCGGTCCAAGCTCGTCGGGGCCAGCGATACCGCCGTGCGCCCAGGCGCTCGCAGAGCAGAGACCCGTCGCGACGAATGCGACGATGACGGCGCGAAAAGTGGTACGCATTGCCGCTGCTCCCGCGTCCCCTTCAGACGGTCTTGATGTATCTGCCGATAGGCCACACGGCGAGGTAGCGCCCGATAAACTGGCCAATCCAGTAGCCCAGCATTGCCAGCGTGCCGCCGAAGAGCAGCGACACGTACTGCGTCTCGCCAAGGAAGCTGCGCAGCGCGCCGCGCTCGATGTGCCGCATATATTCGGGCGTCTGGGTGCGGATGTAGACGATACCCTGAACGTCGGCGACGGTCAGAATGTGATGCATGAACTGCATCGGCTGCAGGAACGGAGCGAGCGGGATGTAATTGAAGCTCCACACCAGCAGTGCCCAGATCCCGCCGCCGAAGAGCGATGTCAGGACAAAGCTCTTCGTCCTCATCAGCAGCCAGTCAAGGATGATCGCGGCGGGGATCGTCGAGATCGGCCAGATGAAATTCATCGGATAGCCTTCGGCGACGTGCCACTGGAAGTAGCGCCCGATCCACGAGGCCATGAACAGGCATACGCAGGTGTAAGTCGCGCCGGTAGGAAATCGCCATGCGGCCCACTGGATGTATTGCAGCGCCGAAGGAATGATGATGGTGGCAAACGCGGTCACGACCGGCCACCATTGCGGGTCCTTCCAGTCCGTCCAGAAATCCCAGTCGCCGGCGAACAGCAGCCGCGTGATATCGGCGGCGCCCGCGACCACGAAGATCGCAGTGATCCAGAACACCGCATCCCACGAGCGGTCAATCCACTGATATTTCGCGTTGAGCAGATCGCGCAGCGCGAGCCTGCGCTGTTTCTCGGCCGCCGCGGCTGCGGCTATCGATGGTGCAGTCGCCATGCTTCCCCCTCGCGAGCTTCCCAGGACAGGATTCTCAGGATTCGATCAGAGCCGTCGCGCGCCCCTCAACCGCCGGCGGCAGCCGTATGGGTGGGGAACTCCTCCACCGCGCGGGCTCTCTTTTCAATCTGGTAGAGGTAGAGGATGGTTTCGCCCCAGACCGCGAACATCCCGCCCGCCAGCCATCCGTAGATAACGAAAGGCCAGTGGAAGGGCACCGAGAAAAACTCTTCCGACATCCAGAGGCTGTGACCCCACTCGTTGAACGCGACCTCGACGAATTCGAGCACCGCCGCCGCGATCAGCAGAAAGAAGGACCACGGAAACCCCTTCTCGGCTCCATAAACCGCCGGAAGCCGAAACCGCCCGTACAGATACGCGCCCAAGGCGAGCACCACCGACATCGGGAAAAAGAAGTAGAACATCGGGATGTGGGTCGGGGTCAGCGCCGTGTCGCGGACCATTGTCTGATGCCATGCCCCGTCCCAGTTGGGCCAGAAGCTCGCCTCGATGTAGATCGAAAGGCTGGTCGCTCCGATAAGTCCCCACAGGATGACGACGCGGCGAATCTCTTCGGCTGGCGCGACCGCGGTTTCGCCGAGAAGACCGCGACCGGTGCGCACCAGCCATCCGTACCACAGGCCGGCGAAGGCTCCGATGCTCAGAAGCTCGCCCCAAAACAGGGTGCGGTAGTGAACTGCGAAGGCGCGGCTGGAGGAATCGAGCCCCGCCGTGAAGGCAAAATTGTAGTCCCAAACCCAAAGAAAAAGATTGCAGGCCATAAGAAGGCCGCATCCGACAAATAAGGTTTTCCAGCCGATCAGCCAGCCGGTAGGAGGACGCCCAGCCACCACCTCTTCGATAGAGCTCATAAGCGGAACCTCGCCGAAAAGTTTGCTTTCCTTATGCCCGTTTAGACCGATTTGCTTCTGCCGTCAACAGGCGGAATCCCGCGCGAGCCGAGCTATGTTTGGATGGTTTTGAGGATTATGGCCGGCAGGGGCGCGGCCCGGCGATTGAACCTGGGCCGGACCGGATGCCGGTCCGGCCCAGGGTATTAGCGTCGGTTTCGCGTCAGGCCGATATCGACGCAAGCGCGTCGACATCGCTGACCGGCTCGGGGGAAACCCCGGCGCGCAACAGGCGCGAGCCTGGAGCGCGCGTGAACGGATCGACTAGTCCGAGCGCCTTGCCATGCTCGCGCATGGCAGGAATCACCTCGCTGTTCAGCAGCTGCAAGGATCGGATCCGGTCCTTGGCCGGGACCGGCCCGTCAAGCCAGAACGAAAAGATCCCGGGACGCAGAACGTCGAGGACCTTGTTGAGCTTGGGAATCACGTTGTCCGGCGTGCCCGCGATCATCACGTAGTCTTTGAGCACCGCCGGATAGCCGTCGTATATATGCTTCTTGACGGCCGCGATCTGCTCCGCCGTCTCGTCGTGACCGCCTTCGCCGTACGGCGATTGTGCGGCGGCGTTGGCGCCGAAATTGACTTCGGCGAGGCGCTTGGTTGCGGCTTTTGAATTGTACCCGGGCGGGAACATCCATTCCGGACGCGCGAAATGCGCAAACGCTCCGCCGAACAGGATTCGCTTGCCCAATTCCTCCGCCCGCTCCTGCGTATCCGCGACCACGACCGGCTGCAGGTAGCCGAAATTCTCCGGCCCCGCCTGATAGCCCTCCTGTGCCGCCGCCTTGGCATAGAAATCCCAAAGCTCGACCGTCGGCTGCAGCCTCGTGGCCAGGGCGACGTAGGGATAGCGCTTGCGCGCGCACCAGAAGGCCGTGTCGGGACTGACGAGGCCGGGAATCCAGAATGGCGGATGCGGCCGCTGGAGCGGAAGCACCCACGGATTCACGTTGCGGAAGTTGAAGTGCTTGCCCTCGTAGCGGAACGGGCCTGGCGTGGTCCACGCCTTGACGATGAACTCGACGCCTTCCTCGAACAGCTCACGGTTGAGCGCCGGGTTGGTATTGTTGGCGAACTGCTCCGAGCCCGCGCCGCGCACCCATCCGGAAACCAGGCGGCCTCCCGAGATGAGATCGATCATCGCAAGCTCTTCGGCCAGGCGCAGTGGATTTGCGACCGTGGCGACCGGATTGCCGAGCAGGACCATCTTCAGCCGCTTGGTGGTCTTGGCCAGGATCGCGGCTTCGACGTCCATCACGGCGCCGAGACAAAACGGCGTGCCATGATGCTCGTTGAGCATCACGCCGTCGAAACTCATCAGTTCGGCGTCCGTATAGATCTTCTCGTCGAGATACTGATTGAGCAGGTGGGCTCCGTGCTCGCGCTCGAAGAAGCGATTGGGGGTGTTGAAGAAGCTGCGCAATCCGACGATCTGGTTCTCCAGCGCGTCATACTTGGCCCGGTCGACCTCGGGATCGTAATGGTACGCCCGTTCCGTAAACCACATGAAATGCATCTTGTCTCTTCCGCTCCTTTAGCGACCTTGTACGAAGGAATCGCTGTGCTTTTGCTTAGCCTTTACGTTCCTCGATTCACGAAAATCTGTCCACATCATAACTCACTCGCGCCCGCGAGCGTAACGGTGACGGCGCAAAAACCGCTTCGGCGCATCGCAACGTTGGGTCAGCGCGAAGCCGTGCCGTGCACGATCGCCTCGATCGCGTCGGCGCTGTAGCCGAGTTCGGCCAACACTTCGCGCGTATGAGCGCCGACTTCCGCCGCCGCCGTCGGCTTTCGCTTCTCCACGCCGGAGACGAAAAGCGGGCTGTTCACCGTCTCGACGACGCCGGCCCCGGGATAGTCCATCTTGATGAACGCCTGTGCGGCGCGCATCTGCCGATCCTCCACCACCTCGTCGAGCTTGGGTATCGGCGCCCACTTGATGTCGTTGCGCTTGAAGATGGCTCGCCACTGCGCGAGATCGCGCGATTCGAACTCGGACTGCAGGATGGCGTACAGCGCAGCAGCGTTGCGGTCGCGATCGGCGTTGGTCGCGAACAATTCTCCGCTCGCCAGTTCCGGCTGGCCAAAGGCGCGGCAAAGGCGCGGGAACTCATTGTCGGGATCGATCAGAACGAGAAGAAAGAGCTTGCCGTCGCGGCTAATATAGGCTGCGGTGAGCGGGTTCGGCGGATGCTTGCCCTGGCCGCGTTCCGGAAATTTCGCTTTCAGAAGCTTGGCCTGGAGGTCGCACGCGTTGGCCCATGCTCCGCTCGCTATAAGCGAGGTGCTGACCCTCGATCCGCGCCCGGTGCGCTCACGCCGGTATAGCCCCAGCATGATCGCGCCGAACAGCGACATCGCGGTCGGATGATCGCCCATCCCGGGCCGCGGTCCGCTGGGTGAGCCGTCGACCCCCGTAACCGTCATCATCAAGCCCGAGCGCGCCCAGTAGGCGAGAGCGTCGAACGCCGGGTCATCCGCGTCCTCACCGGCGTCGCCATAGCCGGTGAGATGCGCATAGATGAGGCGCTCGTTGACCGCCGAGAGATCTTCCCAGGTCAGACGGAATTTCTCGAGCAGCGTCCTCTGGTAGTTCGTGAGGAAGATGTCGGCAGTGCCCACCAGACGAATGAGGGCCTCGCGCCCCTCGGGCCGTCCGAGATCCAACGCGACGCTCTTTTTGTTGCGGCTGGTGAGCACCCAGCACCAGTCGAGGTCGGATTTGGCCGTACCGGGGAGTTTGGAAAAAAGGCGCCACAGATCGCCGCCGCCGGGACGCTCGATCTTTATCACCTCGGCGCCGAAATCCGACATGATGGTCGCGGCGGCGGGGCCGGCGACGTAGGTGCCGCAGTCGATCACGCGGAGTCCCGCGAGCAGACCGCCGTCATTCGTTCCGTGTCCGTTGTTCATGTCGCCCATATCATCTTGCTCCGTGGAAAATGGAGATTGGAAACCCGCTGGCCCGAGTTTGGCTGTAGTACAGAGAATCAAGCGTCGCAAGAGCGAACCCTTGGCATAGGCCATGCACGGTGTTGCGGATGAAGAATACGCGGACGCAATCGCCTGGAATTTGACTATGTGGCTCAAACTTACTGAACAAACCACGAATCAGGCGGTTCTGGTCAACAGCGAACGCGTCTGTCAGGTGCTCGAAGCCGACAATGGCCTCCAAGGCTCCCGAATCATTTTCTCAGACGCCTGCGCGTTAACGGTTAAAGAACCGTTCGATTGGGTGGCCCAGCATCTGGTGGACATCCAGCGCCCGAGCGCCATGACCGGCTGATCCGCGAATAGAGATCTAGATTATTTCGACCCGCCGCCCGAAGGTCATTTTTTCGCATTTACCGCCTGTCTCCTGAGCCGAATCGCGCCAGCGAGTGTACCCAGCGGCTACACCTCGATTTTTAGAATTCAATAACTTTTAGACAATTTTTGTTGGCATAAACGATGCGATAATAAGCGAACCGAGCAGCCCCCCAAAGGAGGCCAACAAACATGCGCCCGCGCAATAAACGCTCTCAGACGGCGGTCAT
>Ga0335083_10007887_pt1 | contig 13076 bp, 10 predicted proteins | sample Lox_Sample_42_FD_206716 | JGI IMG/M metagenome (GOLD analysis project Ga0335083, IMG submission 206716) | Soil microbial communities from Loxahatchee National Wildlife Refuge, Florida, United States - Lox_Sample_4.2 | ecosystem: Environmental > Terrestrial > Soil > Wetlands | place: USA...
GTGGAACAGCCGGAACTCGGCGAGGGCCGCGGCGAAGCGCGGGCTCTCGGAGCCGAAGCGCAGGAAGTCGAGGAGCCGGTCGGCCACCTCGTGGCTGACGACGTGCTCCCACCGGCAGGCCTCCGCCATCGCGCGCTCGGGAGCGAGGCCGACCACCTCGGCGAGGAAGGCGCGGATGATCGCGAAGCGCCCGCGCACGTCGGCGGCGATCCGCCGCCCCGCGGCCGTCAGCACCGGGAAGTGGGCGGGATCGAACCGCACGAGCCCGCGCTCGGCCAGCTGCGCGAGCGTGAGCGAGACCGTGCCCTTGGTCACGCCGACGCGCGTCGCGATGTCGACCACGCGCGCGTAGCCCCGCTCTTCGCGCAGCTCGGCGATCGCCCGCAGGTAGTGCTCGGCGCTGGCGGAAAGGCTGCGTTGCGTGCGGGGCGAAGTGCTGCGGGGCATGGCGTGATCCTCCTCCTCCGGGCGCGGCGCCCGGTGTTTGACCGATCAAACCTAGGGAATGTCCGGCGCCCGAGTCAACCGCCCCGCCCACGCGCCCCACCCCGGGCGGTCGCGTGGCCAGCGCGCCGGCCGAACAAAGACAAACGGCACGTCGCTCTTTGCGGGCGGACTGTTCGAGAACATCGGCAAGACCGCGCAGGCAAGCCTCGCGAGCACGCTCCCGCTCGCGCTCGCCGCGGCGCCGCCGCCCGTCTCGCCGATCGACTGGGCGCTGCGCGTGAGCCCCAACCCCGCCGCGGGCGCGGTGCGCGTCCAGTACGACCTGCCGCGCGCCGCGCGGGTCGACGTCTCGGTCTTCGACGTGCTCGGACGGCGCATCGCGACACCCGTCAGCGCCGCGCTGCTCTCGCCCGGTCGTTACGAAGCGAGCTGGGACCCCGGCCGGACGTCCGGTTACGCCGGCCCCGGCGTCTACTTCGTGCGCATGCAGACCGGGCCCCGCACGCTGGTCCAGCGCCTGGTGCTGCTGAAGCGTCAGCCCAGCCGCACGAACGTCGGCAGCTCGTGGCGGATCGTTCCCAGCGCGAAGCTGGCGGACAATCCGCCGCCGAACGCGAACAGGCCGAAGCGCCGGCCCCTGGTCAGGTGATCGGCATTGAGCGCCAGGGCGAGCGGGATCGAGGCCGAGGTCGTGTTGCCGAACCGCCCTCCCGCATCGAGCACCCGCCCGGCGAAGCCGCGTCGCCGCCAGTCCTCGACGATCGAAGCATTCAGCGTCCGGTTGGCCTCGTGCAGTGCGACCACGTCGATCTCGGGAAAGGTCCAGCCGGCCTTGGCCAGTGCCGCGCCCGCCGCCGGTCCGCCGATGAACGGCACGAGCGTGCTGCGCACCGCAGCGCCGTCCATGGCCAGTCGATGCTGTCCGGAGGCGAGCTCGTGCGAACTCGGATCGGGCCGCCGCGATCCGCCGACCGGCGTGAGGATCATGTTCGCCTGGCTGCCATCGAGCCAGCTCCAGAACTGCGCCGGCGCGAACCAGTCCTCGGCTTCGGGCACGGCGGTGCACAGCGCGGCGGTGCCGGCGTCTCCCAGCACGGTCGCGAAGCTGCGGTCGCGCCAGTTGATGGTCGCGCTCATCCGGTCGGCGCCGATCAACAGGACGCGCTTCGCCATGCCGGAGCGGATGAGCGAGTAGCACAGCATCAGCGCCGCGATCCAGGTGCTGCACGCCAGCGAGACGTCGGCGCCCTTGATCTCACGGGGCATCGCACCGTTCCAGACCGGAATCCCGAGCCGGTCCTGGAGCATCGCGGCATCGGGAGGGCTGTAGAGGTACGAGGGCGTGACGCTGCCGAAGAGGATCGCGTCGATTCCAGCGGGGTCGGCGCCCAGACGCTCCAGCAGCAGTCGCGCCGCGTGGGTCGCAAGATCGATGGTGCCCTGGCCCTCCGGGCAGAAACGGCGCTCCGCAAAGCCGATGAAGCGCTTGACCCACCGATCGCTGGTCTCGAAGAGCTTGGACTCCTCGGCGCTCAGCTGGCCCGAACTCGTCTTCCTTGTTCGCATGCGCTCGAGCCGCAGGCGGGCGGCAACCCGCGCGTTGCTCCAGACCTGCTCCGGCGCGTACGCGGAGATGCCTTCGAGGCGCATGCCGTGAATGGCGGCGCTCATGCGTAGATCCCTGGGCGGACTCCCTACTCCATCAACTCGCGATCTTCTGGCCAAAGGTAGCGCCAACTTTCCGGTTGCTCCAGTCGGCTTCCCGCGGCCGCCACGCCGGCCGGGATGCGTCCGGGAATGGGCTCGCGCGCCGCCGCCGAGGTGCCTTCGGCCCGCAGGACATCGCGCGCGCGTTCCTCGGGCGTCGCAGCGCTGCGCCGTGGCCGCCCGGCCGCTCCCGGCTACGGTGAGAACGCCGGCAGCCGCGGCCCGCAGATCTCCGGTCCGACCCCGGGCACCTGCTCGGCATCCGGCCAGCGCGGATATCGCCGGGTCAGCTCGGCGAACTGCGCGGGGGTCATGCCGCCGCGCGGCTCGAGCCCGCCCGGGCTCAGGAGCAGCACGTCGCAGGTGGTCGTGATGTAGTCGTAGACGCGGTGCTGGCGCCCGGCGAGGTAGATGGCGTTGTTCACGACGCCGTCCAGGTTGACGAGGTGCCAGCCGTCACGCCGCGGCGCGAAGTAGCCGAGCGCGCCCGCGTTGTAGACGCCGACCACGCGCGCGCGCGGCGCCTTCGCTTCGATGCGCGCGAACAGCGTGTGGATCGGCGCCTCGAGTCCGCCGGGATGGCGGCCGAAGTGGGCGACGAAGCGCGCACCCGCTGCGAAGAACAGGACTGCGGCCAGGAGCGCCAGCGCGACGCGCCCGCGCGGCGCGAGCCGCTCGGCCGCGACGCCCCCGACGAGGCACGCGGCCAGCGCAGGCACCTGCGCGTACCACGTCATGTAGTGGCGCAGCACGAACGCGTAGGCGAGCGCGTGCGCGGCGACGAGCGCGAGCAGGCCGCCGAGGAATCGTGCCCGGCCCGCACCCGGCGTGCGGCGGAGCACCTGCATCGCGCCGATCGCCGCGAGCACCAGCGCGAGCAGCACGCCGGCAACGACCGGTCGCGTCACGCGCAGCGGCGTGAACTCCTCGCCCAGCATCCAGCCGAGCGGAACCCACAGCGGGGCGAGCAGCGATTTCGCGATCGTTCCGGGCGTGAGCCGCGTCGCCGTGGGCAGGTGACCGAAGATCTTCGCATTGCCGAGTTTGACGAGCCCGCTCACCGGCCAGGGGCTGCCGAAGGCGTGCTGGTTCCACAGCAGCCACGGCGAAGCCACCGCCATCGCGACCACCGCCATCAGCCCGAGCAGCCCCGTCGCGCGCCGCCACTCGCCCGCGGCGCGGGATCGCCAGGGTGCGAAGAACACGACCGCGAGCAGCCCCGCGAGCGGCCCCAGGTCGGCGCGGGCGAGCCCGAGCAGTCCGAGCAGGGCCCCGAGCGCGATCGCGCGCGCGCGTTCGAGCCGGCCGCGGGCCAGCGCGGGCGCCGCGAGTGCGAGCCAGCCGGCGAGCACGCAGGTCGAGAGCGAGGTTTCGAGCCCGCGCAGGCCGAGGAACATCGGAAGCGGGCACAGCAGCCAGAGCGCGGCGGCCGTGAGCGCGGCGCGCGTCGTGAACAGCCGGCGCACGGCGCTGAAGATCAGCGTCGCGGCCAGGGCCTCGAAGGCCGCGCACAGCGACAGCGCAAGATGGACCGGAATCCACGCCCCCAGCCGCAGCTTCTCACCGATCAGGAACACCGGCAGCAGCGTCACCAGGTAGAGCGGGTGATAGCCGTTGGTGGGCGCCAGGCCGTCGAACGTCGAGCCCAGCCCGGTCACGACGTTGCGCGCGATCGTGAAGTAGTAGAACGCGTCGTCGGCCAGCACACCCCGGTCGCTGATGCCCGACCAGATGAAGGCCAGCCGCGCCGCCAGTCCCAGCGCGATCAGCGCCGCGAGCGCGATCCACGGGCGGCCTGCGCCTGCGGCCGAGGGCGTGGGCGCGGAATCGCTCACCACGTCGGCCCTCCACGGCGTGAGGCGCCGCAGCAAGAGGTTTGCGAAACCCCGGGAGCTCACGCTCCCGGGGTTCGTGATGATTCCGTTGTCGGCGTGGTCAGGCGGCGGGTTCGATGTTCTGGTTCACACGCAGGAGATTCTGGGGATCGTACTGGCGCTTGATCTTCCGCAGCCGGTCGTGGTTCTCGCGGTAGGTTCCCTGCACGCGTCCGGCACCCTCGTCGCCCATGAGGAAGTTCACGTACGCCGCGCCCGCGGAGTGCGGCCGCAGCGCGTCCCAGTACTCACGCACCCACGCGACCTGCGCCGGCATCTTTGCGGCGTCGGGATCCTCCGCGAGCATCACGTGGATGAACGAGGCGTCGCGCCAGGCGTAGGCCGTGTCGCCGTTCTTGCGATCCTGGATGGCGCCGTTGAGGGAGTACAGGTGCATGACCGCGTGCGGGCTCGGCACCTTGGGACCGTGCTGCAGGTGCGCCGCGATCGCCCCGTCGGAGATCTCCTTGTCGTAGTCCGCCTTCCAGTAGTCCTGGAATCCGGTCGGGAAGAGCCCGTCGAACGCGCTGTTGAGCGCGGCGAGCGGCATGACCGGCATGAAGTCCGTGTTCGGGCCGATCGCGCGGAACGGAGCGAGCAGTTTCTTGGCCTTGTCCTCGGAGCCGTTGTAGCAGACCACCATCTTGGCCACCGGCCGCAGGTGCACCGACTCCGGAATGAACGGCGCAGGCGGCGCCACCGTGTAGCCGAAGAAGATCCCCAGCTCACGCGGCGCATCGACGATGAACTCGCGGTAGAGCTCGAGCAGCGCGCGCGCTTTGTCGAGCTCGTAGAGCAGCACGCCGCCGCAGACCAGATTCACCGGATGCGCCTGGAACTCGAACGAGGTGACGACGCCGAAGTTGCCGCCACCGCCCCGCAGCGCCCAGAAGAGATCGGGATGCTCGTCGGCGCTCGCGGTCACGAGCGTGCCGTTGGCCAGCACGACGTCGGCCGAGATCAGGTTGTCGCAGGTCAGTCCGAACCCGCGGCTGATGTGGCCGAAGCCGCCGCCCAGCGTGAGACCGCCGACGCCGGTCGTCGAGATGACGCCCGCCGGCACGGCGAGCCCGCACGCCGAAGTGGCGTGATCGACGTCGCCCCAGACCGCGCCGCCGCCCACGCGCACGCGGCGGTTCTTCGGATCGACGCGCACGTTCTTCATCGGGCTCAGATCGAGCACGATGCCGCCGTCGCAGGTGCCGAGCCCGGCCGCGTTGTGGCCGCCCGATCGCACCGCGACCGCGAGGCCTGTTTGGCTTCCCAGCTTCACGCCCGCGATGACGTCCGCCGCATCGACGCAGCGGATCACGACCGCGGGGCGCTTGTCGATCATCGCGTTGTAGACCCGGCGGGCGGTGTCGTAGTCGGCGCTCGCCGGCGTGATCACCTGCCCGCGGACGGACGAGGTCAGACTCGCAAGGGACTGGTCGCTGATGCCTGTCGCGGTCACGGACATGGCGCACACTCCTTCACGTCAATGGTGGGGCTTTCAGAGCTTCGACGACGCGTCATGGTGGTAGCCCCGCCGCCGCGGAGTCAATACAGAAGTTGAGCCGACAGGCTCGTCGGCGATGCGGGCGCCCGCGCGCTGACAGAACTCTGTGCCGGGAGCAGGACTCGAACCTGCACGACCTTGCGGTCAGCGGATTTTAAGTTCAAACCTGCGGTTTTCGATTGTGCCGCGCACGATCCAACCAACGTCCGTGCGGTCCGCGTGGGCGCTGCTCGAAACACGTCTCCCGTGTCCCGCTTTTGTACGCATCTTACGCCGCGCTTTGCGGCTCACTCGGTTCGATTTCCGCACAAGACCTGCACACGGATGTCGCCGCGCCTTGTGAGCCCGAGCCAGACCGTCACAGCAGGCCTCAGGAGGACGACTCTCGCCACGGATGGCCCCGAACGCCGGGCAACCGGCAGAAGGGCGCCAAAGCCATGAGCAACTTCCAGAAGTCACCTAGCGAGCTCGGGGTGTCTTCCCCGGGTGTCGCCATCGCTCGGGTCACCAAGGTCGACATGACTGCGGGCTCCTCAACCGGCATTGCTCACGCAACAGACTCAGAAGGCCGAGAGTTCATGTTTGCGGGCCACTGGCGGCCCATGATGACTATCGCCGACGCGCTTCGCGAAGGGTACGAGATCGACGTCTGGCTGGACGGGTGGACGATCCTCTGTTTCGAGGCCGTCCGATGAGCGCCGCCCCTCTGTACGTCGCCGAACTGACTAAGCGTCGCTACCGGGGCAGGACTCCGAAGCCCATACGCGGACCCGAGGACGTTATCGCCCTGATCGGCGCGAAGCTTCGCGCCGAGGTCCGCGAGCACTTCGTCGTCATCCTGCTGAACGCGCGGCACGAGGCGCTCGTAGTCGAAACGGTGAGCATTGGCAGCCTCAATGCGAGCATCGTCCACCCTCGCGAGGTCTTCCGCCCGGCCATTCTGGCCTCCGCCGCGAACATCATCGTCGCCCACAATCACCCGAGCGGCGATCCCGAACCCTCCGAAGAGGACTTGTCAATCACCCGCAGGCTGGCGGAAGTCGGCGAGCTTCTCGGCATCGGCCTCCTCGACCACGTCGTCATCGCGAAACGTGGGGTCACAAGCCTGCGAGCGCGAGGTGCGTTGTGATCGCTGCCATCGGGGTTGCTTGTACCTTTGTGAATCGCGCACACGTCAATCTCGCGCGGACCGGCCATCCTTTCTTGACCCGCGGCGGGCGTCGAGTGATCGACTGTCAGCTTGCCGCGCTGGCGGAGAGTCACGGCTACTCGCCAACGGAGGAGCCGGCAACGCCTATGGCCCAAACCTTCGCGGCCATGAACCGCCAACCCCCGCAGGGCGATAGGAAGACCGGCTTCTTCCTAACGCTGTGGGAGGCGGACACGACATGACGTGACGTAAGCCAGTAGAGCACTACGCGAGGGCTCGCTCCTTCACCGGGGCGGGCCCTCTTCGCTTGCCCGCCGAACCGCACCTTCCATCGCCTCGCGCGAGATGGCGACCCGCGGGCTAGACCCCAACGGCATTCAAGAAGTTGTGCGCAACCGGCGCGGCGTCCAAGAAGTGCGGACGTATGCAAACCGCCGCGCCCGCCAGCGAGAGTTCCCCGGCCCGGGGTGCATATGGCAGCCTCCGAAGCGTGAGAGGGCTCAGGCAGCCTCATGCAGCCAGATTCCCAGTTGCTTCGCGAGCGTCGCATCCTGCTCGATGCACCACTTCAGGATGGTCACACATGCGGCCAGCAGGCTCACGTCACGGGTCGGATCACCGATAGGCCCGAGACTGCCGTACTTCCCGCCGTGAAAGAGGTTGTTCCGAACTGTCCGGACAAGCCTTACCAACCGCCATTCGTCGAACTCGCCTTGCCTCTCAGGCACGGGCCGCCAACCAAGGCCGCCCTCCTCGGTCACGTATTGCTCCTTGGGGCCGCCGTCCCGGCGAAGTAGCTCGAAAGCCCGGGTCACTGCATCCGTCCCATTCGTGGCCAGTCTCCCCCGCAGGCTCTCGTCAGCGAACTTCCGCCAGTCGGCCTCAGCACGGTCATTATGGCCTCTTCGAAGCCGGTTGGTCCGCTTGAGCGCGTACTCAGCACCCGCGAAGAGGCACAAGAACTCGAAGACGCGCTCGCGATCGTGAACGCTTGCAAGCAGTGCTTCTACCGGGGTGTGGCGCATCAGTTCAGGGCCTCCCAGTTCTGAGTCAGAACCGCCGTGCCGCCATAGTACTTGTGCTAACCTCACACAGTCCAAAGTATGTAGTGGAGCTGGAGTTAGCGCCTTGAGATAACTGGTCGGAAGGCACGCCTTCGCTCCGTCTTCTGCCGCTCGGACGCGAGGCCTCGCACCGCAGGATGCCTGTACTCATGAGAGCCGCCCGATGAGCAAGAAGGACCTCAACGAGACCGAAATCTGTCAGAACTTCATCACCCCCGCGATCGTTCGCGCGGGCTGGGATCAGCTCACCCAGATTGGGCGCGAGCGGATATTCGCCCCCGGTCGCGTCATCGTGCGAGGCAACGTTGCCGCGCGTGGGAAGAACAAGCGCGCTGACTACGTCCTCTCCTACCAAAGCAATCTTCCAATCGCCGTGGTCGAGGCCAAGGACAACAACCACTCCTTGGGCGCGGGTATGCAGCAAGCCCTCGGTTACGCCGAGACGCTTGACGTTCCGTTCGTCTTCTCCAGCAACGGCGACGGGTTCCTCTTTCATGACCGCACCGGGCTTTCAACCCCGGTCGAGCGTGCACTGACACTCGAAGGGTTCCCTTCCCCCGAGGACCTCTGGGCGAGATACCGCGCGTGGAAGGGCATCACGAGCGACGCCGACAAGGTCGTGCGCTTCCCGTACTACGAGGACGCCTCGGGGCGCGAACTGCGCTACTACCAGCGCATCGCAGTTCAGCGAACGATTGAGGCCGTCACGCGAGGGCAGCGGCGCATCCTGCTCGCGATGAGCACCGGGACGGGCAAGACTTACACCGCCTTCCAGATCATCTGGCGACTGTGGAAGGCAGGCGTGGTCAAGCGGGTGCTTTTCCTCGCGGATCGCAACATCCTCGTGGACCAGACGATCCAGAACGACTTCAAGCCGTTCGGTGGCGTGATGACCAAGGTGGCGGACCGGACCGCCGACAAGTCGTTCGAGGTCTATCTCGCGCTCTATCAGGCGGTCACCGGAAACGAAGACGAGGCGCAGGTCTACCGGCAGTTCTCCCCCGACTTCTTCGACCTCGTGGTCATCGACGAGTGCCATCGCGGCAGCGCCAAGGAAGACAGCGCGTGGCGCGCGATCCTTGACCACTTCGAGCCCGCGATTCAGTTGGGCATGACGGCGACCCCGAAGGAGACGAGGGACGTTTCGACGCTGACCTACTTCGGCCCTCCGGTCTACACGTACTCGCTGAAGCAGGGCATCGACGACGGCTTTCTCGCGCCCTTCAAGGTCATCCGCATCGACCTCGACAAGGACCTGCAGGGATGGCGGCCTCCGGCGGGCATGACGGATGACCTCGGCCAAGTGATCGAGGACCGCGTCTACAACCAGCGGGACATGGATCGCTTCCTCGTCCTGAACGAGCGAACGAAGCGGGTGGCGGAGCGGATCGTCTCGTACCTCGTCGCTACGGACCCGTACAGCAAGACCATCGTGTTCTGCGAGGACATCGACCACGCGGAGCGCATGCGTTCCGCACTGGTCAACGAAGTCGCGAGGCAGATGCCGGAAGAAGCGGACAACACGTCGCGGTTCGTCGTGAGGATCACGGGTGGCCCCGATGGTGGCCAGCAGCACCTCGACGACTTCATCCATCCCGAGAAGAAGTACCCGGTGATTGCGACGACCTCGAAGCTCCTAACGACCGGCGTGGACGTGAAGACCTGCAAGCTGATCGTGCTCGACCAGACGATCCAGTCGATGATCGAGTTCAAGCAGACGATTGGACGCGGCACGCGTATCCACGAGGAGACTGGCAAGCTCTGGTTCACGATCATGGACTTCAAGAAGGCCACCGAGTTGTTCGCCGACCCCGACTGGGACGGAGAGCCCGAGATCATCATTGATTGGGTCCCCGGCGATCCGCCTGTGCCCCCCGAGCCACCCGGCGAGCCCGAGCCACCTGTTCCACCGCCGCCTCCTGATGGCCGGACGAGGTTCATCGTCAGCGGCGTTCCCGTCTCGGTCGTGGCCGAGCGTGTCCAGTACTACGACAAGGATGGCAGGCTCATCACCGACTCGCTGATCGACTTCACGAAGCATGCGGTGGCAAAGCGGTACGCCACGCTCGACGACTTCCTGCGGACGTGGACCGCAGCCGAGCGCAAGCAGGTCATCGTCGAGGAACTGCGGGAGCACGGGGTGCTGCTTGAGGCTCTGCGTGACGGCGTGGGCCGGGACTTGGACCCGTTCGACCTCATCTGCCACGTCGTCTACGACCGGCCGCCGCTGACCCGACGGGAGCGGGCGGAGGAGGTGCGGAAGCGCGACGTGTTCACGAAGTACGGGCCGCAGGCTCGCGCCGTGTTGGACGCTCTTCTGGAGAAGTACGCCAGCGAGGGACTGGCTCCCATCGAAGACATGAACGTGTTGCGCGTCCGCCCGCTCTCCGAACTGGGCACGCCTGTCCAGCTTGTGGGCCACTTCGGCGGAAAGGAGGGCTATGAGCGTGCATTGCACGAACTCGAAGCTGCCCTCTATGCGCCCGTGGCCTGATCACATCCCAACGAGGCAAGCACCGTGTCATTGACGACGACGATCAAGTCCATTCAGGACATCATGCGGAAGGACGTGGGGGTTGATGGCGATGCCCAGCGCATTGGACAGCTCGTTTGGCTCCTGTTTCTGAAGATTTGGGACGACCGCGAGCGCGAGCTGGAGTTGATCGAGGGCGACTTCCGATCCCCGCTGCTGAACGTGAAGTGGCAAGAGAACGGTGACACCCGGAGCGCGCCCGACCTTCGCTGGCGCGCGTGGGCCAGTGACCCCGAGGGCATTACCGGAGACGGCCTCCTCGACTTTGCCAACAACACCTTGTTCCCTGCGCTGAAGACGACGGAGGTTGGGACGAAGGTGAGCGGCGACAGTGCAGCCGCGAGAGCCTCGGAGCGGCTTCGCAGTAGGCGCGTGCTACTGAGAGCGGTCTTCGAGGATGCCTACCAGTACATGAAGTCAGGAACCCTGCTTCGGCAGGTCATCAATCGGCTACAGGCCGACATCGACTTCAACGACGCCAAGAACCGCCATCTCTTCGGAGACATCTACGAGACGATCCTGAAGGGCCTTCAGGGAGCGGGCAACGCTGGCGAGTACTACACGCCGCGCGCGGTCACCCAGTTCGCGGTGGACATGGTTGCCCCGAAGCTGGGTGAGACCATTCTCGACCCCGCTTGCGGAACGGGCGGTTTTCTCGCCTGCTCAATCGAGAACATCCGCAACGCTCAGGTGAAGCGCCCCGAGCAGGAAGCGCAGCTTCAGGCCAGCATTAGGGGTGTCGAGAAGAAGCCACTGCCGCACCTGCTGTGCGTTACGAACATGATCGTCCACGGGATCGACGTGCCGACCGGCATCCTTCACGACAACACCCTCGCGCGACCGTTGCGCGACATTTCCCCGAGGGACCGTGTCGATGTGATCGTGACGAACCCGCCGTTTGGAGGCATGGAAGAGGACGGCGTCGAGAACAACTTCCCTTCCGCCTTCAGGACCAGAGAGACAGCAGACCTGTTCCTCGTGCTGATCGTTGAGCTTCTCAAGTCCGGCGGACGCGCGGCGGTCGTGCTGCCCGACGGCACGCTGTTCGGGGAAGGCGTGAAGACACGCATCAAGGAACACCTGCTTAAAGAGTGCAACCTTCACACGATTGTGCGGCTGCCGAACGGCGTCTTCTCGCCGTACACGGGGATCAAGACCAACGTCCTGTTCTTCACGAAGGGCCTGCCCACGACGGAGGTCTGGTACTACGAGCACCCTTACCCCGAGGGCACCTCGTCGTACTCGAAGACCAAGCCGATGCGTATCGAGGAGTTCGAGCCGGAGAAAGCGTGGTGGGCTGACCGCGAGGAGACTTCGCTGGCGTGGAGGGTCAGTGTCGAGCAGCTCCGTGAGCGCGGCTTCAACCTCGACATCGCCAACCCGAACGCACCGCAGGACAAGCACGAGGACCCAGACACCTTGCTGGCGCGCTTCGACATGGAGAGCGCGACGGCGACGGCGTTGCGAGAGGAACTGCGAAGCGCACTGGCGGAGGCGCTGCTCTCGGAGCAGGAATGACACCACACGACCTGATCGCGGCGTTTGAGGCTGTTGCGGAGGCCCCGGACGGCACTATGCGGCTACGCGAGTTGATCCTTCAACTTGCGGTGCGCGGGAAGCTCGTCGAGCAGGACCCGGAGGATGAGCCAGGCAGCGAGCTCTTGGAGCGTATCGCGAGGGAGCACTCGAGGCGAGTTGGAACCGGCAAGAGGGCGCGGAGTCGGACTAACTCACCAGCCACTTGTGAATACAGCCCGTTTGCGATTCCCGGCTCGTGGTCTTGGACGCACCTCGGCGCAATCACTCACGACCTCGGCCAGACTGTTCCCGCACGGAGCTTCTCCTACATAGACGTTGGGGCCATCGACAACGCGCGAGGAGCCATTGTCGAACCGCTGGCGATCATCGACCCCGCCGACGCTCCTTCCCGGGCGCGCAAGCTAGTGCAACCCGGCACCGTGATCTACTCCACCGTGCGACCATATCTTCAAAATATCGCGGTTGTCGAGCGCGCGTACTCGCCAATGCCTATCGCCTCCACCGCTTTCGCGGTGCTGCATCCACACGAGGGCGTTGATGCACGGCTTCTCTTCTACTGGCTCAGAAGCCCGTTCTTCACGAGCGTCGTTGCCCAACAGATGAAGGGCATCGCTTACCCTGCCATCAATGACGCGAGCCTGCTGAATGCCGCCGTGCCGCTTCCGCCAGTCGCCGAGCAGCACCGCATCGTCGCACGTGTGGACGAGTTGATGCGCCTTCTAGACCGCCTCGATGCCGCGCAATCCTTACGCGCAACGACACGAGCCGCAGCCCGCGATTCCACCCTCGCTTCGCTTCGACAGGCCAGTACTCCCGAAGAGATTGACGTGGCGTGGAACAGGCTCGCAGAGCGTCTCGATGAGCTTTTGGTTGACCCAGTCGATATTGTCCCGCTGAGGCACACCGTCCTCCAACTGGCAGTAAGAGGGCGTTTGGTGCCGCAGGACCCTGCCGACGAGCCCGCGAACCTCTTGCTGGAGCGCATAGCGGCGGAGAGATCACGGCTCGTCCGGACAGGCGCGGGCCGCAGGAGGTCCACATCGCCCTTGGCAGCAGAGCCAGTGGCCTTGCCCACACTTCCCAGCGGCTGGTCATGGTCGACGGCCCAAGCCCTCACCGAACCGGGCTGCGACATCACGTACGGCATCCTGAAGCCCGTGTGGGTCGACTCCGGCGTGCCCACCGTGAGAGTGACGGAGATGAAGTCCGGGGAAATCGACGTGAGCACGCTCCGCCGCTGCGATCCGAAGCGAGAAGCCAAGTT
>Ga0335083_10007889_pt1 | contig 13074 bp, 9 predicted proteins | sample Lox_Sample_42_FD_206716 | JGI IMG/M metagenome (GOLD analysis project Ga0335083, IMG submission 206716) | Soil microbial communities from Loxahatchee National Wildlife Refuge, Florida, United States - Lox_Sample_4.2 | ecosystem: Environmental > Terrestrial > Soil > Wetlands | place: USA: Florida...
GAAGCGTCCAGGTGACGCGCCCGCACGGCAGGTTGATATCCATCGTCGATACCAGCGGCGATCTGAACGCTGCCTACGTCAAGAACCTTACGTTGTCCTTCCACTTCATGGAGCGCGCTGGCTACAAGATGGAGGCGCTTAGGACTCTCGTCGAGCGAGGGCAGCTCAAGCCGGTGATCGATTCGGTGATGCCGCTCGAACAGGTGGCCGAGGCCCATCGGCGGCTGGAAGCGGGCGGCGTGCGCGGCAAGATCGTTCTCGAGGTATCTCCGGGACAATTGAAACGGAGCTAGCCGTAACTAACAACTTTCTTGCGACGCTGGGCATGTGCGGACCAGAATGAGACTGCATGGCTGCCGGAGCTCATGATCGAGTCGGAAGCCTAGAGTCGGTAGACGCGATTGTTCTCTACGCGAACACGGTCGCCGACGCGCAGGTCCACGTCGCGCGTGTCCTCGATGACGAGTGTGCTTCCCGAGTCGAGCCGCACGGTGATGCGGTAGCGGGAACCTTGTACGTGGGTCTTCTCGATTTCGTTGCCGACGAACGCGCCACCGATGGCGCCTGCGATCGTGGCCACCGTGTTGCCTGAGCCGCTGCCGATCTGATGGCCGATGACGCCACCGGCGAGACCGCCCAGGACGGTGCCGACGTTGATCGGCTGATTGTCGGCAGTACGGTAGACCTGGATCGACTCCACGTATCCGTAGTCGATGCGAACGGTGTTCTCCGCGGCCGGCAGGTTGTCCGCGCAGGCGATCAGCGACAGTGCGCCGGCGCAAAGCGCTACGAGCCGGATGAGACGTGCGAACATGCGGAATCCTTTGCGGTAGTTGCCTTATCGACCGGCTTCCGAGGCTGAACGGGCGCGTCGATCGATTCATATCATCCCGCGCACGCCGGCCAGGATGTAGCCGGCCACGCACGAAGAGAACACCCCGATGAGCCCGGGCAGGATGAAGCTGTGGTTGAGCACGTACTTGCCGATCCGCGTCGTGCCGGAACGATCGAACTGAATCGTCGCAAGGTCGGACGGATAGGTCGGCAGGATGTAGTACCCGTAACACGCGGCGGCAAAGGCCACCACGTAGCCTGGCGAGACGCCGATCGACAGCGCCACCGGCACCATGGCGGTGATCGCCGCCGCCTGCGAGTTGACGAGCTTGGACACGATCAGCAGCGCCACGGCATAGGTCCACGGGTAGGTCTTCACGACCTCGGACAGCGACGCCTTGATCGTCGGCATGTTCGCGTCGAACACCGTGTCGGCCATCCACGCCACGCCGAACACCGCGACGACCGCGATCATGCCGGCACGGAATACCTCGTTCTTGCCGATATCGCCCGGATTGGTCTTGGTGAAGATGATCATCAGCGCGCCGGCCATCAGCATGAACATCTGGATCGTCAACACCATCGACATCGGCTTGCCGCCGACCAGCGGCCGCAGCGATTCGACCGCGCCCAGCGTGGCGACCACCACAATCGCGCCGACGAAGATCCACATCGCCGTCCACTGGTCCTTCGATAGCGCCTGGCCCACCAGCGTCTTCGATTCGCCGTAGACGTAGGCTTTGTGCTGCGGATCGGCGATCAGCTTCTGGAAGTCTTCGTCCTTGTCGAGGTCCTTGCCGCGGAACCAGCTGAAGATGCCGATCGCCAGCACGCCCACGAGCGTCGACGGAATCGTGATCGACAGCAGCGTGACGAAGTCCATCGGCGGTCCGCCGCCGGGTGCCTTGGCAAGGAGGGCCACCAGCGCGACGACCGCGACCGAGACCGGGCTGGCGATGATGCCCATCTGGCTGGCGATCGAGGCCCCGGCCATCGGCCGCTCCGGCCGGATATTGTTCCTGATCGCCACGTCGTAGATGATCGGCATCATCGTGTAGACGACATGCCCGGTCCCGCACAGCATGGTCAGAAAGCAGGTGGTGAACGGCGCGAGGATCGACACGTACTTCGGATTGCGCCGCAGGATTTTCTCTGCGAACTGCAGCAGGACGTCGAGGCCGCCCGAGGCCTGGAGCGTCGCGGAGGCCGCGACCACCGCCACGATCGTGAGCATGACGTCGACCGGCGGCTTGCCCGGCGGCACCTTGAACACAAACGCGAGGACGACGATGCCGATGCCGCCGAGCATGCCGAGCGAGACACCCCCCTTGCGCGCGCCATAGAACAGGCAGGAAAGGATCAGTAGGATCTGCAGGGCGAATTCCACGAGGTTCTCCTGGATATGTGCACTATTTGGCCCACGCCATCTTCACCATCTTGCGACGCATGAAAGCGATCTGCGTGGCAAGCGGCAGATCCTTCGGGCAAACGTCGTCGCACGCAAGCAGCGACATGCAACCGAATATTCCGTCGTCGTCGCCTATCACGTCGTAGTAGTCCTGGTCCGAGCGCGTGTCGCGTGGGTCGAGTCGGAATCGCGCGACGCGGTTCATGCCGACGGCACCGACGAAATCCTTGCGCATGCGCGCAGTGCCGCAAGCGGCGACGCAGCAGCCGCATTCGATGCAGCGGTCGAGCTCGTAGATCTTCTCGGCGACCTCCGGATCCATCCTTTCCTCCATGCGCTTGAGGTCCGGATTGGGATCCTTCATGTGCAGCCAGCCGCGCAGCCGCTCGCTCATCCCGCGCATCCATTTGCCGGTATTGACCGAGAGGTCGCCGATCAGCTCGAAGAATGGCAGAGGAGCGAGGGTGATCTCGGTTCCCAGGTTCTTGGTCAGCGTGCGACACGCCAGCGTTGGTCGCCCGTTGATCACCATCGCGCAGCTTCCGCAGATGCCCGCGCGGCACACGAAATCGAACTGCAGCGACGGGTCCTGCTTCTCGCGGATCTCGTTCAGCGCGATAAAGAGCGTCATGCCGACCGCTTCCTCGAGATGGTAGCTCTGCATGTGCGGCGCCACCGACGGCTCCTGCGGGTTGTAGCGAAGCACGCTAATCGTGAGTTTGCGCAGGATGGCATCGCCGTTCGGCCCGGCGGTGGACTGAGCGCCGGCACCCGCCTTCACCGTCGTGGGGGCGGGGATGATCTTGATCGTGACGTCGTTCATGGCGTGGCCTCGAGGGGTTCATCGATACGTTCGTTGCGGCCGCGGAAGGAAGCGGGCAGCAGCTCGTCATAAGGCATCAGCGCCTGCTGCAGCGCGAAGCGCGACGCGCCATTCATCTTCGTTTTCAGATCGGCGATTTCGGCGGCGCGCTTCGGTGTCTCTGGATTGTCGATATAGTCTTTCGCCCCGTATCCACGCCAGCCGGGCGGCAATTCCATCGCGCCGATATCGAGCGCCTCCCACGCAAGCGACGGCAACGTGTCGCCTTCGCCTTTCCAGAATGCAAGCGTGCGCTTCAGCCATTCGACGTCGTCGCGCCGTGGGAAGTCCTGCCGATAGTGCGCACCGCGGCTCTCGGTACGCGTGAGCGCTCCGTAGGCGATGCACAGCGCGACCTTCAGCATCTTCTGCACGCGGTACGCGGTGACGAGCTCGGGGTTCGCGCCGCGCGAGCGGTCGTGCAAGCCGATGTTTCGGCTCTTCACCAGGAGCTGTTGAAGTTCGTCCACCGCCGCCTGCAGGTCCGCACCGCGACGAAAGATGCCGACCTTCGCCGTCATCACGTCCTGCATCCGGGCCTTGATCGCCGACGCGTCCTCGGTCCCGTGGCCGCCGAGCAGCGTGTCGACCTTGGCCTGCTCGCGCCGAAGGAATTCGTGCACGAGGGACGTCGGAATATCGATATCGTTCTCGATGCGGTCGCAGAAGTCCGCGATGTATTCGCTGACGATCATGCCGGCGACGACCGTTTCGGCGACCGAATTGCCGCCCAGACGGTTGAAGCCGTGCATGTCCCAGCACGACGCCTCGCCCGCCGCGAAGAGGCCCTTCAAGGTAGGGCTCTCGCCGGTGTGGTTGGTGCGTACGCCCCCCATGGTGTAGTGCTGCGCCGGCCGGACCGGGATCCAGTCCTTCACCGGATCGACGCCGAGAAAGTAGTTGCAGATCTCGTAGACTTCGCGCAGGGAGTGTTTGATGTGCTGCTCGCCGAGCAGCGTGATGTCGAGCCACAGGTGCTCGCCGAACCGGTTCTTCGCGCCCTTCCCCTTCGCGATGTGCTCCTCCATCCGCCGCGACACGACGTCGCGCGAGGCGAGCTCCTTCTTCTCGGGCTCGTAGTCCGGCATGAAGCGATGGCCGTCGACGTCCTTCAACAGGCCGCCATCGCCGCGGCAGCCCTCGGTGACAAGGATTCCGGCCGGGAAAATCGTGGTCGGATGGAACTGCACCGCTTCCATGTTGCCGAGCGTCGCGATGCCGGTCTCCAGCGCGAGCGCGCTGCCGATCCCCTCGCAGATCACGGCGTTGCTCGTCACACGGTAGACCCGGCCCGCGCCGCCGCTCGCGATCGCTGTCGCCTTGGCGACGTACGCCACCAGCTCGCCAGTGATCAGGTTGCGCACGATCGCGCCGTAGCAGCGCCCGGCGTCGTGGATCAGCGCGATCGCCTCGGTGCGTTCGTGCACGGGAATCGCCGCGCCGATCGCCTGATCGCTCATCGTCTGCAGCATGGCGTGCCCGGTGCCGTCGGAGACGTAGCAGGTGCGCCATTTCTTGGTGCCGCCGAAGTCGCGCTGGGCGATGAGGCCCTGCGCCGCGTCGCGCTCCGTGATCGTCACTTTCTGGCCGTTGATGACGACCTGGCGGTCGCCTTTGCGTACGCGGCTCCAGGGCACCCCCCACGCCGCCAGCTCGCGCACGGCCTTGGGCGCCGTGTTCACGAACATCCGCACGACCTTCTGATCGGCGCCCCAGTCGCTTCCGCGCACGGTGTCCTCGAAGTGGACGTCCTCGTTGTCGCCCTGCCCCTTGATCACGTTTGCCAGCGACGCCTGCATCCCGCCCTGCGCCGCCGCGGAGTGCGAGCGTTTCGGAGGAACCAGCGAAAGGATGAGCGCTTCATGGCCGCGGCGCTTGGCGCCGATCGCGAGCCGCAGACCTGCAAGGCCGCCGCCGATCACGAGGACATCGGTATAGACGATTTTCATTTGCATCACCTCGATGGCTCGGCTTCGAGCGCCGCAGGCACGTACGGCTCGCCGCGGTTCGGCGCATGCTCGATCCCGATCTTGATATAGGCGGCGAGCGTGGCGAAGCCCAGGACGAGGAAGAACGCGGTCAGCGCCCACTTGACCACTTTCAGTCGTTTCCGCGTGGCATCGGGGTCGGGGCCAGCGAACCACTGCCACTTCACCATGAGGCGGTAGAGCCCGATGCCTCCGTGCAGCTCGACCGCGAGGAGGAGCAGGATGTAGAGCGGCCAGTAATGCGCGCTCCAGACCCGGTCCGCGGACTCGAACGGTCCGATGAGGTCGGGATGGGTCAGCATGATGTAGAGGTGGGGCGCCGCGAGGAAGAACAGCGCGAATCCGGTGAAGGCCTGCCACGCCCAGAGCGTGGTGTCCTCGTGCCGGATCATCTTCATGTGGCTGCGGAAGGTGGTGAACTGCCGGTAGTTGATCGGGAACTTGCGCATGGCGAGGAAGGCATGCACGACCAGCAACGCGATCACGCCGGCGACGATGAACGAGACGATGCCGAAGTACGACCGGCCGAAGAAGAAGTACCCTTCGAACATCTTGGTGATGGTCCACATCGCGTCCTTGCTGATGAGGATCGACGACACGAAGAACATGTGGCCCCACATGAACAGCGCGAGAATGAGTCCGGTCGCGCTCTGGACAAGGTCGAGCCGCGCCGGCCAGCGACTGCGATGCGCTGGGGCGCCGAGGCCGACGCCGGCGATAAGTTGCTTGCCTGAGTCCATGGGCCGAATCCTTGCGTGGGTCTCGGACGAAATTGGGATCGACATCGCCTTCGCTGCCACTCGATTCACCCGCGCGCCGCGACTGCCGGCTCGAGCGGGTGCGTCATGTCCTCCGGCCGCACCCACGCGTCGAACTGCTCTGCGGTCACGAAGCCGAGCTTCAGCGCGGATTCGCGCAGGGTGAGATCCTCGTGGTAGGCCTTCAGGGAAATCTGCGCCGACTTCTCGTATCCGATGTGCGGGTTGAGCGCCGTCACCAACATGAGGCAGCTGTCGAGATGCTCGCGAATGCGCTTCTCGTTGGGTGCAATGCCTATCGCGCATCCATCGTTGAACGAACGGATGCCCTCGGCCAGCAGCTGGATCGACTGCAGGACGTTGTGCAGGATGACCGTCTTGTAGACGTTGAGCTGGAAGTTTCCTTGCGATCCGGCGAAGGCCACCGCGTGATCGTTGCCGAAGACCTGCACGGCCACCATGGTCAGCGCCTCGCACTGGGTCGGATTGATCTTTCCGGGCATGATCGACGAGCCCGGTTCGTTCTCGGGAATCTTCAGCTCGTCGAAACCGGTCCGCGGCCCGCACGCGTACCAGCGCACGTCGTTGGCGATCTTCATGAGTGCGCCGGCGAGCGTGCGCAACGCTCCGCTCACGTTCACCATCGCGTCGTGCGCCGATAGATACGTGAACTTGTTCGGCGCCGATACGAACGGCTTTCCCGTCTCCTCCGCGATCTTGCGCGCGGTCACTTCGCCGAAGCGCGGATCGGCGTTCAACCCCGTGCCGACGGCGGTCCCGCCGATCGCCAAGCCGCATACGTCCGGCATGGAGCGCTTGATCGCGTCCAGCGCCTGGTCAACCTGCCCTGCCCAGCCTGAGATCACCTGCCCGAGGGTCAGCGGCGTCGCGTCCTGCAGATGGGTGCGGCCGACCATCACTACTCGGGAAAAGGCCCGGGATTTCGCATCGAGCGTTTCCTGCAGCGTACGGATCGCGGGCCCGAGCACGTTCTCCAGCTGCTCGACGGTCGCGATGTGCATGACCGTCGGAAACGTGTCATTCGACGACTGGCTGTGGTTGACGTCGTCGTTGGGATGGATCGGTTTCTTCGAGCCCACGACACCGCCGGCAAGCTGAATGGCACGATTCGAGATCACTTCGTTGGCGTTCATGTTGGTCTGCGTGCCCGAACCGGTCTGGAACACGACCAGCGGAAACTCGCCATCCAGCTTGCCATCGATGACTTCCTGCGCGGCGCGAACGATCAGATCAACCTTCTGGTGCGGCAGCTGCCCCAGCTCCTCGTTCGCGAGGGCTGCACATTTCTTGAGGATTCCGAGCGCACGAACCACGGGCCGTCCCCAGTGGTAGTGCTCGACGCCGATCGGGAAGTTCTCGCGGGATCGTTGCGTCTGGGCACCCCACAAATGAGCGGCCGGGACCTTCACATCGCCCAGCGCGTCTTCCTCGACGCGGAAATTAGTGTTCGCAGCTGTCACGTCTGTCTCCGTCTTCATTGTCATAACGTTCTCTCGTTCCTCGAACTCCACGCGAAATCACAAGCACCGTTCCAGCCATCGTGGCAGCCCCGGCGTGGGATACGCGGCTGCATGAGGACGTATTTAAGCGACTTCGGATGGCCGCGCGGTTTCACGCACGAGCCCGGTCGTGGCAGATGTGACAATCGGAGAGCGGCGAAATACGCCTGCGGTGCTTGGGAATTGCTAAAGAAGGTGACGATTTAAGGGATCTTGGCGCCACGCCGCGAGGTAGATCTCGACCTGCGTTCGATCGAAATCGTCAGCGCGCAGGTCTGCCAGCTTCGTCCACGGAAGCCGAGCTTCCGCGCGAGTCCGAGCATGGGCCGTTCGCCGACCACCAATACGTTCAAGAGTCTGGCCCTAATACCACCGATGGCGGGTCATGCCTGTAGATCCACACAAAGCAGCACGCCGTTGCGACAACGATCCCGATAGCAACACCGATAGAGAATGCAACGAAGATGGTCATGGCGCCCGGCAAATCTCACTCTGATCGTTTGAGTCGTGAATCCTCGCAGGACTGATCAATCCGCTGCGCCGTTCTTCCTATGAGTTATGCAATGAGCCGCGCATCGCGACGTCAGTGTTATCGATTAGCCATGCGCTGTCTTTCAAAATCCTCCGTTGGAGAGCGGCTATTTCAAAATGCTGCAAATCAATATCCACAGAGTCCGCAACCCACGCGCTGCACACCGGGAAAGTCTTCCCGTGGTTGCGTCACAGCAGTGATCGTATGCGCGGATCTCGTAACTGGATTCCGACGCGCGCGATGCAGATTTCCTCTGACACGCCTCCGCGAGCATCTGCCGCCAAGGCGCGCTGCAGTGCGCGCCACTTTGATTCGACTCCGAATTGAAAGATGACCCATGACGTTACGATTCTTCCTCATGTGGTCACGGCGCGTGCCGCCCCCATGCGGAGCAAGCTCGTTTCGACCTGACAGCAGGAGAGTCTCATGAAGGCGATGGTCATAACCGCATTTGGCGGTCCCGAAGTGTTTGAGAAACGCGACGTTCCGAAACCCAAGCCGGGAATCGGAGAGCTTCTCGTGCGGGTGCGCGCGACATCGATCAATCCAGTCGATTACAAGATACGCAAGAACGGCAGCTGGGCCGGAGTCTCACCGCCGGCAGTGATCGGTTACGACGCAGCCGGCGTAGTCGAGGAGATCGGCCCGGGGGTGAAGACCTTCAGACCCGGCGATGAGGTGTTCTACACGCCATTGATCTTCGGTGGGCAAGGTACCTATGCCGAATACAACGTGGTAGGTGAGTCGATCGTGGCCGCGAAGCCGCGCTTGTTGAGCTTCACGGAAGCGGCTGCACTGCCCCTTGCCGGCTGCACCGCGTGGGACGCGATCGTCGGAGTCGGGCGAGTGCAGTTGGGCGAGACGGTGCTGCAACACGCCGGTGCAGGCGGGGTGGGATCGCTGGCCATGCAGATGGCAAAGGCTGCCGGAGCCCGAGTGCTGTCAACCTGCCGAGGCGGCAACGCCGATTTCGTGAAATCCCTGGGCGCCGACGTGACGATCGACTATAGCGCGGAGCGGTTTGAAGACGCCGTCCTGCGCGAGACGAGCGGCCGTGGGGTCGATCTCGTCTATGACACAGTTGGTGGCGACACCCTTGCGCGAAGCGTCCAGGTGACGCGCCCGCACGGCAGGTTGATATCCATCGTCGATACCAGCGGCGATCTGAACGCTGCCTACGTCAAGAACCTTACGTTGTCCCTCCACTTCATGGAGCGCGCTGGCTACAAGATGGAGGTGCTGAAGACTCTCGTCGAGCGAGGGCAGCTCAAGCCGGTGATCGATTCGGTGATGCCGCTCGAACAGGTGGCCGAGGCCCATCGGCGGCTAGAAGCGGGCGGCGTGCGCGGCAAGATCGTTCTCGAGGTATCTTCCAGCGCCTGATGCTGGCCCTGCGCTATGGCGACCTGCGCACGTGAACGAAAGGAGCTCATCACGGCAACGCCATGCGCAGAGTGATTCCCGTATAGGTGAGCCCACAGTTGGGCTCCTTAATATGGGCATTCGATACATGCTGCAGGTACGCTGCAAGCTCGTAGCGATCGCCCGGACCGAACGCAACTCCCGCGCCGATCTGCCGGAGTGACGCTGAAATCCCAGAGTGAGCCGTTCGGGGTCGGGTGCTGCTGGCCGTGCCATTAGGCAGCTGACCCAAGCCGTCGCGAGGACGTGCATGGGTACGCGCTTGCGCCGTCGTGCGACAGTCGGACCACGCATCTCGCGGCCGACCGTGAGCCTCGCGGCCTTTCCGTTGATCTGAAGAATGAATGTCCGGGCCATTTCATCTCCTCATCAGGCCGTGCGCAATGCGGCTCCTTGCGGCTATGCGAGGCTCACGTTTTCCCGCGTGATCTGGTCGATGTTCAGCGCGCCCACCTGCCGCATGATCGTGACGAACTCCGTATCCAGGATCTCCAGCACGCGGTCCACGCCGGGCTCGCCGAATGAAGCGAGGCCCCAGACGTACGGCCGGCCGATGCCGACCGCGGTGGCGCCCAGGGCAAGCGCCTTCAAAGCATCGGTGCCGCGGCGCACGCCCCCGTCGATGAGCACCGGGACTTTGCCGCCGACTGCCTCGACGACCTCGACCAGCACGCCGATCGTCGGTTGCCCGCTCTCTTCCGCGCGACCGCCGTGGTTCGAGACGATGATGCCGTCCACGCCGTGGCGCAGCGCTTCCTTGGCGTCCTCGCCGGTCATGATGCCCTTCAGCACGAGCTTGCCCTTCACGATCGCGCGCAGGCGATCGATGAATTCCCAGGTCATGCCGGTGCCGTAGAGGTTCGTCACCTTCGAGACGTCGATGCCGTTGAAGTTGGCCTTGCGAGTGACCTCGTTCGCGAACGCGCCGGGCTTATGGCAAACGGTGCAGTCGCGCTTGTCCAGGCGGCGCATAAGGAACATGTCTTCGGTATTGCGGCCGCCCTGCCGGTCCACCGTGAGGACGATCGCCGGGGAGCCAGCGCCCTCGGCGCGCTTCACCAGCGCCTGCGTCACGTTCCAATCGTCGGTCGGATACAACATGAACCACGCGGGCCAACCATGCGCCTTGTTCACGTCGACGATGCTCGCGTTGTCGACCGTGGAGAGAATCATCTGGTGCTTGCGCTTGCCCGCGGCACGCGCCACGGCCACGCCTGCCTCGCCGTTGTAGGCGCCGAGGCTGCTGACCGGGCAGCAGAAGATCGGGCTGCCCCAGGTCTCGCCGAAGATCTTCACGCTCGTGTCGACCTTGCGCGCGTCGATGAGGCGCTGGACGCGGATGTTGTACTTCGCGTACGCGGTGTGATTGATGTCGCGCGTCACGTCGCCGTCGACGCCGCTCTCGAGGTAGCCCCAGTGCGTTTGCGCGCCCTGGGCGAACAAGGCCTTCTTGGCGGCCGGCTCGAACTCGAAGACGTCCAGCGCGTGGCTGGGCGCGGTGATGATGCCGTCCGAGTCGGTCGCGACGTTCGCGCCGCGCAGCGCATCGTAGCTCTGTGCGAACGCCTTGCCGGGAGCGGAGGCGATCAGGGCAGCGATGCCGGAGGCGATGGCTGGGGTGGCGATCAGCGGGCTCGCTGCGGCAAAACGGAGGAACTTGCGGCGGGCGTTCAGATTGTCCATGAGTAAGAGCTCCTGTGACTTGGCTGATGTCGTGCTATTTCAAATGCCTCGCATCGTAACCCCGTGACACTCGCGAGCTGCTGCGTGGCAGATGTGACTCATACCCTGCACTGTTATCGGCCGCTTACCTCGGGCTGTCGTCACGCGCGAGGCCGAGCACATGTCCCATCTTTTCCTTCTTGGCGCGCAGGTACGCGACGGAGTGCGCGTTCGGCGCAACCTCGCAAGGAATCCGGGCGACGACCTCGATGCCTGCATCGGCCAACGCTCGAGCCTTTCGCGGATTGTTCGAGAGAAGCCGAACCCGCGTGATGCCGAGCTCGTGCAGGACCGCAACCGGCAGGCTGAAGTCCCTGCAATCGGCGGCGAAGCCGAGCTCGTGGTTCGCTTCGACGGTGTCGAGCCCGGCATCCTGCAGCGCGTAAGCTCGCAGCTTGGCCATCAGACCGATGCCGCGGCCCTCCTGGTGCTCGTAGACAAGCAGGCCGCGACCTTCGGCGGCAATCGTGCGCATGGCGATTTCCAACTGCTCGCTGCAGTCGCAACGCAGCGATCCGAGGACTTCGCTGGTGAAACACTGCGAGTGGATCCGGACGAGGGGAACGCCTTGGGTGAGATCTCCGAGGATCATCGCGATCGCGGTTTCAGTGCGCGGAGAGCCATCTCGGATGTTGCGCTCGAATGCCAGGAGTTGAAACGCGCCCCACTTCGTCGGCAATCGAGCGGAGATCACCAGACGGGCCGGTACTTTGCCGCCATGTGCATGCGCCTGACTCTTCGATTCTGCGAATAGCGGTTGTATCTTGGACATCTCGCTCACTCCTCAAATGCTATTCGAATGCCGCCGCGCGGCCGAACCGTTACCTGCGCGGGTCGGACCGTCGCAGATGTCACAAGAGCACGCCGACGCGCTTCCGGATCTTGCAACTCCCTGCTGCGTGAGCCGTCAGCGCGAAGATCACGTTTTCATTGCCTGCTTGAGTCGATCCGCCATCCTGAGCGAGACCGCGACCATCGACAGGGTGGAATTGATGCAGCTCGCTGACGGCATCGTGGCGCCCCCGGCGATATAGAGGTTGTCGTGGTCGTGCGTCCGACAGTCGGCGTCGACGACCGAATCGTTCGGGTTGCGTCCCATGATGGTGCCGCCCATCACGTGGTTGTTGGCGTTGAAGCTGTCGGTGATCTTCACCTCGGTCGCCTCGAGCAGCTTCGCCAGGCGCAGCATGGTCGGCCGGACGGCGTCGGCGCCCTTGCGGACGTAGTCACCCACGTCGTACGTGACTTCGGGATGCGGAATGCCCAGCGCATCCTTGCGCTCGGCGCTCAACCTGAGGCGGTTTTCCGGATCGGGAAGAATCTCGAATCCAATCGAGAAATCCAGCGTGCAGGCCGCGCGCCGCCGGATCTCGGCATCGAGTTTCTTGCCCACGAGGCCCATCGACACGGCGGTCACGCCGGCCGAGGTTGCCATCGACTGGTTGTTCATCATGATCCGATTGGCGCAATACTCGGAGCGGAACTTGCCATCGCGGAAATCCACGATCGAGCTCTGCTGGACCGGCCCGTGTCCGGTCCACATCGGCTCCTTCGTGACGCATCCCATGTGCAACCCGGGGTGGTCCATCATGTTGCGGCCCACCTGGTCGGAGCTGTTCGCGATGCCGCGCGGATTGCGATCGTTCGCCGCGTAGAGCAGCAGCCGCGGCGTCTCGATCCCGTTCGCCGCGATCACGAAGGCGCGCCCCGTCACGCGCTGCGATTGCTTGTTGCGATCGTAATAATGGACGGCCGTTACGCGGTTCTTCGCATCCGTGTCGATCCGGTAGACCACCGCCTGATCGATGAGCTGCGCGCCGCCGACGACTGCCTTGTCGACGTGCACCATGCCGTTGTAGAGCGCGCCGATCGGACAGATCGGCATGCAGCTGTTGCTGCCGCAGCAGCCAGGCCGGCCGTCGAAGGGCCGGCTGTTTTTCGCCTGCGGGATATGCACGCAGGTGTAGCCTCCGCGCGTCGCCACTTCGGCGAAGCGCCGGTCGGCCGTCCCGTAAGCGATCGACTCCA
>Ga0335083_10007890_pt1 | contig 13074 bp, 10 predicted proteins | sample Lox_Sample_42_FD_206716 | JGI IMG/M metagenome (GOLD analysis project Ga0335083, IMG submission 206716) | Soil microbial communities from Loxahatchee National Wildlife Refuge, Florida, United States - Lox_Sample_4.2 | ecosystem: Environmental > Terrestrial > Soil > Wetlands | place: USA...
AGAGCAAGTGAAGTTAACAGCGAGAGGCGAGTCATGGCCAGGATCCTCGGAACGGGAGTCATGATATCTGAAATGAAAGAATTCGCGACATCATTGCCTGTTACGGTTCTTCTTATAGGCGCGTCAGTGATCTCGGGTTAGAGTGAAGGCTGTCATCGGCTGCGAGCATTGCTTATGGCCTCGTCGATTTCCCACGCAGTGGCGGCTCTCGGGCTCGGAGCTGCCTTCTGGAAACCCAGGATGGCAAGGTGGGTGTGGATTGCAGGCGCGTTATGCGCGATGTCTCCAGATGTGGATGTACTCGGCTTCCCCTTTGGCGTACGCTACGGTGATTTCTGGGGGCATCGGGGGTTCACACACTCTTTGCTTATCGCCGCGGTGCTGGCATCAATAGTCGCCTTAGCACTGGCCCGCACCTCGTCGCTTGGAATCGGACGATGGCCCCTGTTTGCTTATCTGTTTATCGCTACAGCCAGCCACGGTGTGCTCGATGCAATGACGAACGGTGGCCTTGGAGTGGCCTTCTTCTCGCCATTCGATAACAATCGATATTTCTTGCCGTGGCGGCCGATTCGCGTTTCGCCGGTTGGCGTTTCGCGGTTTTTCAGTCCACGTGGATTGTCCGTGCTTCAGAACGAATTCCTGTGGATCTGGATTCCCTCGATTGTTTTCGCGATCCTGGTTCTGGCTGTCAAGCGAGGGATGAAGCCAAAGCCCGATTAATGACGGGCCTTGGCCGGTTCCTTTTCTCCTACCCGCTTACTCACTTCGAACTTCATCTTGCCCTTGTCGGCGTCGACGATGATGTGGTCGCCGTGCAGGACTTCGCCGTCGAGAATCTTCAAGGCGAGCGGGTCCTGCACGAACTTCTGGATGGCGCGCTTCAATGGCCGCGCGCCGAAGTTCGGGTCGTAGCCCTGCGTGAACAGCAGCTCTTTTGCTGCGTCGGTCAGCTCGAGCGAAATCTTGCGATCGGCGAGCAGGCGGCGCAGGTCTTCGAGACGAAGATCGACGATCTTGACGAGCTGATCTTTGCCGAGCGGCCGGAAGACAATGATGTCGTCGACGCGGTTCAGGAATTCGGGCCGAAAATGCGAGTGAAGCTGGTTCAGCACTTGCTTCGAGGCTTCGTCGAAGTCTGCGTCGGACTTCAGGCTGTCGCTTTGCAGAAACTGCGAGCCGATGTTCGACGTCATGATGATGATCGTGTTCTTGAAATCGACCACGCGGCCTTTGCCGTCAGTGAGGCGGCCGTCATCCATCATCTGCAGCAGGACGTTGAAAACATCGGGATGTGCCTTTTCAATTTCATCGAACAGCACTACCGCGTACGGGCGCCGGCGAACCTGCTCGGTAAGCTGGCCGCCTTCTTCATAGCCGACATATCCCGGAGGCGCGCCGATGAGGCGTGCGACGGAATGCTTCTCCATGTACTCCGACATGTCGATGCGCAGCATGGCGTGCTCGTCGTCAAACAGGAATTCAGCGAGTGCGCGGGCCACTTCAGTCTTGCCCACGCCAGTGGGGCCCAGGAAAATGAAGCTGCCGATCGGCCGCTTGGGATCGCTCAAGCCAGCGCGTGAACGGCGAATGGCGTTGGCGACGCGTTCGAGAGCGCCGTCCTGGCCGACGACACGATGGCGCAGCCGCTCTTCCATGGTGACGAGCTTTTTGACTTCGCCTTCAAGCATCTTCGAGACCGGAATGCCGGTCCACTTCGAAACAATGCCGGCGATGTCTTCCTCGTCCACTTCTTCTTTGAGCATGCGGGTGGCACCCTGGCTTTCGATCTGCTTCGTCGCCTTGGCCAGTTCATCTTCAGCCTGGCGGATCAGGCTGTAGCGGATTTCCGCGACACGCTGCAGGTTGCCTTTGCGCTCTTCCGCCTGCTCTTCGACCTTGAGCTTTTCGATCTGCTCTTTGAGCTGGCGGGACCGTGCGATCAGGTCCTTTTCTTTTTTCCAGTTCGCCTTCAGCGTGTTCGATTTCTCACGTATCTCGGCCAGTTCCTTCTCGATGATCGAGAGGCGCTCGCGCGAGTTTGCGTCGTCTTCCTTTTTCAGCGCCTGCTTCTCGATTTCGAGCTGCGTGGCGCGGCGTTCGAGCTGGTCGATGTCAGTCGGCAGCGAATCAATCTGGATGCGCAGCGACGCCGCGGCTTCGTCCATGAGATCGATGGCCTTGTCCGGAAGGAAGCGGTCGGAGATGTAGCGGTGCGAGAGCGTGGCCGCCGCGACAATGGCGGAGTCTTTGATGCGGACGCCGTGGTGGACCTCGTATTTTTCTTTCAGGCCGCGCAGGATGGCGATTGTGTCTTCGACGTTCGGCTCGCCGACGAAGACGATCTGGAAACGGCGTTCGAGCGCCGCGTCTTTCTCGATGTACTTGCGATATTCGTTCAGCGTGGTCGCGCCGATGGCGCGCAGCTCTCCGCGGGCGAGCGCGGGCTTGAGCATGTTGGAGGCGTCAATCGCGCCTTCGGCCGCGCCGGCGCCGACCAGGGTATGCAACTCGTCAATGAACAGGATGATTTGACCGGCGGAGTCTTCGATTTCCTTCAGGACAGCTTTCAGGCGGTCTTCGAACTCACCGCGGAACTTCGCTCCCGCGAGCATGGAGCCGAGATCGAGCGAGACCACGCGCTTGTTCTTGAGTGCTTCGGGAACGTCGCCGGAAATGATGCGCTGGGCGAGGCCTTCGACGATGGCAGTCTTGCCCACGCCGGGCTCGCCGATGAGCACGGGATTATTTTTCGTGCGCCGCGACAGCACCTGCACGACGCGGCGAACTTCTTCGTCGCGTCCGATGACCGGGTCGAGCTTGCCGCGGCGGGCCTGCTCGGTCAGATCGCGGGCATAGCGCTCGAGCGCCTGATATTTCGCTTCCGGATTCTGATCGGTAACCTTCTGCGATCCGCGGACGGCGGTCAGCGCTTTGAGTATCGCGTCATAGTCCGCGCCATGGCGGGCGAGAATCTGCTGGGCCACATCATTTTTCAAATGGGTGAGGGACAGCAGCAAATGCTCGGTGGAGACGTATTCGTCTTTGAAATTCGCGGCTTCTTTGAATGCCTGGTCGAGCAGCTTGTTTGAGGTGGGAGAGAATCCGGGCTGCGCCGACTCTCCGGAAACTTTGGGTAGCTTTTCCAGCTCGCGATAGATTTCGCTCAGCACGGCCTGCGGACCGATGCCGATTTTTTCGAGCAGCGGAGGGACGATGCCTTCTTTGTCCTCGAGCAGCGCGGCGAGAAAGTGCACGGGCTGCAGCTCGGGATTGCCGTGCTCGCTCGCGAGCTGGCTCGCGCGCTGCACGGCTTCCTGCGCTTTGACGGTAAATTTGTCCCAACGGATGGGCATAGCTACTCCACTACGTTTGGTCTTGTTTGTGTCGCGACGGGAGCTGCCCACCGCAAGAAGTGTTGTGCGCGAGAGTCAGCGACGGCGCGTGCATGTTGGTCGCTGTTAAGATCCTGAATGAAAGCGATACCACCCTCCCTAAACGCTAATGAGAGTCTCTCGATATCAAGGCCTAGCGGTGGCAGACTGGTGTTTAGAAGAAAGTTAACGCCAGCTTTGCTTTGGTACTGATACCAAAGTTCGTGTGCCCCACCGTTCGAGCTAAGTTGCGATATGGGAGTTGACGTGTGCAAAAAGGCACAGCGGGCCGCCCAGAGGTCGTCGCCCGTGAGAACAAGGCCTTCGACGCTCTGAATCCGATTTATCAGATATTTGTTACACCAGTTTTTATAAGTTTCTCCAGTACCGAAGTCGACGCCCGGCGCTGCAGCCAACCAACCGAATACGTCTATCCCCGAGTAAACGAGCGCAAGAGCGGCTTCGGGATGACCTGTACTTAGGCAAGTGCCGAGTGAGCGTAGACGTTCGCGAAACCAAGCGAGTGTTCGATCCCCGTCATCGCCGGGATAGTCAAACGCCATTTCAACACCTGACGCAGCGAGTGCAAGGCTACGGTCGCGGAGCCGTTCGACGAGTTTGACTTTCTCCGTGAAACTCAAATCCGTCAGTCGCTTCCGCATTTCTTGTTTACCCATGGTGTCCCTCGAGATACCTTTGCTCAAACAGGCCCCACTTCAGGAGCAAATCATGCTTTTCAAGTAAGGCTAGCAATCTACTACGGTCAACTGAACCTCGTTCAAGGAATTGAACTATGCGTGTGTAGTCCTTAATGCGCCCGGTGCGAAGCGCGATAGCTACCAGATACTCCGGCTGCATGATCCAGGCGGGCGTGTCTCCGATGGTCGTTCGAACTGCGTTCTCTACGGCATCGCGCTCGAGATCGTTGCTGGGTGGAAGAAATTGAACAGGCCAGCCCCCGATGACGATGTGTTCCTCTTTCTCGGCACAACCTCTTGCCCTTAGGTATTCGTAGATTGGGGCAAGGCTTACCAAAATTGCAGACGCAGCCACGGGCAGGATCGCAAAAATGTCCACATCAACGGTTGCTGCCGGTTCTAAATAGAATGTCGCACCCACCGCGCCGCCGATGGCGTACTTACCGATGACTCCGTCGGCCTGCATTTTGTTGATGACTTCGAGCGTGGCTTTCACCAGTGCACTTCCTTTGAATCATTGTGAGCCAATGCACCCTGCTTCGCCAAGTTGTCAGAGAACTTCAAACACGAACGGGAGGCGGGCTGGTTTGCCGCCTCCCGTTGAGAATCGAGTCGAGCCTTGCTTGACGGGACAGCCGAGGGCGGCTGTCCCCACATGGTCTTAACTGGCAACTGACCACCGGCCAGTGCTCTTACGCGGCTTTGCCGGGGCCTTTGCCTTCGAGCGTTTTGTCGGAGCTGGTTTTCTCCGAACCGACGCTGACTTTGATCTGCTTCGGCTTGGCTTCGGCCTTTTTGGGCAGAGTGATCTTCAGCACGCCTTTGTCGTAGGTGGCCGAGATGTTCTCGGTGTCTACGGTTTGGGGCAGGGTGAAGGTGCGGGTGAAGCTGCCGTACTGGCGCTCCACGCGGCGGAAGTTCTCTTCTTTCTCTTCCTTCTCGATCTTACGCTCGCCGTGCACGGTGAGGGTCTGGTTTTCCACGCGAACGTCGATGTCTTTCTCGTCGATTCCGGGTACTTCGATCTTCAGCGTGACCTGGTGCTCGTCTTCGTAGACGTCAACGGCCGGGGCAAAGCTCGATGTGGTCAGAGAGTCGTCCTGGCTGCCGCTGTAGGACTCGCGGAATACGCGATTGATGCGGTCCTGCAAGCTGGCAAACTCACGGAATGGCTCGAAACGGGTAAGAACGGTCATGGTAGATCCTCCTTCAGATGTCAGTGGTGCTGAGATTGATTTCGTCACTGGCCCCGGGGGCGAGAATGTCTCGACGAAAGGGCCGCCATTACATTAGACGTCAAATCAGCACAAAGGAATCATAAAATATGAGTGCTTTATTGTCAACTACATAATAGCCATATATTTCATTAACTTACGAACGAGATTACACACTTGAGGTAGCTTGTTTCGGGCACATTCACAAGCACAGGATGGTCTTTGGCCTGTCCACGAACCTCCACCAACCGAAGGCTCCGCCGGGCGTCGATGGCAGCCGAACCAAGCATTGCCAGGAAATCCGACTGCCCCACGTGGTAGGAGCACGAGCAGGTCACAAGGATGCCGCCGGGGCGAAGCATCTTCAAGGCGCGCAGGTTGAGTTCCTTATATCCGCGAAGTGCAGAATCGAGGTCACGCTTGGTCTTGGCGAAGGCGGGAGGATCGAGGACGATCGTGTCGTAACGACGGTTGGAAGACGCATAGTCCTTGAGGAGATCGAAGGCGTTGGCCTCGATCCATTCGATCTCGTTCTTCATCGCCCTCCTGTTGAGAGCGGCGTTCCGGTCCGCTACCTCCAGCGCCGGGCGCGAACTATCGACCCCCGTGACCTGACTGCAGGCGCGGGAGAGATGCAGCGCGAATCCGCCCTGGTAACAGAAGACATCGAGCGCCTCTCCGCGAGCGTATCGGGCAGCCGCAGCGTAGTTCTCCCGTTGATCGAGGAAGGCGCCGGTCTTCTGGCCCTCCAGCGCGTCATAGTGAAACTGGATCCCGTTCAGTGTGAAGATCGTCGATGTCTTCTCTCCCTGGAGCAGACCTGACGCCAGCGCGGGCAGCGACTCCACTTCGCGAATCCGCGGATCGACACGTTCGATGATCGACGAAGGGCGAAGGAGACTCGTCAGTTCTCCCACAATGGCAGCCCGAACCAGCTCGGCGTCCATGGCCTGAGTGAGAATTTGAACGGAAAGAATGTCGTTGTAGCGGTCGACAATCAGGCCGGGCAAAAAATCCGCCTCGCTGAAAACCAGGCGGCAGGCGTTTGTATCGTCGCCAACGCCGATTGTCTCCCGGTAGCCGATAGCAGCCGCGATCCGCGTGCGAAGCAGCACCGGGAAATCCGCCACGGCCTCATGGGAAACCATCCTGATTGCGATTTGCGAAGAGCTGGAATAGAGAGCGGTGCCCAACGGTTTACCCCGTTCGGTGGTGACGCTGACAAGCGAGCCTGGAGCAACGTCATCGCCGGCGACCACGTCCGACTTGTAAACCCAAACGTGGCCGGCCTTCAGGCGCGCCGCGCCGCGGGCGGTGAGTTTGACTTTCGGCGGGAATGCAGTGGTAGCCATGGCGTCATGGTATACGGAGCGCACGCTCAATCGGCGAAGCGAGCACCGGATACCTCGGTCGGGGAACCACGGCGCGTAACCGGGATGTGTTGTCTTGCATATAGAATCGCGGTTGGATGTCGAACTCCGAAGATCTTTCGGCCGCGCCAGCAGGAGCCATGTCGCGCCTGTTGCGCCTCTTCCGGCCGTCTCACCAGCACAGCGCATTCTCCGCTACCCTACTGCTGATGGTCGCTGTGATGCTCTCGCGTGTCATCGGCTATGCGCGCGAAGCCTACATCGCCTTTGCATTTGGTGCAGGATCGCAGACGGATGCCTATGTCGCGGCCTTTACCCTTCCCGACTTCCTCAACTACATCGTCGCCGGCGGCGCAGCGTCGATCACATTCATTTCGATCTACACGCGTTTCCTCGCCGAAAAACGCGAGGCTGACGCCCAGAAGACGTTCTCGATCATCATCACGGTGATGACTGCCGTGATGATCGTGGGCACGCTCGCCACTGAGATCTTCGCGCCTCAATTCGTGCGATGGTTCGTCAAAGGATTCACGCCGGAACAGATCGACCTCTGCGTATCGCTCACCCGCGTCCTGTTGCCGGCGCAGATCTTCTTCTACGTTGGCGGAGTGGTTTCAGCGGTGCTGCTCTCGCATCGTTTGTTTCTCTTTCCCGCCTTCGGGCCACTCATCTACAACGTATTCATCATCCTCGGCGGCGTCCTGGGTGGGCGCCACTTCGGCATCGCATCGCTCGCCTACGGCGCGCTGATTGGAAGTTTTGTCGGACCGTTCCTCGCGAGCGTCATCGGCGCCGCCCGCATCGGGACCGGATATTCGCCTTCGCTCGACATCACCAATCCGGCGTTTCGCGAGTGGGTGAAACTGTCGGTACCGTTGATGCTCGGAGTCTCCCTGGTGACTGCGGATGACTGGATCCTGCGACATTACGCAGCCAGCGGGGTTGGCGATATCGCGCGGCTCAATTACGCCAAGCGGCTCTTCGCCGTGCCGATCGCAATTCTCGGCCAGGCGACGGGCCAGGCGTCCCTGCCATTTTTTGCCCGGTTGTATAACGAGAAACGCTTTGGGGAATTCCAGGCGACGGTCAATGATTCCGTCTATCGCGTCTCGGCCGCATCGTTTCTGACGACCGGGTTGATGATGGCGGCGGCGCTGCCGCTGATTGATCTGGTTTACCGGCGCGGGAAATTTCTGTTCGCCGATGCCGAGACCACCGCGGTGTATTTCTTCTGGTTCTCATTGTCGCTGGCGTTATGGTCGGCGCAGGGGCTTTATGCCCGAGCCTTCTATGCTGCGGGCGACACGCTGACGCCAATGGCCGCCGTCACGATCATCACGGGCGCGTCCCTGCCGGTCTACTCCATCCTGTTTCGTAACTTCGGCGTAATTGGCCTGGCGTGGGCTTCCGACATCGGAATCGGGGCAAACCTGATCGCGCTCGCATTGCTCCTGCACCGCAAGAAGCTGGTCATGCTCGGCAGCATGCGGTGGGGAGAGCTAGGCAAGTCACTGTTCGTAGCTATCGCTGCTGGCGCCATCAGCTTTGAAGTCGCGAAGATCATTCCGCTCTCGGCGTCGGCGCAAGGCAGCCGGGTCGCTGATCTCGGCCAACTGGCACTCGCATCTGTGACCTGGGCGGCTTCTGTGGCGGCAGGACTATGGCTGCTGCGATCCGATCTGCCGCAGGAGTTGCGACGCAGAAAAGCTGCCGCGTATCCAGGGGTCGCGGAAGGCGAAAGCAAGGAGATTCTGGGCTCAGGAACCGAGCCTTAAAGGCGGTTCCAAGGCACTTTTGCCTATGGCGATATACTCATGCCGGAGCCAACGATGATCACGACTGCGAAGACGGTTCCAGTTCAACAGTTCGTTGAAGAGCTGCGAAAGTTTCCGCCATCGATGTTTGACGACACAAAGCCCCTGGAGAAATTCCTGGCGGACCATCCGGTGAGCGTCGAGTCGCTCGAGAAATATCTCACCTGGGATCGGCAGCATTACACGCGCAATCTGATTGACCGAACTTCCCTCTACGAGCTGCTCGCCATCTGCTGGGAAGTGGGGCAGGCCAGTTCAGTCCACAATCATCGCGACCAGAATTGCTGGATGGCGGTGCCAATGGGCCGGCTCCACGTCGAGAACTTTCATCTCGTATGCGAAGACGTGTCCGCGGGAAGTTGCAAGCTGGAGCGCACCGACACTGTCGAGATGAATCTCGGCCATCCTTGTGCCGTGAACCCCTGCGATCCCGTGCACCGCGTGGTTAATCCGCGGGAGTTTGGCGAGCGCGCTGTCAGCCTGCACGTTTATTCGCGGCCATTCGATACATGCGTGGTCTACTCTCCGGAGCAGGGCACATGCGGAGAAATCCAGCTGCGATTTACAACCATGTTCGGCAAGAGCGTGGCGCACTGATGGCGAACGCTCCGTGCAGGGTTCGCATCTGCCTCGTGCTGGCAGGGCTGCTGATCAGCTCTGCGTGCAACAAGTCGGAACCTGCTTCAACTCCCGCAGCTGCCATCGCCCCGACGGACCATGTTTCCCCTTCGCCGGTCGGCACGAATCAAAGTGTTCTCGAAAAAACTTTTAACCTGAAGGGCTCCGCGATTTTTCCCTTTGAGATACCGGCGCACGCGGCACAGCCGCACCTTCACGGGATCTTCGCGTCGTATGTCGGGCAGGTCCACGGCGCGTCCGATGAGACGGCTAACATCGGCTTCATGATCCTCAATGCAGAGCAGAACGAAGCGATGACCTCCAACCGCCCGAGCGAAGCCCTCTTTACGGTTGAGTCGTCGCACAATCAGGCGGTTAATTTCGACCTGCCTTCCTCTCGCGACCAGCCGGTGAAGTATTACCTCGTCTTCCGCAACGCGGAAGGCAGCGCATCGCAGAAGGTCGTGCAGGCGCAATTCCGCATCGACTTCTAGCCCCCGCCGGACTGCTAAACTAGCGGAGTTGCCTGCCCGGAAAAAAGCCTCGGCCGTTCCTCCCGCTGCGGAAGACTCTTCTGCGACGCCCGTTGTCGTGCACAAAGCGGCTGGCGCGCAGGGGCGCATTTATCTCATCGACACAATGTCATTCATCTTTCGCGCCTATCATGCGATGGCGCGGCAGCGGCCGATGTCGACGAAATCCGGATTGCCCACGGCGGCAATCTATGTCTTCGTAAACATGCTGCGCAAGTTGCGAGATGACTTCTCGCCGGAATTCCTGGCGGCGGTGTTCGATCCCGGCGGGCGTACGTTTCGCGACGAACAGGCGGAGACGGTGACGACCGTCAAAAAGTTCGACATCAAGACGCAGACATTCACCGAGGTCGAATACAAAGGCTACAAGGCGAATCGCTCGGCCATGCCGGAGGACCTGGCGCAGCAGGTTCCGTACATTCGCCGCGCACTTGAGGCCTATCGAATTCCGATGATTGAGGTGAAGCGCTTCGAGGCTGACGACGTGATCGGCACGCTGGCGCGAAAAGCGGCGGAGGCTGCCCATCCGGTCTACATCGTGTCGAGCGACAAAGACATGATGCAGCTGGTGAACGACAAAGTTCACATCCTCAATCCCCCGAAAGACAACTTGATCTGCGACGCAGCGAAGGTCGAAGAGATTCTTGGAGTGCCGCCCGAGCGCGTGATCGACGTGATGGCGCTGCGCGGCGATTCGATCGATAACATTCCGGGAGCGCCGGGGATTGGCGACAAGGGGTCGGTGGAGATCATCAAGCGCTTTGGAACGGTGGAGGAGGCGCTGGAGCGTGCAGCGGAGGTCGAGAGAAAGACGTATCGAGAGTCGCTGCAGAACAATCGAGAGACGATCCTGTTCAGCAAGAGCATGGCGACGATCGACACGAATGTTCCGGTCGAACTGGAAATCGAGAAGATGAGGGCCGGCGACCCGGACCTCGATGCGCTGCGCGGTCTGTTCACCGAACTTGAGTTCACGTCGCTGTTGAAAGAATTGCTGCCTGTCGTTGAAGTAACTGAGGCGCGCTATGGGGAAGCGGCGTCCGCAGCGGATGTCGAGGCCGTAATTCATGCCGTGACAGACGGGCGTGCCCTGGCATTTGCGGTAGAACAGGAGGCACAGGCTACAACCGACGAAGCCGAAGTCGAGGATCAGCCACAGGAGGCGCAGCTTTTCCTGATGGCTCCCGCACCTGCAGCACCTGCGGCTGCTGTGCATCGCGTGGCTGTCTCGGCCGGGGCGGGATCCGCGTCGATCGTCAAGCTCGATGCTGGCGATGCGGCTTTGCGAGTGCGGAAGGCCCTGGCAGATGGGAATCTGCCAAAGTCGGTTCATGACTATAAAGCTGCGCTTCACATCCTGCCCGAAGCAGGAATCTCTCTCGCGGGCGTACGGCATGACTCCATGCTGTATTCGTACCTGCTTGACCCGACCTATTCTTCGCATGTGTTGGCGGAAGTGGCGCTGCGGCGATTCAACCTGAAGCTGGCGAACGAACTGGCTGAATCGGCTGACTTGACCGGGCGGCTGACGACCGCGCTGCGCGAGGAAGTGGAACAGGCTGGCCTGCTCAAGCTCTACGAAGACCTCGACCTGCCGCTGGTTCCGGTGCTCGCACGCATGGAAGATTCGGGCGTCAAGATCGACACTGCGGTGCTGGCACAAATGTCGAGCGAACTGGAACGCGAAATCGGCGTCAAGTCGAAGGAGATTTACGAAGCGGCTGGCATGGAGTTCAACGTCGGCTCGCCCAAGCAACTCGGCGACGTCCTCTTCAACCGGATGAACCTGCCGAAGCCAGTGAAATACGGCAAGGGACGTACGATTTCTACGGCGGTCGATGTGCTGGAGGAGTTGGCGGAGGATCATCCGATCGCGCGAATGGTGCTCGATTACCGCCAGCTTACAAAGCTGAAATCGACCTATGTCGATGCGCTGCCGGCGATGATCAATTCTGCAACTGGACGTTTGCACACGACGTTCGGCCAGACTGGAACGGCGACGGGAAGGCTTTCATCGGCGAATCCCAATCTTCAGAACATTCCGATTCGCACGGAGCTTGGCAGAGGAATTCGCGCCGCCTTCATCGCCGAGCCGGGACACTTGCTGCTCACCGCGGACTATTCGCAGATCGAGTTGCGGTTGCTGGCCCACTACTCGCGCGATCCGTTGCTGGTTGAGGCCTACCGGCGTGGCGATGACATTCACACGCTGACGGCGTCCCAGGTGTTTGGAGTGCCCCCGCTGATGGTCACGTCGGATCACCGGCGGCAGGCCAAAGTGGTGAACTTCGGTATTGTGTACGGGCTGTCGGCGTTCGGGTTATCGCAGCAATTGGGCATTGAGCCGGGCGAAGCGAAGCAGTTCATCGCGAACTATTTCGAGAAGTACGCTGGCGTGCGAAAGTTCATCGATCGCACGCTGGAAGACGCGCGGCGCGAGATGAAAGTGCGGACGCTGTTCGGGCGGGTGCGGCCAATCCCCGATATCAACAGTAAGAACGTCAATCAGCGGGGATTCGCCGAGCGCACCGCGGTGAACACTCCACTGCAGGGCACCGCGGCTGATCTGATCAAGATCGCGATGATCCGTATAGACGCCGAACTGCGCGAGCGCGGCCTGAAGTCGCGCATGACGTTGCAGGTGCACGACGAACTCGTCTTTGAAGTGCCGGAGAATGAAGTCGAACTCTTGCAACCGCTCGTGCGTGAGCACATGGAGCAGGTGCATCCCGCGCTGGCGGTGCCGCTGCAGGTGGACATGGGCGTGGGCGCGAACTGGCGGGACCTCGACTAGTCTCATGGGGCCGTGCTTCTCGATAGTCGTGACCCCCAAAGCGGAGGCTGTGCCATGAAATGGCCCTTACGCCCGCTGGCCTGCGCTGCTCTGCTTTTATGCGCGGGTGCGCCCGCGCTCGCGCAAGGCGGACCGCCTTTTTACACCAACGATCCGGGAACCCCCGGCCACCTGAACTGGGAAATCAATGTCGGGTACATGCCGTTTCAATATGCGGGACAGTCGGTCTCGCACATTCCGGACCTCGATATCAATTTCGGCGTGGGTGACCGCATTCAGCTCACCTACGAAAATGCATGGCTCCGAGTGAAGGATTCAGCTCCCACCAGATACGGCCTCGGACAATCGAACCCCGGTGTGAAATGGCGTTTCCACGATGGCGGCGAAGACGGTCTTTCAGTGTCGGTATTCCCACAGCTATTTCTGAACAATCCTGACCATGCGGTTCGGCGTGGCATCACTCCAGGAAGCCAGACGGTCCTGCTGCCGGTCGAGTTCACGAAAAAGCTTGGGCCCGTGGATTTCGATTATGAGGCGGGGTATCAGTTCGTCAGCGGTGGACCCGATGGCTGGATCTCAGGCTTTGTCATCGGCCACGACTTCACTCCCAAACTGGAGGGGGACTTTGAGTTCTATGCTCAGGGAGTTTTTCATCCCGG
>Ga0335083_10007891_pt1 | contig 13074 bp, 8 predicted proteins | sample Lox_Sample_42_FD_206716 | JGI IMG/M metagenome (GOLD analysis project Ga0335083, IMG submission 206716) | Soil microbial communities from Loxahatchee National Wildlife Refuge, Florida, United States - Lox_Sample_4.2 | ecosystem: Environmental > Terrestrial > Soil > Wetlands | place: USA: Florida...
GAAACGCCGTGCGATCTCGTATTCAGTCATGTAGCCGTAGCCGCCATGCAGCTGCAGGCATTCGTCGGCGACTTCGTTCTGCCGCTGCGTCGTCCACCATTTGAGCATTGCCCCCTGCGTCGCGTCGAAATTGCCCTCGATGAAGGTGTCGATCCCGTATTCGAGGAAGGCGCGCGCCAGCGTGCATTTGGTCTTGGCTTCGGCGAGCTTGAAGCGCGTGTTCTGGAAGTCGGCGAGGCGCTGGTTGAATGCCATGCGCTCGCCGACATACCCGATCGTTTCATCGAGCGCCTCCTCCATGTTGGCGACAGCCGACATCGCCATGATGAGCCGTTCCTCAGGCAGCCGTCGCATGAGCTGCGCGAAGCCCTGTCCCTCCGCGCCGCCGAGCAGCGCTTCCGCCGGCAGGCGCACATCGTCGAAGAACAGCTCGGAGGAGTCCTGCGCCTTGCAGCCGATCTTCTTGAGGTTCTTGCCACGGCGAAACCCTTCTGCGCCTTCGGTCTCCAGAAGAAAAAGGCTGATACCCTTCGCGCCCTGCGCGCTGTCGGTCTTTGCGGCGACGACGACGAGGTTGCCAACCTGTCCGTTCGAGATGAACACCTTTTGCCCGTTCAAGACGTAGCCGTTGCCGCTCCTGCGCGCGGTGGTGCGGATCGCCTGCAGGTCGCTGCCCGCGCCGGGTTCGGTCATCGCGATCGCGGCGACGAACTCCCCCGACGCCATCTTCGGCAGATAATGGGACTTCTGCTCGTCCGTGCCGTAGAGCTCGATGTAAGGCGCGATGATGTCGCTGTGCAGGTAGAAGGTCAGCTCATTGATGCAGATGCGCGTCTGCTCTTCGATCACGATCAGGCAATGATAGAGATCGCCGCCGCCGCCGCCGAATTGCGCCCCCACCTTGGTGCAGAGAAGGCCCGCTTCTCCGGCCTTCCGCCAGAGTGCGTTCGGCGTGCGGCCGGCCGCCTGCCACGCGTCGCGATGCGGCAGGACTTCTCTTTCCATGAAGCGCCGCACGCTTGCGCGGAAATCCTCATGGGCCGGCGTGTAATGGCGTGAACGGATCATGGATTCCAGTGGGCGAACGGCGAGGGAAACGACACGCAGGAGCGAGCGTTTCCGCCATCCCGGCCGAGTTTTACGCGGTCACGGCAGGTCCCGGTCCGGACCGTTTCCCGGTGACCTTTGTGTGAGCCCGCGCATCACGAATTCGACCGCGCGGCCGGCCAGGCCTTCCACGTCGAGGGCACCATCCGCGCGATACCAGTAGGGAATCCAGTTGAGCGCGCCGAAGATGAATTTTGCCTCCATCGCAGGATCGCAGGAAAGGATCGAGCCGTCGTCGATCCCGCGTTTCAGCATGTCGCGCAGGATCAGTTCGATGCTCTTGCTGCCCTTGCGCACCAGCATGCGGTTCTCGGGCAGGAGCGGCAGCACGCCCGTCATGATCAGGCAGGTGCCGAAATCGTCGACGATCATCTCGACATAGCGGTGGAAGAAGGCCCCGATCTGCTCGCGGCCGCTCGCCGTGCCGTCGATATCGGCATCGAGCATCTGGGCGATCGCGGCCTGCTGGATCTCGAGCAGGATTTCGTCCTTGCTCCTGAAATAGTGGTAGAGGGTCGGCTTGGCGATCTTCAATTCGTCGGCGATGTGCGCGAGCGTCGTCTGGTGAAAGCCGCGCCGGCTGAAGATCTGCGCCGCTGTGCGCAGGACAACCTGGCGCTTCATTGCGAACTGGTCGTCGCCGCTCTGGATGGCCCCCTGCCAGGCGCGCGCCCGCGGACGGCGGCCGGATGCGCCGTTCCCCTCCGGCTGGCGCTGCTCGACTGCCATCACCTGACCTCTTCCCTCGAGAGCCCGCTCTCGCAATCCACTCATAAAGACAAATGCGCGGCTTGACTCCTCCCCCATGCGGGGTATCAATTTATCCGACCGACTGGTCGGACGGTCAATTGACTAATCGGTAGAATGTTCGCCGCAGGGGTCAATTGGGTCGAAAGAAGCCGAGGCGGGTGAAGGGGGCTGGGGCGTGGGTCTTGAGCCGGGTGAGATCGGGGAAACCGCAATGCGACTCGAAGCGGTCGCGGTTCCGTTCAAGTTGGCGCCTGGGCGCGTCACCGCAGCCGGGACACCCAACACAGTCTCGGTCGACGCGCTCTATCGCAAAGAAGCCCAGGCAGTCCGCCTCTTCGTGAAGCAAATCGTCCGCAACGCGTCGGACGCGGAGGATATCGTACAGGAGACGTTCCTGCGGACCTGGCCGGCACTATCCTCCGGCACCGTCGAGTGCCCGCGCGCCTTCTTGTTCCGCGCCGCGCGCAATCTGGCGCTCAACCACATCCGCCATGCCCGCGTGCGCAATGCCGACGCTGCGCGCGCCGTCTCCGACGAGGCGCTCAATCACCATGTTCCGACGGCCGAAGAAGAGATGATCTCGTCGGAAGAAGCCGCCGCCTGTCGTCGGCTGCTGGAAGAACTGCCCCAGCGCTGCCGCGAGGCTTTTGTCCTGCGGGTCGTCGAGGACCTGTCCTACAAGCAGATGTCGAAATCGATGCGCCTCTCGGTGTCGACGCTCGAGAAGCATATCGGCAAGGGCAAGCAGATCTGCCGCACGTTGCTGACCGATCCCGTGCGTGCCGATCCGTCCCTGGAAGTGCTGTCGTCGCGGTTGCCGTCGGCGCAGCAGGTTGCACGGCGGCGCGCCCGGCGCGCACTCTGCCTGGCGGCCGAATAGGATCTTTGCGAAACCAGCCGCGAGGGTGGCCGTGACCCACATTCCCGAGATCGAAACCATGGCCGACGTGCCGCGCTACCATGCGCGTGTCAGGCCCGACGCGATTGCAATGGTCGATGGCGACCGCGTCTCGACCTACGCCCGCTTCCAGGAGCGGACGGCCAAGGTCGCCAATGCGCTTCTCGCCCTCGGCGTGAAGCCGGGTTCGCGCATCGCTGCGCTGGACCAGAATTCTGACCGCTATTTCGAGATCCTGTTCGGCGCCGCCAAGGTCGGTGCCGTGCTCGTCTCGGTGAACTGGCGTCTGGCGCCGCCCGAGATCGCCTACATCCTCGCCGATGCGAAGGCCGAAGTGATCTTCATCGGCGAAGGCTTTGCCGGGCTGATCAAGCCGATCCTCAAGGATTTGCCGCTTTTGCGCCACGTCATCGTGACGGACGGCACGGCGGAGGGCTGGCCTTCCTATGAGAGCTGGATCGCGAAACAGAGCGACAAGGATCCCGACTTCCGCGGCAACGCGAAGGATACGATCGTACAGATGTACACTTCGGGCACGACGGGCAACCCGAAAGGCGTGCAACTCTCCCATTTCGCGCTCTATGCGCACGACCGCAACCGCGCCCTGCTCAAGGACCAGTTCGATCCGCAGCTGACCTGGAACGAATGGGACGCGCGCGACGTCAGCCTTGTCGCGATGCCGGGATTTCACATCTCCGGCACGGGATGGGGCATTGTCGGACTCTACAATGGCGCCAAGTCCATCATCACCACGCAGTTCGAGCCTGGCCTCGTTCTCAGAACGATCGACAGGGAGCGCGTCTCGAAGCTCGTCCTGGTGCCCGCGACGATCCAGATGCTGTTGCGCCATCCGGACTGCGCGAAGACGGACTTTTCAGCGATCAAGTTCCTGCTCTATGGCGCCTCTCCGATTCCGCTCGACCTGTTGCGCGAAGCCGTCGACATGTTCAAGTGCGGTTTCATCCAGCTCTACGGCATGACGGAAACCGCGGGCGCGGTGACCTATCTGCCGGCCGAGGATCACGATCCGAAGGGCACCAAGCGCATGCGCTCGGCCGGCCGCGCCATCACCGGCTCGAAGATCGAAGTGCGCGACGGCTCTGGCAAGACGCTTGCTCCGGGCATGGAAGGCGAGATCTGGATCCAGTCCGACACCTGCATGAACGGCTACTGGAACATGCCCGAAGCAACGCTCAGCACGATGCCGGGCGACAACTGGGTGCGTACAGGCGATGCGGGCTACTTGGACGAGGACGGGTACGTCTATATCCAGGATCGCGTGAAGGACATGATCGTTTCGGGTGGCGAGAACATCTATCCGGCCGAAGTCGAGAGTGCGATGTACGGTCACCCGGCGATAGGAGAAGTCGCCGTAATCGCAGTGCCGGACGAGAAATGGGGCGAGGCGGTCAAGGCGATCGTCGTGCTCAAGCCCGGTGCAAAGGCCGATGCGCAGTCGATTCTGGATTTCACCCGCACGCGCATCGCCGGCTACAAGGTGCCGAAGACGGTCGATTTCGTGACTGAGCTGCCGCGCAACGCCACCGGCAAGGTCCTGAAGCGCACGCTGCGGGAACCCTTCTGGAAGGGCTACGAGCGGCGCGTCAACTAGCCGAACGGCGACTGCGTCGAGGGCCCTGAGAGCGCAAGCAGTTCCTGGCGAGGGCCTTCCTTGCCATAGCCCTGCCACTTGTTGCGCCACACCAATTTCGCGAACCGTTCGCCATGCGGTGCAGTCATCTCGTCGGTGATGTCGCTGAAATCCTCCGCCGGCATCATAAAAGTGCGGCAGTAGATCGTGGCGAGGCTGACGCGCGTCGTGTCGTTGTCCTTGCCGTATGCGCCGTGCCACGTATTGCCGGTGAAGACGCAGAGCGAGCCTGCCTTGGCGATGATCGGCACGACGTTGTCGTCGCTGCCCTGTCCGCCGATGGATCGGGGTTGCTCGGCCAGCGTGGGATGGCGGCACAGCCGTTGGCTGCCGGGCACCATGAAAAGGGCGCCGTTCTCCTTGGTGTAGTCGGACAGGATCCAGGTGACGTTGCAGGTGGCGCACCATGGCGGCAACGGCGGCGGCACCGAGACGGAGTCGCAATGCATCGGCACCGGCAGGATTTTGCCGGTCTTGAGGATGGAGCTGCTCTGGTAGATGCGCAGCGACGTGCCGAGGATGTGCGCCGCCAGCGCATAGCCGACGGGCGATATGGTCGCCTCGCGGAACACCGGATCGCGGCCGACGGTGTGGAACAGATGCTCGCCGTCGACCGGGCGCCGTTCCCTTTCGATCGTGTTGATGTGGGCGTCGGCACTGTTCTGGGCGCGCGTATGGCTGACGACGGCGTCGCGCAGGCGCTCTGCGAAGCCGGGCGGCGCGGCGGTTTCGGGCGGGACGACCGTGAAGCCGTAGGTGTCGATCTGCGCCACGTGGGATTCCAGGCCGAGCGCCTGAATCTCCCGGTAGTTGCTGATGCCCGGCGCTTTCCAGCTTTCCATGTCCATCGCGGTCCGGTCCTCCTTGGTTCCTGCGATTCGTTGCCGGCGCCGTCGCCATGGACGAGGCCTCAGCAAGCCGGGCCTCGGCGCCGGTGTGACACGTCAGGTCGATAGCGGCGTCACCGGTAGCATCAGCGCGCTCGGATGCGCCGCGTCGTGCAGGATCGTAACCTCCGCGACGAGGCCTTTGGCGTCGGTGCCGATCGGCTTGCCGGTGTTCATATTGCGGTCGAAGTGCGGGAAAGCGCTCGACGTCAGCGTGAACCGCATGCGATGGCCGGCGGCGAACCGGTGGGCTACCGGGCCCATATCGATGTTCATCTCGTAGACCTTGCCCTTCTCGAAGAGGAGCGTCTTGTCGTAGCCCTCGCGCCAGCGACAGCGGAAATACTCGTCGAGGATATTGTACGACACGCCGTCCGGTCTTACGTCGCAGAGCTTCACCACGAGATCAGTGTCCGGCGTACTGCACGTCATGAATATGCGCGCCTGCACCGAGCCAGCGACCTCGAGGTCCGAGGCAAGAACGTCGCCCGTGTAGACAAGAACGTCCTTCCTCTGTTCGACCCGGCGCTGGTCGAACGGCCCTGCGCGTGAGCCGCCCGCTTCGAAGAAGCGGCCGCCGATCGAGGGCGCGGGATCGAGGGGGTCGTAGCGATAGGTATCGGGTTTGCCGTTTCCGCCCGTAGCCCCGGATGCAAGCCGCCCGTCGCCCTCTTCGGCGTTCGCATGGCCATGCGATGCGAGGTAGAGGGGGACGGATTTGCTGGCGGGCGGCCACGCCGGCACCGTCTTCCATTCTCTGGCACCCATGACGAAATACTTCGCCCCGAGCGCCTTGGTGGAGGCATCGCCCTTGAGATGGCGGTCGTAGAAGGCGAGGTAGTCGCTTGGTATGGCCGCCATGCGAGCATGCGCAAAGGGCCCAAAAGGAATTTCGCCCAGCGCCGGTCCCGCGGAGCCGTGCTCCCAGGGCCCGAAAATGATGCTCGCTTCTCTCTTGCCGCGGCTGTCCTCGCGCGCCGCGAGCGTCGCATAGATGCGCGCGGTCTCCGTCGTCGCCATGTCGTACCAGCCGCTGACGACGAGGGCCGGCACCTCGATCTTTTCGACGTCGATCGCGTTCTGCGAACGGAAGAGATCGATCATCTCCTGCCAGGACGGCAGGCTGCCGATCTTCCGCAGCGGCATGTCGTTGAGCGGCAGGAACCGCGCCGCTTTCTGCGGGTCCTTCAAGACGTCGTTGATGATCGCCGCTTCCTTCTCGCCCGCTTCCTGACGCAGCATCGCCTTCTGCAGCCAATCGAGTGCCTGGCCCGCGCACCAGCTGATCATGATGGAGTCAAGCAGGACCGCACCGCGCGCCGGCGTTCCCGTCTTCTCGGGCACGATGGCCCTCAGATGCGGTGGGCGCTCCACCGCAGCCATGAGCTGCGTCAGACTGCAATAGCTCGAACCGATCATGCCGATCGCGCCGCTGCACCAGGGCTGTGCCGCTAGCCACTCGATCGTGTCGTAGCCGTCGGGGCCTTCCACTTCCTGCGTCGGCGTGATCAGGAACTTGCCTTCGGACGCGAAACGCCCGCGCACGTCCTGCACCACCACTGCATAACCTGCGGCCGTCGCGGTGCGCACGTCCAGCATCATGTGCGAACCGTGATTGATGCGCTTGTCGTAGGGCGTGCGCTGAAGGATTACCGGCACGGGCTTGTTGCCCGCGGGGCGGAAAATGTCGGAGCGCAGGATGGTGCCGTCGCGCATGGGCGTGTCGACGTCGAAATCGGCGCGCATGTCGGGGACGGCGCGCAACGCCTTGCTCACAGGTTCCGCCTTGGTCGCCGTCATGAAAATGCTCCGTCACACGCAAGGAATCGACACGGCGCCGGCGAAAGTCCACCATCTACCAGGCATCGACCCAGCGGAGCTTCTTGCCCTCGCGCGGCTGCTGCGGGGGCGCCGCGCGCAATGCCGCCACGATCCGCGCCCGCGTGTCCGCCGGATCGATGACGTCGTCGCATTCGTAGTAGGACGCGGCGTTCACGGCCTTTGCCTCGGCATACATCCTGGCGACCATTTCTTCGTAACGCGCCTTGCGCGCCTCGACGTCCGCGATCGCGGCAAGCTCGTTGCGGAAGCCGAGCTTCACATAGCCTTCGATCGCCATGCCGCCGAACTCGCCCGTCGGCCACGACGCCGTCATCATGCAGTTGCTGAAGCTGCCGCCCGCCATCGCAAGCCCGCCCATGCCATAGGCCTTGCGAACGACGAGCGCGAGCCAGGGCACGGTGATATTTGACCCGACAACGGTCATGCGCGCGCAATGGCGGATCATCGCGGTCTTCTCCGCCTCGGGCCCTACCATGAATCCGGGTGTGTCGATCAGGGAGAGGAGGGGAATGTCGAACGCCTCGCAAAGCTGCAGGAAGCGCGTCGCCTTGTCGGCGGCCGGCGAGTCGATCGCACCGGCGAGCCAGTGCGGGTTGTTGGCGAGCACGCCGATGGGTCGCCCCTCGACACGGATGAAGCCCGTAATCATTGCGGCGCCGAATTTCGGTCTCAGCTCGAGAAAGGACTCCTTGTCGGCAAGAAGCGCAATCAGTTTGCGCATGTCGTACACGCGGCGATGGTTCTCCGGCACAATTGTGCGCAACGTGCGCTGGTCGACTGCCTCGTAATCCGCAAGCGGGCCCTGGAAATAAGAGAGGTATTTCTTTGCCGCTGCGACCGCGGCAGTCTCGTCGTCGACGAGGACGTCGATCACGCCGTTCGGAGCGTGCACGCTCACCGGTCCGATCTCTTCCGCCTTGTAGGCACCCAGACCCGCGCCTTCGACCAACGCCGGCCCGCCGATGCCGATGGTCGAGCTCTTCGTCGCGATGATCACGTCACAGCAGCCCAGGATGAACGCGTTGCCCGCGAAGCAGCGCCCGTTGTTGACGCCGACGATCGGCACAAGGCCGCTCAGCGCGCCGAGCCAGCTGAACGTCTTGATGAAGTTGAAGCCGACGCCGAGCTTGTCGGTATCGCCCGGCCTTCCGCCGCCACCTTCGGTGAAGAACACGAGGGGCAGGCGTGCCTTGCCGATCATCTCGAGCATGCGGTCGGTCTTCTCATGCCCCTTGAAGCCCTGGGTGCCGGCAAACACTGTCGGGTCGTAGGAGATGACGGCGCAGCGCGCTTTCTCGTCGGCGAAATGCACGCCGTTCACGCGTGCCGTGCCCATGATCAGGCCGTCGGCGGGCGAGGTGGCGAGAAGCTCGTCCAGCGTGTTGCGCGTACGCCGCGCGGCGACGGTCAGCCCGCCATACTCCACGAAGGAATCCGCATCGCAGAGATCGGTGATGTTCTCCCGCGCGGTGCGCAGGCCTGCATCGTGGCGCCGTTTGACCGCCGCCTCGCGGTGGGCATCGGTGCGCAGCGCCGCGCGGGCCAGGGCTTCGGCGAGGTCCGGCCGGATCGCGTCGGGGTCGTCCGCCACTTTTCCGGCCACGTCTTCCGGGCGGAGCGTGCGCGGCTCGATGAAGGCGAGCACCGCTTTTTCGAATACGGCATCGCCAGGAGCGACGGTGAAGGCGCGCACGACGCCGCCTTGTTCGGCGACAACGACATGCTCCATCTTCATCGCTTCCATCACGAGCACGGGTGCACCGGCAGCGATGAGGTCGCCGGGACTCGCGAGGAAATTCACGATCGCGCCCTGGATCGGTGCGCGCAAAGGCTCGGTGCCTTCGGGCGCTATGGGCTCGACATAGTCTGGATCGGGTTCAGCCGCCGCAAGCCCGCTTCCCAGGATCGCAAGGGGATCGTTGTGATCGATGCGCGCGCCTACGATCGGCGCCGCAGATGGCACTGCGGCGGCGGCGAGTGTCTGCGCCTGACTCTCCAGAAGCTGGGTGTCGATCTCCCCCTGCGCGATCTCCGGCAGAGCGAGCACGCGGGCGAGCCAGGCTTGGTTCGTCGGCACGCCGGCAATGCGGAATTCGCCGAGTGCGCGTTGCGCGAGTCGCACGGCCCTTTCGTAATCCGGCGCCTGCACGATCAGCTTGGCGAGGAGCGAATCGAAGCGCGCATTCGTGCGATATCCCGCATAGCCATATCCGTCGACGCGCACCCCGGGGCCTGAGGCGGGTTCGTAGACTTTGAGGGTACCGCCGGCCGGCCCGACCGATCCGTCAGACGCCATGGTCTCCAAGTTTAGGCGAAGCTCGATTGCCGTGCCGCGCGGGGAGGGCGGTTCCTTGAGCAGGCCGAGCGACTCCAGCGTTGCCCCGTTCGCGATGCCGATCTGCAGTGCCACGAGATCGAGCCCGGTGATCGCTTCCGTCACCGTGTGCTCGACCTGCAGGCGCGGATTGGCCTCGAGGAAGAAGAAGTTTTCACCTGCGACGAGGAATTCGAACGTTCCAAGATTGCGATATGCCGCTCTCTTCGCCATTGCGACGGCGGCCGCGATGATCCTGTCGCGCAGCGCGCTGGACAGGTTCGGCGCAGGGGCGATCTCGATCACCTTCTGGTGCCGGCGTTGCAGGCTGCACTCGCGCTCCCAGAGATGCCTGACAGCACCTTTTGTGTCGGCTGCGATCTGGATCTCGATGTGGCGCGCCCGCGCAAGGAATTGCTCCGCATAGACGGCGCCATTGCCGAAGGCACGCTCGGCTTCCGAGCGGCAGAGTGCGAACGCTGGCTCCAGCGCGTCTTCTCGATCGACCCGGCGGATGCCGCGGCCGCCGCCGCCGGCGACCGCCTTGAGCATGATGGCGCCCGTCTTGTCGAGAAGCTGAGCCGCCTCCTTCAGGGAGTCCGGGGGCGACGCGGCGAGCAGCGGCACGCCGCAGGCCTGCGCCAGCGCACGCGCCGCGACCTTGTCGCCGAGAAGGCGCAACGTCTCGGGCGACGGTCCTATGAAGACAAGGCCGGCGCGCTCGCAAAGCGCGGCAAACGGTGCGCTCTCGCTCAGGAACCCGTAGCCCGGATGGATCGCGTCGCACCCCGCGGCCTTTGCGGCAGCGACGATTGCTTCGACGTCGAGATAGGCCTGAGGCCCGGAACCTTTGAGGGTGACGGCTGCGTCGGCGCGGCGCACATGCAGCGAGTCCGCGTCGTCCTCGGAGTGCACGGCGGTGGTCGCAATGCCGAGTCCGGCAGCCGTGCGCGCGATGCGCACCGCGATCTCGCCGCGATTGGCGATGAGCAGTCTCCCAATCATGCGCGCGACCACCTCTTACCGCGGCAAGGCGATGCCCGCTTGCTCACGGTCCCACACCTTATCGAGCGGGCGGTTGCGCAGCACGGCTTTCTGCACCTTGAGCGTGGGGGTCTGCGGCAGGGCATCGAGGAATTCCACGAATCTCGGCACCATGAAGCGGGGCATGCGCGGGATGAGCCAGCGCGTCAGCGTCTCGGCGTCGAGCACCGCCTCGGGCTTCTTCACGACGACGAGTCGGATCTCCTCGTCGGCGCCGGGCTCGCGTCCGAGCTTCACCGCAACGGCCGCGCAATCGAGCACGGCCGGGTGCTGTTTTGCGTAGGCCTCGACCTCGAAGCTCGAAATGTTCTCCATGCGCCTGCGGATGCAGTCCTTGATGCGGTCGCGGAAATAGAAGAAGCCCTCTTCATCCGTGCTGAACGCATCGCCGGTGTGGAACCAGCCATTGCGCCATGCCGCCGCCGTTGCTTCGGGATTGTTGAGATAACCTGCGTTCATCGTCCAGGGCGCGGCGCTGCGCACGATCAGCTCGCCCACGACACCGGGTGCCACGTCCTGGTCGTTTTCGTCCACGATGCGGATATCGTAGCCGGGATAACCCACGCGCAGCTTCCCGCAGGAGACGAAGCCTTCCTTGTTGACGTGCCCTGCGTTCCAGTCGGGGTCGACGATCGGACAGCTCATCTCCGTCATGCTGTACGCCGAGTAGGTACGGCAACCGAAGCGCGCCTTGAACTCGTCGATGCGCGGCAGCCGGATCGGCATGAGGAGGTTTTTGAGCGGCACGTCCTTGTCGCCCGGCCGGGCGGGCTCGTCGAGCCAGACAAAGGGCGGATAGAACGCGGTCGTCACACGATACTTGCGGTACTCCTCGGGCATGCGCTGCAGGCTGATGAAGGGCCGCATCACATGGCTTCCCGCAACGAGAGCGGCGATGAAGGGAAAGACCTTGGCGCCCACGTGATAGGTCGGCCCCGGATTGAAGATCACGTCGTCGGGCCCGAAATCCTTGAGCGGCAGCGTTCCGACAGCGGTCGAGTGGATCTGTGCCCACGGCATGCGGACGGCCTTGGATGGGCCCGTGGTGCCGGAGGTGAAGAGGATCGCGCCGATATCCCAGGGTTTGGGATCGAGGTCCGCGCGAAGCGGTCCGGCGCCGGCGAGGAACGCTTCCACGGTCTGCACGTCGAAGGGCAGGCCGTGCACGGCTCCCGTCGCGTCCGCCACGATGACGCGCTTCAGGAAACGCAGTTGCGGCGCCACTTCCCGCAGCCGCTCCACGAATGGCTCGAGCAGCAGAACGGTTTCGGCGCGCGTCAGGTTGAGCGCATGGATGAGCAGTTCGCCGCGATAGTCGTTGTTGATGGGTGCCTCGATCGCGCCGAGGCTCGCGAGTCCAAGCCAGCCGAGCAGGGACTCGATCGTGTTGGTCTGCATCGTGACGACGATATCGCCCTGGCGGATGCCCGCGCGGGCCCAGGCGCCAGCCCAGCGTTCCATGCCCAGGACCGTCTCGCGATAGGTGAGCGCGCGGTCCTCGATGTCGATCAGATAGCGCTTGCCGGGGATCTCCGCGGCGCGAGTCCGAAGCAGTGTCGGCAGCGTCGTAGGATTGGTTTGCATCGACCGTATTGGCGCCGGATATCCGCCGTTAACGACACCATGCCGCGACCGATTCCGCCACCGGCGGCCTGGAGGTGGCGGAAATCGACCCGTTCCGTGTCATTCAGTCGTCGGTTAACGTCAGGCCACGGCTAGAATGTCCGTCGACACGATTCGGCGCAGAGGATTTCTCCAGGTGACGACAAAGAGGGCTTGGGGCGCCGAGATCCAGAACCGCGAGGAGAAGTTCGAGCTGAAGCGGCGCGCCGTGCTGCACTCGGCAGCGCGCATTCTCCTCAGGATCGGGTATGACGCGCTCTCGCTCGCCGATATCGCAGTCGATCTGCATGTCGCCAAGCCGACCATCTACTATTACTTCCGCAACAAGGACGAGATCGTCCATGAGCTGATGGAGTTGGCGGTCGCGGCGTTTCTCGATCCGTCGGACCATCCGGAGGACTTCCCCGATCGCGAAGGTTTGAGCGGCGCCCGGCGCTTCGAGCTGTTCGTGCGGCGCTGCGTGCGGGTCACGAGCGACGATGTCGGCGCCTGCCTCTTCTCGGTCTATCCGAACCAGCTGCCCGCGGGGCCGCGGCACGACATCGACGTGCTCGGCCAGCCGGTTGTTCAGTGGGCGGAGCGTATCATCAAGGACGGACTGGCCGACGGCTCCATCGCGCCTTGCGAGCCTGCGCTCGTCTACCACTTCATGTTGAACGGGCTCCGCGCCGTACGCGTTCTGCACGAGATAGGGCAGGGCACATTCGAGGACATCGCCGACGGCATCGTCGCGCTGCTCGCCCACGGCATCCAGTCCCGCGCCTGAGTGTTTCACCCCTTGGTCGTTCCGGCCTAGTGGCCGGATTTCGCCCGCTTTTCCGCCCCCGGCTGTGTCTTAAATGTTGCACTTTCCATGGCGGGTCGGTCGGCAAGGCGTGTCGTACGAAGCGGGGACGCACGATTTCGAAGGGGATTGAGCATGAATTCGGTGTGTGCGCGCGGGCTTCTGGGCGCCGGC
>Ga0335083_10007893_pt1 | contig 13071 bp, 8 predicted proteins | sample Lox_Sample_42_FD_206716 | JGI IMG/M metagenome (GOLD analysis project Ga0335083, IMG submission 206716) | Soil microbial communities from Loxahatchee National Wildlife Refuge, Florida, United States - Lox_Sample_4.2 | ecosystem: Environmental > Terrestrial > Soil > Wetlands | place: USA: Florida...
GCCGAGGAACGTGCCGATGATTCCGGAGGCCGACATCGTGGCCTTCAGCGGGTCGGTCTCGAACCACTGGTCGAGGAAATCGACCGCCGACATCGTCATGAGCTGGACCTGGTTGTACTTGTCCTCGGCCGAGAGACCCTGGAACCGCTTGCCGAGGAAGAGGAGGTCCTGCAGCCCCTTCAGGTTCAGTTTCGTCGGATCGGGAGGCGTCATGCCGAGGATCGGCTTGACGAAGCGGCCCATGTCGGCCATCGCCTTGCCGTACTCGTCGTAGGCGTCCGCGTCGAGCTTCGAGTGGCGGGCGATCTCGCGGCGCGTCTTGCCGTGGTCGTTGACGCGCCAGAGGTAATCGCCGTTCAACATCGGCGTGAACGTGCCGTCGAGCGGCAGGATCTCGAGGCCGTGCCGAGGCAGGTCGAGGTCGCGGATGATCTCGGGGCGCAGCAGCGAGACGACGTACGAGCACACCGAGAACTTGAAGCCGGGGAAGACCTCTTCGGTCACGGCCGCGCCGCCGAGCACGTGCCGGCGTTCCAGGACGAGAACCTTCTTGCCGGCCTTCGCCAGATAGAAGGCGTGAATGAGCCCGTTGTGCCCGCCTCCGATGACGATGACGTCGTACTTCGAGCTCATGCGAGGTTCCAAATCGCCCTTCTTGTGACCGCTGGTTTCTGCGAGGCAGCCTTGCCGACGGCGCCGGAGCATACTTATAATCCCGCGCCGCGACAAGCTCCGCGTGACCGGGCGTCATCGTGACACCCGAGCCCGAGATTCGAGGTTTTGAAGTGCCGATCGGGACCGCCGTACACGAGAGAACGTTTCCGCTCTGCGAGAGCCTGAACTATCGCGAATGGTCGGGTTACTACGCCGTCAGCGCCTACGAGGCGCACCACGATCACGAGTACAACGCGATTCGCAACGCCGCGGCCCTCATCGACATCTCCCCGCTCTTCAAGTACCGCCTGACCGGCAAGGACGCGACGCGCCTGGTCGACCGGATCGTGACGCGCGACCTGAAGAAGGTCTCGGTCGGTTCGGTCATCTACACGCCCTGGTGCGACGAGCACGGCAAGACGATCGACGACGGCACGGTGTCGCGCCTCGAGGAGAACGTCTACCGCTGGACGGCGGCGGACCCGAGCCTGCGCTGGTTCCACCAGAACGCCGCCGGGCTCGACGTCAGGATCGAGGACATCTCCGAGCAGGTCGCGGCGCTCGCGCTCCAGGGCCCGACGTCGGGCCGGCTGCTCCGCGCCGTGGCCGAGGCCGACATCGAGAACCTCAAGTACTTCAAGGTCACCTCCGGCAAGATCGCCGGCGTCCCCGTGGACATCTCCCGCACCGGCTACACGGGCGACCTCGGCTACGAGATCTGGATGCCCTGGAAGGACGGCGTGCGCGTGTGGGACGCGCTCATGTCCAAGGGCCGCGCCTTCGACATCCACGCCGCCGGCATGCTCGCGCTCGACGTCTCGCGGATCGAGGCGGGGCTGCTCCTGATCGACGTCGACTTCAACGGCTCGAAGAAAGCGCTGATCCCCTCGCAGCGGTACACGCCCTTCGAGATGGGCCTCGGCCGCCTCGTCGCGCTGGAGAAGGGACGCTTCGTCGGCCAGGAGGCGCTCCGGCGCGAAGCGAAGGAAGGTCCGGCGCGCGAGATCGTCGGCCTCGAGCTCTCGTGGAACGCCGTCGAGGCGATCTACGAGAAGCTCAACCTCGCCCCGCAGATCCCGGCCGCCGCCTCGCGCGTTTCCGTGCCGGTCTTTCGCGAGGGCGCGCAGGTCGGCAAGGCGACGTCGACGACCTGGTCGCCGACGTTGAAGAAGATGATCGCGCTGGCGACGGTCGCCCGCGGCTCGAACGCCGTCGGGACGAAGCTCGAGATGGAGGTCACGGTCGAGGCCGTGCGCCACCGGGTTCCGGCCACCGTCGTCAAGCTGCCGTTCTTCAATCCGGCGAGGAAGACCGCCACGCCGGTCGCGTAGGAAACCGCGCGCCGGAACCGTTCGGAGGGCGCATGGAAGCATCGGTCAAAGAGATCCTCGACTCCTACGACGCCCGGGCCCCGCTTTCCGAAGCGTGGACGATTCCCGCGCCCTGGTACGTCGATGAGCGCGTCGCGGCGCTCGAGCGCTCGACGGTTTTCTCGAAGTCGTGGCAGATGGTGGCGCGCCTCGACCAGCTCTCGCAGCCGGGCAGCTACGTGACGGCCGTGCTCGCGGGCGAGCCGATCGTCGTCGTCCGCGGCGAGGATGGCGTCATCCGCGGCTTCTTCAACGTCTGCCGCCACCACGCGGCGTCCGTCATGACGGAGCCCGAGGGCAAGGCGCCGATCCTGCGCTGCCCGTACCACGGCTGGACCTACTCGCTCGCCGGGGAGCTCAAGGGCACGCCGGATTTCGCCGGCGTCTGCAGTTTCGACAAGGCGAAGAACGGCCTGATGCCGGTCGAGACGGCGGTCTGGGAGAAGTTCGTCTTCGTGCGCCTGACGCCGGGCGGCCCGTCGCTCGAGCAGTCGCTCGGGCCGCTCGTCGGCCAGTTCGCGAAGCTCGGCCTCGACCGCTTCCACTTCGTCGAGCGGCGGCGCTGGACTTTCGAGTGCAACTGGAAGGTGTTCGTCGACAACTATCTCGACGGCGGCTACCACGTGCCGCACCTGCACAAGGGTCTCTCGTCGGTCCTCGACTACAGCGGCTACACGATCGAGACCGGCGACAACTGGTGCCTCCAGTGGAGCCCGATCGACCACTCGAACGCCGAGGGCGACGTCGCGGCGGTCCGCCAGGGCGAGAAGGCGCTGTACTACTGGCTCTGGCCGAACTTCATGGTCAACTGGTACGAGGGCGTGATGGACACGAACCTCGTGCGGCCGCTCGGCGCCGGCAGGTCCGAGGTCATCTTCGACTTCTACTTCACGGACGTCTCGACGCCGGAGGCGATCGCCCGCAACAAGGCCTCGATCGACGTCGGCAACCGCGTCCAGGACGAGGACCTCGCGATCTGCGACTCGGTCCAGCGCGGCCTGGGCTCACGGGCCTACGTCGCCGGGCGTCTGTCGGTGCGGCGCGAGGGCGGGGAGCAGCTGTTTCACCGGCTCCTCGCCTCGGAGCTCAAAGCCGGCCTGGCCCGGTCGCTCTAAGCCGGGAAGCGTTCCGCCGACGATTCAGGCCGGCTTTACGGCTTCCTTCCGGAGGCGCTGCTAGTCTTCCCGGGCAGGAGGATCCCATGGTCGAGCCTCTCGATCCTCAGCCGGTTTCGCGGGCGGACGACGTCTGGGCGGAGCGCTACGTCCTCGACGAGCACCTCATGGACCCGAAGAGCGTGCCCGCGCGGCAACGCTTCGAATCGCTCGCCCGGTTCGTGCGGGACCTGGTGGCCGAGCGCTGGGTCGAGACGCGTCGCGTGCGCGAGCGCGCGAACCCGAAGCGCGTGTACTACCTCTCGATGGAGTACCTCATCGGCCGCACGCTCGAGAACAACGTCCAGAACCTCGCGGCCGATCCCCTCGTCCAGCAGGTCCTCGCCCGCGAGGGCTGGGACCTGTCCGCGCTCGCCTCGGAGGAGCCCGACGCCGGCCTCGGCAACGGCGGGCTCGGGCGTCTGGCCGCCTGCTTCATCGACTCGCTCGCCACCCTCCAGTACTCGGCGATCGGCTACGGCCTGCGCTACGAGTACGGGATGTTCCGGCAGACGATCCGCGACGGCTGGCAGGTCGAGCGGCCCGACAACTGGCTCCGCCGGCCCGATCCCTGGGAGATCGTTCGTCCCGGACGGACCTACCGGGTCGGCCTCGGTGCCTCGATCGAGCTCGAGGGTTCCCGGATCCGCATCGTCCCGAACCGGCCGTCGACGCTCCTCGGCATCGCGTACGACCGGCCGGTCGTCGGCTACCGCGCGCCGTGCGCGAACACGCTGCGGCTCTGGTCGGCGGCCGCGCCCTCCACGTTCGACTTCGCCGAGTTCTCCCAGGGCGACTTCGTCGGCGCCGTCATCGACAACGTCGAGGCCGAGTCGCTGACGCGGGTCCTCTACCCGGACGACTCGACGGCGGCCGGACGGACGCTGCGCCTGCTCCAGCAGTACTTCCTCGTGAGCTGCTCGCTCCAGGACATCTTTCTCCGCTTCCGCCAGGCCGAAGGAGACCGCTGGTCGGCCCTGCCCGAGCGCGTCGCGATTCAGATGAACGACACGCATCCGGCGCTCTCGGTGGCGGAGCTCATGCGCCTGCTCCTCGACGAGGCGCGCCTCGGCTGGGACGAGGCCTGGGACCTGACGGTCCGCTCGCTCGGGTACACGAACCACACGCTGCTGCCCGAGGCGCTCGAGCGGTGGCCGGTCGAGCTCTTCGAGCAGCTCATGCCGCGGCACCTCGAGATCGCGCTCGAGATCAACCGCCGCTTTCTCGACGACGTCCGGAAGCGCTTTCCGGACGATCCCGATCGCCCGCGCCGCATGAGCCTCGTCGAGGAGGGGCCGACGCGGCGGCTCCGCATGGCGCACCTCGCGGTCGTCGGCTCGCATAGCACCAACGGCGTGGCCGAGATCCACTCGCGCCTCCTGCGCACGCGGGTCCTGAAGGACTTCGCCGAGATGTTCCCCGAGCGCTTCCAGAACAAGACCAACGGCGTGACGCCGCGGCGCTGGCTCCTCCTCGCCAACCCCGCGCTCGCGCGCCTGATTACCGACGCGCTCGGCGACGGCTGGATCACGGACCTCGAGAAGCTGCGCGGGCTCGCGCCGCTGGCCGAGGACGCCGCCTTCCGCGAGAAGTTCCGGGCCGCCAGGCGCGCCGCCAAGGGACGGTTCGCGGCGTGGCTGGAGGCCGCGTCGGGCCTCGCCGTCGATCCGGAGACCCTGTTCGACAGCCAGATCAAGCGCATCCACGAGTACAAGCGCCAGCTCCTGAACGTGCTCCACGTGATCCTGCTGTACGACCGGCTCCGGAAGAGCCCGGATTCGCCGATGGTGCCCCGCACGTTCTTCTTCGCCGGCAAGGCGGCGCCGGCTTACGTTCGCGCAAAGCTCCTGATCAAGCTGATCAACAACGTGGCCGGCACGGTCGACGGGGACCCGGCCACGCGCGGGCGGCTGCGCGTCCTCTTCCTGCCCGAGTACAACGTCAGCCTCGCCGAACGGCTGATCCCGGCGAGCGACGTCTCCGAGCAGATCTCGACCGCGGGCTACGAGGCGAGCGGGACGAGCAACATGAAGCTCATGATGAACGGCGCCTTGACGGTCGGCACCCGCGACGGCGCCACGATCGAGATGGCCGCGGCGGCCGGCGAGGAGAATTTCTTCCTCTTCGGCCTGACGGCGGAGCAAGTCGCGGCCTCGCGCGGCGCGTACGACCCGGCCGGGATCGCGGCGAGCCGGCCCGAGATCCGTGAGGCGCTCGACTTGATCCGGCACGACCACTTCAGCCGGTACGAACCCGGAGCGTTCGCGCCGGTCGTCGACGCGCTGCTCGACCCGAACGACCCTTATGTTCACCTGGCCGACCTCGCGGCTTACGCCGAAGCGCAGGCGCAGGTATCCGCTCTCTACCAGCGGCCGGACGAGTGGGCGCGCCGGGCGATCCTGAACGTCGCGGCGAGCGGGCGGTTTTCGAGCGACCGGACGATCGCCGAGTACGCGAAGGAAATCTGGGGGGCGAGTCCCTGTCCCGTGCCGGGGAGGGCCTAGCTCAGGGCTTGCTCCAGAGGGCGAGCTCTTCCTCGAGCTTTCGGTCGATGCCGTCGACCGGAAGCGGGCGGCTGACCCAGTAGCCCTGCATCTCGTCGCAGCCGTACTTCTGGAGGAGCTGGAACTGGTCCTGCGTCTCGACGCCCTCGGCGATGACCGAGAGCCGCGAGCCGTGGGCCATCTCGACGATCGCGCGGACGATGCCGGCGTCGGCGGGGTTGTTGGCGAGGTCGGTGACGAACGACCGGTCGATCTTGAGCGACGTGATCGGGAAGCTCTTCAGGTAGCTCATCGACGAGTAGCCGGTTCCGAAGTCGTCGATGGCGATGCCGACGCCCATCGAGCGCAGCGTGTTCAGGTTCGCCACGACGATCTCGGCGCCTTCCATGGCGATCGACTCCGTGATCTCGACCTCGAGGTGGCGCGGCTCGAGCCCCGCCTTGGACAACGCCTCCTCGACGGTGTGCACGAGGCTGCGCTCGCGGAACTGCTTGGCCGAAAAGTTGACCGACATGCGGAGGCCCAGTCCCGTGTCGAGCCAGCTCTTCAACTGGCTCGTGGCGACCTGGAGCACCCACGTTCCCATGGGAAGGATCAGGCCCGTCTCTTCGGCGACGGGAATGAAGGTCGCCGGGGGGAGGAAACCCTTCTGCGGGTGCTGCCAGCGGATGAGCGCTTCGAGCCCCACGATCCGCCCCGAGCCCAGGCTCACGAGCGGCTGGTAGTGCAGGAGGAACTCGCTGCGGTCGAGCGCCTGGCGCAGCCCGTTCTGGAGCTCGAGCCGCTCGACGGCCATCGCCGTCAGCTCCGGCGTGCAGAGCTCGAAGTTGTTCCCGCCGAGGTCCTTCGCGCGGTACATGGCGGCGTCGGCGTTGCGCAGGAGAGTCTCCGCGTCCTGGCCGTCCTCGGGGAACGTGGCGACGCCGACGCTCGCCGTCACCTGGAGCGAGCGCTCGTCGAGCTCGACCGGGCGGCGCATGAGGCCGAGGAGCTTCTGGGCGAAGTGCGTCATGTCGCCCGACTGCTTCAGGTCGGGCACGAGGATCAGGAACTCGTCGCCGCCGATGCGGGCGATCGTGTCCACCTCGCGAACCCCGCGCGTCAGCCGGAGCGCGAGCGACTGGAGCAGCCGGTCGCCGGCGTTGTGCCCCCAGTTGTCGTTGACGAACTTGAAACCGTCGAGGTCGAGGTGGACCACCGCGAGCTTGCGGTTGTACCGCCGCGACTGCGCGAGCTCGATCTCGAGCCGCTCGAGAAAGCGCACCCGGTTCGGGAGACGCGTCAGCGGGTCGACGAACGCGCGCTCCGCGGCCTGCGCTTCGGTGCGCTTGCGCTCGGTGATGTCGAGGAGCGTGCCGATGACCGCCGGCTCGCCGTCGAGCTCGAAGGCCGATTCGTGGACCTCGACGTGGACGATCTCGCCGTCGCGGCGGATGGCGCGGAAGGCGTACGGCGCCGGCGACTCGCCGAGGAGCTGGCTGCGCAGGCGGGCGAGAACCGACGGCCGATCGGCTTCGACGACGAGCGGCGCGATCTCGGAGCCCATGAGGTGTCCGGACGGGTACCCGAGGATCTCGCCGAGCTTCGGGTTGGCGTAGCGGTAGCGCTCGTTCTGGATGACGTAGGTGCCGACGGGCGCGCCTTCCACGATGCGGCGGAACTCCGGCTCGGGGGGCGCTTCGGCCGGCGCCGTCTCGCGGCGTCCTCCGCCGCGCGTCGCCCGGCCGAGGACCTCCTGGGCGCCGAGGCGGATGTCGAGCTGCCGGCCGGCCTCGGCCGCGAGCACCCGGAGCCGCGCGAGGGCGTCGCCGGCGACGTCGCGGGGCGCCGGGTCGAGCACGAGGAGAGTGCCGATGGCGCCGGCGCGCGACGTCAGGATCGGGACGCCGGCGAAGAACCGCAGTCCGTCGGCGCCGGAGAAGCGGGGATCGCGGGCGAGGTCCACGATGGCGAGCCCTTCTTCGGCGCGCATCGTCTCGGAGCAGAGCAGCAGGATCCGCGCCGTGTCGGCCACGCCGACGCCGCCGCGCGACTTGAACCACTGGTGTCCGCTGTCGACGACGCTCATCGCCGCGACCGCGGACGCGCAGGCCTCCGCCGCCTGGCGCGTCAGGTCCTCGAAGAGGGCCTCGGCGGCCGCCGTGACCGCCCCGGAGCGGTCGCCTCCCCCCGAGCGGGCGGTCCTGCCGCTGTCGGTCGACGAACTCATCGCAAATTGGGTCTGGAGACCCTTCCAATTGTAACAGGATCGAACGACCCGGCCGGACGACCGAGGGTCAGATCAGGCGCGGGCGCGCGCGGCGCCCCGCAAGGGGAGAACCCGTCCCGCCGGCCTGGAAGCGGCCACCGCCGCTTCGCGGGCGGAAGCGACCGCGGGTTCGAGAACCGCGAGCAGGCGCTCCACTTCCCGGGCCAGGGTCACCGTCCCGCGCCACTCCGCGTCGGCCTTGCTCTCCGCGAGCCGCTTGCGGAACACGCGCAGGTCGTTCCAGCGGCCGAGCGTCTCCTGGAGGGCGCGTTCGCGGCCCGCGTCGGCGGGCTCCGGCAGCCCGAGCGCCGAGAGGTCTTCGGCGAGATAGCGCGCGCGCTTGACCGCGAGGCGATAGCGGTGGAGCGTGGCGTCGTCGCGGCCCTCGAGCGAGCGGGACAGGGCCGCCTCCGCTTCGGCGCGCGCCGCGGTCAGCCGCTTCAAGCCGTTGCCCGCACCCTTGCGCGCGAGGCGCGCCAGGCGCCGGCGCAGGCGGCTCATCTTCTTGCCGTCCGACGCGCGCACGAGGCGGCGCGCGGCACGGCCCTTCGTCTTGTCCCAGCGCGCGGCGAGCGCGGTCAAGGCGTCCGGCGAGAGCAGGCCGAGGCGGCCGATGCGTTCGAGCAGCTGACGATCGACCTCGAGCTGCCGCGGCCGCGAAAGCGACTTGGCCAGGCGTGTCGCCTGCCGCGCCAGACGCGCGCGCCGGAGGGCGGTGGCCGTCGCGGCGAGGCGCCTCAGGGCGACGCGCAGGTCGTGCAGGCCCTCGGGGTTGCCGCGCCGGACCGCGAGCCGCGCTTCTTCGAGGGCGCGGACACGGAGCTTCCATAACGCCGGCGGCTGCTTCACGGGGCGCTATTATAGGGACCAAACACGGGGAGGTTCGCTTCACGTTCTCTTCACGCCGCCTTCACGAAGTCCCGCCGATCGAGCGGCAGACTGTGCCGCGCATGAAGTCGCTCGCGGCGATCGACGTCGGCACCAACAGCATCAAGCTCCTCGTGGCCAACGTCGAGGAGGACGGGGCCCTCGACATCGTCTTGAGGGAAAAGGCGATGGTGCGCCTCGGCAGCGAAACCCTTCGGACCGGCCGCCTTTCCGCCGAGGCGATCGAGGCGGGGGTCTCGACGGTCGAGCACCTGGCCCGGCTCGCCACGAGCTCCGGGGCCGAAGTCGTCCGGACCGTGGCCACCTGCGCCGTCCGCGAGGCCTCCAACTCGGACGACTTCGTCGCGGCGGTCAAGAAGCGGACGGGCCTGCGGGTGGACGTCATCTCGGGGGAGGAAGAGGCCCGCCTGATCAACCTCGCGGTCCGAAGCGAGTTTCCCCCCTCCAACGACCCGCTCTTTCTCGTGGACATCGGCGGCGGCTCGACGGAGTTCGTCATCTCCAACGGCGCGCGGGTCCTCCTGACGGAGAGCCTGCCGCTCGGCGTGGTGCGCCTGGCCGACCGCCTCGGCAAGAACGACCCGCCCTCCGAGCGCGACGTCCGCGACATGAAGAAAGCGATCCGCGCGGTCGCCCGGCGCGCGACGCAGACCGTGCGCAAGAGGGGCTTCAAGACCTGCGTCGGCTCCTCCGGAACGATCCAGTCCCTGTCGCTCGTCCACGAGGCGGCGGTCCTCGGGCGCGAGCCGAACCCGACCGGCCACCGGACGCTGACGCGCTCGGCCCTGAAAAAGGTGAACAAGCTCCTGCGGCGCACCAACGAGAAGGAGAAGCTCCGCATCCCCGGGCTCGATCCGCGCCGGCGCGACATCGCGGTGCCCGGAGGGCTGCTGCTGGCCTGGATCCTGAAGCGGGCCGGCGCGGATGCCATCGTCGTCGGCGAGCGGGGGCTCCGGGAAGGGCTGCTCCTCGACTACGTCGCCCGGCACGGCGAGACGCGGCTGCCCGTCAACCGCGACATCCGCGCCCGTAGCGTCGACCGGCTGCTGCGGCGCGGCAACGCCGAGGTTCTCCACGCGGCGCACGTGGCCCGGCTCGCCCTCGAGATCTTCGACCAGACCCACGCCCTCCACCAGCTGACGGCGACGGAGCGGGAGTGGCTGCAGTACGGCGCCCTCCTCCACGACGTCGGCTGCTACATCGGCTACGCGAAGCACCAGCGCCACTCGTACTACCTGATCACCCACGGCGACCTGACCGGGTTTTCGGCGGACGAGATCGAGGTCCTGGCGTCGCTCGCCCGCTACCACAAAGGCGGCCGCCCCAAGGCGACCCACGAGAACTGGCGGCGGCTCGACCCCTACCTGCGCGTGGTCGTCGAGAAGCTCGCCGCAATCCTTCGCATCGCCGACGGGCTCGACCGCAGCCACCGGCAGATCGTCACGGCCGTGTCCTGCCGGCTGCGGGCGCGCCGGCTCGAGGTCGAGGCGAGCGCCCGGGCCGACTGCGAGCCCGAGCTCGACGCGGCCCGCAAGAAAGCCAACCTGTTCGAGAGCGTCTTCGACCGTGCCCTGTCGCTCAAAGCGGTGCCGGTCGGCTCGGACGAGGCGGTGCATCAGAAAGACCTGGAGATCCTGTCCGCGGAAGCGCTCTGGAACTGACGCGGGCGCCAAGGAGTCAACGTGAAGGAACATTTTGCGGAACAGCTCGAAGACCTGAGGCGCCAGCTCATCCTGATGGGGGGCGAGGTCGAGCGGCAGATCCACCGCGCGATCGAGGCGTTGACGGACATGGACGCCGAGAAGGCGCGCGCCGTCGTCGCCGCCGACGAGGAGATCGACCGGATGGAGATGACGATCGAGGAGGCCGCCATCTCGCTGCTCGCCCTGCAGCAGCCCGTCGCGGTCGACCTGCGCTTCCTCGTCGCGGTCCTCAAGATCAACAGCGACCTCGAGCGGATCGGCGATCACGCCGTCAATATCGCCGAGGGGGCGGAGCGCCTGGCCGGCCAGCGGCCCTTCAAGCCGTTCATCGACATCCCGTACATGGCCGAGGTCGCCATGTCGATGCTCAAGCAGTCGCTCGACGCGTTCGTCAATCGCGACGCCGATCTCGCGCGCCGGGTCATCCGCAAGGACGACATCCTCGACGAGAAGAACGTCTCGATCATCCGCGAGCTCTTGACGTACATCGCCGAGTACCCGGCGCTGACGACGTACTGCATCGAGCTGATCTCGATCTCGAAGAACCTGGAGCGCGTCGGCGATCTCGCGACGAACATCTGCGAGGACACGATCTTCATCGCCGAAGCGCGCTGGGTGAAGCACCACGCGACGGAAATCAGCAGCCCGTAGCCTTCCTCCGGGGTTTCCATGGCCGACTCCTCCTTCCTCTGGGGCGTCGCGACTTCGGCGTACCAGATCGAAGGAGCCGCGGACAACGACTGGACCGACTGGGAGCGCCGCGAGCGGCTGAAGGTCCGCGACGAGCGGTGCGGCGTCGGCTCCGGTCACCGGGAGCGGTGGCGGTCCGATTTCGACCTGATCCCGTCCGTCGGCGCCAACGCCTACCGCCTCTCGGTCGAGCGCAGCGTCATCGAGCCCGAGCCCGGGTTCTTTTCGGAGGAGGCGCTCGCCTTCGAGCGCCGGCGCGTGGACGCGCTCGTCCGCCTGGGGATCGAGCCGGTCGTGACGCTGCACCATTACACGCACCCGCGCTGGTTCTGGGCGCACGACGGGTGGGAGGATCCCGCCAGCGTCGCGGCGTTCCGGCGGTTCACGGCGGTCGTGGCGGACGCGCTCGGACCGCGGGTCCGGGTGTGGGTGACCCTGAACGAGCCGATCGTGTTTCTGCTCGGCGGCTATCTCGGCGGCTTGATTCCGCCCGGCCGGCGCAGCTTCAAGGCCGCGGCGCGGGCGCTCGAGCACCTGCTCCGCGCGCACGCCGAGGCGGCGGCGGTCCTGAGGGAGCGGATCCCCGGCTGCCGCGTCGGGATCGCGCACAACATGCTCGACTTCGCCCCGGACCGGCGCACGAGCGCGCTCGACAAGCGCCTCGCGCGGGCCGGCGAGCGGCTCTACAACCTCGCGCTCCTCGAGGCCATCGCGACGGGGCGCATGGAGTGGTCGTTTCCGGGCGAAGGGCGCGTGCGGATCGAGGCGACGGACCTGCCGGGCGCCAACGACTTCGTCGGCGTGAACTACTACAGCCGGGTCCACATCCGCTTCCGGGGCGTGCCGGGAGCCGTCGGGCAGTTTCTCTACCGCGATCCCGAATCCCGCGGCCTGACCGACACCGGCTGGGAGATTCATCCGCACGGCTTCGACCGCGTGCTGCGCCAGGCCGAGCAGGCCGGGCGTCCCGTGCTGGTCACCGAGAACGGCATCGCGACCCGGAACGACGGTCTCCGCCGCGACTTCCTGCGGGAGCACGCCCTCGTCCTGGCGCACCGGCTCGCCGCGGGCGCGCCGATCCAGGGCTACTTCTACTGGTCGCTGCTCGACAACTTCGAGTGGCTCGAGGGCTTCCGGCCGCGCTTCGGCCTGTTCGAGGTGGACTACTCGACGTACGCGCGGCGGCGGCGCCCGTCGGCGGACCTCTTCGCGGAGCTCGGCCGCCGGTTCACTCCGGAAGCGGGTTCGAGATCTTCCGCCGCCGGTCGAAGGTGACGAAGCGGGTCACGCCGGCCGCGCGGGCGAGGGCGAGCGTCCGGTCGTAGTCGCGCCCGACCTCGGCCGGCGCGTGGGCGTCGGAGGAAAACGTGACGGGGATGCCGAGCTCGACGGCGCGCGCGAGCAGCCGCGGCTCCGGATAGGCCTCGCCGACCTTCTTCCGGAGCCCGGCGGAAGAGATCTCCAGGGCGCCGCCGTGAGCGCGCGCGGCCGCGAGCGCCTTCTCCTCGGCCTCCCGGCGCGGCGCGGCCGGCCGGTGGCCGTGCTTCTTCGGCAGGTCGAAGTGCGTGAGCACGTCGAAGAACCCGGTCGCGGCGGCCTTCGCGAGGAGGCGGTAGTACTCGTCGTAGAGGGCGTCGACGCCCTCGCGCTCGAAGCGGACCGGGGAGCGGGCGGGGTCGTCGATCCAGTCCCCGGCGACCCAGTGCACGGAGCCGAGAACGACGTCCCAGTCTGCCCGCGCGAGCCAGCGGGCGAGCGCCGCCTCGTGGCCTTCGGCGTAGTCGGCTTCGAGGCCGAGTCGTACGTGGATCCGCCCGGCGAACTCGTCGCGCAGCGCCCGCACCTCGGCGACGTAGTCGT
>Ga0335083_10007894_pt1 | contig 13071 bp, 9 predicted proteins | sample Lox_Sample_42_FD_206716 | JGI IMG/M metagenome (GOLD analysis project Ga0335083, IMG submission 206716) | Soil microbial communities from Loxahatchee National Wildlife Refuge, Florida, United States - Lox_Sample_4.2 | ecosystem: Environmental > Terrestrial > Soil > Wetlands | place: USA: Florida...
ATAAAGTTACCGCCAGTTACAATGCCACGACCGATGAAATCACGCTGGCCAGCAGTGACAATAGCGAAGTAGTCCTGGGCAGTGCGGCAGATACGAGCAATTTCCTTCAGGTCGCGCAATTATATAACAACGGCACCGATTCCGTCACTAGCACATCTGCCCTCGGGCATGTGCAACTGGGTGGAACCATGGCCAATGCCGATTTATCCACCGCGATTACTGATGGAGGCAGCGGCCAGGGAGCGTTCACGATTAACGGTGTTACGATCAATTACAACGCCAGCACGGAAAGCATTCAAAACGTTCTCGCCAGTATCAACAGTTCCGGCGCAGGCGTCACCGCTTCCTATGACTCAATCGATAATCGTTTCATGCTGACGAATAATACCACGGGTGACGTTGGGATTTCGGCCCAGGACGTGACCGGCAATTTTCTGACCGCGACGGGCTTCGCCGGCGGCACCTTGCAGCACGGCACCAATTTGCTTTACACAATGAATGGCGGCAGCCAGCAATTGGTCAGCCAGTCAAACACGATTACGCCGGCCAGTTCCAGTATCACGGGACTTTCTGTCACCGCCCTGCAAAAGGGGACTGTGACCATGAGTGTGACCAGTGATACCAGTTCGATCACGTCAGCCATCCAGCAATTCGTGACGGATTATAACAGCGTGCAATCGTTTATCAGCGCCCAGCAACTGGTCACCACCGCCTCCAATGGCACGGTGACGCCGGGCACGCTCACCGCCGACCAAACATCTTCTCAACTGGTGACCAGCCTGCGTTCCCTCATGGCCTCAGCTGTGCCCGCGCTGTCCGGAAATGTCGTCAGCATGTTGTCGGATTTGGGAATCACGTCGAACGGCAAGAACAATACGCTGTCCGTGGACACGACGACGCTGAGCAACGCCGTGTCGGATAATCTGAATGCCGTCAGCACGCTGTTCAATGACCCGACTAATGGGATAGCTACCAAAATTAATAATTATCTCAACGATGCCATCGGCACCAACGGCACGATCACGAATCATCAAACCAGCCTGACTCAGCAAAGCACGAATCTCACCACTCAAATTTCCAACCTGAACAAAAAAATCACTACCGATGAAGCGCAGTGGACGAGTGAGTTTCAGGCCATGGAGCAGGCGGAGTCCCAAACCAACCAGGAACTCACCTATCTTTCTGAGCAAATCACCAACGGAAGTATTTAATTCCCTATGAAACATCTCTTCCTCACATCATGCATCGTTGCCTCATTTGCCTTTTGCGGCCGGGAAGTATTCGCCGATAATACCGGCCTGCCCACCGCCAATGTTTATGTTTCGTCCAAGACATTGCCCGCGAGTTTGAAGCGGGTGCTGGTTCTGCCGCTCGCGTGTGAAAATTCAGACGTTAATTTTAACGACTTGTCCCAGGGATGCCGGACGCTCAACCCGGTTGTGCAATCCGAACTGACCAAAGTCGGCAGATTTGAAGTGATAGCCATTACGCCTCAACAGTTGCGCACTTGCACCGGGCAATTAAGTTGGAACGGTACCGAAACTTTGCCGCCGGATTTTTTTAGCAACTTGAGAAATGTCTATGGGTGTGACGGAGTTTTATTTTGTGACCTGACGACGTTTCGGCCCAATGACCCGCTGGCAGTCGGATGGCGATTTAAACTGACCGATGCCGCCACCGGAAAAATTATCTGGTCAGCCGATGAAATCTTTGACGCCGGCAATTTGGATGTTGCCAAGGACGCGGAACGATTCGAGAAATCCCGCCAGCCGCACCACAATTTCATGTACAACACCTATTCGTTTTTGGCCTGGTGCGTTGATACGCCCACCCGTTCAGCCCTGGATGACCAGTGGAAGATCCTGCATTCCCCCAGTTTTTTCGCGGAATATTCCCTGGCAAACCTGCTGGCTACCCTTCCTCCTAGGTAAGGTTGATCTAAAGTTATTAGCCTGCCAACCGATAGTAAGTTGAGCGGCGCAAATGTGATGACTCTTTATTTAAGGTAATAAAAATTTATGGAGGTTGAGTTTAATGCCGGCCTCTCTGGGAACAATCCAGTGAGTCAATCCCCCGTCCGCCGGGCGTCCGCGCCACCGGCGAGTAGTACCATGTCGTTTCAATACACACAGGCTTTAGAGCAAATGTTGAAAGAAAGTCCAACGGTTCGTCCTGACGCAGTGGACCGGGCGGCTGCGTTGTTGTCGGATGACAATTATCCTTCGGACGAGACATTGAATCAGGTCGCCGGTGTCCTTGCTCAAAATCTTAAAACCCAGCCCGCCGGCTAAGAAATTTCCCTTGTCGTTATGCACATTGCCAACCCGTTGAAATCCTACACTCAAATCGCCGCGCAAACGGCACCGCCGGGTGTCTTGATCCTGATGCTTTTTGACCGTGCGCTGGGCGCCATGGAAACCGCCTTGGCTGGTTTTGAATACACGGACCCGCGTGAACGCAATGAGGCAATCCATAATAATTTGCGGCGTGCGATCGATATCATCCGCTTGTTGAATAGCTCGCTTAATCTCGAAGAAGGCGGCGAACTGGCCGCTACGCTCCGCCGGCTTTATGTTTATTTCGAAGATCTCCTCCTCAAAAGCAACCTGAAGAAAAACCGGGATGGCGTGGACGAAGTGCTTGGTCACCTGAGACCGTTGCGCGATTCGTGGGCCGCCATGCTGAGCAAGCAGGGCGAGGAGGAACCCAACGCCTTGAGGGTCGCATGAGCGCGGAACGGGCATTATTCGGCGCTTATCAGGAATGGCATCGCCTCGCCCGGGCGGGCCATAGCGCAATCCAAAAGCGCGACTGGAATTTTCTTTTGGAGTGCCAGGCGATTACCCGAAAAATCCAATCGTTTATTCCCGGCCTGACGCTGCAGGCGCGCAATGAGTGGAAAGCGCAGAAGCTGGATAGTGCGGCAAAAGAAAATGAGCTGCGCATGATGATTTTGGATTTGATGAAACTCCTTGAGTCCAATAAAAAACTTCTTAGTTCGGCCCGTGCTGCCGCCTTGTTTAAGCGCGAAAAACTTGAACAGGCCGGCCGCAATTTGAAACGGCTCCAGGGCTCGTATGTCATGGAGCGTCCGGCTGCGTGGACTTCTTTTTCGTAATCCAACTGTATGGGTGAGGCATGAAAGAACTGGACACCACCCACCATGTTGAAGATCCCATCCTCGTAGTGGATGACGAAGCTTCGGTGCTGGCTCTCCTGCAGGATGATCTGGCCCAAATCGGTTGCAAAACAGTTGGCTTCACCGACCCCGAGCCCGCGCTGGAAGCGCTCAAAAATCAAAAGTTTTCCGTCATCATGGCGGACCAGCGCATGCCCAAACTTTCGGGCCTTGAGTTGCTGGCGCAAGCCCGTGAATTACAGCCTTGCGCCGCCCGCATTTTGATTACGGGTGTCCTGCAGCTCAACACCGTCATTGAGGCCATTAACAAAGGCGAGGTGTTCCGGTTTGTCGTCAAGCCATGGCTGCGCGAGGAGCTTTTGGCGACGGTGAAAAATGGCGTTCACCGCTATGAATTGATTTCCCACAACGAGCGCCTGCAACAGGTGACTCAATCCATGAACGAGCAACTGGTTGATTTGAACCGGTCGCTCGAGCTGCAGGTCAAACTCGTCGCCCAGAAAACCCAGCAGCTTGCTGAATTGAATGCCGCCCTGGAGCACAACCTGAGTCATCTCATCGAAATTTGCGTCCATACGATGCAGACGTTTTATCCCACACTGGGCAACCAGGCCCGGCGCGTGTTCCAGCTTTGCAAGTCCATCGCCGAAGTTTTGGAGCTCGGCACGGAAGACGCCCATACGCTTAAGACCAGCGCATGGCTTTATGACATTGGCCTGGTGGGGGTGCCCCGGCAGATTATTAAGCATTGGCAGGAGGATCCCGGCACCCTGGGCGCGGCGGAAAAAGCGCTGATTGAACAGCATCCCATCCTCGGCCAGGAACTCGCGGTCTTCGGCGGCCACCTCGATAAGGTGGGTGAAATTATCCGCGCTCATCACGAATGCTACGATGGCAGTGGTTATCCGGATCAACTGGCCGAATCGAATATTCCCTGGCTCGCGCGATTGCTGGCTGTCGCCGTGGCTTACGCTTCCAGCCCGTTGTCCGATGCCGACGCCGTGGAACGGGTCAAAGCCGGTTCCGGCACCGCCTTTGACCCTGAAGCGGTGCGCGCCTTTTTGCGCGCCCAGACGATTGCGGTCGTTCCCAGAAAAGAACGGCAGGTCATGCTGGCGGATTTGCGGCCGGGCATGGTGCTCGCCAAGGGAATTTATACTTACAACGGCCTGCTGCTCGTGCCGGAAGGCCGGCAATTGAATGCCACTTATATCGAAAAAGTTTTGAACCATAACCGCATCCAGCCCATCGTCCAATCATTGGTGATTTATTGCTGACCCATCGCCCATGCCTGCCTTGCCGCCCCAATTATCGCTGGCGATGATTGTCAAAAATGAAGCGCGCTGCCTTGCGCGCTGTTTGCAAATCATTCGTTCCATCGTGGATGAGATCGTCATCGTTGATACAGGTTCAACCGATGGCACCGTCGGAATTGCGAAAAAGTTCGGGGCCAAAATCTTTCATTTTGACTGGGTAAATGATTTTTCCGCCGCCCGAAATTATGCGCTCGACCAGTGCACAGGAGATTGGATTCTGGTTCTGGACGCGGACGAATCCGCCAGCGAAATGCTGGGGCAAGAAATTCGCGAATTCATTCAACAACGGCCTGCCATTGGCCGTTTGAAAATCGTGAGTGACTTTCGGCGCAACGGCAGCACCTTGCGCTCGCAAAGTTTTGTCTCGCGATTATTCCCGCGCGGCGTCCATTTCCAGGGATGCATCCACGAACAGATCGTTTCACCGCTGCCACGAATGAATTTGCATGGTGAATTGTGGCACGACGGCTACCTCGAAACGCAAAAGTCCGATCGCAATATAAAATTATTATCCGTCGAACTGGAGCGCGACCCTGATAACCCATATCTGCTTTACCAGCTCGCTCTCGAATACACGTCACTGGACCAAACTGAAAATGCGTTTCAATGCCTCCAGAAATCCTTTGCCGGGCTGAAGCCGGCTGATTCCTTTACGCCGAATGTTGTGGTGGATTTGCTGTACGCAACCATGGCATTGAAAAAATTCGATGCTGGACTGGAGGCGATGGCCAGGTCAGAAAACGATTTGCAGGATTTTCCTGATTATTATCTCGCGCGCGGATTGTTTTACATGAACTTGATCCGGAGCAACCCGGCGCGCTACGCCGGTGAAGTGCCAAAAATTGAGCAAAGCTTCCAGCGCTGCCTCGCGCTGGGCGAGACCGACAAATATAAAAGCGTTTGGGGCTCCGGCACGTTTTTAGCCAGCTATAATCTTGGCGTGTTTTATCATGTTTTTGGCAACGCCGTCGGCGCCCGAAAATGTTTTGAAACCGCAGCAGCACAGGAGTACGAACCCGCGGCAGCGATGTTAAAAAAGTTGCCGCAGCCGCGAGTGTAGGTAAGCGGAATTGAATCAAACCCCCGCTTTCTATGCGGATTTTACGACCCAGTCATTTCCATTAACGAACAATGAAAAGAAATACAGCAATGATCATAACGTTAGTAGCGTCAATTGCCATAAATTCGGTGGCCGACGTTACAAACATTTCTGAGCTGCCAATAGCCAAATTTACAGTAAAGGTAGTGAGTGAAGATCTAACCCCGGTAGGGAACGCAAATGTATCGTTTGGTTTCGGACATAGCAGCGCACAAGGTGTAACAGATGCCAATGGTTTATTTACTGGCGAAGGCCATTGTGAAATGTCTGGAATCGGTTCAACGATTAATAAGCAGGGATATTATTTGGGTTTTGCAGCAACTCCTATTTTTCGAACATTTGATAAAACGCTTAATCAATGGATGCCGTGGAATGAAACGAATACGGTAATTCTTCGTCGGATCGGCAACCCTGTAGCTTTATACGCAAAAAAAGTGCAAACAGATATTCCCATTCTTGATCAACCTTGTGGATATGATCTGGAAAAGGGGGATTGGGTTGCTCCGTTTGGAAATGGAGTGAAGTCAGATTTTATATTTACGGTTCACAAAGAATATAAGAACAGGTTTAATTTTAATGCCGAGGCGAAATTGACATTTAGTGAGCCAGGTGCTGGTCTATTGGCAATGGCATCACCACCGATAGCCACGAATTCTATTTTCCGATGGGACCGTTCTGCGCCTGAATCAGGATACGTCGCATCTTGCGATCTATATATAACCAATATCAGCCAGAAAATAACGGCGAATTTTAACTCTTACAGACGCGATGTGGGTTATTTTTTCAGAGTACGCACACTGCGGCACGAGGGTCAGATTGTGTCAGCTCATTATGGCAAGATCGTTGGTGACATCTCCTTAGATCCGAGAAACTCCAAAACATGTACAGTTATATTTACGTATTATTTTAATCCTATCCCGAATGATCAAAATCTGGAATGGGATACGAAAAAGAATTTGTTTATCAATTTGTCCTTTATGCAAAGCCCGCGTGATCCGTGAACCCCAAAATGGGTCGGGCAGCGTGAACAACTACGCGTCATATATAGGTCGGTTCCTGGTATTGTAGTATTTTGGGTTGGCTTTAATATTGGAGTGGCTGGAGGATGGCCTGGAACGTCGCGTCAAAGGCAATCTTCAAAATGTGGAGCTGGCGTTTGAACCACGAGCGAAAACGACGGCGACGATTAAGTGAGGCGCAATGATTGAAAATTGAAACCTCACGTCGCGTGAACAACTAGGAGTCAAGTTTCCGTTCCAGCCTAAAAATTTTATGGTAAAATGGCCGTTGCCTCCTTTGCCATGGCTATGGTGATTGTGGCGTTCTTTGACATCATGAGACGGAATTGACAGGGCGAAAGCGGCGATCATCGCCATACGAGGACGTTTGACTTACAACAGTTGCGGAGCGTCTCGAGTGCGTGTGCTTTAGCACCGCTTTTCTTTCACGGTTTTGACCAGCCGTTGAATTAACCCAAATCAACTCTCTCAAGGCCAAAACCAAACTGAAAACAAACCAAAACAGGCCAAAAATTGAATGACCCGAAACTCGGAGTTCGTTTAAAAGTTTCAAACCTGTTCAAGGTGGTCCAAGGGCATTCAAGCCTGTTCAAGGGTTCCCCCGGGGCTCTGTGCCTCTATGGCTACTTCCCCGCCTGGAACGATATCTCCACCGACTGCTTCTGCGGCAGCGTTACTTCCAGCACAGCGCCATCCGGCGCGCCGGATGCGTCGCCAAAGGGCATCGCCTTTTCCGAGCGGGCGTGCGGTGGGTGCGAAATTTGGTCGCTGATACGCAGGCCGTTAATGGCTGTCTCGCCGCCGGTGAGGTTCTTCGGCCAGTTCGACGGCATATGAATCCGCACCTCCCACGAGCGCGTTTTAATTGCATCGGCAAAATTGCCCTTCGCCGGCAGGATGACCACACGCACCGTTTTATCCGTCCCTTGCGTTGTGGAAGCCATAATGTCCGTCGTGCGGAACTGCCCGTGTTCGTAGGCCGTTGTCGTCGTGTCGTCTTCGTACAACGTCGCGCCATTAGCCACGCCCGGGTCGGGATAAATATCAAGGGTGATCGGGTCCCACGGCTTTTGCCCGCTGTAATCCATCTCCGGCGCGAGTGCCAGGACAGCGCCCTGTTTGATCCAAAGCGGAATTTGATTCAGCGGCACATGGTTCGTCACTGTCGTCGGCCCGATGATCACGTTTCCGTTCCACGCGTCAATCCATTGCCCCGGCGGAATCCACGCTACGCGCGTTGCATCCGGCGAATTCACCGAACGCCAAAGCAATCGAATACGCGCGTTGAATTGGAGTTGCTGGTACTCAATGCGAATCTGGTGCGGCGCGCCGGCCTTCAATATAGCATCGGCTTCGGTGGTGGCGGAATCGTGCGCGCCCCAAGCGTCAATCACGAGGTTGCCGTCAATCCATACGCGCACGCCGTCATCTGCCATCGTGGAAAGTTTCACGTCACCCACCGATGGAGGCACTTCGATTGTGCCCGTCCAGCGCACCGAAAAATTCTCGCGCGGAAAATCCCGCGCCGGACTTTTCTTGTCCCAGTTGAAATCGATTTGAGCATCCGTCCGCGCGAAGGTCGGATCGCCGGAAAGGTCAGCATTCGAAAAATACTCGCCCTTTAATCCGATCTGGTCATTCGCATCCAGCCACTCGGCCGGAACCGTTTGCACCGAGCCTTGCAACACCGGCGCGACGAGGATGTATTTGCCGAGCAGATATTCGTCATTACGCCGCGCTTCGGGATGGTCCGGATGATCAAGATCCAGCCGACGCAGCAGTGGCTCGCCTGTTTTATAATTCTCATGGGCGGCAGCATAAAACACTGGCAGCAGGCGATAACGCATATTGATATAATTGCGCGCGTCCGTTTCTGCCTCCGGCCCGAATGCCCACGGCATGCGCTCCAGGTTATGTGTGCAATGCGGACGATACACCGGCGAGAGCGCCCCGTACTCGATCCAACGGATGTATTGCTCCGTCGTAGGATTGGCCACGTGGCCGCCCAGGTCATCGCTCTCGTAGGGGAAAAGCGATTGCACACCGGAAAAAACTGCATTCTCCACGGCACGACGGAGGAAGTCGTAATCCGGTCCGATATCGCCGGTCCATTGAATCGGGTAACGATGTGCTGCTACATCCATCGGGCGTTTGAGGTAACCGTTATCAATGCCGTCTACGTTGGCCATGATCATTGGGCGCTGATCCGGGCGCACGCTCGCAGTCGTGTCGTGATAAAGCATCATGCCCCAGACCTCTTTGTTTATACCCGGCACCGGCACGAGATGGACCATCCAATTGCGGTCGTACCACCACACATCCAGGCCGTCGTTCAGCAAACCGGACAAGCTGCTGAAACGATAATCCAGTTCCTCCGGGCTGAGCGGAACTTTCGTGACCGGCTCAGGATGGTCGTTAAACATGACATGGACGTGTTTGTCATGCGCTTCACTGAGAAATCGCGCCATGTCGGGAAACAAATTCGTGTTCGGCTGATAACCCGTGGACGCGCCCTGCCGCCAGCCGGTGTCCACCACGAGATTATCGAGCGGGATTTTATGCGCGCGATAATCGTCAATCTGCTTTAACGCTGTGGCTTCACTATAATCGTACCAGCGGCTGTCCCACGCGCCAAAGGCATAAAGCGGCGGCATTTCGCTTGGTTCGGTCAGCTTCAGGAAATCCGAGCGAAGCTGTTTGTAATCACCATGCGGAACAAAGACATAAACATCCGGCGCATCGTTGCTCAAATCCCAGCCACCATTGGTTGCGGGACTCGGCGGCGGCGTGAGTCCCCACTTTGGCGGCACAATGCGCGGCATATCGGCAAACCACCAAACCTGCGGATGATCAGATGGCGCGGGCAGCCAGCGATTATTTTCGAGCTTACTGTCATAACGATAAAGCACGTCGCCGTTGGTCGAGAGTACCGTTACACCGTCCAGCGATGTTGCATTCAGCGGAACCCGAACAATGTAACCGGCAGTTCTAAGTTCGGTAACACCGTTGTTGGTCAGTCGTTCGCCTTCCCAGGCTATGCCCGGCCAATAATCATGGTTGACGATATGGAACGTCTGGCGGTCTTCAAAACCTTCGGGGCCTTTCAATTCGAGGCGGACCAATGAATCGGAAATGGGCTCAATACGGACATTTCCAATCACCAGGTGTTGGACGGAGAAGTTTTGCTCGTCCTGTGCATGGCTGTGCCAGGTGCATAAGAACGCGGCCAGAACAATGGGCCAAACATATTTGCGAATGAACATCCCAACTAATTGCCAAAGAACCGCGTCACTGGCAACCCGCACAAATATGCTTCACGAAATGGGCGACTTGTGCGCGCCGGAAATTGGCTGCATATTTTGGCACGCCCACACGGCTTATGTTGAAGTCCAAATGAATTCGAGATTCGGACATTACCACACTGCGATCATCCTGGCGCTCCTCTTTGGAGCCATGGCTTTCTGTCCGCCGGCGCATGCTGTTATTCTGTGGAGCGATCTCCGCTCGCGTGTGGTTCATAACGCATCCATGGTCATTATGGACGGGCAGGTCAAGCGCGATGACAAGGCAAACGACGCTCTTTATTTCAAATTTCGCGTGGATCCGCTCTCAGACCCGGCCGACGAAGCGTATTACGCATTGTTCGAATTAGTGCAAACCAACCAGTTGCGACTGGGTGTGGGCAATGCGCTGGAAGCCTGGGGCTATTCGGCCGCTTATACGGCAGAGACCGGGCCGATGAACAAGTCTCCTAACGATGATTCCTCTATCAACGACTCCGGGGAATTTAATTTGCACTCGGCGAATCCCGAAGCCGCGCCGATGAGCGCGACCCGGCCGTACGAATTGCCGAGCCACAGCCATCCCCGCACGATTGTCTTCAAGGTGCAATATATTCCCGGCGCCGATGCCCTGGTAACCGTTTGGCTGGATCCACACTTGACACATGGCTGGACGGAGGAAAATCAGCCGTCGGACATCACCACTCGGTTCAAGGCCAATGCCTGCTTCGATCAAATCCAGCTTCGGCACGGCGGCACCGGTGGACCCCAGCACGACGGTGGCAATGGATGGAATTTCAGCGACATGGCCATTGCCACTTCCTTCAACGATTTTGTGGTCGTCAGCTTTTGGGAAACCTGGTGGTTCCTGTCCCTCGCCGCGGCCGCATTGCTTGTGTGGGTCGGCGCCACGGTGCGCGTCATCGAAGGGCGAAAATATCAGCGCCAGATCCAGCGTGCCGAACAGGAACGCACCCTCGAACGCGAACGCGCCCGCATCGCGCAGGATTTGCACGATGAATTAGGCTCCTCGCTCACCCGGCTTTCGCTTCTCAGCGGGCTTGTTAAGGCAGATAAAGAGAGCCCTGAACAGGTGGAAATTCATGCGAACAAACTTTCACAAGCTGCGGACCAGACCGTGCGCGCCCTCGAAGAAATTGTCTGGGCCGTCCGTCCGGGTAGCGACACGCTGCAAAGCCTGATGGATTATATCGCCCATTTCGCGAATGAACTTTTCGATGGCAATAGCGCGCATTGTCGTTTGGATTTGCCAGGGGATTTGCCCGCGTTGCCATTGCCGCCCGATATGCGCCACAACATTTTTTTGATCGTCAAGGAAGCGCTTACAAATGCGCTCAAACACGCGAAAGCCAGGGAAGTTCGCTTGCAGTCAAAACTGTCCGGACAGATGCTGGAAATTCTTGTGGCTGATGACGGCAAAGGTTTTGACCCGGGCTCGCTTGCCGAAGGCTGGCGGAATGGCATGGGCAACATGCGCCGCCGGGCGGCGGCCATGAGTGCCAAACTGGATGTTCAAAGCACACCTCGCCAAGGGACGACTGTGGCACTATCCGTGGATTTGGGGAATGGAAAACAGGGCTTGAAAGGAAGCTAAATGTGGCGCTCGCGAATAGCATCCAATATCTGCCCGGCAATTACTGAATGGAACGTCTATCGTACTCCTGAATCTTGAATTGATAGGAAAAGTCGCTGCTTACCATGGGGCTCAAAAAGCTTTTAAATCAATTGGCCGGCGTGTGCAAGGCGAGCCAGGCGAGATCTCTTTGGGCTCCTACATCCGAGCCGGTACTGATTTGTGGGCCGTATGTTAAGTATTTAACCCCTGGCGTATCGACGCCGCCCTGCCACTTGTGCATTTCCGAATGACCATCGGCAAACGAGAGGCCGGCGGATTTAGAGTGCATGCTGCCAGGCAGTTCGGTGAATTGGTTGTCACTGGTGGCTGTGTTCGCATCCGCAGGGTTGACAAAGAGAGCGCAATCGTCGTTGTAGTCAGGATGTTCATCGGTGGTCACCCAGCAATCCGAGGGACCGGGGAAGTGCATGAATGAGCTTTTTACAACCTGATAGTATGCCGGCCACGTACCCTTGAAGTATTTGGAACCGCCACCCATGGCTCCGCTCATGGCGCAACTGCGGATGCGGGTTGAGATGGAGTATTGCTGCTGCGCCGCGACTCCCGACGGGCCGTGTTGAGTCGGCGAAAGATAAGTATCGGCCGGGCAAACGAAGATTTTGACCTGTTTGGCGACGTAAGGTCCAAGTTCGGCCACAGAATGAACTCCCATAGCCTGCTGGTCGAAGGTCAAAAGCCCGGTGTTAAAATTGGCGGAGCTAGCCGTCCAATCTAACACAGGAACATTCCCGCCCGCCAAGCCTGGACAGATCCAGTTCTTGGTTTTTTCGTTGCCTGATACAGCCGTATTTCGGTCGCAATTGTCGGGGAGATACTCATTGTTGTCATTGATATACATCAACCATGCGATGCCCAATTGCCGGTTGTTATTCATGCAGTAGGCCACCTGGGCCCGCATCCTGGCTTGCGCCAGGACGGGGAGCAGGATGGCCGCAAGGATGGCAATGATAGCGATGACGACCAGTAACTCGATCAAGGTAAAAGCGCACTTGGGCGGCGCTTTTGATATAAGCCTTTTCATGATGGTCTATTCGTCTTCCCCTCTACCGTTATAATTTCATCAAACGGAAGAATTGAATTCCTCCCGCATTGGGCCAATTGGTGGATTGAGTGGCATCCGTCCCGTTAAGGTTATTCCATACCTTGTTTTGGAGATTGGTCGTATTTTGCAGGTAGACCGCCGGCCGGCCCAGCCAGTTGATGGGCACGTGTCCAGCGGACGGAGCCCCCATCGTGAGGTATCCAAAGTCTGGCTCGACGATGTTGGTGACTGCAAGGCCCGCGAGTGGGTACGGATTTCCGTTGTTAGGTTGCAGCACAGTCCATGACCAGACATCCTGCGGGAAGTTGTAAACGGGACCGTAGGAACGAATTTCACGTATATGGTTGGTGCCAGAACCATTTTCATCGTCAACTCCGTTGTAGCTATACTTATAAGTCATATAGATTGAACTTCCCCTGGGAATCACGAAGGAGTTGGTGTAAACGTCAGAGCTGCCTACTTCACCCATCAACTGGGTTACCGGCAAATTTTGATAACCCCAGGCCGGCCAACCAAGC
>Ga0335083_10007895_pt1 | contig 13070 bp, 16 predicted proteins | sample Lox_Sample_42_FD_206716 | JGI IMG/M metagenome (GOLD analysis project Ga0335083, IMG submission 206716) | Soil microbial communities from Loxahatchee National Wildlife Refuge, Florida, United States - Lox_Sample_4.2 | ecosystem: Environmental > Terrestrial > Soil > Wetlands | place: USA...
TAGCTCGACGAGCGCGGCCGACACGGAGGCCGCGGCGAGCCCGGTGCGGCGGACGACCTCGTCGAACGGCACCGCTGCGTCGACGACGACCTGCCGCACTGCCGCGGCTTCCGGCGAGAGACCGGCCGGAACCTGCGGCGGAGCGCCGCCCCCGGGCGGCGGGACCACCATTCCGAGCGCCTCGAGGACGTCGGAGGCGCCCGTCGCCGGAGTGGCCCCGAGCCGGAGGAGCGCGTTCGAGCCGGCGGAGAGGTGGCTCGTGATCTCGCCCGGGACGGCGAGGACCTCGCGGCCCTCCTCGAGCGCGAGGTCGGCCGTGATCAGCGCGCCGCTCCGCGCCCGCGCCTCGACGACCACGGTCGCGCCGGCCAGGCCGGCCACGATCCGGTTCCTCGCCGGGAAGCGCCACGGTGCCGGCTCGACGCCCGGCGCGTACTCGGAGACGATCAGCCCGGCCTTGGCGATCTCCGCGGCGAGCGACGCGTGCGCACGGGGGTAGTCGCGATCGATCCCGCAGCCGAGGACGGCGACCGTGGCGCCGGCGGTGAGAGCGCCGCGGTGCGCGGCGCCGTCGACTCCCCGCGCGAGCCCGGAGACGACGACGACCCCGGCTGCCGCCAGGCGGCTGCCGAGCATCGCGGCCACCTCGCTGCCGTAGGGAGAGCAGGCACGCGCTCCGACGATCGCAGCACTGGGCCGGTCGAACAGGTCGAGCGACGCAGCCCCGCGGACGAAGAGGCCGACCGGCGGGTCGTGGATCGTGCGCAGCCTCGCCGGATACTGCCCGTCGCTGCGCGCGACCCAGCGGATTCCCAGCTCAGCGAGCCGCCTACGGCACGCCGCCTCGTCGAACGAGCGCGCAAACGCCTCGTAGCGACCGTTGCGCGGCGCGGCGAGCAGATGACTGCCGGTGTCGGCCGCGAACATCGCCACCGTCAGCTCGCTCATCTCCGCCGCTCCCGGGTCACGCCGTGAGCTCCTGCGGCGGGCGGTAGGAGAGCGCCTCGGCGAGATGCTCGACCGCGATCGAGTCCGAGGCGCCGAGCGCGGCGATCGTCGATGCGACGGTGGCGACGCGGGCACGGCCGCGGCCCGATAGCGGCAGCCGCTCGACCGCACGGGTGAGAAGCGAGTCGGCCGGGCCCGAGAGCGCCGGCGGTGCGAGCGCGAGACGCCGGCGAGCCTCCTCGACCCGCTCGCGAACGGGAGCCGACCCCTCGCCCGGTGGCGCAGCCAGCTCCTCTCCGCGCGATCGCGGCACCGTCAGCGCGAGATCGAAGCGGTCGAGCAGCGCCCTCGAGAGCCGCTCGCGGTGGTGCTGCAAGCGCTGCGCCGAGCAGGCACACGACGCGCCGGGCACGCCGCGGGCTCCACACGGGCAAAGGTTCATCGTCGCCACGAGCTGGAACCGCGCCGGGAACGTGGCCCGGCCTGCGACGCGTACGACGGTGATGACGCCGTCCTCGAGCGGCTGGCGCAGCGACTCGAGCGCGGCCCGGGCGAACTCGGGAAGCTCGTCCAGGAAGAGCACGCCGCGATGGGCCAGCGTCGCCTCACCAACCTGCGGGCCGCCGCTCCCGCCCCCTCCGCCCACGATCGCCGCGGTCGACGCGGAATGGTGCGGCGCACGGAAGGGCGGCAGCCGCACGAGCCCGGCTCCGGGTGGGAGGACGCCCGCGACCGAATGGATCCGCGTGATCTCGAGCGCACCCTCGTCGTCGAGCAAGGGCAGGATCCCCGGCAGGCGCCGGGCGAGCATCGTCTTCCCGGTTCCCGGTGGCCCGGCGAGCAGCAGGTTGTGGCCGCCCGCGGCGGCGATCTCGAGGGCGCGACGGGCGCGCTCCTGCCCGCGCACATCGCGCAGGTCAGGGCCGCCGCCCGGCGAGGCGGCCGACTCGGGCGGCGCATGCGCCGGCGGCGGGTCACGCAGGCCGCGCAGGTAGGCGACGGCCTCGGCGAGGTGCGGGACGGGCACCGGCTCCACACCCGCCAGCGCGACCTCCGCCCCGGACTCCGCCGGGCAGACGACGCGGTCGAGCCCCGCGCGGCGCGCGCCCTCCGCGGCGACGAGCGCGCCCGGGACGGGCCGGAGTCGGCCGTCGAGGGCGAGCTCGCCGATCGCGGCGTGGCCGGCGAGCGCGTCCGACGGGAGCTGGCCACTGGCGGCGAGGACGGCCAGCGCGATCGGGACGTCGAAGCCCGAGCCTTCCTTACGCAGCCCGGCCGGGGCGAGGTTGACCGTCAGCCGGCTGCGCGGCCACTCGAGCTCGGCCGAGGCGATGCCGCTCCGCACGCGATGCTTTGCCTCCTGGCAGGCGCGATCGGCGAGACCGACGATCGTGAACGCGGGCGCGCCACGCTGGAGGTGGGCCTCGACCTCGACCCGGCGCGGATAGAGGCCGACGAGCGCGTGGGTGACCGTGCGGGCGAGCACGTTGTCAGGATAGGCGACAACGTGTCACGTGTCTGTGACGATTCAGTCGAAAGAGTGGAACAAAGCGCGCCCTAGCGACGGCGCGCGACGAGGATCTCTTCGAAGTACTCGCCCGCGCGCCGCCCCGTGCGGCGGTTGACGTGGCGGCGGAACCGCTCGTCGAGCTCGAGGCCCGAGCGCTCGAGGATCTCCGGGTAGAGGGACCGACTGTCGTTGACGACGATCACGACCCTGCCGCCCCGCTCGAGCGACGCCGAGGCGGCGGCCAGCACGTCGCCCACCCCCTCCACGTAGTCGCGGATCGCACCGCGAGTCGTCCCGCGCACCGCGGCGCCCAGCTCGAGGTCCCGGCGATCGTCGAGACCGAGCAGCTCGTACGCGTAGCGGTGCTGCTCGTGGTAGTCGATCAGCCCCGGGTAGGGCGGCGACGTGATCACGGCCGCGAACTTCCCCGGGAGTGACGCGTCGCGCGCGTCGCCGTGGATCACCTCGGCGTTTCGCCGGCCGCGAAGGTGCGCGAACTCCTTTAGCCGCACGAGCGTGTCCATCACGTAGCGGCGGAGGAAGTGACCGGCGTGCTCGACCGGGCGGCACTCCCGCTTGTGCTTGTGGCACCAGTACGGCTCGGTCTGCGGCTCCTTCGGGAAGTCGAGATCGAAGTGTGTCGTGAGGCGCGCCGATCGGGCCGCGCGTGCGAGCACGACGCGTAGGGCGTCGGCGCTCTCGTAGTCGCCGATCAGCGACCGGAAGCGGAGTAGCTCGGCGCGCGACTGCGGCGCGAGCCAGCGGCGCACGTATGCCGTCGTCCGCCCTGCCGAACCTTCGCCGGCCTCGAAGCGCGCGAGCGCGTCGCGCAGCTCGCGCTCGAGCACGAACGGGTTGTGCTCGCGCGTTTTCACGCGCATCAGCAGGCAGTTGAATGCCGCGATGTCGACGCCGACCGAGTCGTGGCCGCTCTCGAGCGACTGCACCAGCGTCGTCCCGGAGCCCGCGAACGGATCGAGCACGCGGCCGCCGCGCGGGACGTAGCGCCGCAGCAGCTCCTCGACGAGCTGAGGGACGTACTTGCCGAGGTACGGATGCAGGCTGTGGACGTGCTTGGTACGCAGCCGCTGGGGCAGGTCGCGCTCCGACCAGGACAGGCCCGCGTCGTACTCGACTCCGGCGTAGAGCGTTTCCTGGGTGGCGCCCATCCCGGGAGGGATTCGACGCGCCCGCCTCCACTCCTCAAAACGCGTCCGGCACGTGCTCGATGCGCCCGGCCCGCTCGGCGATCACGTCGAACCGCACATCGAGCCGCGCCAGCCGTGGATTCGCGGCCAGCCACTGCTCCGCGGCCCGCCTGACCCGGCGCGCCTTCTCCGGCGTCACCATCTCGAGCGGATCGCCGTATTCGCCGCCCTGCTTCGACTTCACCTCGCAGAACACGAGCGTGCCGCCCCGCCGGGCGACGAGGTCGAGCTCGTAGCCGGCGAGCCAGCGGTTCGAGTCCAGGATCCGGTAGCCGTGCAGCCGGTACCAGCGGGCCGCGCGGCGCTCGGCGGGGTGCCTAGCCGGCGGCCTCGAGCGCGAGTTCTTCCTCGCTCATGTAGGCGCGGGCCCGCCACGACCGACGGTGGATCTCGCACGGGCCGCGCTCGCGCACCAGGCGCGTGTGGGTCGGCGTGATGTACCCGACGTGCGAGCCGAACCCGTAGCCCGGATAGAAGGCGTCCGCGGCGTGCATGTAGCGGTCGCGGGTCACCTTGGCGACGATCGAGGCAGCGGCGATCGCGGCGCTCTTCGTGTCGCCGTCGACCACCGCCCGGTGCGGCGGGGCCGTCGGGCCGAGCTTGAAGCCGTCGACGAGCGAGGCGTCGGCCGGGCCGCACGCCCACAGCGCCGCGCGCAGGCCGGCGAGGTTCGAGCGATGGAGCCCGTCCCGGTCGATCACGTGCGGCGGAAAGACGTGCACCGAGATCCGCTCGGCGCAACCGACGACAGCCCGGTAGAGCTCGGCACGCGTCTCCGGGTCGACCTGCTTCGAGTCGTTGAGCAGCGCGAGCGGCCGGACGCGGTGGTCGCGCAGGCGCTCGTAGTCGAGGAGGACGCCGGCGACCACGAGCGGGCCCGCCAGCGGGCCCCGGCCGGCCTCGTCCGCGCCCGCGACGTACCGCGCGCCGAGGCGCCGGTCGAACGCGAGCAGCCGCGAGCCGGATCGCTTCGGGGGCACGCGGCGAGCATAGCCCTGCCTCCGGCGCCTGCCGGGGCGGCCCCGCAAACTGGCACGAAAACGTTACGAAGAGCGAAGCTCGCGCACGCGAGCCTTCTTCCCGACCTTGCCGCGCAGGTAGTAGAGCTTCGCGCGGTTGACGTCGCCGATCGCCCCGACCTCGATCTTGTCGATCTTGGGCGAGTGCAGCGGGAACGTCCGCTCGACCCCGACGCCGAAGGAGTTCTTGCGCACCGTGAAGGTCTCGCGCGCGCCGGCGCCCTGGCGCTTGATCACGAGGCCCTCGAAGACCTGGATCCGCTGGCGGGTGCCCTCGATCACGCGGAAGTGGACGCGCACGGTGTCGCCCGCCTTGAACTGCGGAACCTCGCGCAGCTGGCGGCGCTCGATGTCCTGGATCGTCGTGCTCATGGGAAGGACGGCCCGAAAGCCGCGGGGAATCGTAGCACCCCCTGCGCCGGCTACCTGAACGAGATCCGGTTCGGCGGCCAGTACGTCGCGAACACGACGCCGATCAGGTTCTTCCGCGGCACCGTGCCCCACGAGCGCGAGTCGCAGGAAGATGCCCGGTTGTCGCCCATCATGAAGTAGTGCCCCGGAGGGATCTTCTCCGGGGCGATCGTTCGGGTGTCGCGTCGCGAGGCCTGGATGTACGGCTCGTTGAGCTTCTTGCCGTTGATGTAGACGTAGCCGGTCCGCTCGGAGATCGTCTCGCCCGGCAGCCCGATCAGGCGCTTGACGAACGTCCCGCCCTCACCGCAGCGAATCGCCGCGAGCGGCGGCGTCTTGAAGACGACGATGTCGCCCCGCTTGGGCGACCAGAAGTGGTAACAGAAACGGCAGGCGAGCACGCGGTCGGAGAAGCGCGCCTCGCAGCCGGAGCCGGGGCGGGCGCAGTGCAGGGTCGGCTCCATCGAGCTCGACGGGATCCGGTACGGGTTGACGACCCAGGCCTTGATCGCCAGCACGATCGCGATCGCTCCGACGATCGTGACGAGCCAGTCGATGGTCACCCGCCAGCCGCGGGGCAGCCCCTCGGTGAGCTTGTCGATCGGGTTCCTCACCGGACGTGCTCCCGGCGCCAGCGCTCGATCCGGCCGTGGTCGCCCGAGAGCAGAACCTCCGGCACCGTCCAGCCCCTGAACTCGGCCGGGCGCGTGTAGTGCGGGTACTCCAGCCCGCCGCCGAGCTCCTCCGAGAACGACTCGAGCTCGCCCGAGCCCTCGGCGAGCGCCCCGGGCAGCCGGCGGGCGATCGCGTCGACGAGCACCATCGCCGGCAGGTCGCCGTTCGAGAGCACGTAGGGGCCGATCGAAACCGCATCGGTCGCGAGGTGCGTGACGACTCGCTCGTCGAAGCCCTCGTAGCGCGCCGACAGCAGCGCCAGCCGCGGCTCGGCGGCCAGCTCCTCGACGACGCGCTGGTCGAGCGGGCGACCCTTCGGCGTCAGCGCGACCACCTTGCGCCCGGGATCGCCGCCGTACGCCGCGTCGAGCGCGGCGGCGACGACGTCGACGCGGAGGACCATCCCCGCACCGCCGCCGTACGGCTCGTCGTCGACCTGGCCGCCGCGAAGCGGTGTCGAGTCGCGGTAGGAGAACAGCCGCAGATCGAGCTCGTCGCCGAGCACCGCCGCCACGGGGCGCTGCTCGGTGAGCCAGGCGAATGCATGCGGAACGAGCGTGAAGACATCGAGCTGCAAAGGCTGATCAGAGGGGATCCGAGAACCCGGGAGCGACCAGGATACGCCGCGCCGCGAGATCGACGTCAAGGACGCAGTCCTCGACGAGCGGGAACATGGCCCCGCCTTCGAGCTCGAGCACATCGTTGGCGACTCCCGGGGCCACGTTGACGACCTTTCCGAGCGAACGGCCGGTCTCCTCCACGACGTCGAGGCCGATCAACTCGAAGACGTAGAACTCGCCCTCCTCGGTCGCGGGCAGCGAGGACCGCTCCACCTCCAGCGCGGTGCCGCGCGGGACGTCGCGGTCGAGCCGGATCACCGGCCTGCCTCCCGCAACCTTGGCGGTGACGACGACGGTCGGCTCGCCGGCGGCGATCAGCTCGGCGCCGGCCGCGAACCAGCGCGGGTCGTCGCTCGCCTGCTCGACCACGAACGAGCCGTCGAGCCCGTGCGGCTTGCCGACGCGGCCGACACCCACCCTCACGGATGGCGCTCCCACTCGGCGATCGCCTCGTCTCGCGTGATGCCGCGCCGGAGGTTGTCCTCGACGAACTCCGCGGCGCTCGGCCAGCGGCTCTCCTCGACGGCCCGGATCGCGCGGTCGAGGTCGAAGTCGGTGCGACGGAACTGCGGCTCGCCGTCGACGAGGAGCGCCCAGAACGCGGCGACCGTCCCCTCGTACGGCATGCCGACCGAACCGGCGTTGACCACGCGCACGTCGCCGACCCGCCGGTCGAACTGGTGGTGCGTGTGCCCGATCACCACCGTGCCACTGACGCCGGCGAAGTTCGCGGCGATCGTCTCGTCGGTCGACGAGTACACCGTCAGCGGAAGATCGTCGGTCGGCGTCGCGTGGCAGTACACCACGCCGTCGACCTCGGCCGCCAGCGGCAGCCCAGCGGCCCACCCGAGCTGCTCGTCGGTGAGGTGCGCGCGGTCCCAGTCGTCGGGGGTGCGCTCACAGTTCCCGCGCACGACGACCGCGTCGAGCGCGCGCACGCGCTCCAGCGTCTCCCGTGGATACGGCCCGTGGACGAAGTCGCCGCCGAAGACGACCGCATCGACGTGCTCGGCCGCCACCTCGGCGAGCACGGCGTCGAGCGCCCACGGCATGCCGTGGACGTCGTACAGCGCAGCGACGTTCAAGGGTCGGCGATCTCGACGAGCACGCGCCGCCCTTCGCGGACGGCACTGGCCCGCACCAGCGCGCGAAGCGCGCGCACGATCCTGCCCTGCCTGCCGATCACCTTCCCCACGTCGTCGGGCGCCACATGCAGCACGAGCACGAGCGCCCCGTCCCGGTCCTCGGTCTCGACCCGGACCTGATCCGGCTCGTCGACGAGCTCGCGCGCCAGGTAGGCGAGCAGCTCGGCCAACCTACTTCTCGATTCCCTGCGTCTTGAGCAGCCGAGCCACCGCGTCGGTGGGCTGTGCGCCCTTGCCGAGCCAATCCTTCACCCTCGCCTCGTCGAACACGATCGTCGAAGGGTCGGTCTGCGGGTTGTAGCGGCCGACGATCTCGAGGAACTTGCCGTCACGCGGCGAGCGCGAGTCGGCGGCCACCACGCGGTAGATCGGGTTCTTCTTCGAGCCCACGCGTGTGAGCCTCAGCTTGACTGCCATCTGTCTCCTTTACCTCCGTCCTGACTTCCGTTTCTTTCGCTTCGACGACGGCTTCCGCGTCGCGGAGCGTCCGGTGCCCGACGCCACACCAGGCGGCGTGAGGCCCGACGGCATCTTGCCGCGTCCCATCTGCTTCATCATCTTCTCCATCTGCTTGCGCGCCTCGAGCAGCTGATTGACCTGCTCGACCTGCGTGCCGGAGCCGCGCGCGATCCGCTGCCGCCGCTTGCCGTCGATCACGTGGGGCGTCGACCGCTCGTGCGGCGTCATCGAGAGCACGATCGCCTCGACGCGCTTCATCTGGCGGTCGTCGATGTCGACGTCGCCGATCTGCTCCTTCATCCCGGGGATCAACTTCAGGATCCCGCCGAGCGGCCCCATCCGGCGCAACATCTTGTACGCGCGCAGAAAGTCGTCGAAGGTGAACTGGCCCTGCCGCAGGCGCTTCTCCATCTCCGCCTGCTCGTCGTCGGCGACGGCCGCCTCGGCGCGCTCGATCAGCGTCAGCACGTCGCCCATGCCGAGGATGCGCGACGCCATGCGGTCGGGATGGAAGACCTCGAGCGCCTCCACCTTCTCGCCGGTGGCCGCGAACTTGATCGGCTTGCCGGTGACCGCCTTGACGCTCAGCGCGGCACCGCCGCGCGCATCGCCGTCGAGCTTGGTCAGGATCACGCCGTCGAACGCCACGCGCGCGTCGAACGCCTGCGCGACCGAGACGGCCTCCTGGCCGGTCATCGAGTCGAGCACGAGCAGGACGTTGTGCGGCTTCGCCTCGTCGCGGACGCGTTCCAGCTCGTCCATCAGCTCCTCGTCGATCTGCAGACGGCCCGCCGTGTCGACGATCACCGCATCGAGCCCCTCGGCGCGCGCACGCTCGATCCCGCTCCGCGTCGCCTCGACGGCATCCTTCGTATCGGTCCGGAAGACGGGGATCCCGAGTTGCGCTCCGAGCTGCTCGAGCTGGTCGATCGCCGCCGGGCGCTGGAGATCGGCCGCGATCAGCCCCGGTTGGTGCCCCTCGTTGCGGAGGTACAGCGCGAGCTTCGCAGCGGTCGTCGTCTTGCCGGCGCCCTGCAGGCCGGCGAGCAGGATCACCGTGAACCGCCCGTAGGCGAGCCCGGAGGCGCCGGAGCCCATCAGCTCCGTGAGCTCGTCGTGGACGGCCTTCACGACCTGCTGGCCGGGCGTCAGGCTCTTCAGCACCTCCTCGCCGAGTGCGCGCTCGCGAACGCGCGCCACGAAGTCGCGGACGATCGTGAGGTTGACGTCGGCTTCGAGCAGCGCGAGGCGGATCTCGCGCATCGCGCGCGAAATCGACTCTTCGTCCAGCCGACCCTTCTTGCGAAGGTCGCCGAGCGCGCCCTGGAGGCGGTCCGAGAGGCTGTCGAACACGAGGGCGCATGGTAGCCGCAGCCCCTGTTTACGATCCCGGGATGCCCTACACCGCCGCCCCAGACCGCTACGACCACATGCAGTACCGCCGCTGCGGCCGCTCGGGCCTCCAACTGCCCCTGATCTCGCTCGGGCTCTGGCACAACTTCGGCGGCGACCGGCCGCTCGAGACGAGCCGCGCGATCCTGCGACGTGCCTTCGACCGCGGGGTGACGCACTTCGACCTCGCAAACAACTACGGGCCGCCGTACGGCTCCGCCGAGGAGACGTTCGGGAAGGTGATGCGCGACGACCTGCGCCCCTACCGCGACGAGCTCGTGATCTCGACCAAGGCCGGGTACGACATGTGGCCTGGCCCCTACGGCGAGTGGGGATCTCGGAAGTACCTGCTGGCCTCGCTCGACCAGTCGCTCGGGCGGATGGGGCTCGACTACGTCGACATCTTCTACTCGCACCGCTTCGACCCGGATACGCCGCTGGAGGAGACGCTCGGCGCGCTCGACACGGCGGTCCGGCAAGGGAAGGCGTTGTACGCCGGGATCTCGTCGTACTCCGCAGAGAAGACGCGCGAGGCGGCGGCGGTCCTCGGCGAGCTCGGCACGCCGCTGCTGATCCACCAGCCGTCGTACTCGATGCTGAACCGCTGGATCGAGCCGGACCTGCTCGACGCGCTCGGAGAGCTGGGCGTCGGCTGCATCGGGTTCTCACCGCTCGCGCAGGGAATGCTCACCGACAAGTACCTCGATGGCATCCCGCCCGGCTCGCGAGCGGCCGCGGACACCTCGCTGTCTCCGAAGATGCTCACCGACGAGACGCTCGACCGGATCCGCGGGCTGAACGAGCTCGCCATGCGGCGCGGACAGAGCCTCGCGCAGCTCGCGATCGCCTGGACGCTGCGCGATCAGCGCATGACCACCACGCTCGTCGGCGCCTCGAGCGTCGAGCAGCTCGACGACACGCTCGGCGCGCTGGCGAACCTCGATTTCTCGGCCGACGAGCTCGCGGAGATCGACCGCTACGCGGAAGAGAGTGGGATCAACCTGTGGGCGCGCTCGAGCGCGGGTTGAGCCACGTCATCTCGAACTGCCGCAGATCGAGCGAGCCGCCGAGCGAACGGAGCGCCGCCGAGGCGGGATCGCCCTCGGGAACGTTGACGTAGCTGACGCGGTCGCCGCGCGCACGCAGCGCGCAGAGCAGGTCCCGCGCCGCATCCTCGTCTCGGGCAGCAAGCTGCCCGATGCCGACCGTGCCATTGACGACGCGGAAGACGGCCGCGCCGCCGTCGACCTCGATCCGCTCGATGGCGTCGGGAAGCGAAGCGTCCTCGCGCTGCCACGGCAGCCCTTCCTGGCCGAGCGGCCGCGGCTCGACCGAGCGCGCCTCGACCGTCGCGACCTGGGCGGTCAGCGTCCAGACCTCGAGCATCCGCTCCCGCGCGACGAACCCGACCTGTTCGTACAGCCTGCGGGCCGCCTCGTTCTGCTCGATCACCTCGAGCGTCACATCGCCCGGCGCCTCGGCGAGCACCGCCTCCAGAAGAATGCGCCCGATCCCGCGCCGGCGCGCCTCGGGGACGACGCCGATCCCACCGATCCAGCCGCGATCGCCGCGCAGGGCGAGATTGGCCAGCCCGACGGGCTCGTCATCGTCGAACGCCACGCGCGACCGGTCGAGGTCGATGTCCCACCGGCGCACGACGTCGGCGAGCGTCGCCGCGTCCATCCGGAACGGCACGACGTAGTTCTCGTAGCCGCGCGCGAACACGTCCGCGAGGAAGGGAATGTCGAACCTCGACGCCGGCTCGAGCCTCACTCCGCCACCAGCGCGCGCGCGAAGTCGTCGGCGTCGAACGGCCGCAGGTCGTCGAGCCCTTCCCCAACGCCGACGAGCTTCACCGGCAGCCCGAGCTCGTAGGCGATCGCGACCGCGACGCCGCCCTTCGCCGAGCCGTCGAGCTTCGTCAGTGCGACGCCGGTGACGTCCACCGCCTCTGCGAACAGCCGCGCCTGCTGGACGCCGTTCTGGCCCGTGGTCGCGTCGACGACGAGCAGCGTCTCGTGCGGCGCGCCCTCGAGCCGGCCCGCGATCACCCGCCGGACCTTGCGCAGCTCGTCCATGAGATTCAACTGCGTGTGCAGCCGGCCGGCGGTGTCGACGATCACGACGTCGCCTCCCGCCCCGATCGCGTCATAGGCGACGGCGGCCGGATCCGCGCCGCGTTCGCCGCCGACGAACCGGGCCTGGGCGCGCTCCGCCCAGATCTCGAGCTGCTCCTCGGCCGCGGCGCGAAACGTGTCCGCAGCTCCCAGGGTGACGGAGCGCCCGTGCTCGTGGAGCTTGCTCGCGAGCTTGCCGATCGTCGTCGTCTTGCCCGTCCCGTTGACGCCGACGACGAGGATCACCGCCGGATGGTGGTCGACCGACAGGGTCGGTGGGTCGCCGAAAAGCGCGGCGATCTCCTCCGTCAGCGCGGCGTTGAGCTCGGTCAGGTCCTGGCGCGCCTCGAGCCGGCGCACGAGCTCGGCGGTCGCGCCGACGCCGACGTCGGCAAAGAGCAGCGCCTCCTCGAGGCGCTCCCACGACGCGCCGTCGCCGGGGTCGAACGCGGCGACCTGCAGCTGCTCGGTGAGCGCGCGCCGCGACTTGCCGAGCGAGTCGCGCAGCCGCCCGAAGAACCCGCGGGTCTCCTCGGCCGTCTCGGCTTCGGTCGCCTCGTCGCCGAGGAGCTCGCTCCAGCTGCGCGCCATGACGGCGGACGTTAGCTAGGCAGCGCGGCGATACGCGTTGCGGAAACCGGCGAGCGCCTTCGCGCTCGCGACGCCGACCCGCCCGTTCGTCGTGAAGACGTCGTCGGGCCAGCCGTGGCGCCGCGCGCCGAGCCGCGTGAACCAGCCGTGCGCATCGCGCTCGACGAGGAACAGCTCGACCATCGTGCCCTCGAGGACGAAGGCGCGCATCCACGCCAGCTTCCTGCCGTCCATCCAGTCGAGCCGCAGCTCGTCGACCCTGCTCCAGTCCCGCGCCGGATAGAGGAGGTCGAGATCGCCGTGGCGGCCCGGTGGACGCAGCCCGCGGAGATCCTCCGCCCAGCTTCCGCACAGCCAGGTCCGCACGCCGTGCGAACGCAGCAGGTCGACTGCCCGCAGCACGAACGGCAGGTCGTTCACGCCGTCGCCGCGACCTCCTCGTCGCGCGGCAGGCGGCGCGACACGATCTGCGACACACCGTCGGAGCCCATCGTGACGCCGTAGAGCACGTCAGCCGCCTCCATCGTGCGCTTCTGGTGGGTGATGACGATGAACTGCGCGCGGCCGGCATAGCGGCGCAGCAATTCGGTGAAGCGCCCGATGTTGGTGTCGTCGAGCGCGGCCTCGACCTCGTCGAGCAGGTAGAACGGGCTCGGCCGCGACAGGAACAGCGAGAAGAGGAACGCGATCGCGCCGAGCGCCTTCTCGCCGCCGGAGAGCAGGCTCAATCGCTGCACCTTCTTGCCGACGGGCCGCAGCTCGACCTCGATCCCCGGCTCCTCGCCCTCCTCCTCGGGCTCGGTCAGGAGCAGCCGGCCGGCGCCACCCGGGAAGAGCGTCGCCGCGACCTCGTCGAAGTGGTGCTGCACGGCGTCGAAGGTCTCGGCGAAGCGCGTCTCGACCGTCCGGGTGAGGTCGTCGCGCAGCTGCTCGAGCTCGTGGAGGCTCCGCTCGAGGTCGGCGCGCTGCTCCGAC
>Ga0335083_10007896_pt1 | contig 13070 bp, 10 predicted proteins | sample Lox_Sample_42_FD_206716 | JGI IMG/M metagenome (GOLD analysis project Ga0335083, IMG submission 206716) | Soil microbial communities from Loxahatchee National Wildlife Refuge, Florida, United States - Lox_Sample_4.2 | ecosystem: Environmental > Terrestrial > Soil > Wetlands | place: USA...
GCCATGGTTCCAATCATTCTCGATGGCGAGAACGCGTGGGAATACTATCCCCGCTCAGGACGCGAATTCCTGCGCCGTTTCTACGACGCTCTGTCGAAAGACCCGCAGATCGAAGCCGTCACGGTCAGCGAAGCCATCGCCCGCCACCAGAATTGCAGCTACTTGAATTCGCTCACGCCCGGCTCCTGGATCAATGCCAACTTCAACGTCTGGATCGGCGCGCCGGAAGATAACAAAGCCTGGGACTACCTCTACCACGCGCGCAATCTCTACAGCGAAACCGCCGCCAGCGCGCCCGAGGCACAACGCAAGCTGGCGTTCGAGGAACTGCTCATTGCTGAGGGTAGCGATTGGAACTGGTGGTACGGTCCCGAGCATCACTCTGCCAATGATCGCGATTTCGACGAGCTCTATCGCAAACATCTCTCGAACGTGTACCACGCGCTCGGGCGCACACCGCCCGATTATCTCGCCCAACCCATCGCCGGTGTCGAGGCGCGGCCCTCCTTTACGCCCCAGGCTGCCTTCATTCATCCCCGCATCACCGGCGATATGGTCCGCTACTTCGAATGGATGGGCGCAGCGCGCTACACTGCCGATCGCCGCTCTGGTTCCATGCACGGCAAACAATTCCTGCTCGATGCCGTCTATGCCGGTATTGACGATCATTTCGTCTATGGACGTCTCGACTTCGCCGGTCGAGTTCCGGAAGCCGGATTCGAGCTGGTCGTGAATCTGGAGTCGCGAGCCAAGCCGGGCACCGCGGCACGCTGCGAGTTGCGTGTGGATATTGCTGTCGCGAACGGCCGCATGCAGTCCTGGAAAGTGACCGAGCAGAAGAGTGGAAAAGAAATGGCGTCGTCCGCTGCCCCGGGACAGGAAGCGCGCGTGGCTCTGGGCCGCAATTTCGAATTCCGCGTGCCGCTGGAATGGCTGCATGCCTCCGTCGAGATTGTCAAAATTCGCGGCCCTCAGGCCTCAGCGGACGCGGCCACGCGAGTCCGCTTGCGTTTCAGCCTCTGGCAGAACCGCCTGCCCGTGGACGCGCTGCCAGTCGAAGGATGGATCGAGCTGGAATTGCTCAGGGAAGAAGACTTGCTCAGCCAGTAGAGCAGTTCTCAGCGAAAAAGTTGACTTCATCCTCGTACCTCCTCAGACAAGAAAGCCGAGCTTGGCGGCTCGGCTAGTCTGCTCAGATTCTTTGCTTTTAACTGAGAACCGGGAACTGAGACCTGCCCTTACTGTCCCGTACTCTGACTCATCACCATCGGCCGGCTTAGTTCCATCACCAGCTCCGTCCCCGCCGGCAGCGTCGCTGACCGACGCTTGCTCAGCCAATGCGTGACCGTCGCCCCAGCGCCAATCGCCCCGCCGATCAGCAGTCCCTCGCCTCCGCCCGCCAGGCCGCCGATCAACATGCCGCCCCCGGTACCCATTCCGATCTCGATGAGGTCCTTGCCATCATGCCCCGCACCCTTGAACTGGCCTTCCGTGTTGACGTCGGTTCCACGCCCTCGATTGGTATCGACCAGCGTGGCATTGAGCAGAAAGTGATCGCCATTCGGCAGCACGAGATTTTCCGGGAAAAGAGTGATCGTCGGCTTGCCCGCCACCCGCCGCGGCTCACTCGCTTTCGTGACCCGTCCCTGCACCGTCGTGCCGACAGGAATCACTGTCTTGCCGTCCACCACCACCGCCTCAGTGACGCGGGCCTGGAACGGATCCCCAGCCTGACTGCTGGACGTAGCCAGCATAGTTTCGAGTTTCATCTTGAGCGCCGTGCCGGTCGGCAAAGTTTGAGCCAACGCAGCCCCGCAAAGTGCAACCAAAGCAACTGGTACCGCGAACTTCTTCATAGACCCTCCTGAATTGGTAAGTGCCGGCGACTCGCCGGCAGTCGCGGGGGCGACCCGCCCTCGCATCCTCAACCGTGAACCTCCTCCACCGCCTTCAGCACATCCTGCAACGACGCCCGGTCGTGCTGATTCTCGCCGCGATAGATCCACCGCACCGTTCCCCCGCGATCCACCACCAGTGTCGCCGGATGCGCAATATCCAAAGCATCCGTGCCAATCAGGTGATGCAGTCCGTAAGCCTTGGTCACTGCCCGATCTTCGTCCAGCAGGAAGGGAAACGAGATCGGATGCTTCGCCAGATACGTTTCCGGCTTCCAAACCCCGCCGCGCTTCTCCGCCGCGATGTAGGCCAGCCGCGCCCCCGTCGCGTCGAACTCCCGTTTCTGTGACTCCAACTGAGCCATGCGTTTCGCGCAATTTGGTCACCAGGTGCCACGCAGGAACTCGAGAATCAGCGGTCCGCTGTCATGCAGATTCGCCAGCCGGAAGGTACCGTCGCGATTCGCGGCTCCCAGCGAGAAATCCGGCGCACGCGACCCGACTTCCAGAGTGTCAGTGCGAGGTCTCACCTTGCTCCGACTGTAAGTCAGGAAAAATCATGGAACAACTGTGGAAAGCGCAGGAGAACCACAGGAGGCAATGCAGATGTTTCTGCCGTTGAGGTGGCCGTTCCCAGGTCTTTCCTTTGTGCACCTTCGTGCCCTCCGAGGTTTGGAGGTTCGTAACGATAGTGCTCCACCGAAAGCCGGCCTCGCGACGCCAGCGGCGACCCCGTCAATCCTGTCCGCTATAATTCCAACTTTCACCCTAAGCATGTCCAGAACCTATACCGGCATTGGTGATCTCACCGGGCGGCGCCTCCGGGTTGATTCCGGATCACGACTGGTGATAACCGACGACGATAGCAAGCCAAATTCAAAAAAGGACGCAATCATGCCCAATACCAGCATCAGCGAAATCCTCGGACGCCAGGTCCTCGATTCCCGAGGCAATCCCACGGTTGAAGCCGAAGTCTTTCTAGCTGGCGGCGCTAGCGCGCGTGCCATCGTCCCCAGCGGCGCTTCCACCGGCGAGTACGAAGCTGTCGAACTGCGCGACGGCGACGAGCAGCGCTACCTGGGGAAGGGGGTACTCAAGGCGGTGGAGAACGTGAACGGCGAAATTGCCGAAGCCCTCGGCGGCATGGATGCCGCCGATCAGCGCTCCATCGACGCCAAGATGATCGAACTCGACGGCACGCCTAACAAGGCCCGCCTCGGCGCCAACGCGATTCTCGCCGTGTCGATGGCCGCCGCGCGCGCCTGCGCCAACGCTTTCGGGCAACCGCTCTATCGTTATCTCGGCGGAGCCGGTGCCAACACACTGCCGGTGCCCATGATGAACATCCTCAACGGAGGCGCGCACGCCGACAACAACGTCGATTTCCAGGAATTCATGGTGATGCCCGTAGGCGCGCCGTCGTTCTCCGAGGCACTGCGCTGGGGCGTCGAAGTCTTCCACACCCTCAAGGGAGTGCTGAAGAAGCGTGGCTACAACACCGCCGTCGGCGATGAAGGTGGCTTCGCGCCCTCGCTGAAGTCGAATGTCGAAGCCATTGAAGTAGTCCTTGAAGCCATTCAGCAAGCCGGCTACAAGCCCGGCGAGGATATCTCCATTGCGCTCGACCCCGCAGCCAGCGAGTTCTATCAGGACGGGAAGTACGTGTTCAAGAAGTCAGATAAATCCTCAAAGAGTTCCGAGGAAATGGTGAAGTATTGGGCGAAGTGGGTGCGGGACTATCCCATTGTCTCGCTCGAAGATGGTTTCGCTGAAGACGATTGGGACGGTTGGGCGCTCATGACCAAAGAAGTCGGCAGCAAGATCCAGCTCGTCGGTGACGACCTTTTCGTCACCAACGTCGAGCGCCTACAACGGGGCATCGACCAGGGTGTAGCGAACTCCATTCTGATTAAAGTCAACCAGATCGGAAGCGTGAGCGAAACACTCGATGCCATCGACCTCGCCCGCCGCAATCGCTACACGTCTGTGATCTCGCACCGCTCCGGCGAGACCGAAGACACCTTCATCGCCGACCTCGCGGTAGCGACCGGTGCTGGCCAGATCAAAACCGGCTCTGCCTCCCGCACCGACCGCATCGCCAAGTACAACCAACTGCTGCGGATCGAAGAAGAGTTGGGCGGTGCGGCAAGATTTCTGGGCATCAAGGCGCTGAATTACGCGGGATAATTTCGTTGAGATCAAACGCGCAAGGGGCTTCATGAAACATCGCGTCGTGTTCCTGGTCATGTTTCTATGTCTCTCGACGTTATTCCTGTTGGCTCAAGCGGCAACGACTCCCGGCGCCGCCGCCTCCAAAGAAGACGTCCAAAAGCTCTTCGCCGTAATGAACCTTCGCCAGCAGATGCTCGCGATCATGGACTCCATGGTCAAGCAGCAGAGCGAGATGATGCGCGACAGCCTGAAGAAACGCTCTCCGCAAATCTCGGATGCCGAGATCCAGCGCCTCGAAACTGCGATGCACGAGATGATGAAAGAATTCCCCTACGCCGCCATGCTCAACGACATGATCCCCGTCTACCAGAAGCACCTGACCAAAGCGGACGTGGCGGCGATGACGACGTTCTATTCCTCCCCGACGGGGAAGAAGTTGCTGCGTGAAATGCCGTCCATGACGACCGAATCCATGCAGGCAGCCTACCCAACCATGCAGGCCTACATGGAAAAAGTCATGGCGCGGGTGGACGCCATGGCGCAAGAGGAACAGGAGAAGGCCCCGGCGCCTGCAGCGCCCGCGGAAAAGAAGTGAGAAACTGGAGTTGAAGCCATTGATTCTTTAGCGAGTTTCTCCGTGTCTCGGTGCCTCCGTGGTGGATTTTGGAAGCTAAGAGCCAGGAGCTAAAAGCTAGGAGCTGCTTTTGTCCCGTCCTAAACCTCTCGTCCTCATCATTCTCGACGGCTGGGGATACCGAGCCGAAACCAAAGCCAATGCCATCGCGCTCGCCCGCAAGCCGACCTATGACCGCCTGCTACGCGAGTACCCCAACACGCTGATTCATACCAGCGGCCCCTTTGTCGGCCTGCCCGAAGGCCAGATGGGCAATAGCGAAGTCGGACATCTGAACATCGGCGCCGGCCGCATCGTGCACACGGACATCACCCGTATCGACCTGATGATCCAGAACGGCGAACTGTTCTCGAATCGCGTTCTGCTCGAAGCCATGAAGAACGCCAAATCCGGCGGGCGCAAGCTGCACCTGTTCGGTTTGATTTCCGACGGCGGTGTGCACTCGCAGCAGGCGCACCTCTACGCCCTCCTGAAAATGGCCAAACAAAATGGCGTCGACCGCGTCTTCGTCCACGCCTTCATGGACGGCCGCGATACCCTGCCCACCAACGGCGCCGGATACCTCGAACAACTGCAGCAGAAGATGCGCGAATACAACTCCGGCAAGATTGCCACCGTCAACGGACGCTACTACGCCATGGACCGCGACCGCCGTTGGGAGCGCATCGCGAAAGCCTACAACGCCATGGTCTTCGGCCAGGCCGAAGGCGGCACGTATGTCGATCCCGTGCAGGGCATGAAGGAGTCCTACAACAAAGGCGTGACCGACGAATTCGTCGTGCCCTTCGTCTGCGTCGACAACCGCGGCGAGGCGCTGGCCAAAATCAGCGACGAGGATTCCTGCATCTGCTTCAACTTCCGCGCCGACCGTGTGCGTCAGATCACGCGTGCCCTGTGCCGCAACAGCGGATTGAATGCGCAGGGGGGCAGCGACCTGCCCGGCGCAGCCGACCTCGACGCCACCATTCCGCGCGACCGCGTTCCCGGGAATCTGAAGTACGTCTGCATGACCCAGTACGACAAGAACTTCAGCCTGCCGGTCGTGATTCCACCGGAGTCGATGGCGAACATTCTTGCCAACGTGATGGGCGGCCTGAACATGCGCAACCTGCGCGTCGCCGAAACCGAGAAATACGCCCACGTAACCTACTTCTTCAATGGCGGAGTGGAACAGCCATTCCCGGGCGAAGATCGAGTACTCGTGCAATCTCCCAAAGTCGCGACGTATGACCTGAAGCCCGAGATGTCCGCCGCCGGAATCGCCGAGGCGGTAGTCAAAGCCACGAACGACAACGCCTTCGACGTCATCATTGTCAACTTCGCCAACGCCGACATGGTCGGCCACTCGGGCAAGATCGAGCCAACCATCAAAGCGGTGGAGACGGTCGATAGCTGCCTGGGCGAGATCGAGAAAGCGGTTCGCGCAAGAGGTGGCGCGATCCTAATCACCGCCGACCACGGCAACGCCGAACTGATGATCGATCCCGCGACGGGAGGCCCCCACACCGCGCATACGACGAATCCAGTTCCGTTCATCGTGGTCGCCGAAGACGCCAAGCAGTACACGCTGAAGCCGAATGGATCACTGCGCGACATCTCCCCCACGATTCTCGGCATGCTGGGAATCACAGAGCCCAAGGAGATGACGGGAAGTGATCTGCGGGCGAAGAAGGGTTAGCCTTCGTATACTCTCGTGTCCTTCGTGGTTAAGGGTTCTGTTACCGCATGAAGCTCCTGATCTTCGTCCATCATCCGTTTGATCTCTGGAATGCCCCAGCTTGGTTCGCCAAGCGGTTGACGGAAGAGTTTCCTCGAATCAAGATTGTTCACCTCCCCGACTACACTCGCGTCGACGCCGAGATCCCCGACACCGACATTGCCATCACCTGGTCGATCCGGCCGGAGCAGGTCAGGGCTGCGAAGAAACTCCGCTGGATTCATTCGCCAGCCGCCGCCGTCCACACGCTGATCTTTCCGGAAATCATCGAGAGCCCAATCCAGATCACCAACGCGCGCGACGTGCACGGCCCGGTTGTAGCCGAGCACGTCATCGCCCTCATGTTTGCGTTAGCCAAGAAAATTCCGGATGCCGTCCATCTTCAGCAAAAGCACGAGTGGGGCCAGCAACGCATGTGGGACGAACTGCCGCGTGTACGCGAGGTCGCCGGCGCCACGGTCGGCCTGATCGGCCTCGGCAGCATCGGCCGGGCAGTACTGAAGAGCGCAAAGGCGCTAGGCATGCGCGTCATCGCCGCTCGCGAGCACCCGGAGAAGGGAACGGAGGGCGCCGAGGCGGTCTATGGTCCCTCGCAGATCGACGAAGTCTTCCGCCAAGCGGACTACGTCGTGCTCGCCGCGCCCATGACGGACAGCACGACCGCCATTGCCAACGCGGCCCGACTGGCGCTGATGAAGCCCGACGCCTGCCTCATCAACGTCGGACGCGGTCCGCTGGTGGATGAACCCGCTCTCACCGCGGCTCTACGCGAAAAGAAGATCGGCGGCGCTGCCCTCGACGTGTTTCCCAAAGAGCCGCTTGCGCCCGACTCTCTACTCTGGGATCTGCCCAATCTGCTGATCACGCCTCACACGGCGGCCCTCACCGACAAGATTTGGGATCGCCACTACACGCTCTTTTCCGAGAACCTGCGGCGTTTCCGGAGCGGGCAACCGTTACTGGGAGTCGTGGACAAGCACCGGGGATACTAGCGGGTGTGTGGCGCGCTGATGACGCCGATCAACGAGTGTCGATCCCGAATCCGATAATCGCTGTGACCTCCACCGGTTCGCTCCCACGGAAGGCCGGCCGGAACTTCCAGCTTGGCAGCGCAGCCAGAATCTTGGACGTCGTCTCTGCAGCACCCGGCTCGAGCAGTTTCAGATCCTTCAGCTCTCCGTTGCGATCCAGAACGCAGGCAATGACCACGCGCGTCGGACGCAGGCCATCCGGCACGTCTTTGCGTAACGGCTCCGGTTCGCTCAACGCTTCCCGGGCATGACGAGTCGCAGAAGCCGGATCGGAATACTCCATGACTGCCGTTCCCAGCGAGGTGTCGATATAGATCGAATACACATTGTCGCCCTTGAGCAGGCCGTAGTAGTTGAACACTCCACCCGAGCGCGATGTCGCGACAACAGTAATCCCCGACCGCTTATGCCCATCCGCCGAAGATCGCCCCGGTCCGGAAGTCGGATCACTGCCCGCGGTTGCGAAGCTGGGCAACGTGATGGTGTTGCCACCCTGCACGGAAACGCCTGGCACGGCGGGCGCTCCGTTCGTGCCGCGTCCTGCGCCGCCGGGACCCGGATAAGGCGAAATCCCGGATTGGGCGCTCGGATCCGAGCCCGGCCCCGCGCCTACTCGTCCCGCACCTGTTCCTTCTCCCTGAAGGCCGCTGCCGGGCCCATTGCCTCTGCCAAGACCATTTCCTCCGCCGCTGCCGCCGAGTCCAGTCTTGGCCGTGCCCGTCGGAGACATGGCAATCGCCCCGCTGGACGCGTTGGGAACTCCAACCTTCGTGCCCGGCTGATTCGAGACGACCACCCCAGACCCGGCGGCAGCTCCTCCGCCGCTCTTCGGCGGCGATACGGCCGTCCCCAGGTCGAGCGGCCCGCCTGTGCCTGAGCCTTTGTTGCCGCGTCCACTTCCCGAAAGAGCCTGTCCTCCGCCCAGACTCGGGGGAGGTGGCACAACTTCCCCCGACCCGGAAATCGCGCCCGGGCGATTTCCTCCGCCGCCCTGCAGCGCTCCGCCATCGGCGCTGACCGGAGGCGGGACAACTTGCGTGCCAAGACCGGCTGCGCCCGCACGGGAGGCTCCCGCTCCTCCTCCGCCCACACTGGGCGGCGGAGGCACCGGGTTGGGATGCACATTGCCTAGCGGCGACCCTCCCCAACTGTTCAGGTCATGGCTCACCTGCGAAGGCGGAGGCGCCACGACAGCCGGCGCGGGCAAGGTCAGCTGGGCTGTTGTCGACGCATCACGCTCCGGCGCTGACACCGGCGGCGCCACGACGTTCACATTGGGCGTCAGCGGCGCCCGCGAGCTGGCCAGATCCAGCTGCGCCTCTGGGGGCGGCGCCACCACCGAAGGATTCAGCGGCAGAGCGCTGCGCATACTGTCCTTCGTCAAATTAGGGGCAGGCGCTACCACCGAAGTACTCAAGGTCGGCGTGGCTCGCGTGCTGGCATGAGAAACCTCCGGCGCAGGTGCCACGACATTCGTGGTCAGACTCTCTGCTTTATGCAATCGGGCGTCAGTGAGATCCGGGGCGGGCGCCACGACCGCGGGCGTCGGCAATTCCGGCACGGCCAGTCGCGACCGTATCCCCTCGGTCGGGGGCGGTCCCGGCAACGGCTTGAGAGCCAGCAAATTGGCGACCGAAGAATCCGATTTCGGCAGATCCACGACTTTTTCCGCGGGCTTCGATCCACGCACCACGCGAATCGTCTGCGTCCGATGCCGCGCCTCCTGGCCTCCCGCGCGCCCCGTCTTTCCCGCCGGTGCGCCGCCGCGATCCTGCGTCTGCGGCAGTTCATCACCGGAGTAATAGATCACGTCCCATTTCGGCAGCGGCGGTGGCTCATAGGGTCGCAGGCTGGCAATACGCGCCGGCAAGACGATCACTAAAATCAGCAGCAGCACCTCTAGCAGCCATGAGACCAGCATGCCCCGGTAAGGAAACATCCCGACCGGAGCTTCGCCGGCGAGCCGTTTCGGAGGCCTGCCTAAAGCAGGCCGGATCGCGGTTTTGAACTCTTCCCAGGGAGAAGACCACTCCACCAGCAGCCGTGGTGGCTCTGGCCACTGCTCAACAGTCTGCGGGATGGTCTCGACGGTACTCATGCAGCTTGGGTATCAAGGGGGCGTTCCATAAGGATATCCACTTGGTCTCCCAGTGTGGTCCTGGAATCGCGCACCGTGCCAATCGGAAGTTCCAGCACCGACGCGGCTCGCACCCGAATCGCCGCCAGGCGCCAGGGCTTCAGTTCCTCTTCAAGGTGGATGACAATCCGCTCGTGATCCAGGTAGACGACGTCGATGGGGAAGAGCATGGCGAATGTGTGCACGCCGCGCGAGGGCACGATCCACAAGCCCTGGCCGCGGCGGAAGCGCGCGGCATCGGTTGCCATCAGCCCGCGAAACCGCGACCAGTGCGTGCGCGCGATCATCAGCTCGGTCGCGAGGTATGTAGTGCGCGTACGGTTAAAAGCAAATCCCGTGGGCCCGTGCGCGGGCATAACCACTCCTTAGTTCTGTGACCGATTCACCGCTGCCCTCCGGAGATGGGGCGAAGCACGTGGATCAACTGAATGACCGCCGGGCCGACAGTGACGAAAATCAGAGAGGGCAGCACAAATAGGACAAGGGGAATAATCATTTTAACAGTAGTTTTCGCGGCCTGCTCTTCGGCGCGCTGCCGGCGCTCCGTGCGCAGGGAATCGGAATGAACCCGCAGCGCCTGGGCCACGCTGGTGCCAAAGCGGTCGGTCTGGATGAGGGTTCCAACCAGGCTCCGGATGTCATCCACGCCGGTTCGCGCCGCCAGGTTGCGCAGCGCCTCGACGCGCGGCTTTCCTGCCCGCGTTTCCAGATTGAACAGATGAAACTCGGCGCTCAGTTCCGGGTGGGCATGACGCAGATCCTCGCCAACCCGCATCATGGCCTGATCCAACGCCAACCCTGCTTCCACGCAGATCACCGTCAAATCCAGCGCGTCCGCTAGGCCCAGCCGCACGCGCCGCTGGCGTTCCTGCATCGCGCGCTTGAGAAAGAATCGCGGAATGAAGAAACCCAGCGCCGTCACGCCGACGAGCAGGAGTGGAGAACTGAAGCCTGTCACCACCACGACCGTTGCTAACCCCAATCCGGCGAACAGCGCGCGGAGCCCGAAGTAGATGTTGACGTGACGCGCGTCGCGATAACCCGCCTGGATCAGCCATGCCCGGGTCTCAGAAACATCGGCGGGCGACACCGGCAGCGCGCGGCTGATCGGGTCGAGCGCCTGCTGCAGCCGCTCGCGCATCGCCGGCTTTTCTTCCGCCTTTACCCTCTGCCATCCGATCTCCCGCAAGCGCGAGCCCAGCACCGACGACGGCGCCACCGTCGCGGCTCCGAAGGCGAACACCACCACCGCGATGGTCAGACAGATCAGAATGGAGAGGGCCAGCACCATGGCGTCAGACCTGAATCCGGATAATCCTCCGAATGAAAAAGTAACCCAAGGTTTGCAGCGTGATGCCCAGCACAATCAGCACGTGGCCGATCGGATCGGTGAACAGTGGCTGGATAAAGCCGGGGTTGAGCGTCAGCATGATCACCACGATCGTGGGCGGCAGAGCCATCAGCAATACCATGGTCAGGCGGCCCTGCGCCGTGTGGACTCGCACCTGGCGCATGATCTTGAAGCGCTCGCGAATCACGTAGGAGAGGTTGTCAAGGATCTCGGCGAGATTGCCGCCAGTCTCACGCTGCAACATCACGGCCGTCACAAAAAACTTCACGTCCACCAGCGGAATCCGGTCCGCCAGGTTCAGAAGTGCATCGCGCACGGGCAAGCCGAATTTTTGTTCCTCGAAGAGCTGCCGGAATTCTCCGGCCACGGGTTCGGACACTTCAGCGGCGATCATTTCCAGCGCGGTGGTGAAGGCATGGCCTGCGCGCACGGCGCGCGCCAGGGTATCGATCGCTTCAGGAAATTTTTCTTCAAAACGCTGGAAGCGTTTGGCACGGCGGTGGGAGGCATAGGCATACGGAAGGAAAAATCCCAGCACTCCGCCCGCCCAGCCAAACAGGACGTTGCCGCCGGCCACCATGAGCAGCAAGCCAAATACGGCCGCCGATGCCACGCAGACGATCAGGAAGTTTCCCGCGCGAACGTTGACCTCGCCCTGGCCCAGCATTTTTTGCAGGGCGGAGACGCGCTCGGAGCGGCGCAGCAGCGTATCAAAGGCGGGAATCCGGCTCAACATCTCGTCGCGCAGTAGCGCCGCCGCCGGTTCCGGCTGTTCCGGCTGCTGTTGCGTAGCTGACAGGCGGTCCCGCAATACCCGGGCCTGGGAACTGCGCCGGTCGAGCAGGCTCAGCACCGTAAAGGTGATCACGCTCACCACGACAAACACGACCAGAGCCATCGCAGCCGGCATCTAGACCTCCAGCCTCGACTCGAAGATTTCCGGACGCAGACGGCAACCCGCGGTTGCCAGGCGCTCCGTGAAGCGCGGCCGGATGCCGGTCGCGCGGAACGATCCACGAACGTGTCCGTGCTGGTCGATTCCCGTGCGATCGAACACGAAGATGTCCTGCATCGCGATGATGTCTCCTTCCATTCCGGTGATCTCGGAAATGGTCAGCACCTTGCGCGTGCCGTCCGAGAGTCGCGCCACCTGCACCACCGCATGAATGGCCGCGCAAACCTGCTGCCGGATCGCCCGCTCCGGAATATTCAGGTTGGCCATGGAAACCATGTTCTCGACGCGCGCCAGCGCGTCACGCTGCGAGTTGGCGTGCACCGTCGTTAACGAACCTTCGTGGCCGGTGTTCATGGCCTGCAGCATGTCGAACGCTTCTTCCCCGCGCACCTCGCCCACCACGATGCGGTCGGGACGCATGCGCAGGCTGTTGATCACCAGCTGCCGCTGCCGCACTGCGCCTTTGCCTTCAATGTTGGGCGGACGCGTTTCCAGCCGCACCACGTGCTCCTGTTTCAACTGCAATTCCGCGGCATCTTCGATGGTGACAATGCGGTCCGAATTCGGAATGTAGCCGGACAGAACATTCAGCAAGGTCGTTTTGCCGGCGCCTGTGCCGCCGGAAACGAGCAGGTTCAACCGGCCCTTCACCATCGCCGACAGCAAGTCCAGCATCGGCTCCGAGAGCGTCTTGTTCTCGAGCATGTTGCGCGCCGTGATCGGATCGCGCCCGAACCTCCGGATCGAGAGGCACGGCCCATCCAGTGCCAGCGGCGGAATGATGGCATTAACGCGCGAGCCGTCGGCCAGGCGCGCGTCCACCATGGGCGACGATTCATCGACGCGGCGGCCGATCCGCGACACGATGCGGTCAATGATCTGCATCAGGTGCTGGTTGTCTTTGAACGAGAACCCTGTCAGTTCCAGCTTGCCGGCACGCTCGACATACACGCGGTCAAACCGGTTTACGAGAATATCGGAGATACCCGGATCCTTCAGCAGCGGCTCCAGCGGGCCCAGACCGAAGATCTCGTCAAGAATTTCTCGCGCCAGCCGCTCGCGTTCGGCAAAGCTTAGCGGCACCGCCTCGCTGTTCACCGAGTTGCGGATCAGCACCAGGACTTCGTCCCGCGCCGCATCGCCGGCGGCTTTGCCGAGCTTTTCCAGATCGAGCCGGT
>Ga0335083_10007897_pt1 | contig 13069 bp, 9 predicted proteins | sample Lox_Sample_42_FD_206716 | JGI IMG/M metagenome (GOLD analysis project Ga0335083, IMG submission 206716) | Soil microbial communities from Loxahatchee National Wildlife Refuge, Florida, United States - Lox_Sample_4.2 | ecosystem: Environmental > Terrestrial > Soil > Wetlands | place: USA: Florida...
CTTCTGGAGTGACCGTCCTGGCCGCTGGCACAAGTCACGCCGGCGAGCTGTCCCCCGTCACGCCGCCGGCCCCGCCGGCCCCACGGACCCCGCCGGCCCTGCCAGCCCCGCGGCAGCCGCCGCATCCAGCGACATGGATGCCACATCCATGTTGTCCTGGCGACATGGATGTGGCATCCATGTCGTTACCGGAACCGCCCGCAAGACCCGGCCGGACACCGCCGGCACCGCCGGCTCCCGCGCCCGGGCACTCACTCCGGAAGAGCCACACCCGGATCACGTCGTGCTGGTTGCGCGAGGCGGATAACCGTGCCTCGGAGCCGCCGTTGCCGGGGGGCGGCGCGGGCGGGCTGATGCAGCTCGGGGCCGGCGGCGAGGTCACGATGGCGACGGCGTTCCGGTTGTGCCCGCTGATCTGCATGCCGACGACGAGGATGTCCCCGGCCGGGATGCCCTGCGCGTGCACGGTGACGGAGCCGTCGCGGCTGACGCTGAACTGCGTGATGATCCGGCCGCCGCGCGCCGAGACGGCGGGCGGCGGGGGCTTCGGGCAGTCTGCCCGGACCGGGACCACGACCAGCTGATCGTCACCGAGCTGGCGGAGCCTGGTGTTGGCTTGCGCGATCCCGGACTGCTGGTAGACCGCGAGCGTGATCGTACCGTCGGGGTTCTTGGTCACCGCGTAGGCCGGGGTTCCGCCTCCGGCCACCAGGGTGCCGGCGATGGCCCCGGCGACGGCGAGGGTGCCGCCGCTGGCCAGTAGCGTGCGCCGGGCGGTGAGGTGGCGCCCAGATGGCGCCTGCGTGTGCACCAGCGGCCCGGTGGGCGCCGGACCGGTCGGTGCCAGTGCCGGGCCGTGCTCGCGCATCAGGTCGTCGAAGAGCTGGTCGGCGAACTTAGTCATGGTCGTTACCCCTGATCTGATTGGTGGTTATGGCCTGCCTGCGCAGCTGGGCCCGGGCCCGCATCAGCCGCATCCGCACCGCGCCCGGCGTGACCCCGAGCACGGCCGCCGCCTCCTTGGGACGCAGGCCGGCGAGATCCACCAGCTCGACCAGCGCGCGGTCCCGGTCGGACAACGCGCCAAGCCCGGTGACCAGGGCGCGGCCCGCCCGTTCGGCATCGATGCGGTCGAGCAGTTCCTCGACCTGATCCGGCTCCAGGTCGCGCCGGCCCGCCAGCCGCTCCAGCCGGTCCTGCTGCTGGCCGTACGCCTCGCAGTGCGCGGCGTACACGTGCCGGGCTATGCCGAACACCCAGGACCGGGCGGTGCCCTTGCCTGGATCGAAGGACGCGAAGCTGGTGATCGCCGTGACGAAGGTGTCCGCTGTCAGGTCGGCGACCACGTGCGGGTCGGCGCTGCGCCGGGCGAAGTAGGACGTGACCGCCGCCACGTTCGCCCGGTACAGCCGCTCGAACCCGGCCACCGCGTTATCCCCGGCGCTTTGCGCTCCGGTTCCGCCCGGCTGCCTCGCTGTCGCTGTTCTCTCGGTCACGTCTCTAGTTGCCGTTCAGCCGCCTTCGCGTCACGCGACCCCTGCTATGGTCCGCAAGCCGGGGCATTATTAAGAGTGCTTCACCTAGTCCGCGGAAGCCGCGACCGGCTGGTCGCCCAGCTGGTCGGCACGGCGCTAGCCGCGCACGCACGATACGCCGGCACTGGCGACGCACGGGCGTTGGCGAGAGCCACGCGCCGCTTGCGCACGGCACTTCAGATCACCCCGGCCGGACATCCCGCACGCGTGGCGATCTTGACGAACCTGTCAGCTACCGCACTCGCCCGGTTCGTGAGGCTCGGCGATCCCAGAGCCCTTTCCGACGCCGTACGCCTTGGTGAGGAGGCCGAGCTCACCATTCCGTCCGGAGACACGCGTCGCCCGGCGGTCCTGGCCACTCTCGCGGCGGCGCTGGCGGCCCGCGCCGACAGCGCGCACGCCCCCCATGATCTGGATCGGGCCATCGAACTCGGCCGCGCGGCACTGCTGGCGGTACCGGCCGATGCGCCAGACCGCGACGGTTATCTCTCCGACCTCGGGACCTCACTGCAGTCACGCTATCTGCGTAGCGGGCAGCCGGGTGATCTGGATGAGGCGATCGACCTAGGGCACGCGGCCGTGGCGGCGGCCACGGCGGGATCCCGCAACCAGGGGACATTCCTGTCGAATCTGTCCAACGCCACGCGACTGCGCTACGAGCGCACTGGGCACGCGGAGGACATCGACGAGGCCATCGAGACCGCCAGGCAAGCGGTGCGCGGCGAACCCGGACGCGTCATGCACCTGACGAACCTGGCCGCCGCACACCGACTGCGGTTCGATCGGACTGGCGGGGAGGAGGATCTCGGCCAGGCCATTCAGGCCTACAGGTCCGCCGTCTCCGCTGCGGGCGAGGATCTTCTGGCTCGCCGGATGGTGCTGGCCGGGCTTAGCGGCGCACTCGCCGATCGCTTCGGGCTGTCGGGCAGCCTCACGGACCTCGACGAGGCGGTCGAGGCCGGCCGGATGAGCGTCACCGGATGCGCCGACGATGACCCCGGTCGACCTGCCGCTCTGTCGTCCCTAGCCACCGCGCTACGTCAGCGGTATCTACGTACCGCGAGCGTAAGCGACCTCGACGGCGCGGTCGAGGCAGCTCGCACCGCGGTCGAGGCGACCGCGGCTGGCCAGCCTGACCGGGTCACGTACCTAGCCAACCTGGCCAACTCCCTGCATACCCGGTTTGACCTGTATGGCGGCAGTGAGGTCCTGGACGAGGCAATCGCCTGCTTGCAGGCGGCCGTGACCGAGGCTCCTGCTGAGGATCCGCGTCGGCTGCGGCACCAGGCCAGCCTGGCCACTATGTTGCTGACCCGCTTTGAGCGCACCGGCCGGGACGCGGAGCTGAACCAGGTGGTGGCCGACCTGCGCGCGGCGGCGGCTGACCCGGCGATCCAAGCAGACCGGCTGGTCAGGGCGGCGAACCTAGCCACGGCGCTGGCTACGCGCTATCAGGTGACCGGAGATCTGGCCGACCTGGACGACGCCGTCGCCGCGGCCCGGCAGGCGGCGGCGGCGGGCGGCCCGGCCGACCCGGCCATGCCCGGGTACCTCGCCAGGCTGGCCGGGATCCTGGAGTTGCGGTTCGACCGCCGAGGCGACATGAATGACCTCGACGAGTCCATCCGCATGGCACGGCTCGCCTTGGGTGCCACCTCGCCGCACGATACCGAGCGCAGCACGCGCCTCTCGGTGCTCAGCCTCGTCCTGGCCGCCAGGTTCCGTCGTACGGAACGGTTGAATGATATCGACGAGGCCGTTGACCTGGCCCGCGAGGCGGTAGCGGCCGCACCGCCTGGGCGTCCCGACCACCCAGGACTGCAATCTAATCTCAGCGTGGTCCTTCTCGACCGTATCGACGTCACCGACGGCAAAGACGATCTCGACGAGGCGGTAGCCGCGGCGCGGTCGGCGCTGGCCGGCCAGCCTGCGGCATCCCCCGACCGGGCCCGGTACGTGTCCAACCTGGCGAATGCGCTGCGGGCACGGCATACACACCATGACGACCTGGTGGCTCTGGACGCGTGCGTCGACCTGCTCCGGGAAGCAAGCAAAACCACCGGGCCCGGTCATCCCGAGCACGCGAGCATCCTGTCCAATCTGGCTGCCGCACTGCAGCAGCGACACGGCGCAACCGGCCATCCGACCGACCGCGCTGAGGGGATCGCCTGCTGGCAACGGGCGGCAGAGGCCACGAGCGCGCCGGTATGGGTGCGCCTGCGCGCGGCGGCTGAGTGCGCGCGATGGGCCTGGGCGAGCGGGGAACAGGCCACGGCAGCCCAGGCCGGCATGCTGGCCGTCGGGCTGCTGCCCCAGCTGGCGTGGCACGGGCTCGCCCGGGACAGTCAGGAGGAACTGGTCGGTACCTGGAGTGGGCTGGCGAGCCAGGCCGCGGCGTGCGCCGTCGCGGCCGGCTCACCGGAAACCGGTGTCCAGGCACTCGAGCAAGGACGCGCGGTCCTGTGGACGCAGTTCCTGCAGCAGCGCAGCCCGCTGACCGACCTGGCGGCCGAGCATCGCAGCTTGGCCGCACGCCTGACCCGGGTGCGAGATCAGGTCGACCTGGCGAACGGGCGAGCGCCGAAATAGCGGACGGCGCATCTCGGAGGCCGGCTCCTCATCTGATCGGCACGCCCCTGGACCTGTTCGTTCCGCTCACCAGGCCAGTAGGGTGGTGATTCCCTGTCAGATGTCCTGGGCCGGTGAGCTGATGTGATGCCAGATTCGCAGTCTGATATCTCCCGCATGGCGGATCGGCGGATGGCCCTGGCCAGGGAGTGGGATGAGCTTGTCGAGCAGGTCCGTCAGCTCGAGGGGTTCGAGGACTTCCTCCGGCCGCCGCGACTGGAGGCGCTGCTGCCGGCCGCGGCGAACGGGCCGGTCGCGGTCATCAACATCAGCCAGTGGCGCTGTGATGCCCTGATCGTCACGGTCGACGAGGTGCAGGTCGAGAAGCTGCCGCAGTTGAGTGCCGAGGCTGTCGTGGAGAAAGCAGCCGATTACCTACGGGTGCTCCTGCAGGCGGACATCGCGGCCCGCCAGCTGCACGCGGCCTGGCAGCGCTACGACGGTGGAGATCACGGCTTTGACGCGGTCCGGCAATTCACCGAGGCGAAGCAGGCCGTCCAGCAAGCGGAACGTGACCGCGATCAGACGCTGGCCGGTGTCCTGGCGTGGCTGTGGGATGAGATCGCGGACCCGGTGCTCACTCGCCTCGGGCTGGTCAGCCCTCCACCTCCCGGCCAGCCGTGGCCCCGGCTGTGGTGGTGCCCGACCGGGCTCCTCACGCTGCTGCCGCTGCACGCCGCCGGGCACTACGACGAGGATGATCAGCCGTCGGGCCGCACCGTCCTCGACCGGGTGGTGTCCTCGTATACTCCGACGCTGCGCGCCTTGCTGGAAGCCAGGCGGCCCCTTAACTCCGCCCCGGATGATGAGCGGATGCTGGTCGTCGCCCTAGCTGAGGCGTCCGGGACCGTACCTCTGGCCGACGTGACGCGCGAGCGAGAGCTGCTGACGTCCCTGTTCGCCGGGCGCCACACCTTACTAGAGGATGAGGAGGCTACCCACGAGGCGGTGCGTGACGCACTGCCTCGCCACCGGTGGGCACACTTCAGCTGCCATGGCGGCCAGGATCTCGCGGACCCGTCTCGCGGGGGCCTGCTCCTGCAGGATCGCCTGCTCAGCATCGCTGACATCAGCACCGGGCAGTACCGTGGCGAGTTCGCCTTCCTGTCCGCCTGCATGACCGCAACCGGCGGAATCAATCTCCCCGACGAGGCCATCACCCTGGCGGCCGCCCTGCACTACACCGGTTACCGGCACGTGATCGGCACGTTGTGGTCGGTGTACGACCAGACGGCAGCCGACGTAGCCGAAGCCGTCTACCAGGAGCTCACCTCGACCGGGCAGTTCGAGCCGGCCAGGTCCGCTCATGCCTTGCACGACGCCATCCGCGGCCTGCGCGACAGCGGCCAGGTCCCGCTGAGCGCGTGGGTGCCCTTCACCCATACCGGCCCGTGATCCCGACCGCGAACCACATCCACAGGAACTGCCCGTGACATCTGACAATCCAGACGAGCCACTGCCCTACACCGAAATCACGGACGAGACATACGCCAAGAACGCGGCCAGGGACTTCACCGTGACAGAACTGGCGTACGGGACACTGGCTCTCCGCGGCCCGTGTCCGCGTTGCCGCGCCTTCATCGAGATACCAGTGGTAAGCAGCATCTTCCGGTCGTCGCGGTCGATTGGCAGCTGGGCGCGGTCCCGCGCACCGAAGTCCGGGGAAGCAGCTCACAAGGAACCGATGATGTGCACCTGCGGAGACGACCATCCAGGCCGGCCAGAAGACCGCTCTGGATGCGGCGCCTACTGGGCCCTGGTCATCACGCCTCCGGCACGATGACGTACCAGCTCGGCGCCGCGGACCTGGCTACCGAAGCCGACCTGCGGGCGGTCCAGGAACGTGAGCGGCTGCTGACGGCCGAGCTTCCGCGCGTGCGCGAAGCGGCGACCGCGTGGCGCAACGGCCTCGGCGGCCTTCTCGCCGCACTGGTCGGGTTCAGCCTTATCAAAGGCCGCTCTGACATCAGCCAGCTCGCCGGATCCTGGGCCGTGTGGGTGGGGATCTTGCTGCTGGCCGCGCTGGTCGCCGGCGCGGCCGGGGCGCTGCTGCTCATCCGGGCCGCCAACGGCCGTCCGGCTGTCGTGCCAGCCAGCGAGTTGCTGTCGCGGAACACCGCAGACCATATCGAGGCGGTCACCGCCGCCGGTGCGCTGCGTCGCGGGATCGCCCTGACGCTCGGCTGCGCGGCCCTCCTCGTCGCGGCGGTCGGTGCGACATGGTACGGTCCGGGCCGCGACAAGCCAGTGCTGCAGGTCACGGTGCCCGGCGGGACTGTCTGCGGTTCGGTGGTAGCCCTGGCCAACGGTAACCTCACCCTCGATACCACGGCTGGGCAAGTTACCACCAAGCTGGCCGAGGCGTCAGCGGTACAGCCCTTGACAAGCTGCCCGCAGGCAGGAACATGAGGCCGCTGGCCGCATGCGGCCGGTGATTCGGGGGCGGGACGACATGGACCACGGGCAAGCAGGTGACTACCGGGGCCGATTGCTGCGCGCGCTCAGGCAACGCGTAGAGATCTTCCTGGAATCGGGCAGCGCAGAATCGCTGACCGGGAAGGCAGCTCTGTCGGAGGCGCAAGCGCTCGCGCGACTGGCCATCACTCCCGACGGACCGCTGGCAGAGATCGACGTTGAAGCACATCTGGCGCTCGGGTGGCTGCACTGGTACCGCTATCAGGTGCTGCCGGAAGGGCAGAATCGAGCCGACCTCAGCGCTGCCCGGGGCCTGTTCTCCGCTATCGCGGAAATGCTGCCGGATGCGCTGCCGGCCCAACTACGGCAGGACTGGGAACAGCGGCCACCTGAGCAGGCGGAGCAGCCAGCGGGCCAGCATCAGGAACAGCAGCATCAGGAACAGCAGACACCGAGCCTGCCGGATCTGGTAGCCGCGGCCGATGCGGCCATCAACTTGTGGGCACGCTATCGCGGGTGCGGCGATCCGGAGTCACTCAACGGCGCGATCGATCTGTTTCGCCGCGTCGGGTCCGCGCCATCCGCCACCGCCGCGATTCGGACGGCGATGTCATCCAACCTCGGTGGCGCGCTGGCGATGCGCTTCGAACGCACCGGTGAACTCGCCGACCTGGACGCCGGGATCAGTGCCTACCGTCATGCACTCGACGGGTTGCCCGGCAGTGATGACGTCCGGGCCGGGGTGCTGTCAAATCTAGGCAATGCCCTGCGGACCCGTTTCGAGCGCAGCGGACGGGCTGCCGACCTCGACGAGGCGATCTCCGTATCGGGCCAGGCGCTGTCCACGACACCGGCCGGTCATCAGAACCGCGCAGCCGTCCTGGTCAGCCTCGGACTGGCGCTCCAGACGAGGTTCGAGCATGCTGGCGACGCAACTGACCTGGACGCGGCCATCGACCGGCTGCGGCAGGCGCTGGCGGCGATGCCAGATGGCGACGACCAGCGTCCAGCCGTGCTCACCAGCTTGGGCGGTGCGCTCTATGGGCGCTACGGCCTGAGTGGCCAGCCGACCGACCTGGATGCCGCGGCCGCCCACATCACAGCGGCGGTAGGCGCCACCCCAACCGGCCATCCTGACCGTCCCGGCCGGCTGAGCGCGCTGGGGGTGATCCGCAAGGCGCGGTTCCAACGGAGCGGCCTGCTTGATGACCTGGACGCCGCGATCGAGGTCGGCCATGCGGCGGTCCAAGCCGCCCCGGGCGGCCACGTCGAGCTTCCCTCCTGCCTGTCCAATCTGGCCAGCATGCTCCAGACACGGTTTAGCCGCACGGGACGGTCCGCGGATCTAGAGGCTGCGGTAGCGGCGGCCCAATCGGCGTCGGACAGCTGCCCGGCAGGCCATCCCAACTACCCCAAGTTCCAGTCGGACCTTGCGGACGTCCTGCTTGAGCGGTTCCAGCGGACGGGGAATGACGCTGACCTGGACGCGGCGATTGCCCACAGCGAACAGTCGGTCGGCGGCACCGCATCCGGCCACCCGCACCGGCCCTCGCGCCTGGCGACCCTAGCGCACGCCCGCCGGGAGCGGTTCGAGCGTACCGGGGAGCTAGCCGATCTGGACGCCGCGATCGGCGTCCTGGCCGACGCGCTGGACTGTGCCGCGCCGGGCGACCCTGACCGTACTTCTTACCTGACGAACATGGCCGTCGCCCGATGGACCCGGCACGCCAGGACCGCCCAGCTCAGCGACCTCGATGCCGCCATCGAGAACTGCCAGTCAGCGCTGGCGCAGGCACCGGCCGACGAGCCGGGTTTCCTGGGCCACACCGCCCGCCTTTCGAATCTCGCGATGACGCTGCTGGCCCGTTTCCAGCGGACAGGAAACCACCATGATCTGGAAGCCGCGATCGCGGCTTATTCGGAAGCGCTCGACGCCACCCCGCTCGACCACCCGGACCGCGCAGGCAGGCTGTCCAACCTCGGCCAGGCGCTGCAAGGCCGGTTCAGGCGAACCGGGAAGGCGGACGACCTGAAGCTCGCCGTCACCCTGTGCAGAGAGGCAGTCGAGCTAACCCCGCCTGATCACCCGGATCGGGCGATCTTCCTGAGCGGCCTCGCCTCCACGCTGGCAAGAGGCTTCGAGCAAACCAGGAACGCCGATGATCTCGATGAAGCGATAACAGCCTTCCAGCAGGCGGTCCGGCTGGCCCCGCCGAATCACCCGGGCCGGGCCCGTGATCTGTCGAACCTCGGGCTGGCGCTGCAGACGCGGTACGTCTCCCGCGGACAGGCCGCCGACCTGACAGCGGCGATCGAAGCCCGCCGCGAGGCAGCCGAGATGAGCACCGCGAACCCCTCGTTGCGACTGGCCTCCGCTCAGGCGTGGGGACGCCTAGCCATCCTCGCTGACCGGCGAGACTCCGCAGCCGACGGTTACGACGTTGCCGTAACGCTGCTCCCCCAAGCGGCCTGGCATGGCCTGGACCAGAGAACGAAAGAAGAGCACCTTACCCAGTGGGACGGCATCGCGTCCGACGCGACGGCCTGTGCGGTGGCGGCTGGCCGGGTTCTCCGCGCAGTAGAAATCTCAGAACAAGGGCGGTCGGTCCTCTGGGCCCAGGCGCTGCACCTGCGGGGTGACCTGTCCCTCCTGGAAGAGCAGGCACCCACGCTAGCCGCTCGCCTAACCAGGATCCGCCAGGAACTGGCCCGGCCGCCCGAGGACGTCACCTTCAGCGGACTGCCGCCGGCCCCGCCGACGCGTTTACCGTGGTGACATGGGACTCCAGGGTGGCGGAGATGACCGCAGGGTGGCCGGCTTGCTGGCGGCACTTGATGCTAGGAACCTCCGGTTCGCCGAGTCCGGGAATCCTTCGGTGGTGCTGGATCCGGCGGCCTTGGAGGTAGCCCGTCAGCTATGGAGAGCGGTCCGGCCCGCAGACGGTGATTTGCAAGCAGTTCCGCTGGAAGTCGTCGAGCTACTCGCCTTTTTCCACTTGTTTCGCTACCAGGCGTCCGAGGGACGGAATCTCGACGATATGCATGCGGCACTCGGCTTTTTCCGCCCGCTCGCGGTGCAGGCGCCTGACCTGGTACCGAGAGAGGTTCTCGATCATCTGTCCGCGGAGCAGGCGGCCCCGGTCAGCGCCATGAACCAGCTCATGCTGGACGGGTCCCAGGCCTTTAACGAGTACACGCGGACCGGACGGGCCGGGCTTCTGGATACCGCCATCGCCTGCTGGCAGCGAGCGGTGGCCGCGGCTTCGCCCGGAGCCCCTAGTCTCGCCACGATTCTCTCGATCCTGGGGTACGGCCTGCATACAAGGTTCGAACGGGCCGGAGACATCACGGATCTGGACGCGGCCATCGACGCCGGGCACCAGGCCCTGGCCGCTGCCGCCTCCGGCGACCCGAATCTCCACAAATACCTGTCGCTGCTGGCGACCTTCTCGTACTCCCGGTTCGAACGGACCGGGGACCCACCCGACCTGGACGCAGCCATCGACGCCGGGCAGCGGGCGGCAGACCTCAGCCCGCCCGGCGATCCTGATCTCACCGAGATCACGTCTGGGCTGGCCACCTCCCGCCGAGCCCGGTACCAGCACACCAAGGACGTTTCCGACCTCGATGCCGCGATCGACGCGGCCCGACGGGTCGTAGCTGCTACTCCCTCAGCCGACCCGGCAATCGCGGCGTTCCTGTCGAATCTCGGGGTCTTGCTGGTAGATCGATTCAAGCGGACCGGGGACCTTGCGGACCTGAAAGCCGGCGTCAGCGCCGGGCAGCGGGCCGTCGACCTCGCGGCGCCGGATGCCCCCGCCCTTCCCGCGATCTTGTCGGCCCTGGGCAATGCCCTTCAGGTCCGGTTCGAGCACGCGGGAGACATCGCGGACCTGGACACGGCGATCGAAGCCGGTCAGCGAGCGGCAGGCCTCATCCCGCCAGACCACCATGACCTCGCCGCGATCCTGACAAACCTCGCCAACCCGCTATGCCGCAGGTTCGAGCGGACGGGGAACGCCGCGGACCTGGACGCCGCGATCGACGCCGGGCAGCGGGCAGCGGCCCTTACCCCGTCTGACGATCCAAGCTTCCCCACGACCCTTACGAATCTCGGCAGCTTTATGCGAGCCCGGTTCGAACTGCGTGGCGATATGGCGGACCTGGACGCCGCGATCGAGACCGCCGCACGCGCCGTCACCATCACGGCGCCTGGCGACCCAGGCCTGGCGGGACGTCTGGCGAATCTCGGATCCTCCCTGAGAACCCGGTTCAGCCACACGGGCGACGCAGCGAATCTGGATGCCGCTGTCGACGCCGGGCGGCGGGCGGCCGGAATCACCGCGCCTGGCACCCCCGGCCGTCCCGCGATCTTGTCGGTCCTGGGCAATGCCCTTCGAGTCCGGTTCGAGCACACAGGGGACACAGCGGACCTGGACGCCGCGATCGAAGCCGGGCGGCAGGCGGCCGAGACCACCGCGCCCAGCGACCCCGGGCTCCCCGAGATCCTGTCGAGCTTGGCCGATTCCTTGCGCGGCCGGTTCGCCCTCACCGGAAATACCGCGCATCTGGACGCTACTGACCTGGACGCGGCGGTCGCCGCCGGACAGCGAGCGGTCGACCTCACTCCACCCGGCCACGCTGCCCGCTCACGCGTCCTCCACAGCTGGAGTAATTCCCTCCTTGCCAGGTTCGCGCTGACTAAAGGCGAAGCGGACCTGGATGCCGGAATCGACGCTGCCCAGCGAGCGGTCGAGCTCACGCCCCCTGGCGCTCCCGGCCTCTTCATGGATGTGTCGAACCTGAGCGTCTTCCTGCGCCTCCGGTTCGAGCACCGCGGAGACGCGGCGGACCTGGACGCCGCGATCGACGCCGGGCAGCGAGCGGCAGGCCTCATCCCGCCAGGCCACCGCGACCTGGCCGCGATCCAGACGAACCTTGGCATGTCACTACGAGCCCGCTTTGAGCGGACTGGAGATACCGAGGACCTGGACGCCGCGATCGGCTGCTGGCGCCGCGCCAGCGAAATCCCGGCTGGAGCACCGACTACCCGGCTGACCGCGGCCAGGATGTGGGGGGAGGCAGGCGCCCTGAACGGGCGGAAACACGAGGCCGCAGAGGGGTACGCCGCCGCGGTCCACCTGCTGCCGACCGTGGCATGGCATGGCCTGGGCCGAGGGACCCGGCAGGAACATCTCGGCTACTGGGCCGGGCTGACCTCTGACGCGGCAGCATGCGCGATCCCTGGCCCGCGTCAAGAGCGGGCGATAGAACTGCTGGAGCAGGGCCGTTCTGTGCTTTGGACGCAGGCCCTTAACCTGCGCGGAGACCTTACACGGCTGTCGGCGACGGCTCCGGATCTGGCCGGGCGCCTGAGCAGTATCCGCAGGCAGCTCGACACCGCGATGCCCGAGACCTTGCCGCTGGAGAAGCTGGCGTGATGGATGAGCCGCGGAGCCACGCGGGGCCTAGCGGCGTACCTTGAACTTCAGGTGCAGTACCCGGTCACCCTGGATGACCACGTGGGGATCCTCCAGCAGGTGCTGCCGGTCGATGCGGCCGAAGTAGCGCTTGCCCGACCCGAACACCACCGGCACCACGTCCATCGCGACCTCGTCCACGAGGCCGGCCGCGAGGATCTGGCTGCCCACGTCGCCCGCGTTCACGGCGACGGTCCGGTCCCCGGCGAGTTCCTTGGCCGTCGCGACGGCGGCCGTCACGTCGTCGGCGAAGTGGTACGACGCCTCGGGGTGCCAGCCGTCGGGCTTGGGCCGGTGGGAGACCACGACCACGTGGTCGCCCGCGGGCGGCTTCCCCTCCCAGCCGTTCACCAGGTCGAACAGGGTGCGGCCCATCACGATCGTGCCGATCGACGCCCACATGGACCGGATGTACTCCGCCGAGGCACGGGATACCTTGAAGCTGCTTCCCGTGCCCGAGTGGTCGTACGGCTGGTCGCTGCTCCCGGTGATCGGGGTGTCTCCGCTGAAGTACCAGTCGTGGAGCGGCCCCACGTCGTCGTTGTCGTCGGCGATGAAGCCGTCCACCGACACCACGTTGTGCATGATTACCGTGCCCACAGCTGCTCCCTGGGTTTCCTTGTGCGGTAGCCCACGATCTTGTCGTCCCCGGGGGCGGCCGGGCTTGTAAAAAATCAATCGGCGGGCATCGGGCCGAGGTCAGGCGGGTATCCCGGCTCAGCCGGATGCCGGCGCCGCAGGGCCAGGTACTCCGTCGGGGTGTGCCCGGTGAAGTCCTTGAACTCCCGGCTGAAGTGGGCCTGGTCGAAGTAGCCCGCCGTGTGGGCGAGCTCCGCCCAGTCGACCGGGCGCCGGGCGTCCACGGACACGATCAGCCGGGCGAAACGGTAGATCCGCGCCACCCGCTTCGGGGTGACCCCGACATGGGACTTGAACTGCGCGGCCAGGTGAGTGCCGCTCACCCCGGCGGCATCGGTCAGCGCACCGACCGGGACCGCGCCGCGGGAAGCC